>Ga0116231_10003019_pt1 | contig 35146 bp, 32 predicted proteins | sample S1TSphgellanicum_2_FD_89695 | JGI IMG/M metagenome (GOLD analysis project Ga0116231, IMG submission 89695) | Host-associated microbial communities from peat moss isolated from Minnesota, USA - S1T2_Fd - Sphagnum magellanicum MG | ecosystem: Host-associated > Plants > Peat moss > Unclassified...
AAAAAAAAAAAAAAAAAAAAACAAAAAAAAAAAAAAAAAAAAAAAAAAAAAAAAAAAAAAAAAAACAAAAAAGACAGAAAAAGAACTCAAGTCAGACGAGAGTTTTTTTTTTTTTTTTTTTATTTTTTTTTTTTTTTTATTTATTTTATTTAGGTGTATAAAAAAACTCTTTTTTTTTTTTTTTTTTCATTCTTTTTTTCTTTTTGGGTATGGACTTTTGACTCTTTATGTGGGCTAAAAGAAGTTATGTGGTCAAAAAATCTAAGTTTCTGAGAGGGTGCTGGTTGCCAAGAAATCCACCCACCCAATTTTCCAACTCCATTTAATCTTGTTGTCAAAGAGCGAGAGAATCCATGTCTTTGGAACTTTTGTTAATGGAACTGTAAATCCATTAATTTGATTTCATATAAAACATTATTTTAAGATGGAGCCTCCCATGGCAGAGCCACTTGTTCACATGGAACCCTAAATATGGGGATGGTCACCACTGAAATAGTGGGTGGCCTGTCATGGGAATGCACACCCTAGTATGACACTGAAAACTGGGGACCAAAGTCCTTAATTTAGGGCGAATTTTGCCACTTGGCAACGGAAAAACAAACCACTGCAACATGCAAAGGATTTTTGTGAAAAAAATGCACTGAAAGTCGTCGCCAGATTTTGACGATTTTTTTTTTTTTTGAAATCACAATAGGTTCCATTAGCTTGCCAAAATATATCAGGATGCTGAAATTTCTCTACTTTCCTCTCTGAACAGTAGCCAAATTTGGCTAATACCTCTTGTCGATGATTGCCAGTGTGATGACTACATCACAAAATTGAAAAAAAAAAAAAAAACCCTTGATGCACACACTTGAAAATGGCACTTTTTGTCAAGTCATGTTTTGTCATGAGTTTCAGAAGAAAGCAATCAAAACCACATTTAGCTCGTTTTCAATTGTATAAAACCTTCCCATCGACCCCACCCCCGGTGGTCATCACTTTCTTTGTCTTGCCTGAGCTCAATTTGACATTTGTTGTCTCTTCATCCAATACTTGATTTTGGTTGAAATTTCAAACTGAAAGACTTTTGTGTGCATGCATGGCTTGTGTTTCTAATGGCTTGTTTTGTAATTGCAAAGCTCAAATTACTTTGACACCTTTCCTCTTTTTCTCTTCTTCAACATTGAGTCCCATCAAAGGTACACACAGTACACACAAAGCTCCAACTTTTTCTCAAACCATTCATTTTAAAATAGAAAATAAAATAAAATCATTACATTAAACCCTAGTTACATAGATGAATTTTTAAAAATAAAAATTGCGTAGTTTCCTTCTATGATTTTTTTAATGAAAAAAATAAATGCTTAGAGCTCATATGAAAAACCCAATAAAAGAAATGGTGACTTATAGCTCATGTGAAAAAACCAAAAAAGAGAAAAGAAAAGTCCTCAAAGGTCATATGGAAACACAAAAGAAAGGTACTCAAAAAGACATATATCCTTCAAGTAAATAACATTCTAGTACAACTTCAAAGTGGATAGTCCTTGCAGCTTAGCTTGTGATATCATCTTGACTTAGGTCCTTTTTTGAAGGAATGTCCCTTATCCTAGACAAAAGTGATACCATCTTGTCCTAGGCCCCTTATTTTGGGTATGCCCCACCCCGGGGACTTTACCCTAAACAAAAGTGATCATCCTAGGCCCTCATCCTAGGCCCTTTGTTTTTGGAATGGCTACACAAAAGCCTGATAGACATCCAATGCATTTAGGCCATTTGGTTGCTCAGAACAGCTTCCAAGAAAAAAATAAAAGAAAAAAGAAACTTGTCAACAAAGAGGGGCCTGTCTAAGCTTTATGACTATGTATGTAGGATACTTGTAAATTGTACTTCAGTAAATTTAGGCATTTATGACACGCCCCAAAAAGACACACACACACACACACACACATTTTTTCCCTTTTTTTTCTCAATTTTGTGATGTGGTTATTGTAGTGATCATCCACAAGAGGATTTGGCCAATTTTGGCTATTAAAAATGAATAAAATTAGATATCCTGATTTTTTGGGGCTTCTTACTGCAACCATGCATAGAAATCTGGCAAAAAATAAAAATAAAATTTGTAAGAATTTTTTTTAATTTGGGAAAAAAAATTCAAAAAATTCATTGAATTTGTAACAAATTTTTTTCAAATTTTGGCAATAGTGCAAAATTTCGCACCCAATAAAAAGGCTGACACACACAGTACCACCTAGAAAAGAAAAGGAAAAACACAACAAGAAAAGAAAAGAAAAAGTTGCACGTGAAGTTGAAACCATATAAGTTCGTCCCCTGCTGTTCCCCATTCTGTCGGTCGATTCCAAGTTCTGGATTCCACAAATTCACTCCATTCCAAGTCCTCCTTGGTTCCACAAATTAGCTCGAATTCACTACATTCCAAGTCCTCCTTGATTCTGCAAATTAGCTCAAATTCAATCCATTCCAAATCCTCGATTCCACAAATTAGCTCGAATTCACTCAATTCCAAGTCCTCGATTCCACAAATTAGCTCGAATTCACTCACTACATTCCAAGTCGTCCTCAATTCCACAAATTAGTTCCAATGCACTCAATTCCAAGTTCTCGCTTCCACGAACTCACGTGATGCCAAGTTTTCGATTCCACGAATTAGCTCCAATTCACTCGATTCCAAGTTCTCGATTCCACGAATTAGCTCCAATTCACTCGATTCTAAGTTCTCGATTGCACGAATTAGCTCCAATACACTCGATTCCAAGTTCTCGATTCCACGAATTAGCTCCAATTCTCTCGATTCTAAGTTCTTGATTCCACAAATTTGCTCCAATTCGCTTGATTCCAAGTTCTCGATTCCACATTCTCCGACTCGAGAAACTCCGCTCGCCGAAGTATTGTGAACGTCGCTGAAGGAAAAAACAACGACCCCGCGCGCGCATTCCCGCGGGGGCGATGGAAACGTATTCTGCAGCAGCTGCGTGTGAGAACGCCACTGTCATCTCTTCTATCCAGTTATCTCCGCTGCTGAGTTTTCTGATCGCAGTGCAAACGGCGGCGCTAGCTTCGTTGGGTGGAGGACCCAATTTCGACCCCAAGTTTTACGTAGATCTGCCCTTGAAGTACCAGCTCAATGTCACCACCAAGGCATTTCAAACTCTCTCCTCCTCCTCTTCTCAAAACGCCACAATCCCACCAAGTATGGCTATCACCATCCATCATCATCCTTTCTCTTGGGGGTTTTTTTTTCTTAGAGGATCATGTTCTTCTTCAGCGGAGCTGCTCTGTGGATCTTGCAGACAGACATGCGGGGTGTTTGTTTCTCTAACGTTTTTGTTGCGGGGGGGTGGGGGGGTTGACTGATTTTCTTTGATTCGATGCCCACTGATCAGGTGCATTCCAACAGTTTCAAAACTCGTATTTCGATGAACCAGGAAGTGATCTGCTTGCATATACACCGGTGGACTATACTCCAACTCCTGCCAACTTCGTCCCTGGTGTCCAAAACCAGCAGGTAAGGAAATGGGCATTGCAGATCCATGCTTTGTGGCTCATATTGGCACGTCAAACAGCAGCTACTGTGGAGAAACAACCCGACCAGCACACTCTGCTACCAGTGCCCCAGCCTTTTATCATCCCTGGTGATCGTTTCCGAGAGGTTTATTACTGGGACAGCTACTGGATTATCAGGTGATGCACTTTGTTTTGTTTTTTCTCTTTGGTTGCAGATTGTCTTCAAAATGGGTTTGTCAGATCTTTGTTGAGGATCTTGTGTAATCCATTGTTCTCTGCATTTGACATTTCTGCCACTTTTGAGAACAAAAAAGACATGATGATGGTCTGAACAGATTACTTTACTGCACCAGTTTGCAGCTTAGAACCAAATTTTTTTTGCACTTAACAAAAAAGAAGTCGGAGATTTTTTCTTGACTGTTATAAAAGAATCATAAGGTTTTATTATAAAACATGAAATTGCAGAGGTCTCCTTGTCAGTGGAATGGTTGACACAGCCAAAGGAATTGTAGAGAGCTTGCTGGCACTTGTGGAGCAATATGGGTTTATGCCAAATGGAGGTCGTATGTACTATGAAAATCGCAGGTTTTGTGCAAACTTTTGTCCAGAAACATATATTATTATTGTCAACTTCCTGTGAATCTTTAATGAGGCAAATCTTTGTAAGCAGGCCACATACAGTATAATGGGATGTGCAGGGTGCAGGCCATTTGTGCCCTCTCGAGAGGTGCTTGTGAGCAGGAATTTGGGAATTTGCAGATTTGGCTTGCCCTACCAGGCTCGCCCAAATTCCTTACAGGCACCTCTTGAGGGCTTAATGGCCTGTACCCCTGGCATGTTCCAATACATAATGGTTTTCATGATTTGCAGAATGAGCATGTGGATTTTGCACAATGGTTAGGTCCAGTAGACTTAAGAAGATCTGTCCATTGTGCCTTGTACGGGATGAAAATAAGTGGCAGAGAAAGCCATACGAAAACCATTATGTATGGGTAGCAAGCAAGTAAGGTGGCTCCAATGACTAGTAATATTGGGTATGGAGTATCTGAGAGAGGGATTGGGTGTTTTACTTTGCTGCAATATTTCACAAGCCAACCTCCTCTTCTAAGTGTGATGATTCTTGCGATTTTCAAGCGTGTGCAAGACCCTAGCCTTTTGAAAACAGCACTGCCGGTTCTATTACAAGAGCATAAGTTTTGGACGACAGGTGAGGAAGACCTTCATGTTTATATTATTGTTGCTCCTATTTATTTTTGTTGATTCTTGTAACTGTAGGAAACTACTGTTGTCCAGATGGGTTTGTTCTGAACTCTGTGCCTTCAAAAAATTGTAGGTGTGACAAGAACTGGAGTGCCTTAAAATCCTTTATTTGTGGCTTGTGTTTTTCAGACCCGCACATAGTGTTGGTTGAAGATTCAGTATGCAATGTCCATCAACTTAGCCGATATTGGGCTCGTTGGGACTCTCCACGGCCTGAGTCTTCCACCACAGTAAGGATCTTTGCTCCAAAGTTCTAACCAAAAAAATGTCCTGCTTCATGGAAATCCTAACATAAAAACACATGAGTGGTCCTCTCTCCTGGAGCTCTGATAGAGCTCCTTCTGAAAGTAAAATCAAGAGGACATATATAGCTTAAGGGGTTCAAGGTTCTAAATCTATGATATTTGAATCCAGGATACAAATGTGACAGCAGGACTGAGTACTAGTCGCCAGAAGCAAGTGTATCATGACATTGCAACAGCTGCCGAGTCAGGATGGGATTTCAGTTCTCGGTGGATGCAGTGAGTCCCATGAATCATGAATTCAAATCATACTGAGCATTGTGCCAATCATTTGCAATTTTTTATGTCACATCTTTGTGGACCATCGAATACCCATCGTCATACTTTCTCTTTTGCTTATGTGGTGTTTGGATCCATCCTAGGGACCAGGAACATCTGACTACCCTCCGGACTTCATCGATCATTCCTGTTGACCTCAACTCCTTTCTGTTTCAGGTGTCTGTTTTTCTACTCATAATCTGCAAGCACATATGGAAAACCATTATTACCTCACATCTGAGTATCTTGATGGGAATGTTAAATCAGAGGCTGGGTCAATGTATGCAGATGGAGGTCAACATAGCATTTTTCACAAAAGTTGTTGGTGACATAGAAACAAGCAGAAACTTTTCAGTTTTTGCCAAATCCCGCAAGAAAGCTATCCAAAGTATTCTTTGGAATGCAAAGCTGGGTCAGTGGTTTGATTATTGGCTTCCTGCTTGCAGCAAAAAGGTGACAACCATCAACAATCGTAGCTCGAGATTTACTTACTACCTTAACGAGGAAAGTCAATTTTGTCTGTATTCAATCATTTGGACCATTGTTTGATTTTTGTTTGTCTTTTGTAGGGTGGCATTTACCCATGGAATGAAGAAAGCCAGAATAAGCATGCCTTTGCCTCCAATTTCATCCCTCTGTGGTGTGGAGTATTGGCCCCCAGTATGTATGATCATGCCTTCTGATTCCCTTTTTCCTTGGAATCCAAAAGAGGAAAGATCTTTGTTCATCCATTTTCTAGACTGGTGCTGTTCTTACTTGAACCTTCCTAATTAGAAAACAGAACTGGATCATGCATGCAGGAGATAAGAAGATAGGAAAGGTTATCGCTGCCCTCAACAGTTCGGGTCTTCTGCTGGCAGCAGGCATCGCAACATCTCTAAGAGAAACAGGACAGCAATGGTTATTTTTATTTATCCACTCCATAGTGTCTTGTAAAGTTGCTGTTTTTCTTGATGGGTGAATCAGTGGGCTCAAATGCACATGCAATTCATTTGGAAAATCCCTCTTCATCTTGTTGGTAATATGTTGCAACATGTGGACTTGAGTAAAAAAAAGTCAAAACTACCCAAGCATTCTGCAATCAATGGGTTCTCAGCAGATATCTCCAAAGGTCAAAATTGATCAAAGGGGTCTTTGTGATTTAGTCCAGCCCACAACTTTTTAATTTTTTGCTTGATGACAAAGACCATGGTGATATGATACATGGTGCATTTGGATGTGCTGAATTCAGTGTGTCCGTTCATGTGCCAGGGATTTTCCAAATGCATGGCCTCCATTGCAACACATGATCATCGAAGGGCTAGCATCAACCAAGTCCCATCAAGGCAAGACACTGGCCTTGAGCATTGCAAGGCGCTGGCTTAGCTCAAACTATGCTTCATTTCAAGCAGTTGGTAAGATGATTGAAAAGTACAATGCTCAATACTGTGGGCAAGAAGGCTTTGGCGGAGAGTATAATCCCCAGGTATGTAAAGCAGATTCAACTTCGTGATGATTGATTCCATCATCTCACCATTTGTAGTTTAGCTATTGCCGCTTACAGATTTCAGTCTCACAGGCAGATCAAATTGAAGCCCCTTAATCTGCTAAAGCCCATTAATCTGCCACATACTGCACCCCTATGACTGATGTTCAGCATTAAATAATTCTCAAAGGGTTCGCTGAGAAGAAGAAAAAAATTTAGTGATATTGCCAAAATCCTGGAGAAACAAACTCCCATTTATGAATGTCCCTGCCACTAGATAAGTGTTATAGACTAAAAAGTGAGATGCACTTTGTGTATTTATTCTTGACTGTTGAAATTCTGAAATATTCCAATCAGGACTTGAGGACCCTGCTTTTTTTTAAACAATTAAATATTTGCAAAAGACTGCTGATTGTTAGTGGCAGGTATGGTATATGCAGGAAAGGGGAGAAGGGTTGGTCTAACAGCTCTAATATTGGTTATTTTGTCATGCTGATGATTGTCACAGACTGGCTTCGGGTGGACAAATGGTGTAGTGCTGTCACTTCTCCAGGAGTACGGTTGGCCAGCAGACCTCCCTATTGGATGCTCATAAGATCAAAACAAATCCCAAATTAACACATGGTATATTCAACTGTAGCAGAAGAAAGGTAAAACCCATATAGAGACTTAAAGAGGGATTCTCAAAGGTAACCACAGTTGTAACCTTTGCTAAAACACAACTTAGAAGATGGTTGCAAAATTTCTGACTAAGTCCTACACAACCCATTTCTGCCTGTTTGGGGCAGAATGTTTCTATCTTAAGGACAAGCAGATTCTAGATAACTTCATCCTTGTAATGCAACAGGTCAAGGACATCACCAAAGAGACTAACCTGCAAATTGCCTTGCATTTTTATTAGACTTTGAAAGGTGAAATGCATATCTGGATGGCTCTGTTGCTTTATTAATAAACCCATGTCTGCATCTGAACTCTTTTGCCTTTTCACCTCCCCTTGTGAAGGACTTTTGGGAAGCTTGGAATTGAGATTGACTCTAGTTATAGAATAAGTTGATCAGCATTTGCAGCTGATCATCTGTGGGACATCAGATGCTTAATATGATTTTGGCATCAGATGCTGATGAGGTTTCAAGTGAGCCAAGGATCCATAAATGTGGGAGGTGGTCCATTCCATTGGCCTACATAGAATCCATCTGGCCTTACATAATACATGCATTGTGCACAGATCTGTTTATGAGTACCGCGAATATCGCTTCCCTTCCACACAGTGAACTCCTGCGATTTGTTACCCCACCAGAAATTGCACCAGAACTCGGTAGTACCCCAGATATTCTCATTGAAACTGAATGCAAAGTCTTCTCCAGCTGTAATATCGTGTTGCATCAGATCATTATCTCGAGACCGACAGTGCAAAGTAAATGTGGAGTCTAACTGGTTGATGATATCCACTGAATCTCGTGCATGAACCACTTCTGGCATTTTGATTGTCACCAAGAACATCACAAGCAGTGTGATGACCATTTGCATCCATGTTATCGGAATTGTTTGCATCATCTTCTTCTTCCCCATGTAGAATGCTTTGAGGTCTGCAAAGTCTTAACAATAACAACAATGACAATGACCAAACAAAAGATCTGATTGATAAATTCACTGAGTATGAATCAACCATGAAGCAATTTTCTTTTCAAACCAAAAACAACAAAATATCATCGCCTCAATGCTGAGCTCTGGTCACACACCAAAAGATCTTGCGAATTGGATTAGGGACCCATTAGAATTCTCATTAAGGTCAGCAATCTGCAATCTCTATAACTGAAAATTGGGGCTTGGGCTGTGAAGTTAACAATACCTCTGAATGAATGTGGGGATTTGCTGTTGGTGAGAGCGAGCAAATTCTGGTTGAAGAAAGTGGTAGAACATGAGGACAAATGATTTGCATAATTGGGATGGTGCTTATCTTCAGCAATGGGTGATAACTTATTAACATGGGCAAAAGTTTTCCCCTTCATTAGAACCCATCATTAGCGAGATTTTCATAACCAGCTTTAGTGGTCATCTCAATGACATGTCTCTTCTTCATTGGACATCCATGCTTGAGTATCCAACTTGTCTACTCATGGTTTCTGCTTTACATCCATAACTTGCCAAAGAACATGGAAAGAAAAGTACATTTCATCCACACACCAAAACCAAATGACAGGTAAAGGCTCTTAAGGAGCTGGTCATCTCCATGGCCTCAAAGAGTCATTGTGCTCATAATCAGCCAACTCTCGCCGGTTACCTAGTGTAACATAACTGCAGTCATTGTCATGGAGTGATGGTGATGGTTGTGTAAAGCCTTTTTCCCTCTTCATAGAAGAAAATTTTTCCCTTTCATGGAACTCATGAACTTAGTGACATGCTAAAAGTAACTTTCAGTCATTGTTGTCAAGGAGCAATATGATCATTGGTTATCCAAATCCTGTTTTTCTGGGGAGTTTCAATAACACTTCATGTTCCACATCTCTGTTTAAATCTTCATCACTTTCTTTAGCTGATGGCTTGTTTGATATGCATGATACTACAACCCCAATTGAGTTAGGCAGGCACATGAAGCTCCGTAATACTTCATTTCTCCAAATATCTCTTTCAAATCATGATCACTTTGATGGCTTGGCACATATGATAGAACAACCCAATGTAGGAAATTCCCTATTGTGTCTGGAGGGCACCTTCATGTTTGTGATTATATCAGTATTGTGTGCTGAAGGGCAGATCACATGATTAGCATGAGGGCTGATGTGGTTTGAGGCCATAGGAACCAAGGGCCCTTTAACAACAGAACCACCTCTAGACCTGCTTTTTGCCTCTAAAGTTTTGGTCTGTCCCCAAAGAGTGTTCTGTGGTTATATCTTTTACCCAGATATACCCCCCGGTTATAAGACATATCCCTTGTCTTAAACCTATTTTCTTACAACTAATATACCCTCATGAATCACATACCCAGAACATATACATCTGAAAAATAATATCCTATTGATATCATTGGGTATATGTAAGATATACCCACACAATTAGAGTTTTAAAAAAATGAAGAGTAAATTCCATTGTATTTGAAAACCGTCCTAATAATTTCAAAGTGTGAACATTTTTTTATTCTTACATAATCAATTAAAAGTACATACCCTTTTTCTTACCCCAACCCTGGATATAAGACAAGGATTACCCGCATCCTACCCATCTACCCAAAAATTGTGATATTTAATACCCAGAACCTAACCTGATTGAAAGAAAAATTGAGTCCTATATATACCCTTACCCTATAATATATCCGAAATAGTATACCCACACAACATTGGTCCCCACATATGATTGGTTTCATTTGGAGATTAAGAAAAAAGTGGAACACAATTGTTTGGGGGGGCATTGTTTCCATCTCAAGTTGATGTGGGTAGATTCGTGGACTTGGGTATGGCATGGAAAGAGCACTCAAGGTGTTTAAATATGTTGGATGGTTGTCTAAATCATTTTGGCAGTTTAGGGACCTACTAGTGTTGGGCGGGTATATCGATTTATATATATATATATCACCAAGGTCCCTCAATATATTAAACCTTTCAAAAATAAAGGTATATGAGTTTTGTCAAATTTTCAAACCAGGTAAGGGTATATAAGCTTTGCAAAATTATCATCTAGGTAATGATATAGGTGAATGAGGAACATCTACCCTTTAACATGATAAGGCTAGGGGTAAATTTTTCATCATTTTATCTCTATAATTACCATGTGTGTACAATAGGCTAAATGTAGGCTAAATGTGAGGTAAAGACAACTTGGTAAAAAAATTTCTTGCTACACTTTTTAGCCAGTAAAATTTCTTTACCTGCCCAACACTAAGACCATATGGACCAACCAATCATTATGACCAACCAATCAAAAGTAGCCATTTTTTTAAAAAAATTGGCTTTTCTATAGAGCACTAGATCCATTGCATGTTTACAAGTTCAAATTCAATTTCCCACTATTTAAAGGTTGGACTTCATCTGAAATATTGTGTATTTGCCATTATAATGATGCCAATGAAGATGCTCTTAGAAATTTGTGATAGACCACACTCTTCAAACACTTTCACATGTGAAAATCATGGCTAAAAAAGTCAACAAATTGCAATGTGAACACTTGATGGTTTTGTAACTTGAATATGTGACATGAGATTTTACATCTTATATAAGTTGAAGATGTAATTTGAGTGTGTAAATTGAACACATGGACATGGGGTTGTAATTTGACTATGTAAATTAAACACATGGCTAAGGGTAACTTGAATATTTGGGTTAGATAAATGAAGGAAATTCTAGAAGTTGGACCATTTTTTTAGCTTATTGGGTTACTCATGAGGTTGAGGTGTCAAACTTATTTAGTTTGATGGGTGACATATTTAGTTGATTCATATCATGATAATTGTTTAATCATAGTTGATAAGTCATAGCATAAAGAAAGGTAAAATAATGCTTGATAAGTCATACTTGATGACTCCCTTGATGAGCTATTAGATTGAATTAGGTAAGACAAGGTTTTAAGAAGGTGCATGTCAAGCTTTCTTTTGTTTAGTCTTTAAGAATGTGTTTGGGCTTGTGAAAGCATGTAGTAAGTACACTAGATTGAAAGCATGATGATTAAATTTGAGATTTTAATTTTCATATAGATATTGGGGAGTTTGAAAATGTAAATCATTACATGGCATATGTGCAATTTTTATTATTGTTAATTTACACAAGAAGTTTTGTTCGGTATGATAATGAATCATTAGTTTGTAGGTGGAAAACATAAAGCTTCGTGATTATGTAACTAATCACCTAATCTCCACTTTGCTCTTATAGTTTCAATGTTATTTATATCATTAAATCCTTCCACCACCTTTAAGTCTACAATCTTCCTTTGGAACTCAATACTTTCTAACTACAAAGTAATGGCAATAGCCCATTGTTCCCAAATACTCCATACACCTTACATTTGCATACATTGAAAACAATGATTATCTAAATTACCCTATTGTTGCATAGCTACATTTGTGTTTTTTGTATAAATATCTTTTGAATAAAGTTTTAGTGGAGGATTTGAAAATGATGTGGACTTAAATAATTCAGCTTTTTATCTACCATCACATAAGGTGATATATGGTCATAACTACCCAATATATTGACTTTAACTACAAAGTTTTTTTTCAAGATTTTCAACTTATACATGTGGGTGTTATGAAAGAAACATGTGCCTATGGAACACTAATTTTGAATCACAAATACTTCAAGGTCACTATGAACAATACAACAATTAATTCAATGTTTTCATACATAAAATATTGGATCGTACAAATGTTGTCATTGTTTTGGATGAAAATCAAACAAGATTGAACAAAAGAATAACTTGGAAATTAAAAAATAACTTAATTGAATATTGAACACATGTTGAGCACATATATAATTATTCGATATCATAAATTAATAAACTACTTATTGTACAAATTTGGAAGGCCTTTGTATTTTTTTGTTTGTGTTGTCTTCCAAGTTTCAATAAGCAATCATGAACATTTGTCTAGGTTTTTTATGCCTAGACTCAACTAGGATTGACCATCAATTATTTTGACCTCCTTCAAAGAACCATTTAATTCAAATAGCACATTAAATACCCATAATGAATTCTACATGGGCTTGCTTGTTGCTACCAAGTAGAGTTTTTTTTTTTTTACATGTTCTATTGTCCCAAACCAATTTCAAACCCACCACCTCAACCTCCTTCAAAAAACCATTTAATTCAAATAGCATGTTAAATACCCGTAATGAATTACACACGGGCTTGCTTGTTGCTACCGAGTAGGGTTCTTTATTTTATTTTTATTTTACATGTTCTATTGTCCCAAACCAATTTCAAACCCACCACCTCGAGAGAGAAAATGAAGATATCTACCTTCAACCTACCTTTGAATCTTGAGTAAAATAGTATTATGTTTTATTTATGTTACAACTAGGTCAACATTAATCAAACCCTATGACAAAACCATGTGGCTCCATACATGGCACCACACAAACACCCAAACAATACTTGTTAGAAAGTAATTGGTGTCCTGTGTACCAAGTTCAATGTTGCCTATAATGGGAATTTTGGATGCCCAATGTTAGCAATATGTCATTCAAATTTTGTTAGAGTAGGTGCAAAATTATACTAAGGTTTTTTGAAGGGCAAAAATTTTCCATATTTTTTCATTTCTACAAATTTGACAAAAAACCATTGAAAACCTAACTACTCTATCACCAAATTTCCCCCCTTTCCCACTCCCCCCCATGGCCAAAAAATAACATCAACTAAAAATTTGTAGTTGGTCACCATCGATACAAGAATATTCTCAAAACAATTTCATTTTTCATAGCTTCTTATAATATAGAATATAAGTGTTTACCGCATCCAAAGTAATGTGAAAGTTATTTCCCCATCCCCAACAAACAACATGAAATCTTGAGAGCATAAAATGATGAATCAATTAAATGTCATTATTTAATCCAATCATTAAAAAATGGCCTCACATCGATATATTAGCCTTTTTGAAAAACATTGTCTCTTGTGCATATTCAAACTCAATTTACATTCTTTAAAAGTTTGAACATTGTCCAAATTCTTCTTCCTTAACCATTATAGTACATCACTCATGGAGCTACTCCTAATTGGATTAGCAATAATCTTTAAGTAGGGAAAGGAATTTCAAATTTGCCATATTTTGAAGAAAAGAATTCCAAATCACCAAATCTTATGATAAATTCTAACATGTAGCCAAAAATATAAAAGGATCCTTCTTTTTTACTTTTCATATTCATTATATAGTCAAATTTGACTAAATGTTTTTTTTAATGATCACTCTTTTGTTGCATCACAAAATTGAAAAAAAGACATTACATATTGTGTAGGAGTCAATCTTTTTTGTTTAGTTATATGTAGCTTAAGCATTAAAGGGAAAACAATCAAGCTAAAATTGTGAAGACAAAAAATGTTGTAAAGAACCTAGATCACCCTTGCATGTTAATGGCAATAACCACTTTGCAAAAGACAAACAACATTTATTGCCACTAGCTACCATTGTCAATGATGTTGACATCACCATTCAACTAAATTTGAAGCTCACATCTTATGTCTTGTAGCCATGAAGCTCCATTTTCACCATCTTCTTCTATCATCGACAAGATTAATATAAAACTACATTTTTTCATCACCAAATTTCTAAACGCCAAATTGCCAAACTTTAGCTCAAGGTGCATACTCTCATGATTCTAATTTCTTATTGTACAATGTAATGACTCAATAGGCTTTTTTATTATTGTTGTTGGAACTTGCCAATTGTTAAACTTGTGTTATAGGTCATATGTTTATATTCCAAATCATATATTTTGTGTTTAAAAATTTTAAAAATTGGTTTGAAAATTTAGTGAAATATTTAATGAAAGAAAAATCCAATGTATCTCTTCTTGATTGGACATCCATGCCCAATTATGCCACAAATTAAGCTACATGTATTTCATTTATTTTGTGCACGAGAGTTGATTCATGTCCATTTTGTTTATGAATGAAAATTGGTCTACATCCACATGTTGATCAAAAGGATGTTAATATATGTTTAATAATCAACTCAAGTTCATTTGTTATTAGAAATTGGTTCAAGATCCTTAATTACTGGAAATTGGCTCATGTTTTTTACTATTTTCAAAAACTAACAACCTCTCATCAATTACCTAATCAATGGAAATCTTAATTCAACTAGCAACAAGAAACAAGTTAGCAATTAGAATGAAATAATGTTGCACAAGGTGATTTAAAAATTGTGTGAAGTTCCACTATAGTGAGAAAACAACTTAGGTGAATCCTAAACTATTACCATGGTAAAAATTAATGTTGACAAGTTCTTTTTTTTAAAAACCTTAAATCTTAATTAGGTATGTTTAATTTTTTTCAATGTTTTCGAAGTGCATGTTTGAACTCAATTCTTTAAATTTGCAAACCTTGTCATCCCTATTTTGTCATATTTAAGAATTTCACTTGAACCCTTGGGCCTAATTCAAGAATCAAATTGGATTCCATGGAAACATTACACTCCCCAATGGTAAAAACTACATAGGTACAAAGTTTTGCAAAAATTAAAAATTGGGTTTGTATAGGTCTATAGAGTCTTACAACTAATTAAAACTAACATTGCTTATAATTTTAAGCCTATTTGTCAACTTTTCAAAAAAAAATCAACTTGCCTACCCAAAGAATGTGAACCTATGTTCTCAACTTTTTTTTTTCATGGTTTTGGATCTAAAAAAAGTTAGTTCCACATCCAGTTCTTGTGTAGATTCCAACAAAAGGGTTCCAACTTGAATATGGGTCACAAGAAGTTAAACATTGCAAATTGGAAAACCTAGAAAACTTGTCGACATTAGTGAAAACTTCAAATTTTACTTTTATTGTCTTTAAATTATAAATATATTGTCACAAACATAAAATTAGAGTCTTTAAGTCCAAATTTGACAATTTTCAAGGTAAAACAAACCACAAAGAAAGATGGGCAATGGGTGTCAAATGAATCAAAAGAATGACCATGTGATGATTAAGGTGTTGCAAAATTTGTGAGCCCAAAAATGGAAAGCAACCAAGCCAAACTACTTTGGGACGTTCATGTAGACTTAGTGCAAGCTTTAAAAACATCAAGAATAGAAATTTTAAAACATTTTTAGAGCATTTTAGGGTCCTTGTTAAGAACTTCATTGAAACCCACATCAATAGCAATACATGGGAACATTTTATTAGAGGCATGCTACCATTAAGCCTCATGACCACCATCAAGGTAGATTTAATATCATTGGAAACCTAGTTTCATTTAATATGGTGAGCTCTTTTTTTGGAGGGATTTTTTTGTGATGATACATAATATTTCCAAACACTCATTAAACATTTGGAAAAAACTCCTGATGTATTTAGAGGGCACTTCATATCCATGAGTATCCCTCTTGAACAAGAGGGGGGATATTGAGTTTGCTCCTCAAGAGTGTGAAGGATCTTATGTGTAGGATAAAGCCCCATGGTGTTGACATTCCCAAAATAAAGGGACTAAGATGAAATGGTAATTAAGTATGACCCTACGTTTTGGAAATTTCACCCCACCCTTGAAACATGAAATTAAGGTTATCGTGAACCTAAACTTTCATCAATGATAAGGGGGAACATGTGTACACTTGTTCCTTAAAAGTGGGAATGATCTCATTCTTAACCTACAACTACGCATAAATAACTAACAAGAAAATTCTAGTGTATCCAAAAAGCATGTTATCAAATGAAAAATTTCCTTCACAAAAGGGGTGAGTGTTTTTATTTTGAAATGTCTCACCTTGTTTTTTCTTTTTTTTTCCCATTGACACATGGTAGGAATCAAAAGACAATGGAAAAGAAATTGTTAATGTTTTACATCGGGCACCTTACCCTAAGGTCAATTTCGTCATTAAATAATCGTAAAAATAGTAAAATGAAAATTTGTGAAAATATGATGTTGATATGTTGAAAATCATCATAATTATCATAGACTAATCAATACACTTTGAATAATTTCATTACTCATATCATAATATTATAGTAGATGATGTGAAAACATGTGATTTCAAAATGAAAAATGAATTCATTTTTTCAAAAAAAAAATTGTTTTATCAACATGGAAACTGACCTAGGCTACGATAGTACCTTCAAAACAAGGCATGCCCAAAATAAATGATATTTGATTCCACTTCAAACAAGCATCTATTTGGGAAATGCATCATTCATTGGGCATTACCTTACTTTTAGAGCTTGTTCAAAAATCACACATCTTATGAAGCTTATTGAAATTAAGCCATTTGTGAACTCCTATAACAACCCCATTTAAGGTCCTTACTAGTGTTGAAAGGTTATTAATTATAAACTACATTAAACCCTATTGGGTATTGGGTGGTTTGTAGAGTTTATAATTCTGATTCTGAAAATATCAAATAACCAATTTAAAAATATAACCATAATTATCAAATGTTCAATTCTAATATACACTTATGATTATAATTATATTTTTGAAAAAGTAAAAAACAAAATCTCAAATAACTATTGGTTCTTTGCCAATTTTTTCATGAAACCCAACATTCTTCGAGGTTTTTGAAATAACTATATTTAGTAGTTCTTTTATTTTGAATTTTTTTTAGATACCTAAAACCAATGTTTCTTTACTTTTGATTGTTTCAAATACATAAAATTGATGGTTATTAGCAAAATCAAAGACCTATTCAACATTAATCCTTGCAAGTTAAACTCATATTGGAGTTTTTTCATATCCAATCAGTTGGGGTATTTGATTTTTGAAAAAAAATCTATACCATGACATTATTGGTGTTAGTGTAGAATTTTCATATTGGTATTAATGTATTTGAGGTTCAAGAATTATATGTAATGGTATGAGTAAATAGGTATGTAATCTTTCTTACCAAAAAGGTACATAGTATGAATATGAATATATCATGTACATATGTTCTTTCAACAACTTGTATGTACACTAAATTGATTGGTGTGATATGATGTGTAATGATATATGATTTGATGGTCCCATGTTAACCTTGAATCAATCTTTTACCTTTTACTTAAGAGGTTAGTTACTTAGGGGGCATCCTAGTAATTTTTATTACCAATAATTATTATCTTCACTTTTGGGGGATTATACCCATTAATCTAGCTAACTTCTAGGGATGGTAAGTAAAGAAGTCAACTTACGACCTACCTCTTAGAAGGTGGCAATTGGCAAGTTGAACTATCAAATGTGAATCAACTTTGATTAAACCTTGTGATTTTCATACATTCAACTTGAAATATCAAATTTGAATCAATTCATATTAAGCCTTGTTATCTTCATACATTCAACTTTAAAAAAAGAACATTTGAAATATCAAATGTGAATAAAATCAAATTGAACCTTGTGATTCTCATACATTCAACTTGAAAAATACTTAAACACTTAAAGTATCAAATTTGACTCAACCTTAGCTTTGAACCTTGTGATCTTCATACATTCAAATTGAAAAATGGGGTTTACTACCATTCAAAATGTATGTTTCAAAAAAATTAAACTTCAACAAATTATGAGTCCCTAAATACCTAAATGGAATTAAATCTCATACACAAAGTTAAACTTGAAAAAAAAAAATTGCTTGAAATATCCAAATTGAAACAACAAAAAACCTAGATTGAACCTCGTGATTTGTGATTCACAAACATTAATTAACTTGACAAAAAATAGTCTATTTTGGAAGATCCAAGCTTGAATCAAGTTTGATTAAAAATTAATGTTGTATTGAATTTGAAAAAAATGTGCATATTTGCAACATTTGAATAAGCATCCACCACCAAGTTGGAACTTACATTCACAAACAAACATCATGAATGTGCCATGTAGGCTGTCGTGACGTGTAGTGTTGTGACGTTCGGTGTCGTAAGGGTGTGAATCCATAATAAACTTTACTGAACAAAAAGACTAAAATCAGTCAAAGGTAGAAACTAATCAACCAAAAAGAAATGCACACACACATATATATACAATGCACAAGAGGAGGCTGAGATGAAATTCTCATGTATTAAATTGAAAAGAAGGAAATAAAACTTAGTGTATGTAAATGGTGGCCATGTAATAGCCGTCGTGAGCATTTAAAAATCCAGTCTAATTATGGATAAAACTCTCCCTAACAAAGGAATTATAGAAAAACTAACAAGAGAAAGGAAGAACTTGGCCTTTTATACATCCATCAACAAAGCTGAAACCTTAAACAAACCATAACCCTAAAACACCTAATAGCGTACAGTAACCTAAGAACATATCCCCCCCCAAACCTGAACCGAGAAAAATGTGGCATGGTTTGAGTAGAAATCAAGGTGTTACAAGAGAACATGATGAACAGTACCAAATGCCAGCAGGAATTTGAGTGAGCTTCTACTTGAGGTAGAATAGATGGTATCCACCATTACAGTTATTAGAAAGTAGCATCTGATCAGCATTGTCTATCTTCTGATAGACCTGACATGGATAGTCAAATGGAGGAATCTAAGTCGACGTGATGATGGTAGGGTCTAAGTTTAGTAGGTGGGAGGGCGCATAGTTTTTGGAGTGATCTCGAATTGTGCATCCGTCGGCTCCTTGCAACTCCAACACACCTGAAGGCCTGATCACCGTAATCCTCAAGATAGTGCGACCGGAAGAAATATTTAAAATATCATTAGGTTGCCGTTGGAGATACATAAAGTCACCAACATCAAATTATTTCACCTTAAGTTTGTAACTGCCACCTCGTGCGTGTGCATATCGTAAAGTGTTTCAATGTTGTACAATGGACAAGTTCTCGATGGCCATGGGCATAACCCCCATGAATAGAGTAGCCCTCTCTACAATCACCCTAACCCAAGTGGCTAGGGAATCCAAGTCCACAACCTGGTCCATTTGAGCAGCAATGGAAGAGGGTGGAATGGGATGTCTCCCAAAAAGTAAAAAATAAGGAGCGAAATGAAACAAAGAAGCGTGTTTGGACATCCTGTAACCCATGGTGATGTAAGGTAGGGCCGAGTCCCAATCTTCTTTGTTCCTAGTGAGGCAAATCTTTTGAAGTCCTTTCTTGCATGTTTGAACCATCCTCTCTACAAGGCCATCAGCTTAAGGATGATCCCTTGAAGTTCGGTGATGGTCAACGAAAGCATGATCAAGTAGGTATTGGAATTATCTTCTGAATTATGATCCTTGATCAGTAAGGCACTGAGCACAAGCCCCGAACCTATTTAGGACATGTTGCAAGAAAACCTAGCTGGTGTTGTGTGATGATTTGTCTGGCAGCATAACAAGCTTGACCCACTTTGAAAAATGCTTAATCATAATCATGACGTAAACATTACCCCTGGAGGTTTGTGGTAACTCTCTAGCGAAATCACATGACCAACGATAAAACATGCCTTGAATAGGGAGTGGAGAAAGCGTGAGCTATCAAGATGAGAAGGAAATTCTCACTCTATCACATTGTTCACACCTAGTAATGACATCTCAAACTTGAGCATACATACATTTCCAATGGTAATGAAGAGCGAAAAGGTTATAAGTACGCTTAATTCCAAAATGTCCAAGCTCCAAGTGTACCTTCTGAATAAGACCAGGCTATTCATGTGGTGGAGGAACCATTCTATCGCCTTATGGTAAGCATCAGACAAGGTGATTGTCCCTCCATGAATAGCATTTGGACCACTGTTGTATGCAATCTCGTTGACTTGATGTAGCTTGGGGAGGGTATTCCCCATACTGAAGAAACTTTAAAGTGTCCAAGTCCTCCCATATATTCACAATGGGATGCTCAACCATGTTACATTGTAGTAATGCAAGATAAATAGATGCATAAGATACATGTACTGTTGGAATTTGGTCAAAATCTTGCTTGGCTTTTGAAAAATCTTCAAAGGTGGTGAAGGGTCTCCACGACATGGTATCCGCGATCTGATGTGTAATATCGAGTCGGTGAAGAACCTTGAACTCATATTCCTGAAATATAAGCACCCAATGAACTAACTTACCAGTAAACTTGTCGTCGGTCATCAACCACTTGATAGGTTGGTGGTCGGTATACAAAGTGAACTTGGTGCCATAAAAATAGGGCCTAAAATGTATGACGACCCATACAATAGCAAGACGCTCCCCTTCGTATGAAGAATAGTTGCTCTCAGCCTTGTTGTTACTTCGAGATGCCTAGGCGATAACATATTCCTTGCCCTCCTCATCAAGTTGACCAAAAATAACACCAATACCAAGAGCACTCCAATTAGTGTGTAGAATGAGACCTTGCTGAAATCAAGTTTCCTCAAAATGGGGAACTCGGAAAGCTTTTCCTTGCGTGTGTTGAAGCTTCCTAAACCTCTTCACTCCAAGTCCAAACAACATCCTTCTTTAACAATGCATAGAGAGCATGAGAAATAATATTGAAATCTTGGACATAAATCTTGTAGTAATTACATAGTCCGATGAAACTCCTCAAAATGTGAACATTAATAGGATTGGGCATTTCCAAAATGGCTACTACTTTGGCCCAATGAACCATAATACCATTTGGCAAAAATTTTGTGTCCAAGGTAGACTATTGAGGTGACAACAAACTCACACTTTTTAGGATGGATCTTCATATTGACTTCATGGAGCCTCTTGAATAACTTCTCAAGATGAGCCAAGTGCTGCAAGAGTCCCTTGCTATGCACTAGGACATCATCTATGTAGCATTTTAAGAAATCTACCCCTTCGAGAATTGTTGACTCAGTATTGTTGACAATGGCAACTTCGGTGGCGATGGAAGTTCTTTCACTAGGCACCACCTTCGGAAATGAGCGAGAGACTTTGTGGAGAGAATAGCTATCCACAATGCCTTTGCTAAATAACAAATCCATAAATGAGGTGTTCTTAGCTCCCTTCCGATATGTGAATGTAGAATCAGAGGTAGGAAAACCCATTAGTTTAGTCATGCTAGAACTAATGATCAAATTACGAACGCCATTTGTAACATGTGAGCTAATCGAATGTTTCTCCAAGGTGTTGGATGGGACCCCTATAACATGTGGATTAGGGATTAATAGAGGACCTGATGTAGTGTTTAGAGTATCCTTTAGTACTGCAATTATGTCCCTGGTGCTTAGTTTCAAATCTTAAAAACAAAACAATGGTGTATTCACAAGCTTTTGCGCCATTTCACGCATCTGAAGTTGGCACTCCATAAGCTAATCAATGGAAAATTGTGTGTTTCTAATGTACATGTACTCTTAGGACACGAAAATTTGATGCCCTAACAACTTGTGGTGTAGTAATCTCCTCCCCTCTTGTTAATAGGGTGTGTTTTTCCTCCGTGTTGAAAGGAGGAAAAAATTGTGGCATGACTGCTTGAGCTCCTCTAACCCTAGTAATAGGACTTGAACTAAATGCGAATCCATCAATCTAAATTACCTGCCTAGTGGCAGAAACTTTAGGTGCCACACTAGCCTCTTGTGCTGCAAAGTAGGAAAGGTAAAAAGAAATGGCAAATTCTGGTGTGAAACTAAAATTGTGTGCATTGGAAAAAACATACTCCCCAACCATGGCATCATGTGAGAGGCCATAGAATGACCTAGGAGGTCCCTCCCGTGATCTTGAACCCTGTATAAGTTGGGCATGACTAACTGGTTGGGAAGACTTGTCTTTTAGATTAGCAAGTTGGGCCCTCAATGGTTCAAGTTCATTTTGCAAAGTTTGAATTTGAGTGGCATGGGCTTGAAGCACCTCCTTCTTGTCAGCATTGTGCTCCTTCTTCTTGACATTCTTACTGGAATTACCCTTGGTGGGAAAAGTTTAAGTGGAAGGTTGAGGTGCCTTGGCTTTTGGTTGAGGGGTAGCAAAAGATGTTGGCAACTTTTGCCATGGTAATTAGAATTGCTTTTGTTCTGGGAACTTAGCAAAACAAACAACTTCCTGATGTCCTTCTTTCCCACAATAATCACAAAAGAGATCCTTGGAAGGAATGTTACACTCATTAACTTTGTGGGCAGGATTGCCACAGTAGTTGCAAGAAGGTAGGATGGGTGCAGCCAAGTGCACTGCTTTAGCCCTTGAAAAAAAATGTGATGATTTGGTTGGCATAGTTGGTGGAGGCCAAGGCCTTGAACATGATGGAGGCCTCATAATACTAGCCTCATAATGTGCATGAGCCAATCCAACTTTTCAAAAATGTTGTACACATCCAGCAAAATGTATGAGTTTCCAAATTTTGCAAACACCTATTGCAAAACCTACACATGGAGTGTTGGAGTACTTTCCAATAAATGAAAATACTAATGGGCAGCTTCCAGGTTTGTGATGTTTAGAATATCCTTTTTAAGCTTGAAAAGCCTCCTGCATAGCATCTTAAGGGTTTCATCCTTTTGTTGAAAGAAAGTGGCAAGCTATAGAATTTTTTCAAAACTTTTGATCGGAAATTGTAGCTCAAGAACTTGAAAGAATTCCCCCATTGGATTAGCAAAAACTGGTGCATCAATGGTGGGAGGAATGTTTGCGGTAGCAACAATGAATTGTTGAAGAGAAAGGTTTATTGAAATAGGTACCGAATCTAGATTATTGGGCACGATCCCATCCCATGATGTGTAATGGCAACTTGTAGTGTAGCTTGAGAGGCAGTGGCGATGGGTGTGGAATAAGCTGGATTAGGGATCTAAGTGACGCCCAAAATCTTCGGAGAATGTTGTTCATGGACATCCAATGCATCATAATGCACATAACGAGCCAATTGTTTGAATGCGAATGCCTTGGTGTAATTAGTGCCATACTTGAGCTCCAATTCACAAACCACAGTCGAAAAAGTTATCTTGAATTCCCTCAAAGAAATGGTACCTGGCCTTCCATTGAATTTTTCAAATCTCCCAAAGGAACTGCTGACCTCCATGGTGTATATGGGTGTAGAGATCATGGCTTGCAACAGAATGTACGGTGATGGTGTGAAAGCTGGTGTGACAATAGCGTACCCCACTAATTAACCCGTCCAAATGGACTCTGATGTATTGTTGATGTAGTGTAACTTAAACTTGAATTCATGGTAGGAATTGTACTAGATGACGGTGGCATTGTAGATGCTTGATGGCACCATCGTGAAGATTATGAGCTCAAAGAAATCAGCTCAAATGATTGTGTGTTACTTTGTAGTTAATACCTTGGCTTTGGCTAAACAATAGTGCTTTCATCATCCGAGGACATGGTGTTGTCCCATGCCCCAAAATTTTGTAACAATATAGAGCATTAGCTACAAAGTTTTAACACAACGTACGGTTTGAAGAATACAATGCGTCGACAGGGATGAACGGTGACATACGGATGTCAGTGGATGGATGTCGATGGATGAAAAGGGTTGAATGAATGAAACCAAACAGACAGATGGCAATGGACATCGAACGGAATAGCGATCGACATCGGACGAAATGACAAAACAGAATGGAATGGAACGGTGAAACAAAACAGACGATGATTACGACAGACTGCACCAACAACGATGCTGTAGAGTAATTCGTATCTGCAAGCTCTACAACAATGGCATGTAGAAAAGAAAAAAGGAAGTTTTTTTCTTCTACTTCTTCTAGAACTACTACAAAGGTTACTCATTACATGACTACAAGCTCAAAAACACACAGGAGTGCACAACCCAGATGTTAACCTCCAAACCCATGTACAAGGAAAGCAAGTGTATGTGGGGTTGCATCACCTAGAGTAGATCTTCAATTGCAATCAAACCTTGTGTGTGTGTGTGTGTGTGTGTGTGTGCGTGTTCCCAAGACCTAAAAATAACAGTAAAACAAGCTTTGGAGCTGTTCGCCCCTTTTCCGCTCCAAAGTTCCGGAACTCAAAACTTCACAACTTGTAGCTTGTTTTCGGTGTCCTTCTCCCTCGCTTATGTTGCTACTAATTATGGTTATTGTTATTCCTATTGTAATTGTAGTACAAGGGTAAATTTTTTTTAAAAAATAACAATAACTCAAGAACACAAAAAACCAACAAGCAAAAGAAACCCCAAAAACTCGAAGCCAGGAAAAAATTGCCACTTTCAACATTAAGTGATAGAGAGCAATTTTTTTAGAATTAAATTGAAAAGAAGGAAAGAAAACATAGTGTACGTAAATGGTGGCTATGTAATAGCCGTTGTGAACATCTAGAAATCAAGTCTAACTATGGAGGAAACTTTCCTTAACAAAAGAATTCTAAAAAAACTAATAAGAGAAGATAAGAACTTGGCCTTTTATACAGCTGTCAACAAAGCTAAAACCCTAATCAAGCCATAACCTAAAAATGTACATTAACCCTAAAGGCATGATTGGCATGCCCATAATCGGCTGTCATGTATGAGGCCATGCATATGGGCATGATTAAAACAACAAACATTTCCAAAGAGAATTTAGGGTTATTACAAAGATGATAACAAAATTAAATACAATTGCATGGGGAAAATTTATAGTCGTTTTTAAAGTAAACCTACTTTCAAAGCTCCTTTTCATCATGTTCATCAAACAACACGTCTTTAAAAGAAATATTTTAAATCACACCTTGAGTGAATGGAAAATCTACACATGCATCATCATCCCAATTTTTGTAGATTGTAACAAAAATATCCTAGTTATCAAACATAATTGACAATGCTTTAAGCTAATTGTCGCAACCCCACTTTGGGATAAGTGTGAGGATGAAACTCACACCCCCAAAAGTGGGAAGTTGGAGTCCTTCGGGACTCCCAAAAACTCAGAGCTCGAGTTCAAGGGTCAAAACACCTCTCATTGAGATGTTCTTTATATCAATTGAAAGTTCTTGAAGTGTAGATGCCCAAAATGGCCTCGCATGTGCCATTTGGACATTTTCAGCCCAAGTTATGGGCAAAAGAAGGGTCGGGAGTCAAACTGGCAGTTTGACTCCCGACCACTAAAAGTCAAGAATTGACCTCTTCCCGACGTCTGCTGAAGGAGTGCGACATGGCGTTGAAAAGCTCTCGAGGAGAGCTACAACTTTGGTTTAGACTTCACTCCAATCGGAGGTTGGAGCTGGGAGATATGAGCTCCCAAAGTCCCGGGACTCCAACCCGAGACAATTTCGGGACTCCTCCTTGGGAGTCCAGGGAAAAAGAGCCATTTGGATGTAGCCTCCACCGAGAGCTGCAGAGAATACTATATGGGGGAAGGTGGTGGCTTCCCCCAAGTCCAGGCCGTGGTGAGTCAAGTGAGTCCAAGTGCTCGTGGCTTGTTCCAACACCCAAGGGTGTCCCCAAATGTGAACTAACCCTCTTGTGGTTGGTTTTGGATGCAGATTCGAATGAGATAATACTTGTCCCTCTTCCTAATCTAATCCCGGAACTTCTAGCACGCCCCTCTACCCCCCTTTAGTGTTAGAAGTCGGGAGTGGCCCTCAAATCCCAACTTTTCGCAATTCAACGTGCTTGGACCCTCGAGTGGGTCTAATAAGGGACTTGGGAGCACATCATTAATCAACACACTAATAATGAAGAAAATGTGTTTGGTCTCACTTTGACTTCCCATGATTCCATAAATTGTTTCATTGAAAACCTAATATTACGAATATATTGAAAATGTTCATGACTTTTCATATCCTCTTCTAAAACAACAATTTGTTGAAACAAGGATAACTCATATTTTAACAATTTTTTGTTGGCTTCTTTATTGGACATGGGAACACCAAAAAAAATTCATCTACAATGTTCAAGTGGTTGCATTAAAAGAGGTGTATTTGCACTATCAAGGTTAAGGAACTTGAACACTACAACCAATAAGTGAATTAAAACTTTTGTATCATATTTATCCATTACAACTTGAGTTCTATCCTTCCCAATTAAATTAAAAAATCAGTAAAACCACGTTATCTTTGAACTTTAATTCATTTCCAAATGTGGTTATTTGTAAAGTGGGTGAAATTTTTAAAAATAAATCAATACCTAGGATGAAGTTCATAGGATTTGAAGGTTGGGTGAAAAAAATAAATTTAAAAGGACACAACATTAAACAACAATGAAGGTGCAATACACTAAGATAACTAACAATGAAAGTTCATATCCAAGGCAAATTAAAAACTCAACATGAATTTCCTTTTAGTACCAAATTTGGTGTTAAAAGGAGTTTCAAGCATTATTATATGCCAATGTATTTTTTTGGTATTTTTTGATGTTAGTTTTTATATCTCAACTTGTGTTTCAAGCAAAAACATGGATATTTTAGCCTTCTATTTGAATGACAATACATATATTTAATATTTCATACATTTTAAATTCTTGAATGTAGGGTCCAAGATGAAAATCCAATATGTTGTGGGCTTTTGAACAATGTAACACAAAAAGAAAAGAATGGTTGTAAAACATATAATGCCTCAACAATCATCCTAACATCCAAAATTTCAAGATTTACATCAAATTCCTCACAAATTAGAAGTGGAACATTAGTTACATGTGAATCATATTTGACTTGAAATTTCAAACAAATGGAAAGTGTAGGGTGTTAAATAACAATTGACACACCTTGGTTTGATTTAAAACACATTACCTAATTATAAGGTTCAAGATGTCAGTCATTGCTCAAACAATGGCCCAAGTTACCTCAATTTAGGCACTTAAACTTGCAAATGGAATGACTATTGGTTACAGCAAATTGAAATCAAATGTGCATACTCCAATGCTTCATGGTAAAACATGACTTTTGATGCAAACCTAGTTTTAATAGGCATTTTCAATTTCTCATTCATGCTTCCTTTTGCCCAATTTTTTTTGTCCATGTGATGGTCTTTTGAAGGACAAACCTTTTTTCTTTTGAAAAGATCTCCTTGATGTTTTGACAAACTATATCATTGTTTGGAGCATATTGGCACGCTTTGGACATCACATGTATAAAGCATGTACCTGAACAAAGTTTCCCCAACTAAAACACATTACATGAAACAACTTGAAACAAGGCAACATTCAAAGTAGTTAAGTTCTTACTTTCATCTTTCACATAAGCAATTACCTTGTTTCTCAATCAGATCTCAACCAAAATAAGTTTCATTATTTCCATCAAGGTTTTTCCACTAATGTTTGGAGCTTCAAATAAATTGATCGTAAAATGGCAAATCTTTGCAGTTTGGAAAGTTCACAACTAGGGCAAATGTGTTGAAAACCTTGTTTGAAACATCCACAAATTGAAGGCTACTACCTAGCTCACACTATGCCAAGGTAGGAACAACATGACAATCCAAAATCATAACAAACATGAAAGGGATGTGTTCTTTAACAAATCCTTTTTAAGTAGTGAAACAAACTTTACCATTTTGTTGCATTACCAAGTGTAGCAACCTAGGACATTCCATCATAGACAAAAATTTGTATTATTTTGCAATGAACAACATTAGGTCTTCAATGAAACATAGTTGTGTTGGATTGGAACTCTTTGTAAGGTTGTTGGCTTCCAACAAAATTGGTGATGGCAAAAGGTGTAGCTCCCTTGTGTTTCTTATTCTTCTCACATTCAAAATGAATAGATTTTTATCATGTTTTACAATGGAGTCTATATTTAATGACAATTGTTCCATGTTGGTTGTCAATATGTTTTTTCATGGAGGTAATCACATGTATAAAAGTACAGATGACAAGTCCTTTGTGAGGCTAAATGGTAAAATTTGAATGTCTGAATTGTTTGGTGGCATTGCAAACGACATATTTCATGGTCTAACTCATATTCATCATTATCTCTTTGAAATGAATATTGTTTTTAAAAAATGCCCACATAATATATATGTGGTCACATGTGACTCATAACTTCCAATATATTTTTAATTGCTAGAATGCATTTTTTAGACAAATTTCACCTTGGCAAAAATGATTTCCTTATGAGTTTTAGGATGATGTGGCACATGTAGTCTTTTGTAAGCCATCTTTATTTTCCTAGTTCTTTAACATCCCAAAAATCATTAGTGTTCAATAGCATGCATGTACATAGGTTCTACCATTTCATGACTCCACACAAAAATATAAAAGATCACCAAACTAGTATAGGAACACTACAACAATGACATTGACCATTAGATGAACATAATGACAAGCACACAATTGGCATTGGGCTTGAATTTTGAACTAATGACATTTAGATGAAACTTGGATTCATAAGTTCAAATTGTCCAAAATTTGAAGTTCATCGACCCTAACCCCTAACTCTTCCCAAACTAACATTGAACATTCATCTACTAATAAGCAATGTCAAGAAACAAACACATACTTGATCGATATTATGTTTCCAAGTTCTAGATATACATTATGCTACCAATATTGAAACACCACCCTCTTTAAGTGTAGTGCATTCACTTTTTACCATGCTCGAGAAAATCCAAAAATCCTAAGCTTGCATTTGAAGTATACATTATGCACACCCTATGTACATATGGGAAGCAACCTTGAGTGGCAAGTGTATAACTATCAATCACAATAGGTGCAAGATCACTACCAAGTAGGTTTGGTACGAATCAAGGTAGAGCAATTGTTTCATATTACATCACCATGGTCTCAAACGTGGTAATGCCAACAATATGTATTCAACTAGTAGGGCATCAACATACCATTGTTGATATTTGGGTTGATAGCTGCATTCAACCTATATACCAATCCAACATTGATCCTTACCCAAGTTAAAGAACCAATGTAATTTTTCTTTTATAAATGGATGATTATGATTCATTTGAGAGGTGAGGAGGCACCTTATGTGCTTAAGGTTACACCCTTTGTTGAAGTAGAAATCATATTAAGAGTAAGGCACACTCCACATACACTAGAAAAATTGTGCCCATATATATTTGTCAATCATGCCAAACATGGCCATGTCAACAATTTGTTTCACATATATCAAAAGTGCAATGCCTTACATGTGCTTCATAAATATTTGTCATCCCACAAGGTTTCTTTTTTCCTTGCCATATCATTAACCCTCTAAATGCCTAAATAGCCAAAAAAAGGTTTTTTTTAGTTTTTAAATTGATGCAACAAACTCATTTCTATTATTTCAAATATTTCTTTTTGGGTAATGTGGAGTTTGGTCATAAGCTCCAAATGGGATGCTGACTTTGGGAAGTCCATGTCAGTTTTGACCAGGTTTTGATGAAAACAAGGCATGCAACAACCTCTAAGGGGGAGGGGGGTATGCCCAAGGCAACATGGAGCCAATCAAGTGAAAGGTATTATCAGCACAGGTTAAAGTTACATTTGATCAATTGGATGATTTTCCTGTCTGACTGTGTCAGTGAGGACATACAAGAAATTTGCACAGTCTGGCCAATTGTATTGTGACCTCCCAAAGGTACCAGATGTCATGTCAACTATCCCGTCACATGATACCATTGGACATCTCATTCATTCAAGTATCATCCTTTTCTTCCTTCCCATGCATGACCATAGGGTCTCAACAAACATGGATGGATGATGGTTGGGACTTGGGCGCCGGAGTCCCTCCACTCAAAAAATGATGTCTGTCTCTGTCTGACAACTTCATACTTCGTACCTACCTAGAAACCTACCCTTCCCACTATGCATCAACTTATGAACTAACCCTTCACTCTCACAAACCTGCTTTGTCCCTCCCAACCTTCAAGCCAGGGATCCATCCTCAGAGAATTGCAATGAATAAGCCAGTTTCCAAAGGTAATGAATGATCCAAAATTGGATCCATCAGAAGCATTCATTGATATAGGAGAAGAAAAAAGAAAACTGAAACACAAGACCTCTAAGAGGATCCTTAAAATGTGATAGAGCATATGCCGTAATCCAAGAAATGACCAAAAAAAACTCATGTGTGACGCTTCCTGGAGTTCCCTATTCACAAGGAGACACTAATGTGCCTGGCAAAAGGCCATCAATGAACAGACCCAATAACAAGATCAATTGTTGACATCTAAAATTTAATCACCTTGTGTTGCATGCAAAACCACATGTTGACTCCCAAAGGCACATTCCAATCAGTTCTTGCAAACCATGTAGGAGCAGAGAAATACCAAAGCAAAGCTAACCTTAATCTGCAACATTGACAATTATGGTGTGTTTACATACAGCCTGGGCTCCATATTCCCAAGCATTTGTCTTTTGAACTTTGATGAACAATACAGTGACTTCACCTTCCATGCGCTATTCTTTGGAGCCTTGTCCTCTATCTGCAGTTCCAGCATTCACATCTCAAGGTCAAGACTTCTGTATTAGAGCATCAATTGCAGAACTCAAGTGATTCTCCACTTTCATGAGGAGGAAGTGAGCCAGCTACAAGATTTACTTTCCCAATCCTCTCTTGACCTTCTACAGTACAGCAGAATCAAGCACATCTCTGAATTATTCCTGTGTGATAACAGCAAAACAAAATCAAGAAAGCATGGTGGGAAAAGCTTAATCTGATAGTCATTTGCTACTATTCATTTGACCCTTCTTTTCTGCTCTGGAATTGCAGGGATGTTCCATCATGGCATTCCTTGGATTCCTGATACACCAATGTGATCTTCACAAATTTCATGGTGTGAAAATTGTATAATGACAGAAGGAGCTTACATAGCACAGATGAGGTGTCAAAAGTATGACAAATGAAGACATGCTGGTGAGTATCTGACCATCAATCCGTATGATGCCAACGTTTCCAACTCCTCCACAAAGGTTAGCTCAATACACCTGACCAAGTTTGGTTTTGTGATCATGCAAGTCTTTCCAAATAAATCAAAGAATTGGGTATCGGGTTAGAGCTGTGGTGCAAGACACAAAGTATATCCCCCTCAGTTTTTCATCCCCGTCCCCTCTTGGTGGTGGTTACAAACCGCAAATCTGACGAGGCACGCCTCTTGAGGGTTATGACATCTGCACCAATCCAATGAAGAGCTTAGACCTCATGAGGCCCCAAATGCTTTTATCACCATTTACCAAAAGCCAGTATCAAGCTTCTGTCGCCCAATGTAAATGGCAAAGGGTGACCATCTCTACTAGTGAAGCTGGTGCTATGGATACACATTCTGATCATTACAAGAGAATCCATCTTTAGCATGCAGACATTGCACAAGATAGGCAGTTCTGTCCTAATACATGATGTTCGCAAATTTCTGGGTCTCATCACAGTGGTTGTTGGTAGTCATTCACTAGAAACCAAGACTGTAATCAACAAAAGCAAGAAGCTTAGTACCAGTCAAAATTTCTTCGAGTCTGTGTTGTATGCCAGTGGCCATCATATAGTCCATCTGAATGGATCCTGAAGAAGCTGCATGCAAAGAAAGAAAACCAAGAGCAATAGATTATTGTTTTTTTCTCATAAATCTATTCCATTGTTTCTTGCTGCTGGCAGTAACACCTAAAAACCAACAACACAACAGAGAACTTTGGAGAGAGTAGGTATTCAATCGAAGTTCATTGCAAATTTTTGACCATCATTGCTGCACACATTGCTACTTTCCTCCTATAATAAATAGCACACCCAAGGTTGAGGGTACTCAACCCAGGCACCCTGATACAAACTGGAATTCGCAGTGGCAAGAAGAACAAATACTGAAGTTATGGTTAGTAGGCATTCCCCTGTTTATGAGATTGCAGAGGAAAACTCTACAAGCACACATTGAGTCAAGGCATCTCCAGTATCACTACAAAAGACATGGAAAAATACTCAAATCATCAAAGTCCTTTGTCAAATGGAAGAAGTGCCTGGTGGGTACTTGAGTTTCGTTTTTTTTCCTGCTGATAATTTTGGCTGTAAAAGTATGCCACAGAGGTGGGGGGGAGGGGGAGGGGATATCAAGAAGGAGAAAGAACAGTGGTAGGAGAATTTGGGCAAAACTTGGGTCTGGTGTAAAAAGAGAGAATTGCATAAATACCAGAAGCATTGAAAGAGCTTCTTTCCACCAACAGTTTCAAACAGAAGGTAATTTCCTCAAAATCGCCATCGAAGTATTCCAATCTTTCCTCCTCTTTCTTTTCAAGCAAAAGAGTCCTGGCTTTTCCTCTCTCTTCAGCTGACAGAGGCAGCTCCTTCAAGAGCTTCTTCGCCTCCCTCCAGCTTCTTACCATCATCCTGTGATTCTTCGCATCTCCTCCTTCCATGGCAGTATTAGTAGTAGTCTCCGGCGGCTCCATTGTTACGTGACATTTGGTGTCCACCGCCTCCTCAGTTACGGAGGCGGCTCCTGCTGCTGCTGCTGCTGTTGGCATCGCCGACAGCAGCGCATGATTTTGTTTAGGATTGTTACCGAAGAGCCCGTCCATCTTGTTGAACCAAAGCCAGGTGCACTTCTCAGCTCCGGCGATGGCTTTCTTGGCTTTCTCCAGCTTATGTCGCTTCTTCAGCGAGTCCATTTTGTCACGGCACTGCTTCACCGACTTGCCTCCGCCGGCTTCCAAATTGAAGCGCTCCACGAGCTGTTCCCAGTCCTTAGAGCGCAAGCTTCCCTTGTCCATATCAAAGTACTTCTCCTCGTACAGGTCCAAGAACAGACCTACCGATCGCTCCGACCACTCTTCCCGCTTCTCGTCGCCATTCTTGGTTACTGCCATCATCATCGGCTTCTTCTCAGACTCCTCCGCTGTGGATGTCGCCACAGTTGTTGTTGTTGCATGCATCATGCTCGCTGTGTGCTGCTGCTGCGGCATCGTCGTCACTACTACCCTAGTAGAAGGCGTTTGAATCATCCCTCTCTCACTGTCCATCACCACGACGACCATACGTGTCCCTCCTCGATTTCGCTCAAAACCTCAAGTCTGGCTTCCGGTTCTTCTACCGCAACACAGACAAGCAGATCATGGCAAGTGCAACTATCACCGAAAAAAAGCTTTACCGACAAAACCACGAGACCATGGAAAAAAGGGAGAAAAACACAGCGATGGAACTGGATATCAGGAAACACAAAAGTGCAGCAGAGTATAAAACTCTTTCTTCAAGCACGCAGCTGCTGGGAATCACACTCTCAGACTACACAATTTCGACAAAACAGTATCTGTGTGTCTGTCTCTCTCGATGATTCCTTAACCGACTGATTGTAACAACACCAAAAAAGAGGAGAGAGAGTGAAAGAGACGTGTACGAGTATGGTGAAGTCGTCGGGAGGGAGTGCAATTGTTCCTTCAAGGGATGCAACGCTTGCGAAGCAGCAGCAGGCAGCAGGCAGCAGGCAACAGCAGCAGCAGCTACAGAGAGAAAAACAAGCGGCGATTCTCCATCATAATCAGCGAAGTAAAACCACCAACAACGATTCCTGGCAATAAGTTTCCAGAGACTGATTGTAACAACAACAATAATAACAACAACCCAAAAAAAAAATCTGGCTGAGAGGAGTTGAAGAGATGTGGTGTATGAGTATGGAAAAGTCGAGAGAGAGAGAGAGAAGAAAAGTACAATTATTTCAAGGGATGCAACGCTTGGGAAAGCAGCAGCAGCTTCTTCTTCTAGAGAGAGAAGAAAAAACACAAGCGGCGATTCTCCATCATCATCAGCGACAGCGAGCAAGAAGAAGAAAAAGCAATACGAGAATCCATCTCTAGTATGCACGCCATGGCCAGAGGATTTGAGCATGCGATCGATGGGCAAAAGGGGAAAAGGCAGAGGAGAAGAAGAAGAAGGAAGGAAGGAAGGAAAGAAGAGGAGTTGTTGACTGAGCTCTTCTTCTTCGTCTTCTTCTTCTCCTGCACTTCCCTGCAGTGTCTTCTTTCTTTCTTTTTCTTTTTGGCGAATTTTCGTACTGTGTCGACTCAAAAAAAAAAAAATCTAATGCGAAATTCCAGTGATTTTTATGTGGCGGATTTCCGCCATTTTGGAATGAATAAATAAATAAAGATTATTCTGTCAAAAAGTCCCTGATTTTTGGAATATAAATAAATAAAAAAATCGCCAAAAAGGAAGGAAAAGAAAACTCAAGAATCCGCCAAAAATCTTCACAATTTGCTTACAACATGAAAGAGAAAGAGTGCTTAAGAATTTTTTTTACTTTCATATCTTTAATATCAATCAAATGTGGCTAAACTTACTTATGGATGATGGTCACTTAAGTAAAAAAAAATTTAAACTTAATTTTAATTTATTAATGACTAATATTAGTTTTAAAATTAAGTAATTTATTTTTTAAATAAATAAAATAAAATATTAATTTTTTATTTTTTAAAAAAAAAGCACTGAAATCTGTATTAGATGATGTTACAATGGATCACACTAGTGCAAAACAGTAACAAGCCAAAACGCCACTGGAATTGGGTTGGTTTTGTTTGTTTGTTTCTGTGTTTGTAGCAAAAGCACTTCGTACCTTTATTTTCTCAATTTAAGCTTTTTCACATGTTTCTCATGGCTCTTGTGGTCAAGTCACTTTGTGACATTTCTATCTCATTAATGGGCTTCTGCTCACGCCCCTGGTCTCTTTGGATAACTAACTAGGTACGTAGGATGGTGATCAGGTAGGTAGGTGGGTTATCATCTTGATCCTTCAGGGCCAGGGTTAACCAACACCCACCTTGGTACTTGTACCGTGGTAAAAATCCCAAAATTAGGGTTAGAAAAACTTGGGGCCAATTTTGAGCATTTTTTTTTTGGCTTGTTGTTTGGCCCCCAAGTTCCTAAATAAGTACCCCCAGTTTAGAATTGGGGGTATTATTAGCCCAAGCCAAAAATGGTGACAAACAGTTTTGGAAATATAAATTTCATTCAGCCAATGGGAAGGCTCATCATGCACTCAAAGTGTGCCATGATTTTTTCTTTTAACTTGGGGGGGGGGGGGGGGGGGGGGGTTTTTTTTTTTTTTTTTTTTTTTCCC
>Ga0116231_10003022_pt1 | contig 35140 bp, 26 predicted proteins | sample S1TSphgellanicum_2_FD_89695 | JGI IMG/M metagenome (GOLD analysis project Ga0116231, IMG submission 89695) | Host-associated microbial communities from peat moss isolated from Minnesota, USA - S1T2_Fd - Sphagnum magellanicum MG | ecosystem: Host-associated > Plants > Peat moss > Unclassified...
ATAAATTACAATTTTATATTAAAATAAATTGGTGTTTAATGTCTCAATAAATTACAATTTTATATTAAAATAAATTGGTGTTTAATGTCTCAATAAATTACAATTTTATATTAAAATAAATTGATGTTTAATGTTCAATGTCTCGACCCACAAACACCAAAAATGTTGTTTCAAACAATGAAAGATCATTTATTTTTTACATTTGGATCAACAATTGCCATTAACCAAATTCACATGAAACAAAACAAATATGTTTTTAAATGTTAAAGCACAATAGGAAATGTGAGTCTAGCTCACTAAGAATTTCACTAACCATTTAAATGAAATCATCATTAATTCATCAAACAAAAAACTTAATGAATTCACCATGTTTCTAGTGATCAACAACGGGTTGCTAGAAACAAATGGATTCATTAAAAGTTAATCAAATAAGAAATTTCCATGTAAAATTGATTTATATATTTTTTGAATTATTATTTATAATTTATTGATATTAATTTGAATATGATTATATATATATATGGTTTGGTATACATGAACAATATGCAATCCATACATAATTAACATATTATCAACATACACGACTGACCATATGGCATTAATAATGAGGTTTGAATCATGATGGTCATTGAATTGATTATGGTATTTTGTCAAATGTTTTAAAAATGCAACATTAACCATTATTATCTTTTTCATAATTTATCTAGATGCAAAAAAAAAAATTCAAATCTTTTTCTAAGATGTACACATCTATGATTTGTTTAATAATTGAATTTCAATTAATTTGAAAGAAAATTCATTTGAATCTTGTTTTTTGATACATCTTGACAATGATGTTTTGAAAAGAATCCCAATCTTTCTTGAAATCAATTTTCACCATTTCTTTCATATTTTTTCCAAATGAAAAACTTAGAATTTCATGCTTAAATAGTTTTTGCAAGATGTACATGTCTAAAAATAATAATAATAATAATATCAATTAATTTGAATGAAAAGACATTTGAATCTTGTTATTTAATACATTTCAACAACAAGGTCTTTTTAAGAATTTTTTTTCATAACATGAATTATAAATAAGCCTATTTAAAATCAACATTTTCTTGGGAAAATAAATTAACATTTTTTTAAAAACTATATGTCCCCACATTTAAAACATATATTTAATCAATGTATTTTTGTATAAAAGATGTATTGCATTAATTACAATGCATTAAGTATTATATTATATTATATGAATAATAGAATTATAAAATAAATTATATAATATATTCATTTTTATACTAAAAAATATTTGATTTTACATTATAAGTATTGGATTTTTCATCTTTTTTATGAAAAAATGTTTTGATATTTTATCAAATGAAGGTGCAAAATAAAATATAACACTACTTTGTCCAAATCGTATGTAAAAATGAAATGAAATTAAATTAAATTAAATGTGGTTGAAATAATCATGCAATATGTCATATTGTAATGAATTGATACACTGAAACATTACACAATGCCAAAATGTGGTTTTTATGACTAAAACATTTTGCAACTAATGTCATAGTCATGTTGTCATATGTGGCCTTTAGTTGCTACCATCGTCATAACTATGGTCAAAATTATGATTACATAATTATACATATGATAAAAGTTTAATCAAATCTAACCAAGTTTACCCACAATACCTTAATTTAACCTAATATAACTAATTTTTATCAAATCTAGCCAAGTTTAATGTAAGTAGCTATGTTTAGCAAAATTTTCCCAAGTTTAACCAAAGTTAGCTTCAATATTTTAATTTCTACTACTTTATTTAAGTTTTTAACAAATGTAAATAAATTTAACCTAAATGGCCAAGTTTTGCCCAAGTTTAACCAAGGTTAACTTAAATAACTAAGTTTTACCAAATTTTGTTTCAATAACCTAGTCTAGTTTAATTTATCTAAGTTTTGCCTAGTTTCACCTAAATAGCCATGTTTTGTCTAGTTTTACCTAAATAGCCATGTTTTGCCAAGTTTTTTTCAATAACCCATTTTAACTTAATTTATTTAACTTTTTCCAACTTTTCACACTTTATTTTAATACCCTAGTTTAGCCAATTTTATCAAAAGTTTGTCAAATGTAACCAAATTTAACCTAAGTAACCAAGTTTTACCTAAATAACCATGTTTAACTAAATTTTTCCAAATTTTGCCTCAATACTTTAGTTTAACCTAATTTATTTAAATTTTTTGAAGTTTATTTTCAACATTTTAATCAAATAAAATTTATTTAAGTTTCCCTTAGTTTTGCCAAATTTATCCTTGATGCCTTAATTTAACATAATTTATCTAAGTTTTGTCAAGTTTTGTCTCAATACTTTAATTTAACCTAATTTATCTAAAATTTGCAAAAAATTGCCAATTTTATTTTCAAATATCCTAATTTAACCAAATTTATTTAAACTTTACCAAATGTAGCCAGGTTTAACCTAAATAGTTAGTTTTGCCAAGTTTTGTTTAAATGTTGTAATTTTGCCTAATTTTAAAAAAAAATTCCAATTCTAGTTAAATTTATTTTCTATTTTCGCCTAATTAATATTAATTTAGTCAAGTTTTGATAATTCCAACCAAGTTTAACTTAAATAATTGTGTTGAGTTTAATTTATGCTAATTTTGTCAAGTTTAGTTTCTATGTTAGCTTAATTTATGGTAAATAGGCCTACATTTAGGCTAGGAATGCTTAAGTTAGTTTAGGTTAATTTATGATAGCCAAAGTAAAGTTATTAGATAGTTTAAATTAGCTTAGGTCAACCTAGGTCAACTTAGGATGAATTAGGTGAACTTGAGCTAAAAATATTATTGTTTATAAATTAATAATAAGTAATAATTATCATAAATAAATAATGTGGTGCAATGGTTAAGGACTTGTTCCCTTAAATAGAGGTGAGGAGTGATATGTAGATATCAATGTTCATGATATCTAGATACCTTCATGGTTTGCTTAGCCTATGAAATTTTTTTAGTGCATAGGTTAGGTTGTTTAGGATGGGTTTTTTTAGGTTAGGTGGCCTAAGCTAATGACCTTAGATTAAGAAGTTAACACATGACAATATTTGATTAGAGATGTATATTGATTGGCAATAAAACTTTATAGGAAATAACCATAGGGATAGGACATCAACCCAACAACATGGAAATAAGACATCAACTAATAAGGGATGAAGAAATAAACCATTGAAAAATTCATTGGATTCCTCATGTGATTTTGATAATGGTAGGAGTTGTAAAAAAATTCCCTTTGTACCACCACTTATAGCAACAAGTTGGCAAGGAGTATTGCCTAGGTTGGAAACTTTACTATTCATGGTACCCACCAATACATCTAGCAATGATATAACCATTACCTACAAAGGATCATAGTAAGAAAATTTTTAGACTATTTAAAATATGTACCCAAGATTTAGATTTGAAAGTTCATGTGCAAGTGCCTCTAGCAAGCCGTCAAGGTGAATCAAATGTTGGATGAATCCATGAAAATTGTGTATTTTTACTAGACTTTGTGAGATTCAATATCCACATGGGGTGACAATTTTCGTCAATAGTCCAATTGAATTACACTTTTGACAATTTTGGTCAATCCTTTTGTCAATGATACCACAAAGTGCAAATAGATGAGCAAATATACATCAAAGTGAATCCATTCCTGAATAGGAGATTCAACACGCTTAGGCCTATTCATCATCATATAAGCTTTTAGATATCCCAATGAATCCTCTCTCTTAGCAAATTAGACCGTCTTATTTGCAAAAGGCTACTGCCAACTGGGACTTCATTGATCAACCAGATTGACAACCTCGAAGCCTCTTCATCTCCGCAGCAACATGAACAATAAAACAGCTCATTGAATAAGGGCTCATACCTTCTGCCCTTTGTGACAGGTTGAAACAAAATTGCGAGAGATAATGGAATCCTGTATCGTGGTTAGATAATTTGATTGCAAAATATTTCTCATGAGAATCCAGAAATCTCCATACTCACAATTAAGAAAGAAAGCCAGAACAAAGTTCAAAATTTTCCTTCAAGTCAAAGAAACACTTCCAGGACTTTCTGAACTGGGAAGAAGGAAGAATATCTCTCATAAGAATTGAGAAATCTCCATTCTCATGATTAAGAAAAAAGAAAAGCAAGGTCAACACTTCTTCAAAAAGCCACAGAGGATTCCAAAGAAGGAAAGACAAAACAGAGAACAAAGGACCAAGAAATAAAAAGCAAAAAAGAACCCCAAAAAAAAGAAAACATGAAATCACTATGAACAATAGTGACAGACTTACACCTGTTCAGGGACCATCAGCAGTAGCATGTATGATAGTGACTTCTCTATCACAAGAAGCAACAGGAAGACTCAGCCATGCTACTGGCTAGCAACAAACAACAACACAAGGAGACAGCAGAAAACAGAAAGACACAAAGAGGAGAGACAAAACACATAGGAAAGGACACTGGAGAAGAACAAAGACTAGAAGAAGGAAGGAAACACAGAAGGGAAGGATTAAACTAAAGAAGCAATAAAAACATGCACTACGAACAAGAGTGACCATCTCTCACTTGTTCAGGGACCATCAACAGTAACATGTATGATAGTGACCTATCTATCACAATTGGATATTGTGCATGCCTGTTTGCATTCCCACAGTCTTGTGTGCTCAAAAGGCCTCCAGTGTGCAATAATCTGCCTATTCCATGGTGATTGTTGAGATCCAATTGCAAGGATTTCTTGCATTAACATTCTATCAAGCATGGAAGCTCCACATGAGGAGCAAAAGAATCTTGGACTGCAGTTCAATCACAACAATGAGCCACTACAGACAACCAGAGACAATTGTGCGAACAATTTTTCCACCAGTATGCAGTTATCAAACACACCCAGAACTCCAGAATGCACTCAGTGGAATAGAACCCTGGAGTATCACTGTGATCAGAGCAACTCTATTGTTTACATCAAACACAATCAAACTCTGCAAGTTCAAACCTTACCCTCAATTTTGATTATAGCCACAAAAATTGGACAACAAAAGCTGGTCAAGCTGGAGGAGCCAGAGCAAAGAATGAAGAATTGGCTGGAACACTGTAACAGGGCTGGGTGTCTAAGGTTTGACCAGAACACAGAAGAAGAGAGATAACCACACCCACGAAGCACAGAGAGAGAGGGAGGCACCTGAGCAAGCAGACCAGAAATTCCACAAAAGGTGCATCCTGGGGTTTAGGATTCAGGGTTTAAGGTTTTGGAATCCCATCTGTGGTGGGGAAAGAAGTGCCAGCTCATGTCATTGAAGGCAGATACAAGAGGAAAGTTTACAGGATCAACAATGTATTCCTTGACATGCTTCTTCTGGAGCTCTAACAAACAGTCAGGACGAGGAGACATTGGCTGTGGGAATACAGACCATCGCTCTTGGTACTTGTGGAAACTGTTCCCTAGTACCAAGACTTGACTCAGACATGACCATGGCTCCAGATTAGCAAGCAACACATCGTTGTAAAGGCCTACTTCACAGTGTGGCATGTAGAAAACTGTGGGTACATGCACTCGCCTGCTTCCATTCTCATCATGACACATCGGTGCACATCCTAAGGTTGTCAAAACCCTAAACTCCAAGTCTGATAGAACAGGATCGTAGACAAGAACCTTGTTGAACAAGGATTCATACTTCTGCTTGAGGAGCATAGCCAGGGCAATTTGGCACCGGGAGACTTCACTGTCCGCAATACTACCCACTCCGAATACTACCAAGTCAATCCCCATTGACTCTCTGTTGTGCTCTCTTGAATCCGTGCTGCTTGAACCTGCCCAAAAGCATCTTGTTTAGGTGGTCAGAAGAGAAGCAATCTACAGCTCCAAACCCTAATGAGACAGCTAAAGTTTCAGCATGGCGCAACCATCGCCACAACTGTCAAACATCTAAACCATATGGCAAGAAGAAATTTACCGTCAAGGATTTCTGGAGCTGCCGGAGAAGCCCCAGTAGAAGAAGAAGAAGAAGAAGTCGCTCCATTCAAGCAGCTTCCGGTTTCATCTACCGTTCTTCCTTGTTCACAAGTTCCTAACAAGATCTCCAAAAGCTCTAAGTCCTGGAGCTGCTCCATAAACTTCTTGAAGAAGGCGGAATGCTGAACCTTTTCCATAGATCTCTCGACCTTGACCAATAGTTGCTTCTTATGCTCTTCTTCTTCCTCCATCTTCCTCCTTTCCCCCTCCCCATCTTGCTTTCCCACGAGTTTCTCCATTGTTCCATTGCCTGAAGAACTCAAACCATTTGAAGGAAGAGAAGAAGAAGAAGAGGCGGCGGCAGCAGTAGGGGTTGAAGAAGAGACTGCAGGACGAAAGGAAGGACAATTGGCATGTCGCTGATGAGACCGAGCCTTACTTCTCCGAGTTCGCACAATTGTCCATTCTTCTGGCATGATGATCACTTCCATGCCTCATTCCATATTTCCAGCAACAGCAATCATTCTCTTTTCTCTCGGATCCTCTTCCCTCGGAGAACAAGAAAAGCTTGCTCTTGTGCATCTCTTCTTTCTGTGCAGATGGAAAAAACCCTACCACCAGCTAGAGAGAAACACAGTCCTCTTCTGGACTAGAAACCCTAACCCTAATCTGGGCATGTCCATGGTAGTGCATGAGCTCAGCATGCATACATTTCCAGACACTGTAAGCTCACCTCATAATCCCTTGCAATGAATGAACTTATAACAACATGTTCATAGCAAGGGATCCACAAGATGGCAAAGTCAGGCACAACAAAATGCACGTTTGGAAATCCATTTATTGGGAGAAGCAGACATCAAGGCAGGCAGAACCAAGCTGAAGTAAATTACCTCTTAGTTTTGTGTTCCTAGGTTTGCTGTTGCTATACATGTTGATGAGCACTATAACATGTGAGACTGGTGCTATTGTTCACCCTTGCATTTTCCTCTCTCTTGAGTGAATACTGAATACCAACCTCCTAGTACCAATTTTCTGTTTGTGGCAACTCCAATGTGGGAAGGTTTACTCCCTGACTCAAACCCTTTTATCTGTGACTACTGTTCGGTTCCTTGCACTGGCTGAGAGTGATGTTCCTCTTGTTGTTGGTTCAGTTCTTAACTTGCTAATTCACTTTGCAGGGTTGCCATTAAGTGATCTGAAACATGAAATGTATCCTATTTGACATTTCTGAGGAAGAAAATGTGCTCTAGAAGCTTGCAATTACGCTGAATGTTGCTGCTGATTTGATCTTGAGCACTTAACTCTCCAACAAATTTTCCTCTGTAAACTGTGAAGTCACAAACTTCAAGTGTTCTTTTGTGGGATTGGAACTTAATAGACATGTGTACAGGCTATTTTGCAGCATTTGATTTGATTCTTGAAACTTGTCCTCCACATTGATACAATGACAGAATACGCACACAAGTCATAATTGTGAATTTCTTATCAATATTGGGTTGCTGAACTGTAGTCCAGATGGCCTTGTCAGATATCCCTGTGACTCCAAGGCATGGAAACGTGTTCATGAGAGGTTCCCTTCTTTTGCAGCAGAGCGAAGGAATGTACAAAACCAAGTTGTATTGTATGACTATAGTCATTTTTTGAGGAGTTGATGACCTCTAGTCATTTTTTCTTGGTTGCGTAGTACACAATTTTTTTTAGTGGCAGTTAACACAGTGCCAGGTCTGTCATGTGTCTTAGAAGCAAATGCAATGACCACGAATCATATTTGGTGCAATCAGACAAGTGCGCAGCATACTTGTGTAAAACAATTCATGCCGAGGACTTGCTGTGATTTGTTATGTTCACATGAAATTTGATGAAGGGGATCTTTGCAATCAATTTCTGTTACATGTAACATGAAACTAAGTTGGAATTCATTCGGTAGCAAAATGCAATTGGATTGCATGAGTATGAAGGATTTGAGCCACTAACCTGTCGTGAAGCAGTTAGTGGAAGTGTTGGGGGCTGCAGATACAGATGAAGGTGGACAAGACGAAGGAAGACAAATTAGCAAAAACCAACTGCATGAAGCTCTTCAAGCGTCTTGAATGCAAGCTATGATGGATGCACTGCTGTGCTAAACATTGTCTACTACATTCATGCACAATGCTATTCAAGTATCAGATTCTGATTTAGCTTTCCAGACGAGCTTTCTTACATGTAAGTGATGCTCTTAACTATCTATATCATATAGTCAGTCACCTATGAAGGATTTCACATGTAATGAATTGGATATGTTTGGAATGGGTTTGTTAACATGCTCACATCAATGGTCCAAGGCAAAAGGAATTTGATTTCATGTTCCAAAAGCTTCCTTTGACAAAGAGAAAAACCTTGTGTAATTACATGGTTGCGGCATTCTAATAAGTAATTATGTCACCATTAAGATCATTTATAGTTACAGTATAGTTGTTATGCTTGTAAGACCCGACATAGTTGATCTTTGAGCTTCAGGCCTTTACACTAGTTTTAGCTGTGGACCACTATGGGCAAAAGCTTGAACATTGTTGTTGGTTACGATGCACATGGTATTTCTACAATCATTGAACCATTTCATTTGTGTAAAGAGGGATGTAAACAAGTGATTGTGTTCTAGACATTTGAGGATGATGTACTTATAAATGGTAGTTGGATGGGAAACTCCATTGTGCTCGATCATTTGCCCTTCTTCTTCTATGTAGTAGAGCCAAGTGCATGTTATGCATTCGGATAACTGAAACCCAATCAAATTGACTTCACTGAGATTGGTGCTAAGGGCTTGTATAGATTGTGGCTAAAGTGCTAACAAGAAAGGTTTAGTCAGTGAAGAAAGCCTCTACGGAAGACAACTCATTATTCTCCATTCCTCCGTTTTGAAACTTCCCGAATGCAAAGAGAATTGTAAATCTTTTGCAATAGAAAGGTTGTTCTCACTTGAATTCCAAGAAGAAAAAGTGAAAATCACCAGATTCGTATATTTGCTTTTCATTTGTAGCCAAAACATAGAAGGATGATTCAATATTTGTACTAAATATGTGTGTGTGTGTGTGTGTGTGTGTGTGTGTTTATAACCAGATTTGGCTAAATCTTCATATAGATAATCATCACTTTTTTTCTACATCTTTGTATGGATGATTGCCACTTTGGCTACAAACAAAAATTCCTAAAAAGTAAAACATTGAGCAAGACTACCAAGGATTTTAACAACTCACCAAACATCAACCAAGCCATGGAAAAGCACTTGGAGATGAGTACAAAACAAATCTTCAAATAGTTAGAATCTTCGGGTTTATAGGACTTTTCCTCAGGTTGTGTAGCTTTTAGTCTTTACATCAAAAATCTTTGGAAAAGTTCAAAGTCCAAAGTCCATAGCCGTGCAAGAGCAAAAAAGGTTGTACACTCCAAAACACTCCCAAACAAGCTTTGAAGATTATTATAAAATGGAGCATGTGTTACACATGTAGAGGAAGAGAAAGTGTTGTAGGGTAAGGCCCTAGGGGTAGGGTATTCCTCATCAATTTAAGAGGCCTAGGATGAAATGGTTGGTGTTGGAGGCCTCTTCTAAAGCCTCCTACTTTTGATTTTGAAGAGGAGGCATTATTAATGTGTGTATATATAAGGTGCCCTCCATGTACACTTGGAAGTTTTCTCCAATTGCTTTAAGCTGAGATGGGGGGAGAGGGGGAAGGCACCAACTATGTAGGGTAGGTATCAAATTGTTTAAAGATTTTAAACATGCCTAAACCCTAAACATGCCTCCATTCCATAGTTTTTCCAAGTAGTAGTTATGTTTTGTATGCAAGACAAAGTAATAATGGATTAAATTACATTACAACTTAATGCTAGAGAATGTCCTTATTAGACCTATTTTATTTTATTTTATTTTCAATTTTGGGATGTTGCTCAAGTGGCAATAGTCCACACGTATAGTTAGCCAAATTTGGGGATATTTGAAATATGAAAATATAACATCTGAAGCACCCCATCATATTGTAGGCAATTGTTGTGTTTTTTGGCCTCTTTTTTTTAATATTTTAAATAGAGAATTTATTGCAAAATATTCTTTTTGAAAACATTTTTCACAAAATGGCGAAAATTCGCCACCAAAAAAATCACTTTATTGAACCCGTGAACCCAAACTAAACTTCCTCAACAACAAATTTATTGTTAGCCGATTTTGGCATGGTTTGAAGATTCTTTACCATCCATTACACATAGAAGCGGGGCACTATATAAGCACCCTAGCCTACTTTATGGATTGTTTGGTCACCCATATAAAATTTTCTTTTGCACAAAATATTCATTTGAACATTGTCATTACAACTTGTCATGGCTTTCTAAGCTCAAGTGATATTAGTATTTGCGAGTTGAACACCCCTAGATTGGTCAATCCTTCCTTTTTCTTTTCATACGTGGTGGGGGAGGGTCTTTGTGAGATTATTGTATCAAATAATTGAATTAGGTTTTTTTCTAGATGCACTTATTATCAATTTGCTTGTTTAAGCAATACCTTGGATACCAATTTCCTTGATTTTAAAAAACAATACTCACTTATTATGCATAAGTATTGACTCTTGCAATACTTTGTATTTTGAAAACCGCCCAAGATAGTGTCAAGGTAAGTTTTGTGCATAAAACTCACATCATAATTTTTATTCTCATTGTTCCATGTGCCTTGTCACAATTGCAAAGCCAAACGTCATATAAGCATTAAAATAGAGTGATGAATAAAATGCCATTCAATCTCCAATGTAAAATATGCATGCCCATAATGAAACTAATCTTGAATTTTTAAAAAATGTCCCCTAGTTATGAGAACTATGTTAAATATGGTTGGGATATTAATATTTCTTAAAGAAAATGGTGGGGCATAGCAATTGACTACTTCTATTTTAAAATGGGAACACATGTGTTCAAACCCTTTTATCATTTTTATTTTCATCATATATGGCTTTCATCCAAGAAAGAAGAATGAGAATGAACATCCATTCCTCAAAAATGAGGATGTCATGCCATGAAATGGTTGTTACCCTAGGAAACCATTGTGTTGTGTTTTTGATCCTCGCCCAAGAAATCGTTGTGTTGTTGAAAGGAGTGGTCTTTTCCAATGGAAACTATGTTGAATTGCCCCCAAGAAATGATTGTGTTAAGGAATGGCCTTTTCACGGGGGAAATGTATTGCTTGGTAATTGCCTTGCAAAATGGTTGTTTTGTCTCACAAAATGGCAAGTTGTGGATTGGTTGTGGAATGCTCATTCACATATCCCTTCCTTGGGGATGTTGGATTTCATTTCCAAATTTGCAATTTTCACCAACAATTATCAAATTATGTGAAATATTTAATTTTCTTGTACAGTTCCACAATGAACCAAAAATTATGATGATTGCATGTGGATGAACATTTTCATGATGGATGAAAAGTTGAAAAAAAAACCTGCACAATGAATGAAAAGTTGAGATTTAAAGTTACACCATGGATTAAATATAAAGGAAAAAATTTGAAAAATGGATGAAAATGTAAGGATGATGGATGAAAAAATGAAATGACACTTTCATTTTTTTTTGCAACTTCAAAAAATTCTAAAGACTTGAAATTTCCTTAGATACTTTCTTCATTGAAATGTAGCCAAGGTCTTCAAGAAAGTGAGGTCCCAATTTCTCTTCTCCCCAAGAAAATTGGCTCAACCTTTTTTTTCTCCTTAAGCAACTTAAATCAAGGTAATGGGGCCAAGTTGCACAAAGAAAGCCTACCTTCTTCCTCATCCAAACATATGCAAAAAAATTCATTTGGGAAAGCCATGTGAAGAAAAGAATGGTTGTTGGGAAAATTATTTGAACCAACAATCTATTATTTGAAGAAAATATTTTAAATTATTTCACCACAAATCTTTATTTTTTAAATATGGGGAAATAGTTTTAGTTATCACATATATGATAATTGGGGTGTAATCAAAATTAAAATTTGAAAAAGTTCACTTTTTAGTTTGGCAATTGTCTTACAACAAAGCTAGTGTTACATTTAGTTTGTTGCTTTAGTGCTTGTCAAGAATCACATGTGACAAGTGATTGGACTACATGATTTAAGACAAAAAAAATAACATACATGGATGAAAAAAAATCGGGTCTAAAGAAACAATGAATAACCTACCTAGATTAAATCTCAATGCAACAAAATGATGGTTCTACACTAGTTGCATTGTGAATAAGTTGACTATAGAATATGAAATGATTAATTATGTTCATTTTTCTTAACATCAAAACTAGATTTGTTCATTATAACTAATAAAAATTGCATAGCTAATATAGACAATTTTATACATGTGACATATTGACACCTATTGGATTTGTGAAGCTTGATTAATGTGACTAAAATCATTCATACATCAATTATATGGCATATGATTGTACTTTTTATGTTATTTTTGTATGCAATATTGAAATTGAAGAAAATATATATATTTAAATGAATTACTAAAACAAATGAAATTCAAACATAATGTTCATATTTTCAATTGTTGTTTACAACAATTAATAAAGGGAGGAGAGACACCAATTTAAACTTTTTTAAATGACATGAAAAAATGGATTAGTAAATTGGAACTTAGTGATTTTATTATAAAAACTATAACATAAAATAATGTACATGTGAAACATGAACTATTCATATAGCAAAAGCCTTGCATAGTCAAAGTTTAAAATCTAATAGAAGTCATGTAGCTTCAAACCAAACTAAACACCATTTTAAAGACCTAGATTAAAATTTTATACTTTACATAATATGGTTTCCTTATTCTTAGGTTCTTATACATTTACAAATGAAAATTCAAAACCTATTAAATTGTAAAATCAATTTATAATCATGTACTTCACACATGAAATTAATTTCACTACATAATTATAGAATTGCCTTCTTATAATAAAAGACAAATGCATTGAAATTTTTGGACCATGTTTTTTAAATAATGTAATTATTTAAATTAAAAATTAAAAACAGAAAAAAGTCCAAATGAATGAAATTAAAGACATGTGGTTTTTAATTATATAATTTCATAAGTAAATTTCATTTCATTGTGAGATTAAAGATATAATTAATAAACGTATTGTAATTTAATTTATGGCCCAAACCAAAAAAAATAGTTTAATGTTTTGACATTTGGAATTCAGAAAATAAAAAAACATATTTAAACGAAAAAATTAAATAAATTAGATGTAACAAAAAAATTATATTTGAATTTATAACCCAAATACGAAAATCAAATTTTAATTTGAAATTTTGAGTGTAAATATTTAAAATTAAAGTAGTATTTTCTAAATTTACAAAATAAAACACATTAAAATTTTCAATGAAATTGTCAAACAAAAAATAATGAAATTAAACACATGTATGATCAATTTCATTATGAAACTACCTAATTGGGAATAATAAAATTATAATGCACAAATTTTTAGAAATATTCATTTTTTTATTATTATAACATTTATTGTTGTCACATAATGTGGTGGTTGGATGGTAAAGGCCTTGGATTGTGGTTTAGGAGGCAAGGGTTTAAATCTTGCTTAGTGAACAATGTTTTTTTCAATTTTATGATGTAATTAACTAAAGTGATGATCATCCATAAGCCAATTTAATCAAATTTGGCTATTAAAAATGAAAGGAAACAAAATCATTATATATATGTGGCCACCTACTTGAAGGATGTGTAAAAATTTGTTCATTTTAAAAGAGTTTTTGATTATTTTTTAAAGTTCATTTAATTGAGCACAAAAATTTTCAAAATTTTAACAATGGGGAGAAATTTCACACACAAAAATCTTATTTGGATATCTTGGTTGTCAAGTGTGTTAGTTTAGTTGTTTAGTTAAGTCTTAGTTAATTAGGGATAAATTAAGTTAATTAAGTTAATTAGTTAGTCTTGAACTAATTTACTTGTGAACAAGGTTTAGGATATTTGTCATGGGATGTAATCCTATCTTGTGTGACCTCAAATCACTTTTGGTGATCTGAGTTTCCATAACATAGTTTCTACTTTATAGTTTTATGTGTTATGCAAGTGTTTTGGTTTTCTATGTTTTGGGCTTGGATTTTTGTGTTATTACAAATGAGTTAGTTTTTTGAATCACTTAAAGTCTAGCTAGTTGTGTTTTTTGCTATAACTAGTCTATAGTTGTTTTCCCATTGAGTTTTTTAAATTTTTTGTTGTGTGTGTGTTATGCACAAGAGTTTGGGTTAGCAATAAGTGTTGTGTTATTTATTTTGGTTTCTATATTGCAAGTTGGTTTTGTAAAAGTTCAAGAATCGAAAGCCATGTTATCATTAGCACCCATTTTGAGGCAACCCATCAAGGATGACCATTCCAATTACACACTAATTGCAGTACTTTAAGGTTGGAACTTGTGTTTATTCAATTTGATGATGATAGTCAAAAATTTGTGGTGGCATGTGGCAATTGGTCCAACAACAAAATAGAGGCCAAGTACAATTCATATGAAGGGGAGTGCCTTATAGTTGTTTGGGGTGATTCATCATTTTGATGTTATCTTTATGGTAGCCCAATCACTTTGATTGCCAATCACCAACCTTTGAAATTCCTTATGGAACCAAATCAACTCACAAGATAGTTAGCCATGTGGGCATTTATTTTACAAAAATATGACTTTGATATAATTCACAAGCATGGTAAAGTTAATTGAAATGTCAATGGGTTGAGTTGGAACCCAAGTTCCAATGAGGAGGATACCATTAACGCTTGTTAGCATGGTGATGTGGATTTCGAGGCGATACTAAGATGGCATGTTTTTGCATACCTTTATACTTTATTGGGGTGTTATGGGGATGTACTTCATACTAAAATGGATGATGGGGATCTCCATGATGTGGACATGGAATTGAATGATAATGGTGCCTTAGATATTTATGATGATGCACTTATCATTACATATTTGCAAGTAGGTGAAATTCTAATTTGATTAACACCCAAGGAAAGGGACCATGTTATGCATAGGGCCAAACGGTTCAAATGGAAAGGTAATTCCTTCCTATGGATGTGGGTAGATGGACAAGTGAAGGTTTTGTGTTGCCCAGAACAATGTTAGAACCTTGTGAGGCATGTTCATAAGGAGTTGGGCCATTTTGGGGTCCAATGGACATAAAATTTGCTCTATACACAATATTGGTGGCGAAGGATGCAATTGCAAGTCCAACAATTTGTTTCTAGGTGTATGGTGTGTGATCGAGTTTGGGCATCTTTCAATGCACCTACACTTCACTTATAGCCCTTACCAATTATGGGCTTGGGTGTCATTTGGATTTTATCAACCCATTGAATTTGACACCTCGACATAATTGATATGTTTTGGCTATGATTAAACATTTCTCCAAGTGGTTGGAGTTGGTTCCATTGTTGGATTATAGCAGTGAAGGAACAACATATGCATTTTTGGACAAGGTACTTAGTAGATTTGGGGATCCAGTTGAAATTTTCACCAACCAAAGTATAAAATTTCATGGGGAATTCCAAGAGTTGTGTGAACAAACATTTATTGATCATCGCACGACTTCAAAACACCATCGTGAAATAGATGGGTTAGCTATTCGTGGATGGTGTAGACGGTGAAATGGGGTTTGCGAAAAAATGGTCTTCACAAGGGCCATACTCAAAATTGGGACTTATAGCTACCATGGCTAACTATGGGGTATAGGTTCAATTAACAAGCTTCTCTTTCATCTTTTTCACCATACTTCTTATTGTTTGGCCGTGAACCTGAGGTACCAACTTCAATTTGACGAGATGAGATGGCAGTAATCAACATGGATGATCCTAATGTGTGGATTCAAGCATGTGAACAATGAGCCACCTTGTTCCGACATGTTATGCCCATGGCTATGGAAAATTTGGCAATTGCCCAACACCAAATACATTGTGTTATGCCACTATACATGGAGTGGTTATTAGCCTCATATTCAGAGGTTTGAACGATGAAATTACGTTTACCTACAACAAATAGACTGACCACTTTGGATGTGAATGCATCACGTGTTATTCTACATGTGCGGAAGGTTTTACCTTCTGGAATGTTATTGTTGGAGGGCCAAGATGGTCAAACATGGAAGGACCATGTGCACAATTGTGCACCATGTCATCTTCCCAATGTGGATGGCCAAATGGACCCATCCTTAACTATGGTTATAGCTGGCCTATGATGTATGTTGTGTGGGCAAGCTTCAAGAGCCATCACTATGTTGATTTGTGATAAGTGTTCTCGAGGTTAGCATATGGGATGTCTCATGCCACCAAAGGAATAAATGCCAATCAGCAAATGGTTTTGCCTTTGGTGCACCCAATCGACCTAGGTTCCTGGGGTCACATAGTATAACTAATTTAAACTTTTCTTTTATGGTAATTCACATTTGGTTAGGGATTTGAAGGATTACAACTGGGTGACTAACAATGGGGTTCACATTTGCATTTGACCTAGTGGTACTTTTGCCTTGAAACCAAAATGTTCATCCATGGTGGATTTCCAACAAGTAGGTTCTATAATGTTATTTGGCTTAGGGGGACCTTAGCCCTAGATAAGGGGTGGTTTGAATGTGGTGTACCATTAGCCCTAGAATGGGGGTAGTTTGAATGTGGTTTGAATAGGTATGAACTTTTCATTTTTCACTTATAATATGTAAATTAATTATCAAGAATGTCCATAAAAGGAAGAAATGTTCAACTCAAATTTGAATGATCATTGATGTGGTTGTATTAAATTTTTTTAAAAAGAAGAATAATTAGCATGATGGCACTCTCCAATGCATTCCTTTAAGCACAAACTTTTGAGCTGGAATGAATAAATATCAATTAATGTCAATATTGTTTGAATGAAACAAGAAAATCTATAGAAGAAATTAAATCGATGTTAGCTTGGGAAAAAAATCATATCAATTTCATATTGGAAATCCAATATAGTCTAAATATGAAGATGGATTTCATAAAAGTGGAATTTAACCAATTGTATATATAATATCTTTGGATTGGGTCATGTTTTTTAGTGAAATTTCTTGTAAATGAATGATTTTTCATTCATAAATTTCTTAGATCATAAAGGATTCTAAATGTGATTTAATTGGTTGTATATATCATGGTAGAATTATAATGATTTTTTTCAAATTTTTCCTTTAGTTCAGTCAATGGTTATGATGGAATTGAAAAAAAAAGGTCAAGTTATGTGGCAAGTTTAAGTTTATGCATTAATGTTAAACCAAGCTTCTACAACTTTAAAATGTAATTATTTTGATGATTTGACTCAAGTAAAATTCAAAACTTGCTACTATAAAGTTTAGCGAAAATTGATTGATTGGCAACTTATGAAATGTCTTTTTTGCTAATCAAAATAATCACACCTTCCCCCAATTGTATTTACAACCACACCTCCAATTCTACACAATTGCACAAAATTGAAAATCACATTCATATGATAATGTTCAAAGTGTGTGATTGAAATAAGCTTTTTTTTACTAGCAATTTTTTGACCAACAATGAACCTACATTTTTTTAAATGAAAAATGAATGATTTTGAAAGGTTTCAATCAAAAGAGTGAGAGAAAAAAAGAAAAATTGTCAAATTCCTATATTTGGTTTTGCATGTAGCCATAAATACAAAACATTGATTAAAGATTTGTAGTTCATATCTAGTTTATAATTAGATTCAACTACATCTTATTAAGGATGATCACCATTTTTTCAAAATCTTTTTATAGATGATTGTCACTTGAACTATATCAAAAAATTCCCAAAAGAAACATTGGTATTAAAATGGTCTCATTTTTTTGATACTTGGTATATGGGCATCTATTCATACCACATCCAAAATAGTGTATGTAAATTATTCCCCATCCCAACTCATAAATATGAAAGATTGGACATTGTACATTGAGGATTAGTTAAATGCCACTACATGAACCAATCATATTTCTTTGTTAGTCTTGTTGGAGAACATTGTATCCTATGAATATTCATGGGTTGAACCTTAGTTTCACATTATTTAAAGTGTGAACTTCATCCAAATTATGCTTTATGTGCTATTATAAAGATACATGTACTAGTGGTCCAAATGCTTTAAGGATAGAAATTTTAATTTTTGGAAAACATGAAAACTTGAAACCCCATATATTAGGAGACCAAAGGAGGTGCATTGGCTTCAACATCTCAATGTCACAAGATTGTATGTTCTCATCCTTCCGATGCTTTGTCATTTTGCACATTTGTGCAAGTGGGATAAACATTATAAATTGAGTTCCTTAAGGACAAGATGTTGTCATCATTGTCACTATTGTTTTTGTTGCAATGGATTTACGTTTTGGTAGTCATCTTAAATGGGCATTACATTTTATAACTACAATAGTGAGGGACAAACATGAGAATCTATGAAAAGGAACAAAGATAATTTTCGAGGATAATATGAATATTTTGGGGGCTTATGTTGTCCATGATGGTGGAGATATGATAGTTCATTGTTCTTATGTGGTGAAGGTTACACTTGCACATAAGGTATTGTTCATTGACTAGTTGTGAAAGTCAATCATTAATTATTTTTAAGGGAATTAATGTAACAATTCTCACAACTTGCCAAAAGTTTGCTACTAAGAGCCATGGGCTATTAGTTTATGTAGATTCTAGTCACATATTTTGTCTCCTTGTGCAATCTCTCTATTGTCAATTGTGTTGGGATTCACATTTGATTTTCTAGGTTAAACGAGGAATGTGAGGATCGTGTGAAGAACTTTAAAAAACAAGTGTAGCGAAAAAAAGAAGTGCAAAGTGAAAGAAAGAAGTTCAAGAAAACACAATTCACACAACAAGTAAGCAAACAAGAAACTAATAAAAACAAAACAAAATTATTTCTTTCACATGGTGTAGGACTTCTTGGTGATGAGACTACTTTGTGCATTGTTTTCGGTTTTAAGAGTCCAACTAATAAGGTTAACTTATTTTTGGTGATATAGGTGTTGCGATGGATTGTTACATCAACATTTTTAGCCATGACACCACCAATTTGATGTTGTCCATCACCATGGGCTATTAGGTGATGTGGATTTTCCTACCTACATGGCAAATATTCAGATTTACCTTCTCTTTATTCTACCCAAATAGTATATAAGGTAAATATTGAGGTTTATCCTTTTTGGGGGGAAGGTAATTGTTTGAAGAGGGCAAATAAAAAATACATGCCATTTCAATATTTTGCAATGCATTTGGTTATAATGGATTTGTTCAAATTATGATAACTAACCATTATATATATCGTAGCCTAGGGTTAGTCTCCACATTGACAAAACAAATAATTGTTTTTTCAAAAAACGAATTCATTTTCTAATTTTAAAATTATTATTATTTCCATCATCTACTATAATATTGTGATACGAGTAGTGAAAGTTTTTGAGTGTAATGATTATGATGATTTTCAACTTGTCAATTTCATATTTTCACAAAATTTCATTTCACTATTTTGAGGATTATTTAATGACCAAATTGACCTTAAGGTAAGGTACATCATTTTATTTGTATTCATTACATAAAATGCCTTGGAAAAGAACCTTACCATATGCTCTTGGGAGCTCTTTAAATTCTACTATTCTTTTCCATTATAAAAAATTCAAGTTGAACATATTTCTAATTCTACTGATTGATTAGATGACATTTTAAAATTTGATTATTAGGATGTTCAAAAATTCATTGTATTCATGTTTGCAATGCAAATTGCATACTTGTCTTTCTTCACTTTAAGAAAATGTGCCATACTCTTGTAAATAATTTTTACCTTGAATTTACCCACATATACCCGCATGGTATAGTATAGGGTGAACAATGAAATATTTACCCTTTACCTTACAAATAGGGTAAATGTTCATCATTTGCCTTTACCCTTATCCAAATTGTTAAAAATTTCATAACCTTTAAATACCCTTTACCCAAATTGGTAAAATGTTCATAACCTTTAATACACTTAACTAGTTTGGAAAATTTTAAGCCTATTTATTTGGCCTTACGGAGCTGAAAGATAGTTTGAAAAATTTGTATTTACCCGTATCTGGCTAATATATTTAAATAAGTATACACGACCAACACTAGTGTTTTATTGTAGGACGGTGGAGATACTCTAATGCTTCATGTGGTAGGTATACTGGAGTTGGGAGCACCTCTAGTAAATGGGCATCTCCTGAGAGGCAGTAGTGGGGGAATCAATCAAGTAGTGGTGTTGTAGGTGTAAGGTGTGAGTGTGTGTTTATGAAAGTGTGACTCTAGCCAGGAAGCCTGTTCATTTCTTGTGCCTCTTGTGTAAAACTGACTACCTTTCCTTTTGACTAATCTATATTTCCATTGTTGTACAACTTTGAAATCTATTTGCAGTCTTGGGGGTTGCTACTGTAAATCCAGCAATATAAAACAAAAGAACACTCACCCAATTGGCGGGATCTCTCGAGTGGATAAACCGATCTGTCTGCAATTCCTTTGTATTCCATTGGCATCCTTTGTACTACGTTGTTCCATGGGGGAATCAATCAATCGTGGATTGCATTGTCAGATGTGTGTATGGCCTACCGGTTAATTGAATTGAGTAAGAAATTGTGTGAAATTGTATACGAAGAAGGCGCATGTTATATAATATAACTTTGTTGTACAAAGTACGATCATCACCCAATTTGTATGTGACAAATTGTGCTCAACTTTCGCTTTTCATCAGCATTATTGGTTGTTGTTGTTGTTGGTTTTGGTCCATCACCTAAAACCCCGTGCCATTTGTTTCATCCTGCCCCCCACAGAGAGAGTGCCAGGCACGGAGGGAGGGACTATTGCATCCAGCATCATTCGTACTGGGCGTTACCTTAAATGACACCGCTCACACTGGTGCATTTGAGATGATATTTTGATCATGTTTACACTAAAACAGTTTTTTCTCCGATATTTAGGGTTAGGGTTAGGGTTAATTTGGATCATTTCATTGGGAGGAGAGGGTGGCAGCTCATAATTTTTGGTGCAGAGACACACACCATATGTAAAAGGATGTATTCTGATTGAATATCTAGTGCACCTTTTTGTTCATGTTCTGGTTTCTTTGGAGTAAGGTTTTGTGTTTTCCTGGTTGTCTTGGTTTCAAAAAGAAGAGGGAGAGGAGAAGCAGACTCCAGAAATATATCATTAATTGGTTTTTGTAGACTGCTTGCTCTTTTTGTTGTTTGTGAATGGCAATTCCTGTTTTGTAATGTACCTACTGTAATGGACAGACTGCAATGTGATGCAATGTACATAATGTCATGGACAGAATATTTGGCAAGAACCAAACCCATCATGAAGAAGATCTGAGAGGGCAGGCAATGTTGTTAAACACTTGTGACTTTGAGAAAAACTCCCTCACTCACTCACTCACTCAATGGGCTATTGATTGCAATGGGTCTTTGTAGGATGGTGAGTAATCATAACTCACATGGTACACACACAAAAATGGACAATAATCGCAAAAGAGTGTGTGTGTGTGTGTGTGTGTAAAAGCTCAACACTACTGGCCCACTAGTACTACTGAGACTGACTGGCCTCATGAATCATGATTTGTCCCTTCCCTTCAAAGCACTTGAAATTTAGGGTGGAACTTGAACATCCAGTCAAACCCACAAAAAAAATTGTACAATTACAAAATATAATGAATGACCCATATCTTCTCATCTCTTTAGTTTTGCTTGATTTTGATGACAAGTATGTGAACCTTTTTTCTTGTCAGGAGTAGTGCCAAAAACAAAAGGGCTTGGTGGGTTGGTTGTCATTTAATGAAGGCACCTGAGGCTCATGAATGGGGAAGCTTTCTGCTGTTGGTGAGAAGTCTCTGAAGAGATAAAAGTTAGAAGATACTTTGTTGTTGGCCTTGCCTACTACCAAGGCAAGAAGGATATTGTGTTTAGATTCATTCTAGAGTATACCTAGTAGCTTGAGGGATTTTGGCCCCTAGCTAAAAATAGGTCTATTTTATTTTGTTTTGTTGTTGTTATAGGTAAAGCAAGCAAGCAAGTTGGCCCTTTTTTTGCACTTGTCAAATGTGGTCACATGTATATTGAAGGGGGCAATTCAAGAGTTGTATCCAAAAGTCCATCACAAATGAAGCAAAGACAAAAACCATAGAAAATTGGCCATCACGCTTCTCAAAGGATGGTGGAACTAGGAGTCAAAACTAACCTCTTTGTAAACACGGTTTCACTTGGGACCTGATGTCATAAGTTTCCATTTCTGATTTCTTTATAGGGATGTTGAATTTCTATGTCTCTTCTTGTCTTTTTTTTCTTTTCCCTTCTTGGGAGGGGAGGGAGGAGAGAGGGTTTCTTATATGACTAGTTTTAAGGCTCTTACACAAGTGAAATGAATGTGCCACTTCACATGTCCACCTACCAAAGTTGGAAGAGCTTGAAGGTCATACAACTGCTATTCATTGTTCAAGGTATTCAATTTTGAAAGAGTATATCCTATCCATACCCTTGAATACATGCAAGATAAATTTGTACTTAGGAAAATATGTGTGCCAAAAATCAAGGTAAAATAGGATAGGGTAAGTAAGCCTTAAACCTATATATACATATATATATTCAGTTTGTGGGTGTTTCTTATTTTACCAATTTGTTGGAATGTGGAGTCAACAAAAACATTGAGCATGATGGTCAATCCCAAACAAAGAGTTGATGTGTAATCAACAAAAGCCTCACAAATTTCCTTAATTGTCGCATTGTGTGTGTGTGTGTGTGTGTGTGATTAGACAATTGAACGCCATGTGTTCATTGATCAAAGTTATTATTATTATTGGATATATTTGTACTCAAAGATGAATTGAACACCTTGATTTTTTCATTTTAACATGAGATTTGTGCTTGATCCCATTGGGTTCGGCCTTTGTAAAAAATTGTCAATATTTTTTTAGTGTGGATTTTTTCCTTCATTTTAAAAATAAATAAATAAATACATACCCATTTAAAAACCCCAAATAAGGATATATGATTAAGGGTTAATTAGACCTTACCCATCTACCATAAACCACAATTTTATCATACTTTGAACCTATCCTAATGAAGAACATTTAATGGTAATATAGCCTTACCCAATGGCCCTTACATGAGGTCATACCAAAAATATATGCTCACACAACATTGGTGGGAACCAAAGTTGCAAGTTTTTCAATTTTTGTAACTTACAACTAGGTAAAGGTAGGGTATATATATATACATACTATCGACCAATAGTTTGTAAAAATCAAAGAATTGCGTCAAAGATTGTTGGTTCTATGTCGGCAAAAAATTTCAACATTTTCCAAAATCAAAATTAGAGGAACTTGATATGGTGTTGAATAGCTCTTTTCAAAGGCTACAAAATGGTGTAATATTGTGTTCTATTTGCTTAACTTATGCAAAAAATTATGAACCTCCAAAGTCATATGACAACAAAAGAATCTTGATTTTGGTTTTTGATGATGGGAGTCTTAAGAAATTTTTCATTTAAATGGAGGCATGAAAACAAGCTATATAGTGTATGTTCTAGGGAGGAGGGTGATTTCAATAGTTGACAATGGAAGTTTTTAAAAAAAATCATTTTGATGTAAACATGAGTGCAAGCTATAGCCTACCTTGTAGATAAGGAGGTTTAGGGTTTTAATTTATTGCAAGCTTCAATGAATTTTTTTGTTGAATTTTTTTTTGGGGGACAATTTCTTGACTTGAAAAATCTGATTTCAACCTAGGCAAAGGAATTTTAATAAAAAATAAAATAAAAATCCAAGCTCACCACCAGACTTTGAGGGAAAAATATTCGTTCTCGACATATTCGGATTTAAAAGTTGGGCTCCTTTCCATACTCGACATTACTAAGTGTAGTACGGATTCCATCTACGTCACCGGGCAATGGGGACCCAAAAAGTAAATGGAATGCGTGCTACACTTAGTGATGTCGAGTATAGAAAGGAACCCGACTTTTATATCCGAATAGCTCCATATTTTAAAATATTTTGATGGGTTTGAGGGAAAAACTGAAGTGACTACGGTGGCCAAGGCAGTTGAACGATTTTTTTTTAAAAAAAAAATTCCCCTCTTTTCAAGACTTCCTTGCTTTGTGGAGGAGTCTTGGACATGAGCCACCAAAATCTTCGCTCGAGAGATTCTCGTCGTCGTCTCCCCCGGCCATCTATCTATCTATCTATCTATGGGGCCCCTTCATACCTTGTACCCAAAACCAAAGTTTTGAAGCCCATTTCGATTGAATAATTTGTGTCATGTGACACTTGTGCACCGGCCGGCCCATGACACATAATATCCAACCTTGTTGTACTCTCGACTTTTGTTTCTTCCTTTTGGAAAGTTGCTTAGCTAACCGACCTTGAACATTATAGGGTTTAAACACTTGGTCAATTGCATGGGGGGTCCTAGTTCACTAATTGTTCACTTGTCATTCACATTTCTCATTACAAATTCATTGGAGTGAAATTTCATTACGAACGAAGAATTCATTGTAGTGAAGTTTTCATTACAAATTTGTTGTAGGGAATTTTTCATTACAAAATTTTCATTGGAGTGAAGTTTTCATTACAAATTCATTGTAGGGGATTTTTCGTTACAAATTCATTGTAGGGAATTTTTCATTACAAATTCATTGAATTGAATTGTCATAAGTTTCATTACAAAATGAATGAAATGTTCCGATGTATTGTATTGGGCCCATATTTTCTTTGTAATTTTCGTCAATAATTTTATCATGTTTCCATAGATCACCTTTTATCTCGAAGGTTGTAATATTGGACATACCCAATGGCTAGAGTATGTCTCTAACTTGGGCATATATAGTCCTCATGATTTTTTCCAATCTCAATTTTTTCTTGATTGTCGATTAGTGGTCCATCTAATCTAATAGCATTGTAAATTCGGGAGCTTAATAACTGGATTGCTTGTCAGCCATGTATAGTCAGTCATTCAAGCAAAACATGCCCTCAAGGTTTTTTTTTTTTCCCCCCCCAAAAAAATTGTCTTTTTAAACCAGAAAAGTGGAAAATTCTTTCAATTGTAATGTGAATTCAACTAATTTTTGCTAAAATTATGCAATTATTTTTTTAAAAAAATTAGAAATTGAAAAAAAAAAATTCCCCCTGATGTCCTGATCTAGACTGGATGCAAAATTAAAAGGAGCATTGGAGGGGTTTCCAAGGGATTGAACTAACTTATTTAGAGGGAAAAAAATCTAAAGTTTGCATATTTAGAGAATAGGTTTTAGGTGATTTTTTACACAAAGTTTTTTTTTTAATGTTATGTGTTTCAAAGGCCAAAAAAGCTTTTTTTGATGATAAAGATAAAAACGTCTCAAAATTGACAATTAAAAATTTCAACACATTCACAAACACAAAAAAAATAAAATAATAATAAGTCAAAGAACCCAAATTATTTTTTTATCATCTATCAATGACAAAGATCAATACTTTCCAATATAATATGGTACTTTCAAGTTTAGTTTGGCATTGTATCAACAAATAATCTATTAAAAATGATGCCAAGTTGTGACTAGGTGGTAGTTTTTTTCTTTTCTTTTCTTTTCTTTTTTTTTTGGTGCACAAATGAAGAAATTCATTGCTAAGAAAGAAAAAAGTTGTGACTAGGTTTGAAAGAAGGCATGTTCTTTCCTTGGGTTTGCCTTTCCACAATTCAAGCCATGAATAGCATAGAAGCTAGGGCACACAAGAGCTTGATGCACATAAGTTAGGGCACACAATAATAGTGAAACACACATGGCACATCATCTAGACTCTAGAGAACTCTCATTAGTATGAGTGTCTTATTATTAGTATATTTGTGATGATAATCTTAAAATACCAATTGGCAAACCCACCTAATTCATAAATTTGAAAAATAGAAACATTGATCTTTCATTGCATGTAATGTTGTTCAAGTGGTTCTCATTTTTCCAAAGAAAAAACTAAATGGACCAAGCAATTTGTAAAAAAGCCAAGGAAGCAATTTTAACCTATAATTGTGGTAACCAAAGAACTCACCAACCTTAAATTGCCCTTTTTTTTGCTGGTTCTTCTCAATAACCCAAGACCAAATGTTATAACAAAATCAATGAATTGCCCATACTCTAAAGAACTCAAAACTAATTTTATTTCAAATTCTCTTCAATGTTCACACATCCAACGATTTCCCATGGAAAAATAATATTTTATAATATTTCTTCTTTTGTAGATGTATTTGATTTTAGTATAGAAAGAAAGAAAGACCTCATGCGAGGAATTCCATTGCAATTCCAAAAATCAATTCATTTTAAGGTCAATAAATATAGGGGAAGGATACGACTAGAAACCCTTCCTTGTTTCAAGGTGTCTATACCCAAGGGCTAGTAGCTCAAATGATGGGCACCAAAAAACAACTACCCTTTTCCATTAGAAAAACATGCCTTTATTTCATTCATTTCAAAATTGAAGAACTTGTTCATGTTCTTCAATTTCATAACATTTGTGGACATTTGAATTCATTTGATTTCAAAAAATAATTAAATTGGATGAATTGTTTATAGGTGTTTATACTTTAGCCCATTTGCAAAGATAATTATAAATTATAATTTGATTTATATTTGACTTTTCCCCCTAAAATTAGAAATTCAAATTTTATAATAGACAACATTCCAATTATAAGTGATTTTTTTTTCTCCTTTTCCCTCCTTTCCCCCATTTTAACTCTTCATGATTATACAAAGGGTTACATCACAAACTTCCCATGCTTCATAGTTGTACAAATTTCTTGGGTAATTTAGTTTTCATAGGTTCATATAAACATTGCACGAATTATGTGTTACGATTAATATGAATGATATTAGTAAGATTTCAATATCTTAAATATTTAAACAAATGAGACATTGTTTTTGAATGATATAGGAGAATGTTCATGTTTTATACACAAAAATTAAATAGTTTTATTCAAAATTACATCACAATAATTGTACAAATTTAATTTAATTATAAAATCAAGACATCACAAGTGAAAAATACATCATTTTTATAAAAATAATATGTATATTTTTCAGATCATATTTAAAGCCCACAAATTTTGCACGCACATATTGTTTTACAATTTTCTCATATATTTTATTGAATTTTCGTAATATATTGTAAGTTTGTTTGAAAGACCCATAACTTCACAAAACATCTTTAATATTACAATGCAAGCCCACTTTGTTATAATTTACATTGAAATATTTTCCATGATTTATATAGATCACTTGATCTTGACATGGTTTGATCTTCAAACCTCACCTTAAAATATCTAGACTCTTTAAGAATAATATTTCCCAAAGTGGGAATACTACTTGGGTTGTTTGGGATCTTTTTTGTATTCACACCATGCAAACAAAATGAGATCATGTTTCATTTTTTTGGGCTCATACCAGGCCTTAAGTTTATTTGTAGCCCATCATGCTTTGGCTTGTTTTAGTCTTGACCACAAGCCAAATTGATGTCATGACACATCAATAGTTGATAGTATTTTCATTTCAATTCATTATAATTTTAGCAAGTGCTTACTAGGTGATGCACAATTGTAATTGATATATGCCCCAACTTAAATAATCTTCACTTAAAATTGGGTTCATTATTTTTTTTTTCCCAATAAGGAATAATATTTTGTTCATTATGGTGGTTGTTTCATAATATTTGAATCAACGTAGAAATTTTTATTTTATTTAGAATAATTTTTGTCATTGAAAATGAATTAAAATTTAGAAAATGGTTTTTTGACAAATCAATGTTTATTCATCAAATTTGCCCTTTTTTTAACACTTTCACATCCCAAACCTTTACACTTGGGCCAATAATATTTGTTCACAATTGAATTTTTTTGGAAAGTCATGTTTCTTAGAGCCTTGAAAATGCTTTAAAAAAAAACTGTATCCCTTAAAGCTATGAAGATCATCCCATTTGGGCTGTCCACACTCGTACATGTTAAAATACAATAGATATTTAAGTATCTTACTCAAATCAATGTCAATTGCACATAACAAGGTTTGCATGATTTTTAAAAAAAAATCCAAAGCCAAAATAGATTCAAATCATAAATACAAATTATTATTTTTAGCTTAGACATTTGAATCCATTTGCAAACCAAATACTAATCCATATTACCTTATCTTGGGCTTTCCGACAATATTAAGAAGGCAATGAGGGTCCCCATGATTTGAGAGGGTTAAGGTGTGGTCGCAAACAAAACAAAACAAACACCTATCTTAATGTGTAAGATACATTTAAAATGATACATTTAACTTGAATGATAAAATTTAATTTGAGGGCATAGTTGATTGAATGAAAAGGTTTATAATGTGTTCATGTAATGACACATTCCCAAGCTCAAGACTAACACATAATAAGGCCAATAAATTCAAGGTGCTATTCATAATAAAATTTGGACTTGATATTCCATGGGATGCTCACGGTTTTCATGCATGTTTTCCCTACGTAATGTGTCGTCAAATAGATTAAAAATGTATTGAGTGTTAGATTCTTCGCTCTTAGCACATGCCCAATAGTTTGGCAACCATTTATGTTCCTTTAGTTTAATGTTTCAACTATTGTGACTTAAAAAGGAAATTATGATTTTAGTCAATCTATTCTTAGTTTTGTTCTTTGCACTCACATTTGCATTGTGTGTTTGTACTTTGCATGTTGAAGGTTGATGGATATACAATTCGTAGTAATTTGACTTTGTTTTTGCTTGTAGAACCAAGAAAGTAGAACATCATCTAGTTTAGGTGTGATGGTCGAAAGTGTACATGCGTCATCCTTGTTGCTCAATTGGACACTTCCATCTTAGGAGACATTTTGTAAAGAAAGTCCATTATGAAACATACTTTCTACCAAAGTCAAATATGGCTTGGAGATCAAATAATGAACAAATATTAGAGCATCTTTAGCAAAGGAGTCATTTGCTCCTCTACCAATGTTTATCACATCCAAAGACTTGGAGTAATTGTTTTCCATTCTCCACCCATAACCTTGAAAAGCAAGACAGCATAAGATGAAGCAATGTTTAATTGCTTCAACCATGAGCAAGCAACCTATGAAAAATTATCATTTTAACATCTCGTGGGCTCTTTCAGCCATGCCATCACGTGATTCTTTAGCATGTCAAGCTTAGACCCAATATAGAAAATGCCCCAACGTGACAAAAGCTTCATCTAGATTGTGGCATACAATGCCACCGTTGGAGATGCTTTTAGATTACATTATAGATAGCCAATGTTTAGTCACGAATTCAACAATGGCAACAATTTGGAAATTATATTCACACCCCATGTCAACATAAAAATAAGTCACAAAGTGGAAAAGTCAAAAAGTTGAAATTTTCATCAATAGGAAATGTTGATTCCCATATATTACGATTCAAAGTTTTAAGACTTCAAGCATGAATTTCTGACGTTTAAGAGGTTGAATTGGAAGTGTGATTACTTTCATATCTTTGTCACTTTGACGTGTGTTTGTCAAATAATTAATTTAAATTTGAAAAATTCCATCTTGACAAATGAGAAATTCCTAATTATTCCATCAGATTTTTTAGTTTCGTTCCCAAAAACATATATTTGAAATATAAATAAATAAATAAATAAATAAATATATTGAAAACTTCAACACTTCTGAACATAATATAATTAGTGTCGAAACTGGCCCAGGTACTATGGTATTCTTTTCAGATGCCTTCTTAGAGATTCAATCAAAGTACACAAAACTGCAGCTTTGACACAACTGAGTTGGGGGCATGGTTTTCTTGTATAATACACTTGAGGGCCCACAATATTGGCATGTGACCCACAAAATCAAGTCCCCCAAATGGGATATTTACCAAACCTTCTTCCTAATAGTAGATCCATCTAATATCTAGCATATATAGTTGATGTGATATGATACAGGCAATGTTGATGAACTTTAAAATAATAATAATAATAATAATAATTCAATTTTTAGAAATTAATTAAATAAATTTTATTTTAATTTAATTTAATCAGATTTTTTTGGTGAACTTTGGTACCTATCATCCCAAAATCACGCCATAGTGCAGCAGAACAAAATGAATTGCTTTTAATTGGCTGGGCCATACCAATTAGCCCAGGTGGTGGCATTTACAACCACTCGCATTTTGTATTAATTTTTCATGTTTATGGGTCGGGATGGAGAAATAATCAACACTCTATGTTTGCATTTGGTAAACACTAGTATTATGGTCATTTGACTTATTTTAAAAAGAACTGCCCAACATGGGTAAATACTTGTAGAGGACTAAATAGGGATTGTGGTTGGAGATGCTAAGTTATGAGCATGGATTCTAGGCACACTATAATGAAATTAAGTTTTGCAAGTTGATATCCTGATCACTACTAGAGATGGTTGTTGGGTATTAGCGGATGTTTGTTGTTATAGTTGATCTAACATGCCCAAATGTGCAGTGATAGTCATTTGTTGTTTAGGAGAAAACAGGATTGTATGCTGAGCATGCATTAGGAGATGAGTTCATTTCTTTTGCCATAAAAATGTTGTGAATGTTTTTATTCATGTTTTGATATATTTTTTGACGACTTGTGCTCATGCCACTATAGCCCATCACCAATGGTCCTCTTGAGTTCCTTCCTGTGATGCTTATTTCTTATTATTGAAAACATGTGTTCATAGCCCTGTAATGTTTAGGGTTTTTCAGCCTAGCAATTTTGTAGTGTGCCGTCGTCACACTTGAAAAAACATTCCTCGTGTCTTTCACACATCACAGTTAGTGTACCTCCATCACTAGCTGATTTGTGGCAGATAACATTTGTTTAAGCTTAATGGTCTTCTAGTTTCTTAGTGTATTAGTGATGTTTTGATTTTTTTGTGCTTTCATTTCAGCAATAATCTCTAAATAGGTTGAGTCCCCTACAACTAAGTGTCAAAGCTATCTTCTTGTTTGAACTAGGTTCAATTCTCTAGAATTTAGGCAATCAGCTTTTAGTGTTTTTTTTTAATTTAAAAAAAAAGTTTTTGTCTGGACCTCTCAGGAATTCATTAATTAATTAGTGCCAAACATGAGTCATAGGTATGACAATAAGTGAGTGCAGAAATGGAAAGTGGACCTTGAATTTGTCCATGTAAAGCTATTAGGCTATGTCAGGTCCTGCTTGAAAGTTTGGCTCTTTTCACTTCACTTATAGGAAAACAGACTAATAAGTTAAGCCCTCTTTGAAAGTAGGCTGCACATTGGGTGGTGGGGTGCCTGCAAGAGCACACATGAATGAATCCAGGTCAACTGGGCTATGAGAGGGCAGTTGTTGTGTACATGGTGATATCATCAAACTGGAGTGCACAAGGCATAGTTTGTACCAAGTCAGATAGGTGCACAAAGTTCAAAATTTACCCACCCCTTTTCATCTTCAACTGGTGGGGTTAGGGTTAGTGTTAGGGTTAGGGTTATCTCACCTACTAGGTAGCTTGACAATTAGGGTCCTTTTTTAGTCCCTTTTTTTTGTTTGTACTGCAAAGCTGCTTTTGTTGGTCTTGCCTACCGAGAAGGCAGGCAAGGATATTGTGTTTTAGATTCATTATAGAGTATATATATAGTAGCTTAAGGGATTTGGGGGGCCTCCTAGGTAATAATAATAGGTCTATTTTTATATGAGGATTTTTGAAAGATGATATTTTGGCTTGTGTTGAAACTTCAGATTAGTTATAGAGTTATCATATCTAGAAGGATTTTGGTTGCTTATAGAGGATTTTTTGAAGATCATGTTTTTGCATGGTGAAATGTTTTGAGTTTTCATCATTCTTCTTTTGCCTTAAGATACATTATAATGTAAATGGCAAGGCCATTGTTTGACACACCCCTTGTTGTTGTTGTTGGGCTTAAAAGGAAAACAAAGTTTCAAAAATAATTCAAGGGGAGTGAGTAAGTTAGGGCAAAATTTTTAGGGCAATTTAATTTGATTTTTTTTCTCAGAATTTCCATTAACAAAACAGAAGAGGCCAAATTGAAAGTGTTTCCAATATTCAAAAAAATTGCCATTAAAAAAAAAGGCTGGATGGAGTGAGTGAGTGGATGAGAGGAGGAGGACAAAGGTACCATCACAAGTGATACAAACTAGCAAGATGAATACAAAAGCCTTCTCTTCTTTGGATACACAAACAAGAAAACCCAAGTGGTGAAGGTATTATGCTTTCTAGTATACAAGGCAAACATTGAATTAGCCTAAGGCATCTTACAATAGGCAAAAAAATTTATAAAACATCTAACAATTGAGTTTCACCTTAAAAGCTAAAATGGACATTTTTATGGCTTTTAAGAAGGGAAAAAACAAAAAAACCTTTCATTTGCCCTTAGAATCTTTCCATGGGAAATATAAAGAATGCAAAATACAAAGCATTCACAAGCCACAAGCAAGGGAGTAAAAGAGTAATAAACCCACACTCAACCAAGATACTTAATTAACAAAATTTGGCACTCCTTGCCAAATTTCCATCCACAAAATCAACCTACTTTGAACACCAAGATACCCAATTAACGATGATGCCTAAAGCAAGGAGTGTGTAAATTTCCAAGTACAAATCAACATTATTTTGTATAGCATCATCATACACAAATCTAAGAACCTTAGAACAAGTTTGTTGTGTCCTCACTAACAAGACGTGATTCAAGACTCTTGTAAAAACTTATGCGGTTTTTTTTAGTGTTGTTGTAGGTAGCCTTACATAGCATAACCTAAACCCTAAACCCTACACATAAGAAAAAGACATCATCATTCATTCTTGCACAAACTTCTCAAGATGAAAAGGCTCTTGGGAATTTTTTTCTCACCACCACCAACATATGATTCCCAGTGTCTCTTCTCCCTAGAAAAATTAGAAACAAACCAATGTGCAGTTGCATGAGGTGGGCCTGAAGAAGAAGAAGAAGAAGAAGATGAAGTCATATGTTTTCAGCAGAACCTAATGCAGCAAGCAGCATGACCTTTGCCTATGGAAGAATTGTTTTGAGTTCCATAGCTCCGATTTGTTGGCCTTGCTTTTACCAAGGCAGGGCAAGGATATCGTGTTTAGATTCATTATAGAGTATAGTAGCTCAAGGGATTCTTTTGGGCCCCTAAGTTATAGGTCTATTATTATTAAATGAGGGTTTTTTGAAAGATGATATTTGGGCTTGTGTTGAAACTTTTGAGATTAGTTACAAAGTTATAAGATCTTGAAGGATTTTGGGTCCTTTTTGAGGTTGATTTTTTGAAGGTTATATTTTGCATGGTGAAAAAAAATAAAAAAATAGTCGTTTTAAATTTTTTTGAAATTATATATATTTTCCATCATACTATACTATTGTGATAATAATTATGATAAAATTTTGAAATTATTCAGAATGTAGCCTATGATAATAATTATGATGATTTTCAACACGTGAGCTTCATATTTTCACAAAAAATTCATTTCATTATTTTGAGGATTATTTAACGACTAAACTGACCTTAAAAGTTGTATAAAGAAAAACACTTCACAAATTTTTTTGAGGACTGCCCTGACAGGAGCTTGAAAATTTTCATTTAATCTGCCCATTCAAATGAAATGAAATGAACCAGGTCTGAATTATTTTTAATCTGCTCAGTTCCCTTTTAGGGCAGGTCAAGAAATCTTTTGAGATGTCCCAGTATCTTTCCTACCAGAACCATTCTCTGCCTCAAAAAGTGCCCACCAAAATTTAATTATTTGAAAAGAGAAAAGACAAAAAAAAAGAGTTTGGAGGTGGTCAGCACTAATTTGATGCCCAGAAAAATTTGGTGTAACTTACTTTGCCCCCTCCCCCCCCTGCCCAATACAGAAATTGGCCACCAATTTCAGAATTACATTAAAACTAATAATAAGTAAAGGAAGCCCAGAAAATCAGCAACCAAATTACCACCAATTTGGTCATAATGTGAGACGAGATTAAAAAATATTCATTAGAAAAGTAAATTGACATTTAATTGGGTGTGAATTTTTTTTTTTGGAATCCCAATATTGATGTTAAAAATTAATTTCAGCCTAAATTTACTTGCAACTTCAATTTGACATTTAAATTCAATAAAAAAATTTTACTCTTTTGCTGGTTCTCTTTTTGTAATGGATTTTCCATTTGTGTCAAAAATAAATAAATAAATAAATAAATAAAATAAATTTACTCTTTTGCAGATAGCAATGTTTAGGGTTTTACTTAGGGTTCAGGGGTGAAAGAAATGAGGGCCCAAAGGGCATTTTAACTGCCCAACTTAGTTTTGGCCTTGAATTGGGGCATTGGGTTCTTTGAATTTTATTGCAAAAGCAGACCTTACACTGGAAAAAGCATTTCAGAGTGACCAAAGATAGTGTACTGGCCAACTTAGTTTTGGCCTTGATTTGGGGCATTTTTTGTTGAAAAAATTGCATGAGAAGAGAGTAGTAGTACATGTACCAAGCATATTGCAACATGGAAGAATCACTTTCCCTTCCCACTCTAGTCACAAAAGTGAAAGTGTAGCTGAACAAAGATACTCCTAAGAAGAAGCAAAAGCAGAAGAAGTGGCCCCCATGATGAGCTTGACTTCATGTAACCTGCCTGACATCATCATATGGGTAACACTTTTTCCTTGTCTTGTAGGAGCATTGAGCTCCTCCTCCCCAATTTGATTTTGGCATTTTAATTGGTTGCCACCTTCTTAGTGCTCTCAACATAAATGGCACTTCAAATGTGTAGCCCCCCTTCCTCTTTATTTATTATTATTATTATTATTATTTTTGTGTGTGTGTAATTTTTTTGGGTCAAAGATTGAGTTTTTTTGGGGGTCAAAATGTGAAATAATTAAAATTTTGAAAATGAAATCATTTTGGGATTTTTATTTTTTTTTGATTTGCCAGAGTTTGAAATTTGATTAAGAGAAATCAATTGCTAGAGTTTCTATACTTGGTTCAAGTAGGTAGCAAAAAAATTATATAGGTGGATGTTTTTCATATAATCAGATTTAATTGCCAAAATTTCTCATTTTGGCAAATTTATTTTTTGCTTTTTCCAAAAATTGAGAATTTGGGATTTTTGATGAACAGAATTGAAAAACTTTAAGAGAGATTGCCAGATTTCTTTTACTTGGTTCAAGTGTGGGGGGGGGGG
>Ga0116231_10003023_pt1 | contig 35134 bp, 31 predicted proteins | sample S1TSphgellanicum_2_FD_89695 | JGI IMG/M metagenome (GOLD analysis project Ga0116231, IMG submission 89695) | Host-associated microbial communities from peat moss isolated from Minnesota, USA - S1T2_Fd - Sphagnum magellanicum MG | ecosystem: Host-associated > Plants > Peat moss > Unclassified...
GGTTAGAATCCATTTGCACTCTTTTGGTGTTGGGACAAGCCACGGGGACCCGGACTCACTTGGACTCACCACATCCTTGGCTCGGGAGTATGCCACCACCATATTCCCTATAGTATTCTCTGCACCTCTCCGCCGAGGCTACATCCAAATGGCATAAATTCCCGGGACTCCCGAAATGGAGTCCCGAAATTGTCCTGGCGGGACTCCCGGGACTTTGAACCGTCATAACTCCCGACTACAGAGTTGGATCGCGACAAGATCTGAACCAAAGTTGTAGCCCTCGTCGAGATCTTTTCAACGCCATGTCGCACGCTCAAATCGGACGTCGGGAAGAGGTCGATTCCCGACTTTTAGTGGTCGGGAGTCAAATTGTCAATTTGACTCCCGGCCCTTCTTTTGCCCATAACTTGGGCTGCAGATGTCCGAATTGCCAATGCGAGGGCATTTTCGATATCTACGTTTCAAGACCTTTTCAATGACACCAAAAACACCCCAATGCGAGGTGTTTTGCCCCTTGCTGTTGAGCTCTAAACATTCGGGAGTCCTCCGGGACTCCCAACCTCCAACTTTTCCAAGTGTTGGGCTTCACCCCCACACTTGGCCAAAGTGGGGTTGCGACATTTGGGCTTATTCCTAAAACCCATCCACCTTCAAGCCAAAGGGGTTAAGACATATGTAACATGTAATGCCATCATATGTGAAGCATTATGGCATCATCCACAAGAGTTGATGATTAGCTTCATTTTGATGGAAAGATTGTTTAGTGGTATACAAAGTTGGGTCTTGGGTCCAATCTATGTTCATGTTGCGATCAGAATGCCATGGGTAATCATCAAAAAAGGAAGGATTCACTTCTCACCACAATGTTAGTTGGAACTCCCAAATTTAGTTTGTGCATCCATATTCATTTATGGTTTTTAGTTCATTAGAAATTTGGGCTTCCTAGGAAGCATACACAAGGGATGCCAACATCATTTGTTAGTATTCTTTTTTAGTATTTCATTTTGATCCAATATAATTTGATGTAATTTCTCATTAATATGCCATCTTTTCATAGTATCCTCCATGTATTGGACCTTTTCACTAGTGGTAGGATTGCATTTCATCATACATTTATTGGGCGTATAATTATTGTTGTACATGGCACCTATACTTTGAATCCAACTCCTTAGTGGTTGTCATATAGGTTTCTTTCGCACATTGGATGTCATGAATGCTCACAAATTAGTGATCAACCTAGATATTTGGTTTTGCAAGATGTTCATTTTTCAATCATGCATGTCCTTCAAATTTTGGATTTTCACCATGTGCATTGTTTTGAGTTTTTGAATGGATGCAACACAAAATCTTTAGCTAACAACATCAGTGTATTTTATGCAAACATTAATGCACACATGTTTCATGATAGTGTTAACAACATTTTTTTATTTATTGTGGTTATAAGCATGAAATATATTATTTACGAGACAAACCCCAATTAAACCTTTTGCATGGGTTGATTTAAAGCCCTCACCCCCCATCTTCTCGTAGTAGGTGTTGGTTGTATGCTTTGTTGGGGTAGTTTATTCTTGTGGGGGTTGATTGTTTGCCCATGGACTTCAACTTGCATCCCCTAATGTTGGGAAAGAAGACCATGTGGGATATGCTTAACACTTGGAAAGGTTTACACAATCTTAATGTTTGGAATTATTGTCTATTCCACATTTTGTTGAAATATGACTTCAACATACACCATTTTCCATAACCATAAACAAGCTTCATTATTTGGAAAACATGTGGGTTTGTCATGAAAAAAGTTCCAAACCTCTACCATTTTAGACTTAAGGTTTACATGCTTACATTGGGACCAAAAGGTTGCAATGTATGCGATCATTGATGCTAGCTTGGTAAGAGGCCAATGCCAATCAATGTAGGTCCACATCATTTATTACTTAGCCTTATTATGTGTCCAAGGTTGGGGGACTCCTTCCCAACCTACTTTGCCAAAAATTGTTCGTTATTTAAAACATCCAAATTGATTTTCTAAATAAACACCCTTCTACTTGTTTATTGGTCATTATCTTCAAGTTGCTTGTCCCCACACACATATCTTAAATTAGATTAATTTAAAAACTAATTTAATTAAACAAAAATTCAATTTACTTAGTTTACAAGGTCATGCATTTTTCAAAATAAGTGTAACTCATCAAACATAATTGAAAAGTAAAATAAATTATGTAGATATATTAAAGGGTTCAAGGGTATCAAAGTTACAATAGTCATTAAGGGTGAAAGCAAACTAAAGTGGACCAAAAGTTGCACGATAGAAACCCATTTTTGCATAGTCTTTAATGTTATCAAAATTTTCACAACAATTATGCCAACCAAAAACCATTCTTTTGCAAGAACTATTTCTTGTCTTCCTTTCCTGATACATTATTGAATGCTTTGAATGACAAATTTTTTATTAAGTTCAAAATTTTGACATTGAAAATAGGATGATGAATTATGGGGCTTTCAAAGGTACCTAAGTGTTTATTCCCATTTGTAATCACCTCCCCAATAAGTCTTAATAAGAATTTTGTTTTTATTTTAATCATACAACTTATGGTAGAGTACCATAACATATTTCATTAATATTCCAAGAGGTATGAGTCCATTTAAAATTGTGTATGGATTGTGACACAAGATGAAACATAAATTTAAAGTCCTCCAAAGACCAAAAAATGATCATTTTGTTTTTATTTTCTTGCTATTAGCTTCCTATGACAATGTATATTATAAATATGAATCCCTTTTATAAAATTTCTTATTAATTATAGTTAGGAGACATTGTAACATGATAAGAAATAATTGATTTTTGTTTTGTGACATGTAAAAATGGACGATGTAATCTACTTTTGCCCTTAAATCAAACATGGAGTGGAATAATTTTTTCTACAATGATTTCTTATGGAAAAACCAAAGTCAACAAATAAAATTCCTTTTAAGCTACCTTTTTTTATAATTGCAAAATAATGGTTATAAAGACAACCAAACACTAAACACCACAAATAAAGTTGGGATATGTGGGATCTTCAAACCTTTTATATAAACACTAGTGGCTACGCGTGACCTTCGGGCACTGTGAAGTCCCCTGGTTTCTTTAAACTTGGTTCATGTTTTAGTTTTTTTAGAATCTTTTATCTTTTAAAAAAAATGTATTTTTTGTTTTTATTATTATTTTGTATAATAAAAATAAAGTGTTTCTTTTTCACTTTTATATTTTTGTTTATTTGGATGCAAGTTTGAAGTTTGGAGAAAGAAGATACACCTCATTATTTTTCAAGTAAGGTTTTTCTTCATTATTATAAGTTTTATTTTTTTTATTTTTTAAATCTTTATTTGGTTTCTTCATTTTGGTAATTTTTTCTTTTAAAATTATTTTATTGTATTTCCCTTTCTTTGTTTCATTTGTTTCCATTCCTTTTTTATAGTTTGCGTTTTTACTTTTTTGTTGTTTATGTTTGTTTCATGTTTTTATTTTTTTCTATTCTTATTTTGTCTATTTTCATTTTTGTTTATTTTTATTTATTTATTTATTTAGTTTCTAGTGGGTACCTATGACCTTTGGACATGGTGAAGTCCCCTATTTCTTTAAACTTGGTTCATGTTTTAGTTTTTAAAAAAACTTTTATCTTTTTTATTTTTTATCCCGAATGAGGGGACGGATGATGGGACGGATGACGACAGATGACGAGACGGATGGATGGAAAAGACGACCGGACACCACCGCAAATGGACAAAACCAAAGATATTATATAAGTAGATACCAAAGGTCATACCATCACAAAAGGTGCGACCATTATCTTTCTGAGGTTAAAATTGGTTTGTTCACAGTTTACGGTACCTGTGTCACAATTGAATACATGGTTACCCATGTCCAATTAGTGACCCAATTTCAAGTATTGAACCTTGTCCAAATGGTGATTAATTATTGGTTAATAAATTTTATCCAATTGGCAACTAATTTTTGGTCATTAGAACCAATTCAACTATGATAGGTTTTGGTCATTAGACCTTATTCAACTTGTGAGGGGTTAATTGCAACATGTTTTAAATTGCAAGCCAAATAATATGAACCCATTATGGCACATAAAGAGAGTTAATTAAATAATATAATAAAATGGTAATGGTCAATTTATGTTTGGGTTCAATTTCATTAAAATACAAAAGTTTAAGCTAATCATGATAATGTTCCCCACCATTTTAATGTAATCGAAATTGAATCAACATGTATCCATAGAATGATCAAAATTCATTTTGCAGCTTTCCGAAGAGTTATTTAGACACGCATGGTGGCTTTCTAAAGCAAATTTTTTTTAATCATAGTCCTTGGACATTCATTAGAAGAAAAATCAACATATATGATTAGTATATGCAATTGTTTTTTAGTTGTGTGTGTCACTTGCAATTAAAAATTGCCCTGTTACATTAGACAAGTTACATGCATCCTTAATTACATATGACAATAGATGTAGGATGAAATAAAAATCAATGCACACATTTTCATTTGTATGCATTGAATGTGGTCTATGCAACTATGGTGTAATTATCAAATTTTTAATGTTATAATTGTTGGCTAATATATTTAGTCCATCCACTTGGGACCCATCGACTTTGCCACATGGCATGTTTATAAATTGAATATATATATTTTAATTTATGAAAATTCTCATTCATATATTTGAATCATCTATCGGATCAATCTGAACATTATCACATGGTAAGGTCAAGTATGGAATATGGTCAATGTTGACCGTATATAAATTTGACTGTTTACTTCAATGGCTTTGGAGGTACCATGCATTTGATGCCAATTTTCTCCAATTTGTATATTATGGTGCATACACATTAGATATTGTGCTTGAAGTAATAACCCCCCAATTTTTAAGATTTAGTAATTGAACATGGTCCGTGTGAGGAATTCTTGCACACCTTCACCATTAAGATATGCATTCACAAAAAAACCCGGTTGGAAGTGGAACTACTATGTAGTTGTAGTTCTAACAAGTAAGGCAGTTCAAGGTAAGTAATGAAATTCACTAAGGATCTAATGCATTGTGTCCAATTTGAAGATACAAAGACATTGTGAGATAATCATAACTCACCATGATGGAATATGAAGGAGCTGTATGTTGATGTTCAATCCAATGTCACGCTTGATGGTTGGAACCCTTTTGTTCCATTTGTCATAACATCTACATATAACCTCATAATCTAACATGCATTGAATTTTTGGAAAGCTAATATAAAAGGAGCCATGTTACAAAATTTCATAAGTTTTTATTTTTTATTTTAATTTGTAGATCAAGAGTTAAGTTTTGAACTAGAACCAACTTTGTTTAGATTGAAGGAAAAAACAAACAATTCAACCCCGTCTACTTCGAACAAATGCAGCTCCCTTACAACAACTCTGATGATGCTGAATTTTGAGGAGACCTTCTACACCTCTTAAACTAAGATTGATTTAAATTTGACACAAATCCAATGGTGGATTTGGGAGGAACAATTAATTGAAATAAAAATCCAGAGGCTTTGTCAGGGAAATCCTTCCATGAATTCCATTACAACACCCTTTACTTCCAACCAATGTAGCTCCCTGACAGCAAACTTGATGATGCTGAAAATTGGGGAGACCTTCTACACCTTGCAATCTAAAACTCATTTCATTTTAACACAAATCCAACAGTGGATTTGGGAGGAACAACTAATTGAACCAAAAATCCAGAAACATTGCTACAAGTACTTGTTACACACAACTTCCTTCCATGTTTGATTCTTGCACACACCTTTTCCATGAACACTTATCCACACATAAGAACTAAAAAAATTCCTTTTCACATTTCCTTCTATATTTCTTTCTTTCCACATACACATAATACCCTCTCCCTTAGTAAGCCTCCATGACCTTCTTTGAACTTGTTCCCGTTGTCCAATGAAAGCTTTGAAATCTTTTGTTCCAATCAATGGCCTCTTCATCCTTTTAGAGCCAATGAAAATTGAGAATAAATTGCCATCTAATTAAGTGTATGATGAGAATTCTTGGGCTCAATGAGACATAAGAAATATTCCATCCTGCAATAAAATATGATGATAATCCCCATGATTAATGGAATTAGAGAATTCATCCTTTCCTTTATCTTGGATATCTTGATGAAGTTTCTTGAGCTTGATCCTTATCCTTTCCGTCCGTTGACCTTCACATCCTACTTCTTCATCCTAATTACTTCACATAACTAACTACTAGGATAATTTATCGGTACTAACAAGTAACATCCTTGAATTTTTACTTGATTAATTCAATGGTTGAACTAACATTCCCGTATACCATTTACTCTTTGATATCCTTTACCTATTTATTTTACCATGCATTAGTTAACTATGTAGTACATAGTAAATTGGAAGTAAAATTTGCACCAGAAAAAAACCCCACATACTTTTAGATCCGCCGTCGAAATTAAGGTTCGATGAATCCATTAGATTTAAGATGTTCAAGTTTTCATGAGGTTCTGTCGTCACTCTCACACCTTACGCCTACCCTAATTTGTTAAATAAAAAGGCTTTGACCCCTTCTGAACGCAAGTACCACATTGTTTATACTACCTTCTTGGTTTTTGTTGATGCATGTGAGAATTACTCATGGCGGATGATGTCAATACGCCTTCAAATCTTGCAATCGCACTAGTAGAACAAGAAGAGCTTGAAGAAGCACCGTTCGACGTGATTGTTTCTCAATGGTCGCGCGAAGAAGAACCGCCTAGGCAAGTGGTGCGCACTCGAGTCGATCGTTTGGCATGGGATCATCGATTGTCTCCTAACCCACATGGAGTCGCGCCAGAAAGGTTTAAAAAGTGTTAATGCGAAAATGATGATGTCTATCTCCATTGTCGAATGTGGGTTCCCAGTGATGCCCATTATCGTTGGCTACGAGCGCCAATCAACCCCCTTCTCATGAAGCACCGAACTGAGTACCTCGCTCGCACGATTCGTCGCATTCTAATTTTTTTGTAATTGTGATCTATCCTTTAAGTTGGTTATTACATATAGTAAAGGAACAATGGTACCGACAATGGTACTAACAATGAAGTCCCTGACTCCGGACGGACAATATGACCCAAGAGGTTGTGGGCACGTGGAGAGAGAGAGTGTGTGTGTGTGTGTTCAAAGGACCACAACCGGTGGTTCTTCGTCGGTTCTTTTAGGAAAGTAGTTAAATATAACGATCCATCTGACGGCAAAATTTTGTTTTTCTAGCGGAGGTGTTAATACTTAAATTTGATTTGATTCTATTTAAAAATTTGATAGAAGTGAATTAATTAAAGATGTATTAGGACTACATCCTAAATTTTTTACAAATATATCATTAGTGCTTGAAGATTCTTCTATAGACTAGCTTAACCTTGTCATGACAAAATGCTATTATTAATTATGGGCTTGTATTCCCTATATATCAATAAATCACATCTAATTCTACATCCTCAAAACCCAAACCCAAACCGAAACTGAAACCGAAACCGAAACCGAAATCGAAACCGAAACCGAAACCGAAACCGAAACCGAAACTCAAAACCCAAAACCCAAAACCCTATAAACCTTATTACTATTATATTATATTATATTATATTAGCATAATATAATATAATACAATATAATAGAAATATAATATATAATTAATATAATATACCCTAAACCCTAAACCCTAAACCCTAAACTCCCCTCAAACCTTGCTCTTTATTCCTTTCATGTATCACAACATTGATAAGCCATATTGGATAACTATTTCTCTCCCTCCTTATTTTAACATGTTCCTCGTATTAACATATCTCAAATCCTAAACCTTAAACCCTTAAACCTTAACCCTAAACCTTGAACCCTAATTTAATTCTACATCCCCAAAACATCTACAACATAAAAAGGATAATATATTTTAAAAGGTTTACTAAGTGTTTAACTGATTAAACGTTACATCAACTGAAATAAAAAAGTACTATATGCCTAGAAATATCATAAAAGCTAATTCAACTATTAATAGTCACTACTTGGAGGCTTATAAGCATTCAAATCATTAGTACTAAGAAAAATTACGGAATTAAAGTTTAATTAATTGTTGAACTATAATCCATGGCTCACAATCCCCTATTTGAAATTGCACACCTACTTAAATTTAAATTACAACTTAACATTACAATATAATAATATAAATAAGTTTTATTTTAATTCTTGAAATTGCATGCATGGATTCATCACATGCATTAAGATAACATACCTATCGAGCCATGGTTTAAAATTAGTTCATGATAGGTGTTAAGTTGAACCACTCAACCATATTTGTAAGACATTATACATTATTTAATCCATTTATATGCACATGGTTTTTTTGAACACATAAATGATAAGTTTTTTTTTACCAACCTTCTTTTAATCCACACCTTAAAATTAATATATATAACTTATAATTCAAAATAATAAATTACATATTTTTCACCAAAACATAATTATGTGCCCCTCTGGAAATTAAAGAAGCAACTAGAGTGTCATTAGTACAAAAGTGGGGTGTAGTTCATTAACCAAAATCATTAAGGGACTTTAAAAGTGAAATAAGTTTATTGCACTTTAATGGTTTCACTTTGATTAAAGTTATTTCATTGTAAAGTCAATATGTAAACATCATGTTTCACTATTAGTTGACATAATTCATTATGGTAAATATGTTTATTTTTGTGGTTTTAAATATTTTAAATAATTTTATGATATACCTTATGTTATTTTATGTTATTTTAGTTATTATAATTTATACCTTAAATTATTATGTTATTATAGGTTATTATAAATTATCATACCTTTGATTATACTGTAAACTATTATGGGTTATTTTATCATACGATATTTTAATTTATTATAGGCTTTTTATTTTAAATTAAACTATTCAACAAACCTTAGGTTATTTTATGTTAATATATGTTATTTCAAAGTATACCTTAAGCTATTCAAAATCATCCTATTATATGTTATTATAAATGATTTTATCTTAAGGTATAATAACCTAAAATTATTTAAAATAAAATATAATGATTTAAAATGAAATAAATATATAAAATTTACATATAATAATTTAAATAGGAATAATTTAAGGTAAATTAATATAAAATAACCTATAATAATTAAAAATAATTAAAAATGGCATAAGGTAAAATAATCAATAATAATTTAAAATAACTTGTGATAAAATAACTTATAACAACCAAAAATAATCTTCAACAAATGAATTTAAAATAACCAAAATAACTTAAAATAATCAAGAAAAACTTAAATTACAATAACCAATAATAACTTATGATCAAATAACAAAATAAATATCCTTGATAAATGACATTAAATAATTAAAAATAACACTTGATATAATATCCAAAAATAACATTTGATAAATAATTCAAAATATTTAAAAAATAACTTATGATAAAATAACCAACAATTTACCCTATGATAAAATAATAAAAATTAGTTCATGATAAAATAAACTAGAATAATTAAAAATAACCTACAATAGAATAACGAACAATAACCAATGGTAAAATAATTTAAAATAACCAATAATAACCTATGAAAAATATATTTTAAAGTAGACAATAATAATTTATGATATAATAACCAAAACTACGTTATGGTAATATATTTTAAAATAATGAACTATAGCTTACAATAGAATAATAATTAATAGCTTATGGTAATATAACATAAAATATTTAATAATAACTTACAATAGATAGCCACAATAATTTTTCGTAATTTAATTTATAATAACTACTAATGGCCAACCATTACCTACAACAAAATAATCACAAATAATTTTTGATTTTTTAACCTAAAATAATCAATAACAACCTAAAATAACCATTAATGGTTAAGGTTTTTTAGCTAAGTTAATTAATACCATGGGCATCCTAGTGATTAAAATGTTATTAATGGTAGTAATTTACATCTTTTATTAAGGGATGAAACTAATGGGGTTAATTAGATGAATGGTTGATAGTAATTTATTAATCATGTGAGGATTTTTAGAACGGATAAAGATTTGGTTATTCAACTAATTAATGATATGTGTGGAGTTATTAGAATAATGATGAAGAAGGCTTATTTTCATAAAAAGGCATATGGACCTTGTATGGTGTGGAAAAAAAGAGATTAAATTGAAGATAAAAATGGGATTATGGATCATGTTTTTGGAATAATTGAAAAATTTATAAATTTAAATCGAATGAATTAAAAAAAAACTTTTTTGGAAAAGAAATGTGTATGTGACATTGGAATGAGAGAAGGAAAATATGGAAGTAAATTTATACTCTTATCATTATAATGAAAAATGATTGATGGATTTTCAAAGCTTTTTGTTGATTTTTTTGTTCTATTTATAATATGTGAAAAATACAATGAAAATGATTCATACTAAGATTATATTAGTAATTTTGTTCTGTTCATATATTAATTTTTTATTTATTTTATAAAATTAAAAATATTATTTACTTTCTATGGTAGTATATGGATTAAAAAATACATTCTATCATCAAATGGTATCTACCACTAGAAGGTAACAACAAAAAAATAAGTTTAATATTTGAGGTTGAAAAGGAATGGAAAACTACTATAAATAATAAATAGTTGCGACAAAGGATCTAGATGCAGTGTAGGTCTATGATAGTAAATAGCCATGAGGGGTTTGCAGGCACTATTAATGATAGGTAGTAGCTCAAAAGGTTTATAGGCATTATAGATGGTTAGCAATAAATATAAAAGGTTCATAAACATTATATATGGCAGGCATTAACTAAAAGAGGTTTAAAAATGGTTATGAATCCTTTTCAAGTCTACACTATTGATGGTCATTCTTATCAAATCGTGGGATTAAACAACTTAGTTACTAATATAAAAAAAGGTTATTAAATTTTTAAAATAACAAAAAAAAAAAATATATGGACTACTTGTTGTGTACCTACCATTTTACTACCATTTTTTATATACTTTAATAGGACCCATATAATAATAATAATAAATGAAAAAATAAAGGTAATAATAATAATAATAATAATAATATTTACTGTCATGTTCGAGTTATCATCTTGTAGTGTCTTTTGTAACTTAAAAAAGACCCATAAAAATGACAAGAAAAAATGTAGAGACTTGAAATTAAGGATTTTTTTTGTTTCTGTATTGTCATGCTACAATAAACGTTACATTAATCAAATAAATACATGTGATCCAAATTTCAAACCATTTACAATAAAAAAATAATTATGCATTAATAATTAAAATAAGGTTTAAGGTTTAATTTTTTTTGAAATACCATTTAGATTTAAACACATTTCAAATAACAATACACACATGTGATTCAAATTTCAATTATTTCTTAAAACTTTAAAAAGAAAAGCACTAAAGTTTAAAAGATTTATGATTAATTTTTAAAATGTAATTTAATTTTAATTTTTGATAAAATTTAAAATTATAAAAATTAATATGCGTTATTATGTAAATGGGATTCAAGTTTCATTTAAATATAGTTAGAAAATTTAAAATGCATGTTTCAAAAAAATTCAAATATAAATTTTTTTGTCACATAATTTATTTAGAAACATAAAAAAAATTGAGTTGAACATTCAACTAATTTGCAAAAAATGCATCATGAATCAATTATTTACATTGTGTGTATAAGGCATTATTTTCTTGTCCAAAAAGAAAATTCAAATTTGTTTTGAAGATAAAAACATTCACATCAATTTGTAATAATTGTGAAAGACATGATAAATCATTATTTCAAAATTTAATCAACATGTGCATTTATCAAATGTAAGGTTTTGCACTTATATTTTCAAAATACAAAAACGTTATGATGTTGACCCAACCAACATTCATTTGTTGATCAAATTTTTTTTTTGGAAATTTAGCATTGGTGAGTTTGAAATTGATATTATTAATTTCTTAATCATTTAAAAATAAATATGGTTTGATAGAAACTTTTAACCTTCATAATAATTTTTATTTAAAAATTGATTGCATTCAAAATTTTAAATAGAAAAAAAATTGTAAATTAGTTCATGGATAATTAAATATCATACATTTTATGTTTTAAATTATTTGTAAAATAAATAAATCGTAAATTGACAATAATAGTTGTATATAAAATTCATTTATTTGGTTTTGGATAATTAAATATGTGACCCATTGATGGCAACACAAACATTAAATATACCATAAACACCCAAAAATTCACCCATGATCTTAAGTAAATATAAATTATGAAGTGTACAAACATGCAAATTAAAGAATTTATTCTTTTAAAATAAAATACACATTCAAAATAATATCAACATATTTACATACTATGAAAACTTCAACATTAAATATATATTCAATAATGTTTACACTGACCCATGTGCAAATAAATAAAACAGCAATTCAAGAGGTTTTTAAAATTATAATGATGATAACAAAAATAAAATTTTACATTTCTTATCACCTATACATTGTTTCATAAATCATATAATAATAAAATATGTTTTTTGAAAAGAAAAATCATTTTCAAATTTGTATGTTAAGTAGATTGTAGTATCAAATTTCAATATGTAAATTGCTTTGCTTAATTCCATCAAATTTTGCTTAACATAATTCCTATAACGGTTTTTTGAATTTTTATTGATAGCCAAAGTGATTGTCATCCATAGGAAGATGTAAAAAAAGAAGATGATCATTTTAAAGAAGATTCAGTCAAATTTGACTATAAATAAAATATGAAGAACAAAATTTTGAATCATCTTTTGATATTTTTCACTAAACATTAGAAACCAAGTACAAAAATAAGGAAAAAGTTTACTTGTTTTTTTTTCCTCATTTTTGACAGTTGAGAACCTTTAAAATCATTTCATTGCTGAATTTTTAAATTTAAATCTCATTTTCTTGGCAAAATTTCATGAATTAAAAAGGTTGATCTTTTGGTATTCTAGAAATAATGAATTCACATCACATGAAGAAAAATTTCTAATTCAAAATCCAAAAACAAATTCATCACTTGAACCATTTTCATTGTTTTATGACAATTAGATTTCAAAGCTTCAACATGTTTTTCAAAGCTTTGTTAGTTATTGATGGCAAATACTAATTTTGAAAATTAAATAAAAAGAATGAAAAGGAATTTGAAGCTCTACCAGCAAATTAAAAAAAATTATAATATTTAATTTACTTTAAAGCATACTCACACCACAACATTAAACACAACTTTATTTTTTAATGTTTAATGTTCATTCCTTTGGACCTATAAGCATGAAAAAATCCATTTTGAAAAACTAAGAAACTATTTAAGTCTTTCCAATTAGTCTAATCATTATTGACAACCAAATCACAACTATCAATTCTTTTAGAAGGCCACAACATCTTGGCCATAGTTAGTACCTAACATGAATTTTCACATTTTTTTGTAGTATAATTTAATATAGAAATGTGTGGGGGTGGAGATGCTCTAAGTTCAAAGCAACTAAAGGCACCTTAATAAAAGGTTTGCTACTTTAGGAAACTTAAAACATCCCCCCCAACGAGCTTTGACTATAACATTATGTTTTTGCACCTCACTTGGTTCTACATAGAACCATGAAACATGGTTATTCTTTTTTCTTCATGTTTTGTTTTATAAGATCTTTTTCAAGTTTTTTTTTTTCATATTAAAAAATTCACATCAATTTTGAACCTATTGCCTCTCAAGAAAGAATGAAATTTCCTACAATTGACATAATTTTTTGTTACTTTGGATAACTAAAATGCTAATTTTGAAAGCTTAGAAGGAAAGCTCAAACCAGCCAAATCCTATGATAGAATCACCACCGCTCTATGCACGACTAAGCACTTGTCTATGAAGAAGTGCAACAAGCATAGTTAGTTAGTTGGGGGTGTTTAGCCCTTGCTTTGCCACCAAGGTAGACTTTGTTGAGCTACTTCGAATAAAAGACAATACACTAACACCAACTAGATGCACATCTGAATTGGCAAATTGCCGAGGGAAACAGATTGTGAAATGCTTGTTGTAGTAAAGAAGAGTAACTTACAGTGTGCTTTGAAGAGGTGTCCATTGGATGTGCTGAAGCTGGCCGGGCTGCTCCCACAAAACTTGAAAACAAACCCCTTTCATAGCACTGCAAAAATCACCAAGCACCAATCATTGCTCAGGAATTGGTGTGGAAATACTAGACGAGGACAGGTAGATAGACGAGCAACAGATCGGAGAGGAACACCTGCATCATTGCTAATCTCACATAACATTTCCAGAAACAAAAAACCCTGAAAAACACAACAGCGATGCGTAGCAAAAGGGCCCGCCCCCTCGACTCCTCTCCGGTCTCTCTTCTCTCATCCCCCGCAATCTTCAAACCACCACAACTTCCTCCAAATGGAGAGATACCAGTTCGGTTGTAAGCTTACATTAAACTTCGATTGCACGCGCAAACTTCGGAGAAAGAAATCGTGATCCACAGTTCGATGACTCGATGCGGAAGCCGGGAACTATCGATGGAACAACGCCAGCGGTACCAGGAACAACCGAGAGTATAGGGTTATCATGCAACCACGAACGTTCACGAGCGGAAGGATTACAAACGCGAGAACCTGTTCTTCATGGATGATTTCATCCACGGAGACACACCTGGAAATGGGTAATCGGGGATCGTTGTTCTATGGCGCTCTGCGTCCTTTTCCCTCGCTTTGTGTGTTTTCAAACGTTCTCGTCTCCGCAGTGTTGTATGTTGTGCTGCGTTGCACAGAGAGAGAGAGAGAGGAGACGACGAGCTCCTCTCAAGAGAACTTGCAAATGTGTTGATTTTTCTTCTTGAAGAGCGTGAGGTTTGTTTTCAGTCGGATGGTCGGGTGTTCTGCATCGCAGAGGAGATGATGTGTTGAATTTTCTTCAAGAACTTGAGGTTTGTTTCCAGTCAGATGATCGCGTGTTTTGCTTTGCAGACAGAGGAGAAGCTCTTTCTGAAGAGACATTCTTTGAGATTTTTTTTCTTCGAGAATTCGAGGTTTTTTCTCCATCGCATGATGATCCGGTTTTGTCGCACTTTAAGAGAGTGCGTGATGTGTTGTTGAGAGCTTTGTGGATGAGAGAGAGAGAGAGAGAGCTTGGCGTCATTGTTTGTTTAGGCGTTTCAGATTCTCGTGTTTTTTTTCTCTGTATACCTGTTTTTTCTCTGTGAGAAGAAAACCTTGGCATGCTCAAGAGAGTGGTTGAGGATGAGGGAGGCTGAGGCTGCTGCTCCTCCTCCTAAGCGTCTTCGTCTCTCTATCAAGCGTCATCGGTCGAGTCTCCCTCCCCCGATTCCCAAAGATCCCGTTGATATACCGGCAACCTCTGCTATCGACCATTTGAGCGATGGATCATCAACGAGGAAGTCCTTGGCTGCGAGCTCGCAGCACGGGCCTTCTTCTTCTCCTTCGACTGCGAGAGGAGAATCAGTAGACAATGCTGGAGACGTGTATCGTGCTGCAGATAAATCTGTAGCAGCTTCGCCCTTGAGCTCAGATGGATTTGCAGCTGGGAGCTTGGCTGCCGAGGAAATCTGCTTATTACGTCGATGTTCTTCCTCAGCCTCAGATTCCGGACCCTCAGAAGTTGCTGCTGCTAGTGCTGTTCCAAGCTCAGGCAAGGTTCCAATCCTTCTTCTCTTCGACTAATTCGGTACTAAGGCAAGTAGATCTCTCAAAGTCTCAGAATTACAGACTTTTTTCTCTTTTGGTTTCAATAGATGCAGCACTGTAGCAGCAGTCAGTGAATGCAAGGAGTGGAATTTGTGAAGCTGGTGAGATATAGATCAAGAGATAGCCTGACGATTGACTTGGGCATAGCAGAAGCACAGGGGAAAAAGGAGAAAGACGAAGACTTTTTGGTACAGTGTTCACAACGCCTTCCATCAGAGTCAGAGGCGGCAGAAGTTCCTACTCATGACGCCGTAGTCGCTTTGGAAGAAGAAGAAGAAGAGGCAAGAGAGAATTTCAACTTCGTCCTAGAGCAGCAGCCTCTCGATGGAATCCCTTCCACACTGACGACATTTCATGATCTCTTGAATGAAATGGAGGCTCAGGAGTTGTTGGAGCATGAACCAAACGCTCCAAGTGACGCTGAGCAACTGGATGATGTGAATAACATTGCAGCAATCGATCCTGTCACCATTCCTGAAGATCCTGTTGTGATACCTGAAGCTATGAGTGAGTTACTCAGTCTTCTTGGCACTGTGGACAATGCAAGTTTCAGAACAACTTTCCAGTTCCATTAACCCTCGATCATGGTTTCTCTGATAGAGATCCACTCTCTATCAGAGAAACAATGATCCACTATTTTATCACTTGACAGTTGGAGCTTTGTGCCATGATCTGGTGCTCTCTCAGTGTTGATATGATGCTTCTTATCATGCAGACAATGAGCCCATGGTTCAATCAAATACTGCTGCATGGGCACTGACAACTTTGGTACAAGAGCAGCAGCTCAGAGCACCTGAGGTGGTTGAAATCTCAGATGAAGAAAGGGCGGACAATGGGACTACTGGAGTGAATACGGATATTGATGATCTGGGAGGAGGCAATGGGTCTGGGCAACTGGATGACGATGATTTTCATGCTCCTTCCACCAATGCTGATTTTGCAGCTTTTGCTATTCCTGCAGGTGAGTAGAAATCTGAGGGTAGTAGATTATGTGAGAATCAGCGTTTTGTGGGCACTTCAGTGCTTTATGTGCAAGATGTTATGTTTTACTCTTCTATTGTTGATGATTGTTGCAGGCAGTTTTAAGGATATGGACTCAAAGCCTGATCAAGTTAGCACCCAGAGGCCAGGAGATGGGGAAGCAGATGTGGTCACATGTCCAATATGCATGGAAGCATGGACGAGCATTGGGAGTCACCGCATTTGGTATCCTTTGTTTGCATTTGTTAAACCCCTAAACCCTAAACCCATTTGTAGATATTTCCAGTGATATGCTTGATTTCAGATGACTGGATTTTTCCTTGAGAGCTACAGTAGATCAAAGATGAAGTCAAATCTTGTGTCCTCTCTCAAGACATGAGCCATAGGTTTATCAATGGATCTCAAGGTAAGGTTTTGGCATTTGCAGCTCATTGGCATGTGGTCACTTGTTTGGAAAATCATGCATCAAGCGCTGGCTTAGACAGGCAGGCAAGAAGCAAGGGAAGGTACTACTGTCTTGAACTTATATTTTTCTTTGCAAGCTACAACTTAGCAAGGGTATGATCAGTGAAAATAAACAATGTCACACCCCAATACAGTGCTTAGAAGGTATGGGAAGTAATAACAATGCCTACACAAGTATACACAAATGTTCATCCACGAATATAGCCTGAAGTTTGCCATCACATTTTGTGGTGAACTTTGAACTTATATCAGGTGGTTTGTGTTGTCTAGTGTCCACAATGCAACTGCCGGGCTAGAGTTGAGGACCTGCGTACGCTTTATGTTCCACGAATTGCTGTAATTGATGGGGAGGGCCAGCAGATAATGCAAGTATGGAGCCTTCTGATTTGAAACTCCAGATTTTAAGAATGATTTACTTGTGTCTAAGCTTAGGATTAGGTTTTTGACGCAAGTCTAAGACTTGGGTTTATTTTTTTGTTGTGTGAGAAGCAGGAAGTTGGGGTTTTGCGTGCTCAAAATGCACAACTCAAGATGCAGGTATGCATTGTGAAAATCAACAGGATAATGTGATATTCAGTTTCTCACCACTAGGTGAGAAAATTGTGTACAAAGAAGGTGTTGCAGTTGTGCCTACAAATCCACAGTGGACAGGTTTGCATACTTTTGCATGGCTAGTAGGTTTAAATCTAACAAACACTCTTTTAAAACCTGCTCTGTATGTCTGCAGATTTCTGAGCTGATGGAGGAGATTCACCGTTCACAGGTTTGTGCTGTGAAATCTATTGATGTGGTTTACAAGAGCAATATTAGTTGGAGGATATGTCAACCAAGCATGTTCTCAAAGACTTGTCTGTTCCTAGGGTAGCATGATAGGGCTTTTAACTGTGTTGTTATACTTGAGGGACAAAAGCTTGACAAACATTAATTACTGCTTCATATGTGCTTGTACTTGTCTCTGACTGTAAAGATGTCTCATTCATCAGCTGCAATTTCAAATGTTTGTCCAATGCTCTACACTCACAAGTCTACAGTGGAAACAGCTTTGATAAGCTGTTTGTGTTCATCTTTGTGCAGGCTCTGCTTTCAGTGCTCTGTCCAGAGCAGCATGATGCTCTCAATGCATTTCAATGGACACGATGTCAGCAACTTCAGAGAACACCGGAGAGTTTGAGAGCCCTGCATCAACCCATACACCCCAGAATTATACCTGTTCCATCCTTACATCAGGTGGCTCAAGAAAACGACAGGCAGTTTCCAACAAACATAGGTCAGGCTGACTTGAAAAACTGTAGGAAGTACCAGTCTCACAAACTACAGACTCAATTTGCCCAGCGTTCTTCTTGCAACTACACAGGAGAATCAGGTATGCGTAATCAAGCATCACCTGAGCTCAGGGTTTTGCAAGAGAGGAACATTTGGGGGCAGTCTTATGCCTTGGAGTCTTCAAGAATCTCAGAGTGTGCTGGAATTCGGGAACCCAGACAAGGAAAAAGGGATAGCACCCAAGCCAGGCCATTGCGGACATTTTCTTCTTTGGCATCAATTGGTAGTCGAGGCCTGAAAAGCACCTTTGTCCTCCAAGTACGTTTAATTTTCATTATCTGAAGCACAGATTTCTTGCACAAAAAGTCATCCAGTTCAAGGCCTTTAAGTCACATGTCAAAGTTCAATTTTGCTGGAGTATGTTTGAAGTGTTCGGGGTGATGCTTCACTCATTTATATTATTTTGGCAATGTCTAATACCAGGATGAAGTGCCATTGCAAGGTGCAAAAGTTTTTGATGTGAATGCACATAGCCAATTACTCCTTGTATCACACAAACCAGCTGATAGTGGGGCCAGCTCTGGCCTGATGAAGGTGCAACACTTTATTTCTCCCTTTAAGATTTATGAATGCCAATTAATTTCTGATATTTGAGTGGATTGCCTGACTGGTAGCTTCTGAAGTATGATCTGGAATAACAGAGAAGGGTGTAAACAGATGAGCTTGATGGCATTATCTGAGGGTGAATGCATAGATGTTCCTTCAGGAACAAGTGTCATCCGTGACATTCGTATTGCACCATCTGGCACTAGGGCTCCTGGAAGACTGGCACTGGTCGCTTCCTTAGGCAAGAAATTGACTGTCTTCAGGTATGGGCACTTTTTTTGGCCCTCTTTCTCAATCTTATTTTGTGCTTTTTATTCAATCATCCTGGAGATCTCTGGATGAGTTTATGTATTTTATGGATCTTGTCATGCTCTTGCTTCCTCATATTATCAGTGGTAGAAACTGGCTGAACAGATCTGTGTTATGTTTCTTGCAGTTTAGAGAGCAATAATGTGGTCATCACATATGCTTTGCAGGTGTGCAGTCCTTTCTTATTTCCTTTCTGACAAGAGCTGTGGAATATTTTCCTTTCCTCAGTTTTGCATGCAACTATTTATTCTTCATTTAGACCAAGGTTTTTGGAGCTGATGGAAATGGGACCCCTCAATTGCAGAGCCCGTCATGGTCATGTGCATGGGATCCCTGTGATCCAAATCAGGTCTACTCTGGTTTGCAGGTACTAAGATGGATCATCTTGAACTCATTTACTGTCTAGATCTTCATATTGTTGGTAGCCTCAATCATGTACAGAAGCCCTTTCCCTCCAAACTGGGTGCTTCCTGTTTGAATGCTAGAGTAGTGATCTGTAGCCAACATATATGACATGGAAGTCAAAATTTGCAGAATGGATCGCTGCTGGTGTTTGATATGCGCCAAACAGGAGCACCGATAGCTACTCTGAAGGGTCCTAGCTGCAACCCCATTCACACACTCCAGCATGTTCCAGAGCATTCAAGATTGGCTGAACAGGGCGAATCTGTCAAGGAGACAAGTGGCCTTCTGAGTGCATCTTGCAGCAGCCTCTGTTTCTGGTCAGACATTGGCTCTTCAAATCTCCAAACTGATGCGTACAGGCAAGCCCATTTTGTGCAAAATCCTCTGCAAGAACTTGTTTTTTCTCCCTGTAATGTCATGTAATATAATAAACCCTGGATCTTGCCTATGTATATTGTTGCTATTATATTCAACTTTTGAGCTCGTCATTTTGTTTTGCCATTTCTTAATGCAGGCCAATGTGTCTGTCACAACCAGCAGAAGCTTCAGTCTGTGTCTCACTTGCCTACAATGCAGTGATTGACATGGCTGTTGCATCCTTCAGGCCAAAACCAACCCAGTTTGTTGATGTTGAAGCCCGATCCACATCATCTCCCTCACCCACTTTGTCCTCCCCAGCAGAAGTACCTAGTCAGCCCACTGACTCCTTAGGTTTGCCTGAAGACATGGGGCTATTACCTTCTCACATTTCTTACAGCAGGAAACCAAAGTCTCCATTCCCTGGTGAAGACAAGGATAGAAGTACAGTGCTTGATGAACCAAGTTTTTTTTGGGAGCAGCAAGGTCGCATGGTTGGGCACAAGAGCCAGAGAGTGATGTCAAGGTCTGCAATTGTCTGTGAATGGCAACCTGATCAAGCCTCAGGCAGCAGAACAAATCCTGAGACTGGCTCCTTGTATGCATTTGGAGATGAGGGAAGTAATTCTGTCTGGCTTTGGGACTTGGTTTCGAGAGCCAAGACCCAGTCCCTCATTCCTCATCACTCTCCCGTGCTTGACATCAGGAGTGTGCATACTGCTGGAGCTGATATTCTTGGCTGTATTAGTGAACGAACTTTGCAGGTTTACAGAAGGTTGCCACCATAGATTTTCCAGAGGAACTGAGCACCCATCTGGTTCCTAATCCTTTTGGGCTTGCTGGGTTTCAATCAGTTGCAGATAGGGGACAGGTGCTGTATCTTATCAACCTTCAGGAGAATTGCGGAACCAAAATTGCTCTCTATGACAATCTGGACATCTGCTGAGGTTAGAAAGTTGACACCATGCTTATTTGCTAATTCAAAGCTCAAGAAACTTTTTGAGCTTTCTGGGTTTCTCTTCTTCACAGACGTAGTACAGTAGCCAACCAGCATTGGTCCAGCTCTCCATGTTTAAGAAAGAGAAAGTCCAGTTCCAGTCATGTAGTCACAACTGGTGTTAGCTGGTTCTCTGTGGATATTCTCTGGTTCCAGTTTAGATCTTGTCTTTGTAAATTTGATGAAACCTCTGGATGAGGTTTTGAGCAAGTTTTGATATATGCCAAAGTTCAGCAGCAAAACACTTGTATGTATTGGGTAATGGCCATTGGGAGGATCCCACTGAGTGGTGGGCGGGCTGTGAACCGGGTATGACCAATGGCCATTATCTGACCTTAATGGCACACAGGAGAGATTCTGTTGTGGCATTTTGAACAGTTACCCATTTTATAATGTTTGATATTTCATGTTTAAGAGTGTTGGATGCATTAGAGCATATATAACACTCTTAAATTTTCTGCTCTCCTCTTTGATCTGTTGCCAAATTTGGCTTTTTTTTTTTGTGTACAAATTGCCTGTTTGGCTACATTATAAAATTGGAAAAAAAAAACTCTGTAGCAGATTGATGCATGCTTCTTTTAATGCAAAAATATTGTGTCGCAACAATAATTCTAATGCATGTACAAATGAAATTGTGAAAATTGAGTCTGTTAACTTGTGGAATGTGTGTTGCACATAACAATAGAAGAGAGATAAATCAAACCCAGCAAAACTTTGTTCCTTTCACAATGCTTTTTAGCACAGAAGGAAATCAACCCAAGCCTCTCTTCAGAGTACTGTGGTCTAAACCCTAACTGTATAATATGGTTTAAATTTGAAACCCATCCAACAAAATATGGTTGCTAAATTGGCATTGTAGTGTTTTGAATTTGTTGGATTCTCAATGAAAATTTTCAAAGTCTTTCAGGAAAAATTCTTTCAATGGGATAGATAGATGGATCTACAATAATGGATTGATTCATCTGCCAATTGCAAAAAAAGCTTAAGAAGAAGCTACTCCTGACGGTAGAGTATAAACAGCGATTTGGGGCAAAAGAACAGATCCAATATAAAGCTTTCCATCATGCTCTTCCACTTCACTTGGCAATCGAACCACTTGGCCTGTCTGATCCTCAAGGACCTCCTTCACACTCCCGTCAGGACCATAACGTATGATCATTGCATGTGGCTTCCCAATAGTGAGCTGGTACAAGTAGCTTTGTGGGATAGGAAGTCGACCCAGGAGATAGCGTAGCCATGGAAGAGTCCCCAGATAAGTGTCAGGTGCATAGCGAACTGCATGCAAAGCTACCCAAAAATCACCGTTTTCATTGCGTCGGACATTGTCTGGCCATCCTGGCAAGATCACAAATGTCTCATGTGTGCCTGCCTTCTCTCCCTTCAGCCAGAATCGCACCAACCTGTCCTCAATTCAATGGCAAAAACAGATGATCAAATTATCAAGACAAAGCACTTGTATCCACGAAGAAATTGCAAAGAAATAGCTCTTTGACAACAATTTGAAGGTTGTTCAACAATGAGTGCAATCATATAACTGCCTCATGAGAGGGTCACTCATGAGACATCAAGACAAACACCGGGGTTGTAAAGATGCTGATTGCATACTACATACAGGATTGCACATGGACACTGTGTAGATCATGAAGAATTGAAGCTCAAAACCTTGTCAATCAGGCACCAGTAGTGATTTGGTAGTCAGTGCACTCACAAAGCTGAGTTTGAGGAGCTCCAAAACCAAATTGAGGAAGTTTGAGATTCTTAAAGTTTCTGGGATTATTATTGATATACAATGAGTTCAAGATTGAGTCTATTATCCCTGAAGAAAATGTGGAAGATTTTTCTTTTTCTTTTTCCCATCGTACCTGCCATTTCTGGTGTCGCAAATCGCAATAAATGTGCCATCTTTACTGACAGCCAGCCCATTGGAAACACGCAAATTGTTGATGAGAACGGTGGTTTGTTTTGTGGCAGGATCATACTTCACAAATCTGCCGGTGTCATCTCCTTCAAAACTTGCAATGAAAAATTGCCTGTCAAAAGATTTCCGCACCAAAATCAGTTTCAGTTTGTGAGATGAAGAAGAAAGATTCTATAGCAGTAGCAGATCTCATTACCCATCTTGTCAGTTCCATTGTACAGATTCTACAGCAGCAGATCCCATCAACAGTTCCTCAATTCCAGTGTAAGAAGATTCTACAATAGCGGATCCCATCAGCATATATCAATTCCAGCATAAAAGATTCCCATCATCAACATGTCCTCCTCAATTTCAGTGTCAGATTCTTGAAGAAGTTCGCGACAGAAGTTTCTTCATGTTCGAGAGACCTGTGAAGATCTCTTATGCTTGAGTATTATCATCTGTTTTTTGTTTGTTCCTTCCTTACCTGCGATGCCATTTGGTGCTGCTGTCAGTGAAATACAAGACGCCATCTTCATCAAAGTCAAGATCATTGCAGAATTTCATGGGGACGCCGTCAATTTCTGCAACAACCGACTCTGCCTGACCTCCTTCCGGTCCCACCTTGAGTATCCCCAAGTATGCATCTGCAATCCAGAGATCGCCTGTCTTCTTGTTGAAGCGCAGACCCAAGGGACGCCCACAAATATGCTCAAATGCCAGATTCGGAGCTGGCGGATTCTTGGGGGCACAAATTTCTGACCTAATTTGTATGACCCACCACCACCCCCACAAGCAAATTGCACACAGTTTTCAACCTGAAGAATCAATCCTTCATTCAATAAACAAAACACATGATCCACAGTCTCAATAAACCCTCAACTGTAAGAACTCACAACTGGTAGCAGCAGCAAGAAGAACAACGACCCAAGAAAGGGATTTGGGACTATTTTTGGGTTCAGCTACCTGTTTTTGGAAGTGTATGCAAATGTGGACCATCCAAGCTCTGGGCCATCATATCTGATGACTGTGCCATCGCTGACACCCGTATAAGGCCCTCTTCCTTGGGAATCAAACACGAAGCTCTCGGGTCCAAGAAAGGGGCCTCTCCAAATCTCTGCTTTCTGGAGCTTGTTCTCGGTGTCCCTTATCAAATTGTCCATCACATGAGACGGAGCTGGTGTCAAATACTGTGGTTTGAAATTCTTCTCTCTTCCTGCTAGTGACAGCTTCCATGGATCAGTACCCAAATACCATGCTGCAGCTGTGATGACTAACAACACGATTATACTTATTGTTGCCATCTTGATTGATTCTTTCTTTCCTCCTCTCCTGCTGCTGCCTTTACCTCCCACTCCTGGCCCCCCAAAAGACCTTTCCGAGCTCTTCTCTTTTGTTTGTTGCTGCAGAGTACTAATTCAGACCTTCAAGCAAGTTCTCTCTCTCTCTCTCACTCTCTGTCGTTCCCCTGCTAATCAAACAAAGCTCAAATCTGAGAAGCTGAGAAGCTCAGAGCTCAAAGCTCAAAAGCTCAGAGCTCAAAGTTCAAAGCTCAAAGCTTCTACCACTCCTCCTGCTGCTTGCAGATCTTGAGCTTTAATGATGCTCTGATATCTGGCAAACGGAAGATTTGGAAATTAGGAGTGAAGAAGACTCAGGATGATGATGAAGAAGAAGAAGAAGAGGAAGACTGAAGACTGTGAGTCAATGTGAGAAGTCAATTTTGGGTCTAGTCAAAGTTGATACACAGATGGACCAAGCCTACCATGACTGTTGACTCATCATGAGTCCATCATGAGTCATGAACCAGAAAATAATTATCCTAAATTTAAATTACCATGATATTTAGCATTTAAAATTAGGTAATAATAAATTAATAAATTAATAAATTAAATTAAATTCATGGTAAAACTGAAATAATAGAAAATTAGTAATGATGATACTATCTAATTTATTAATTTATTAATAATTATGGAAAATTTTAATAATAATACAATAATTATTTTATATCATTTTTTAATAATAGGAATAGTAATAATGATATAATGATGATTTTTTTTAACACCCTGTTTTTGGTTTTGGGGTTTTGTTGAATGGTTTGATTTTGCCACTTTAAAAGGAAAGAAAGTTCATGTTGGACAAATATGATACTTTCATTAGGGTTTTGGGAACATTAAGAGTCTCCAGTTTGATTTGACCTTGTTATATTGAATGTGTGATTTTGGTGTCATATGATGATGACAAAGTAAGGCATGTGCTTTTGGACATTAGGAACACAAGGAGAGAGAGAAACCCATTGAAAGAAACAAAGAAACATTTTTTTGGTAAATAGAAAGGGAAATGTAAAGGCATACTTTGACTCCAAATCTCACACACAAATGTACAGATTCTTATGCAATGTAACTAAGGGTCATTCTTGGGGGTTTTGGGTATATATTGTAGTTGGTGCATCTTGGACAATAGCTGATTTGTGACAGATGACAACTCTTTTGTCTTAGGTTTTCTTTGTTATTGTTCATTGTCATTTTGTACTCATGAGTTCTCTTTGCATAGGGTCTTTACTCAAGTTTTGTTGATTGTCTGCTTTTATTTTTCTTTGGGTGGTGTCTCTGGGTGTTTCTTTTTGCCTTGTACTCTTGTTGGATGGGTTCCCATCCTTGATTTTATTTACATGGTTTTTCTTCTTTTTTGGTATAGGAGAAGAGTTTAAAATTAGACCCTTCACATGTGTAAAGAATTAATAGTTTTTTTGTTTTTGGGAAGCTTCGAGACATCATGTGACATAATGCGATTTTTTTTTTAAAATTTTCAATTTGGGAGAGCTTTTGTGTAGCTAAGTTGTTCCAATTCATCAACATTATGGTGATTTTTATTTTGGAGTTTGTCATGTTTTTTACTTTTTTTTTTTCATGGTGCTTTTCATGTTTTTACTTAGTATTTTTTGTGTTTTTTTTTGGGGGCATCAATTTTTTGCTTTGTCTTTCTTTGCATTTTTTGTTTTTTTATTATATGTTTGCTTATGTTCAGGCAAGGACTAACATTATTTCATCATTTTGGTCATTTTGTTTCTCAAGTGTGTTAGTTTAGTTGTTCGGTCAAGTTTCAATTAGTTAAGGATAAATCAAGTTAACTTAATTGTTTGAGTTTAAACTTCAAATTAGTTCAAATGTGAATAAGGTTCAAAATATTATGTGGATAGAATATAATGCTAGTTCGTGTGATTGAAAATCACTTTTGATGACTTGAAATTTCAACACTATTGTTATATGCAAATTTCATATGTTTTATACATGGTGTTAGTTTTTGCATTTTTGTGTGAAAATGTTGGATTTGAATTCTTGTTTTCTTTGCAAATGAGTGATTATTTGGTTTCAACATGGTGTACCAATTTAGATATTTCATGTTATGTTTTATATGTGTGATAATGGTGATAATTGTAAACATCAACATAGGAATGCATGACATGTTTGTTTTATGCTTCTTGTTTCTTATTTTATGCACGTGAAGGTGAACTTTGTTGCATTTTTAAATTTGTTTTATTATGTAGGTGTGCCTCCCATTACAATAGTTCTTTTTGAAGATTATATATATATATATATATATAGTTGTTTGTTGTTGTGCTTTTTAGTTTAGGTTGTTTACATGTTATGAACATGTGTTTTTTCCTTTTTTTTTGCTAGTGTTATGACCTTACAAGGTTGCACTCTTTAATTTTCTTTGCATGTGATGTCATTTTTTTTTGTGTCAATGTTGACATTGATGCATAATTGTTGCATTGTGTCATGTCATTTTCATTTTGTGTCAATGCTTGCCCTATGAAAGTGATTTTTCCAACTTATGCAAAATTATTATTATTATTATTTTAATGTGTTGGTGCCAACATTTTTACTATGTGGTGGAAAATATTAAGTTTTTGAGTGAACTCTAACATCTAGGTTGGTATTGTGATTTTTTCTTTTTCTTTTTCTTTTAATAATTTCCACTACTAACAAATCAATTTTGAAAAGCTATGTAATGAGGGTTTTTCAATATCATTGTTGAAACCCTAATTGATATTTTTCTTACATTATTCACATTACCCATATTTAGTGAATTGATTGATCTATTAGTTTTTGGACACATCATCTACATCATCTATGACTACAAATATTGGTGATTTGTTATGGTCTAATGATGAGTTTGAAATTTATGTGTAGTCTCCTTGTTTTCTTAAATCTAATGAATTGCATAGTGAAGTAGATGTTAATTTGTTTGCACATCAACCTTTATATTTTGATAAATCTTGAGAACTTTGACATCATTAATCCTAATTTTTTGGTAATGATTGTATTGGTGATCCCAACTTTGAAATCATTTAATTTGATGTTGTTGATGGGTATGACTATGAATATCCTATTAGTGAAGTATGTTTGAATCTTCATTTTAACATTAATGAGAAATATATGGAGAATGTCAACAAAGGGGTTCACACAACAAGTAAGCATATTGAACTTTGGGCAAGGAATGCATTGGATGAGTGGAGAATGTCTCATGGTTTTGATATTGGAAAGTTCATAGTAAATCTCTTGGAAAGTGAAAAGCCTAAAGGATTTTGTGCACTTGTTTTTATTTGTTTTAGAAATGATAAAAAGGTATTAATTTCAATGTAATTTTGATTTTGATTTTTTTGGGTCATTGATTAAGGTTTTAAAAATTTGTTTTGTGTTTTTTAATGCAACATCTAATCCTTGATAAAAGGCATATTAATCAAATAGATCAACATGTTGAATCTAGTAAATCAAATGTAGTTTAACATTTTCACTAATGTGAAGTACCACCATGTGAAAGTTGTGAGTGATGAAACAATTTTGTGAATGTCGATAGTTGGTTTTGGGAAGTTTATTCATAAATCTAATGTGTTATATATTGAAGAGGAACAAAGGATGTTGGCAGAAGTAGTTTATTAAACAACATCTTTAGTTGGTTTGAATTTGATATTTTTATTTGAACAATTTTTTTATCATGGGATGTTGTAACTTCTAAAACATGGATTTTGATGAATTTAATTTATTATCTTTACCTACTAGTGTCATTCTTGGATTTTGTCAAGGAGTTTCAAAGAATTGGTTCATAAACATCATTAATGGTTTTGTAAATTAACATTGAATTCCAATTGATTGTTTTGTTGATGATGTGCTTACAACTAACATCATTTCTACTATGCTAGATGTGTTGGACCTTTGATTTGAGCTTTGCCAATTTAGTTGATTTTATTTTTATTTTTTTGAAGTTGAATTTTGTTTTGCCATACCATTTGGATTTGAGTTTTGTTGATTTAAAAGTTATAGGAAGATGCACTGCCTAATGAATTGAGGTTGAATCACTTTTGGCCATGCCATTGTGAACATTTGATTTACGCTTTGTTGATTTAGTATTTTCAAAAGTTGCATTTCTTGCATTGAAGTTGAATTCCATTTTGCCATACTACTTTTGCTAGGCTTGATTTGAGGTTTGAGCTTTGTTGATTTAGTTGTGTTAAGAGTTGCACTTTTTACATTGAGGATGAACTCCATTTTGCTAGGCCACTTTTTGTTGAAGATTTAATTTGAGACTTGAACTTTGTTGATTTAGTTGTTTTAAAAGATGCACTTCTTGCATTGAGGATGAGTTCCATTCTACCATGCTAGTTTTGGATAGACTTTGTATTTGTATTGAATTTGAGATTGTGTTATTTTGGCCAATTTTTTTGACTTCTTTAAAAATGTTTTCGTGTAGAATTACAATATGGATAATAAGGAAAATTTCAGTTTGCAAAGAAATTTCAATAAGGGAATAAAAGAAAAAAAAAAGGTAAAAAGATGAAAAGAAAAAAAGTTATAACTTCCAACATTTGGAAGTGTATAGGTTATCATGTAACCTTTACAAATTTGAAGTTTCCATGAAGTTTTTAATGCAATCTATAGCCAATTAAATGTCCCCAAAATATACTAAACAAAATTAGTTAATTCTTTAAGGGGAAAGAAGAAGCACATTAAAGTGTGTAAAAACTAGGAACTAACCAATGTTGTGAGAGTTCTAGATTGCAATGTTAGAATTGGTGGGTTTTTAGGTCTAGGACCTACGTATGAAGATTCAAAATTTGACCTAGAACCTAAAATTGCTTTAAGAACTTACCTGAGAACCCATTAGAGACAAGGACTAGGTTCAAAATGGAACTACCCACTGAAGGGATTCATTGGAATGATTGACTTGAAATTGCTTTGGGTTTAAGGTGGGTTCGGGTATTCTAGGGTTTAGGTTTTCTTTTACCCCCCTCCCTCCAATAGCCTTCTTCTTTAGAGTTTTCTTTCTTCCTACTCTTGATCTTGTCCTTTGTTTTTGTACCATGCCTCATAGGCCAACATCCCCATCCTCATATCTTTGAGACTATAGTAAAATGTGACAAAACAAATATTGTTTGTTCAAAACATGTATTTTGTAGGTGTCTTGCTTATAATTCTTGGGACAATTTGCCTAATGAATAGGAGTAACAAGGACTCAATTTGAATAAATCAATGCTCTCAAAATATAACCCTAAAATCAAACCATACTCCTTTCAATATACTCTTAATGAACTCCTGAGAGCATCTCCACCATCGTTCAGTATGTGACACTACACTGGGAAATCTTGGATGAGGTTCATTAGTCAAATCCAGTGAATCCGCTGGAAGACTCTTCTTACTTACTAGGACCTTGAAAAGATGGACAGCTTTCAGAGCTCTAGAGGAGCCCTGGAATAGTCTAATAAACACAGGCAAATCGTGTTTATTGACTGCTCCATGTTTCTGATTGGCTACATAATGATTGGTCCAAGTGGTTTGCTATTAGTAATCTTGCACGTACTTGCAGTCCCAGTTTCAGTTTTATCAGCGGAGTGAGAAAAAAGTTAGGAACTAAAACTTGGATGTGAGAAATGTTTTTTTTAGCAGGGTCACATAGTTACTGAGCATTGGCGGAGATGCTCTTAAAATCTTTTAATCGTGCTTTATACAGACAAGGGTTAAAGGATTTTTGTAAAATATATATAAACAAATATTTATTTGGAGTCTATGGAATAGGGTTCTGTGTAGGGATGAAAAGAAACTTTTATGGCCAATCGGATTGCTAGAATGGGAGCTTTGAATTGTTTTGAATAAACTGGCACTTCAAACTTGTAATAGCATCATCATAGGCATAGTAGGCTTGTTGTCCCTAGGTCAAAAGAAAAGAAATTTGTGACCAATGAGGTTTTTTTCAAATCGGTGATTTGAATTCTTTTTTAAAAGTTGCCTTAGTGAACTAGTATTTACATGCATGCAAATGACATGCAAATTGCAAGGATCCTTTCACAAGAATTTGGAGCATTCATATGGTCTCCGATGTTTAATTCATGATATGCCTCATGCTTTACACCACAGGATGCTTTGGGGCACTGGAACTTGGGCTCTTCTGTCCAAGAGCTATGGAAGAAGTTCACGAAGCTGAGAACAATTTGTTTTGGGGGCATAGGAACTTCCCTGTGCTATTATGCCCTTGAACAAAAAAGTTCTTGTAAGTGTCCTGATAACAAAGAAATTGTTTAATCTCTGAGAACAAATCAGGCATAGACAAAAAATCTTTTGCTCTGTAAGAATGGATGCGTGGATGGACCTACCCTTCCACAACTTGGAAACATAAATTAATATTTGAACAGATGACTTTACAGATCTGTAAAACATCCTGGGCTCAAGGGAGGCAAAAGGAGGAAGGGTAGTAGTTGGTTCTTCTAGATAGATAATGTATACAAAGGAAGAAATCAGGCTAGGTTTGTATGATGTGTTCGATTCACATCTTTTAGGCTTAATATAACCACAAAAGAGGCCTCACTCAAAAGGGTAAAAGGTACCAAGTATCAACGTGGGTGCTGATTCACCCTCACCTGCAAAAAGCATTGCAAAGTCTTGCTCTTTCTGTTTGTTTGAAAGCAGCTCTTGGCATGGAAGATACTGAATGGTCCAGGTTTTGAGAAAAGCAGCTCTTTGCATGGAAGATACTGTATGGTCCAGGTTTTGAGAAAAGCAGCTCTTTGCATGGAAGATACCGTATGGTCCAGGTCTTGAGAAAAGCACCTCTTTGCATGGAAGACACTATCTAGTCCAGGTCTTGAGAAAGTTTCTTGATGTGGCATCCATTTACTGGCTTAAGGAATGCCTCTGAGAAGGGGCAACCCTGTCCACAATGTGGCTGGTCTTATATACCTCATCAAAAGAATGAGGTCACAATGGTAGCTGAAAATAATTAAATATTGTAGGTAGTAACAAGAGTTGATAAGGTATTATGCACTTTTGAACATACCAGCTTGCTCCTCGTATTTGGTCCATTTGAAACTTTCATTGGAATTGGGTCCAAGCTCTCCAATCCTTCTTTTCAGCTGGTGTGACAGAGGTATACAAGTATATACCCCACCTTTTCTTCCCTTGTGGTACCTGCTGGGTATCACAGGAAAATAAAGATAAAACAAATCGGAGCAGGTCTTTATGTTGGTAAAATTGGTATAGTCCATGGCCTCAGGCTGCACACCCCAACAGTTCCACTATGCTCAAAGGGTAACAAAGACCTAATCCAAAAGTCATGAGACAACGTGGAGCTGTTGATTGCAGAAGAGATGGATTTCTCTCTTCTCTTGGTGAGGAAACAAAAGTGGAGCAACACAGGGTGAAGCCTTCAAATTTTCACAGTTTTCAGGCATTTGGAGTTTAGGTTTTGGTTTCATACTTTGGTAGTTAAATCATCTTTCAGTTTACCCGGATGTTTTGCCAAGAGTGTGTTGGTGCTACAACATCAACATCAACAAGTACTAGTGCATGTTGGGTTGTGGGAGTGATAGAAAATACCAGTCCTTGTTGACTTGGAATTTGTGTGTTTCTCCTCAATTGTGACTTTGAAAGTCCACCATATCCTGTGTCTGGGGTAAGGATAATTTTCCATCCCACACAGTGACACGTTGCCACCATATCAGACAACACACAACAACAGAAGATCATAATCATGTACACAGACAGATTGCTCAAATTCTTTCAAAATGACAGATCAAATCTTCTGTCGATTCATAAAGAGGCAAGAATGTTCATTCTGTAATGCTTGAAACACCTTTTCTTTTCCATAGGCAAACCGAAACATAAATGACAAGCAATCAGAGTCAAAAGACTATCATGACAGACAGACACATCACAATGTACAGACAGAAATCTTAGCATATGCAGCCGTTTGGTTGTGTGTATTGTTATTGTACACAGGGTCTTTCTTGTCCCTACTACTCCTTGAACAAGTACCTTTTTTTCACTGTCATCTCCACATTTGCAGACTGCAGGCAACCAAGCTAGCAAGGGAGGTTCTTCATCATTCTGGCTTCTGACAATGACTCTGAAGGGTGGTGCCAAAGCTCTGCAAGACCTCATTTCTACTGTATGACTGCAGCAGCCCAAATTCATCATCCCCTTGAGGAATGGGTCTCTACCACCTCATGGAAAAAAGAACATTTTGAGGCTGAACAGATCCTTTGCAGAGTCTTGGTGGCTTCTATCCCTTCTTTCTATATGGCCTAAAATTCATATCTCACAACAAGGTAATATGGTACACAGTAGTGTTGTTTCTTGCCCTGCTACAAGCAAAAGGAGTCTTGGGGTTCTTCAACCAAAACTTCTGGAGAGGCGATGATGCCTCTTGGGTTGATTTGAAGATAAGTGTGACTGCTGTAGCATGGACCACATCACATGCACATCCTCATAGCCACATGAGCGCACATCATTGTAAAGCTTTGAAATCCCATTTGCTGCAAAATACAGAAAACATATTTATTCATCAGCTCCAGAGTACCACCAGTACACACCCCTAAAGCACTGCCAGAAATTTCAGTCTATTTAGAGCGCACCTTAAAAACAGTAAGATTCACTCAGCTACACTGGAGGGATCTTATGTTTTGAAGGAGGAACATTTTGTTCTGAAATGTTTGTCTGTACAAATCGATCAGGGGAGGCAGTTGCTTTAGGCTTGGTAAGGCCCTCAGACGAGGGTGTACCCAGAATGCAGGCACCACCTCACCTCGGCTGCCGCCTCGGGTGGTATCCTTCTTCTGGTATCACCTTGGGCCTTACCTACCACTTTTCATCCGACAATTTCTTTTGTCATGTCTGTCTCCAGGCAAGCAATAAACTCTGACTGACTGCAAGAAACACTCTCTAGTGCGAAAATCCTTCATTTCTTCTGCCGTTTTGCACATTGGCAGCAGGGATGTTTTGAGTTCTTTTGGGCAATGCTGCTGCTTCCAGACTCTCGCTCCTCCATCTCATCATCTTCTCTAGAACAGAACTTCTATCGGAAAACCTAATAAAGAAGTGATACAGTTCGTTTTGGAAGTCTTACCACGCTTGTGTCTGCGAGGAAGCAACCTGGATATCATTGCACCCCAGATTCTCCTGAACGGAGTGGTCACCTTCCGCAGCCACGATGATCCCATCTCCCTTCTCCGATCGTTTTCCTTGTTCTCCTCCTGGTTCTTTTCTTTCCAATCCCCGCTTGCCGCTCGACTATGCAAAGATCCGAAACAAAGAAAGAAACGCAGCAGAGAGAAAAACAAAGCCGATGCGTGGAAAATCCTTTGGGAAACGCATCAAGTAGAATACGTCTCTGGAAGACGACAACGCAACCGAAACCTCGTTGTTGCGAAATCTCTCACTACCTCACAAACGTTGAAAAGAAATTCCTCAAACCGAAAGTTCTGTGTCCTCCTCACACCAATATTCTGCTGAACTGCTTTTGTGTCTGTCTCTGCGTCTCTCGTTCTTTTGCGCATAGACAGATCCTGACGCTGCTTCTGTCTCTGTGTCTCTCCTTCCTTTTGCGCAATAGGCAGATCCTGAAACTGGGAACTCTATTGCAAAAGTCCTAGATGTATACTATAAAAACAGTGATTCTTGCCTCTTTGAATCAGGCAATACTAGGTACTACGGAGATCTCCGGGTTCAACTGGTGGATAACACGCGAGCTTAAAACACGAAAACAGTGAAATGTTCCTCTTATCTCTTTCCAAGCTCGAACACTCCAATTCCTCTCTATTTTCTGTTGTGGCCACAAACTATAACAATCGACTGAACAGCAAAAAAGCTGCGAGGCTTGTTCCTATTGCAACACTACAAAAAAAGTGAGGATGATGAAGCTCCAACACTGGAAGAAAAAATTCCTCTCTCTCTTTTCTCTTGTGACGGCAAATGATAACAATCGACTGAACAGCAAAAAAAAGCTGCGAGGCTTGTTCCAATTGCAACACTACAAAAAAAAGTGATGATGATGATGAAGCTTCAACACTGGAAGAAACAATTCCTCTCTCTCTCTCTCTTTTCTCTTGTGACAGCAAATGATAACAATCGACTGAACAGAAGAAAACTACGACACTTGCTCCTATTGCGACACTACAAAGAGTGATGATGAGATGATGATGATGAAAGCTCCAACACTAGTGTAAGCAACAATTTCCTCTGCTTTTTCTCTTGTGGCAGCAAATTCAAGTACAACAACAATCGAATGAAACAGGCCCCCAAAAACAAAAGCGTGCGAGACCTGCTCTTATAGCGATAATCTACCTACAAGAGAATGATGATGAAGACGTTGCTACAGCACCACAGCCTCTCTCTCTCCCCCGCCGCGTTGCCACTTCGTGTGTGTGTGTGTGTGGGGTCTGCCCCTGCTCCCGACTCAGGAAGCAGCAAAACCGCGACAACAAAACCAACCCCAAAAAAAAACACTTAGACCAGCACACCACAACAGGCCACTGCAAACGCGGAGGGCAGCTGCCCCCCTGCCCCCCTTAAAAAAAAAACGTGTACTGACCGTGTGCACACTGGCCGCATCGTTTCAGAAGATTCTGAAAATAAATAAATAAATAAATAAATCTAAAAAGGGATTTTGGAGTCACACGGTGTGTAGGGGGGGGGGGGGGGGGGGGGGGGGGGACAAAAAACAAACCCAAAAAAAAAAAAGGAGAAAGAAAAAAAAAAAAAAAAAAACAAAAAAAAAAAAAAAAAAGGAAAAAAAAAAAACAAACCAAAAAAAAAACATAATAAAAAAAAAAC
>Ga0116231_10003024_pt1 | contig 35133 bp, 29 predicted proteins | sample S1TSphgellanicum_2_FD_89695 | JGI IMG/M metagenome (GOLD analysis project Ga0116231, IMG submission 89695) | Host-associated microbial communities from peat moss isolated from Minnesota, USA - S1T2_Fd - Sphagnum magellanicum MG | ecosystem: Host-associated > Plants > Peat moss > Unclassified...
AAAGATATGCCTACTACCCACTACCTACCTTGGGATTTTGTTTAAATCAAGGTTTGAACCTTGTTCATCAACAAGATTGAGGCTCAACAACTTGGAAGTTGGAACTTGGGAAATTTGTTTAAATTTAAACAAGTTACATTTTAAATTATAAGTTATAAATACTTGCAGCAAGCTTCAATTTAAGGTACGCACTTACACATCAATGTAGGGCTTGGGTCGGATTGATGATTTGATCATGGGTGAGAGGGGGACAAGTTTAGGGTTTGAAGATCGTGAATTCAAAAATAGTCTTTTGGAGCACTAGAAGTTTCAAGTTGCAACCTAGAGCCTTGTTTACATTTCGAAGCTCATCAATTTTAGAATGTCAACAATCTAAACTCTTAGCTAAGTGCAAGCTTTTCCTTGTTTTTGTTCACCCATATTCATTTTTTTTTCCAACTCTTTGTTTTTTCTGCATTATGTAATCACATCATAAACTTAACATCTCACGATTTAGAAATGGAAATTGTGTAACATTAGTTCATTCATAATTTATACATTTTCTGCACTAATATTGTGCATTGAAAACATTTTTGACACATGGATTTATTGGAAGATGCGTAATTTGTGTGACATTTGTTCATTCATATGTTCATACTTTATCTGTCAACACATTTATCCTTATGTTAAACATGTTTCAATGCATGATATTCGTGTGTAAAATGTACGAACTTATGAATGAACAAATTTTGCACGATTTTCATTATTAATTCATTGCATGCTAAATTTGTGATGCAAGTTGTTTTTTGTGAGTTGTGTTACATCTTTTGGAGCTTTCTTGTTTTATCAATTTGTAAATGTATCATAGCGCCCAAGATTGCCCCACATCACAAACTTCGCTAGTGATGAATTGTTAATAGTTTTGGCATGGATTACATTTGTTCATATGTACGTGTTAAATCCATTGCCCTTGGAGTTGCACCCATGCACATATGCATTATCCACTATGCTAATTCTAACTTCGCATCTTTTTCATGTTTGACACAAACATGGTGAAATCACATGAAAGTGTGTGCAACAAATTTCATGCATTTTTCATGCATGAATGATGTATGCTGATATGGACACAAAATTTGTGCTTGATTCATGTGCAATGCAATTTTGTTCCATGTTATGCCTTAGAATCACATAATACATATTTTGAAGTCCACATAGGCCTATATACCCATGCAAGAAAAATGTGTCATAGTGTAAAACCTTGCATTTCTATTGATTTTCCAATAGTAGCAAGGGAAAACTTATAAGATTTACTACCAATAATTGAGTTTTGAATAACAAATTATCAAACTAGATTCACCTGCTTGAGGTTTACGATCCTATTTGCCAAAGAAACTAATATTTCCTCTTTTACAGTCTCGACAAATGTCTAGCTTTCAACTATTTTATTGTTTTGGATTTGAACTTCCTTTTGGACTAGTACATGAGTGCCTTGTACAATTTGCAATGCTTCTAAGAGTATAGTGCACGATTAATACTTGAGGTTGTAGCATCAAAACAAAATTGTGTTGCAATACCGGTTGCATACCAGTAGTCTAATTGTGCTTTCGATTTTTTCTCCTACAAACACAAAAATCAAACAAACATTAGACCATGTGGGGGGTATTGGTTACTTCCTTAATTTGTTCTTGACCAATGTAAAGCTACATTTGATTTCAATTAAAACCCTAAATGTCGGTTGTTAATCATCATACCTGGTATTGGTGTAAGGACAATTCAACAAATAGGTGAAGGAAAAGGATTTTTCAGCATATGGAGCCCAGCTCTTCAAATCAGGCTTGCAAACACCAATTCTTCGTTATTTGCGAGATTATAGAGGAAAGGTCACCGGAAAGCTACGCTTTGGAGCTTTATCATCATCATTTTGAAGTTGCACCACGAAAAGGTTTCGCCGATTTTGATGTGAACCATTGAAATTGAATTGTTCTTTCTTAGACGATTCAAGGCACACTATTGGAGATGATCCTTTTGGATCAATTTCAGTTCATGTTGCAGTGTCCTTAATCATGAAAGGTCCTTGTTACAATGATCGACCAATGGAAATCACTTTGGACCTTGCATGCTTTTTCTTCCATGTGGTAAGTTTTCTTCCATTATGTTCAATATTTCAATATACAACTTGGTGTTCTTGCATTGAAGTATCTTACCTTCAACATTTTGCTGCAGCATGAGTTGGCAATGCAAGGACGTTGTTAAAATCCAGATAATTAGTTATGACACTTTCGACAGATGAAGGAGATGGAGTCTCGAATTTCTCAGTTGAATAATCGTATGTGATGAATTATTGTCGTTGAAAAGATGACCTAGTTGAAGAAGAACTTCCAACCTCAATTCTTCATTTAAGACCAGTTTTGTGAAGTCTTTGTCACAAGTTTTTTTTTTCTTTTCTCAGAGAAAACATCACAGAGCTAGAGGTGGGGAACCAGGAACACACAAATCAAACCTTGAGCATTACATCTTTGGAGAAGAGATTGGAAGAACAACATGAGATGCAAGCAAACATGGAGAAGCGCATGCTTGTGTTGGATGCAGAGCTAGATCATCTAGTGTTTTGGAAGTTGAGAGGCTGGCTGCAGAGAACAGCTCCCTTCAAGGAACTATTCACAGCTTGCAAGATGACTCAAACTTGACAAAGGGAGTGCTTAAAAGCCAACTGCAAAAATTGCAGGAGAAGCTTTCTATTTCAAGTGCACAGTTCCAAGAGGTAATCCCTGCTATCATAACTGAACTAGTGCACTCTTTCATCATCCAAGTCTTCTACTTGTCTTCTGCAGGCCTTCTTAGATGCAAATATTTACTTGCTGGCTATCTTGATTTTTGAATTCTTCTGTGGCTCTTTGTGAAACAGCAATTGCCAGCCATGGCCATTGAGCGAAATCTGGTGATCAACCAGCTAACTGCAAAAAATGTAGAAAGTGATGAGATCCACAAGGAAAACAGAACTCTCAACATTGAGAAAAATAATCTTGACAGTTTTGCCAGACTTTTGTCAAGAGGAGAAGCTTGAGTTACTCAGGGGGCTAGAGAGATATAGGTTGGCCATTCAAATACTCACCTTGAATTTGGAATTGGCAGAAGAAAATCTTGTTTTGACAAGAGGAGAGCTGAAGAACTTTCAAAGCAAATTAGGGTGTGTAGATGTTATGCTCTTAAGGCTGTAGATTGCTGAAGAAAAGGCCCAAAAAATGGAGGAAAAACTTTAGGAATCCAGAGCTGTAGTGGAAGACAAGGAGGAGAGATTGGCTGCTTTAGAATGGGCTGTCCAACAGTTGGCTAGGGAAATTGCCAAGGCAAATAGTAGCTTGGCTCAAAAGGAATGGGAGGAGGCATTTTTGCAGGATTGGTTAATAGATCTTGAAAGACATATTTGCAAGATAATGAACAAAAGATGGTTGAATGGAGGTTTAGTTGGATAGTCTGGTCAAGGCTTGAGTGAAGCAAAACAAGCAGATGTTAACAAGTTAACCTTAAAAATGCAGGACATGAAAAAAGGTGCTAATGAATGGAAGAAGAGGGAGATTGACCTAGAGACTAAGTTGCATTAGCTTAAGGTTGCTCTAGATAGAAAGTTAGTTTCCCTAGTGGAATTAGAAGCAGAGGTGAGAAAAGCATCTAAAGAGCATCAAGTGATGAGGGTGAGATCAAAGACCTGAAATAGCAATCAAGTGAGGAAGTGGATGTTAATCTTGCTCAGCAATGCAAGATGGATCAGTTGATTTGTGATCTAGAAAGTACCAAACAAGCAGTTGAATTGGCCAATATACAGCTGAAGGAGCTCCAAGGAAAGCTACAACAACTTGATCAGGGCTCCAAGGATCACCTGCAGATCAGGTTAGAAATTGCCTCTAATGAACTGCAGTACAAGTTTATGTCAATGGAACCCAGACTGCAGACATCTGGGAAAAAGATGGAACACGCAGTAGTTAACCATGCAGCATATGAAGAGAAGTGTGCGAGCTTACTACAAGCAATTTCAAAGAAGGATAAGAACTTTGATGAGATGCAAGGAAAATTAGCATTTGCACAATTGGAACTTGATGAACAAGCCATGGTGGTCCATCAAGCAAATAGGGACCTTATTAGTGCTCAAGGGTAGCTTTAGACCCAAGGTGAGATGCAGAGGGGCCTGGAAAAAAGCTTAGGTGCAACTGAGGCCCAGATGGTGGAAATGTAGCAATGCAAATGGCAACTAGAACAAGAGGTGAGAAGGTTCAAGAAAGCAAAACTGATGTTGCAAGACGAGAGTCTATGTCTAAAAATTCAGAAATTGAGAGGTACAGGAGTCAAATTAAACAACTTGAAGAGATCTTGTCTCAATTTGGAGATGCCCAGACTTTGATCTCTTCACTTACTGGTGAGCTCCAAATCACTTCCAGCGCTGCTGGGGAGTGTGACAGAAGCCTGTTGAAACTATATTCTTCATTAAAAACAATGCAAGATCAGCTTTGGGAGGTACAGGAGCTGATCATGGCAAAGGAAAATGAGAGAGAGATTCTTGTTGTGAAGCTAACTGTTGCAGAAAGTTGAGTTGAAAAGATGCAGACTCAGATGTTATGCTGGCCAACAAGAGGTTGGAAAACGATGCCTGGTTGGTGAAATGCAGGCCCAGGAGGTGAAGAGGGAGACATGTCATCTTGCTGCATACCTTGAAGTTGCTCTTGTCAACCTCTCTGCAGAAATTATTGCAGTCAACTAGCTCAATGTGGAGCTTTCAGGATTAAGGTCCTTGGTGAGCATGCTAGAGTCGAAGAGAGAGATCACCAGTGAGGAAATGTCATTCACCACTTCAATTGATGATGATAGTAACAAGACAGTTAATGGGCAAGAGAAAGTTGTCAGCATGGAGGAGGTTTGCTGATTTCATGAGTTCCCCAATTCCATTCGGAGGTAAAATGCATATTGATCTACAGTGTCTCCATTCCCTCAAGCTTTGTCTTTCATTGAATTTGGATGCATTGCAAGTTGTTCTATCTCTTGTTGTCTCCATCCAGACAATGGACTATTTCTTGGTGTATCTGGAAAGCACATATCATACTCACAATAACATCTCAACAGATCATAATTGACAGCTAGGTACCTTGAGCTTTTGATTCACCAAAAATATTTGCAAGGAACTACAAGGAACTACAAGGACTGCAAAATGATGGTGCCTTTTTGGTGGAGGGAAAGTTACAATGGTAAGATATACCATTCCTCTCATCCTCACCATCCTTCCCAGGTTGTGCAATTGGTCACAATTTGGCTGCTGATTCAATGCATCCAATCATGGGGGCATTGTTTTGCCAGTTCTTGACCATTGTGGAATGTCACTTGTGCTTGATCAAGTCAGTTCTGCAAGGGCTTGTCAATGAGTCCCTTCTCTCACTTGTTGTACATGGTTTGCTTGTGGCCATTTTTTTGCAAGGCTCCTTGTTAGTGTAACCATATTTTGATAATGTTGTCTAGCCATCAATGTGCCAAGAGTGACCCTTTTGATGAGGAGAAGTGAGGGGTGAAATTGCAACGATGATTGCTAACATAAATGTCATGAAGAAGAAAATAGTACTTTTGGTAGATGAGACCAGCTCATAAGGTCTTGGAGCAGGTATGGCTAAATGTATTGTTCTTGAAAGTTATCCTCCCAGTGGACAATCAAGACAATGTTTCACCTGGTAATTCATGCATTAGGAGAGAAATATTAGTTCCTATCAAGGATGCATTGTGGTATAAGGAAATGATTGCCTTCATTGGTAGACTGACAAGTATTCAACAGTTTAGTGTGGTCCTAAGCTACAAGAAACATTGTTGGCTCTTGATGGTTGACCTAGTGGGATAACTGATAAAAATATTTGGAAACCAGATCCCTACTGTAGTTGACCAACAATGGTTCTTGGAGATAGATGACAAGTATGTTGTGTTTTACAAGACAGTAGTTTCTAGAAGAACAAAACATTTGGAACAGACATTATCACAACCTATACATCTATCTGTGCTTTCCATCTGGGGACCCTTGAATGGATATTTTGAAATAGGGTTGTTTGTTGACACTTGTGCCGAACTTGCAGCTCATTGCAGCCATGATCATTAACTGCAACAAGCATATTGCATGAAAAACATATCATGAAGTTCATTGAATTAGGTAATGCTTGCTTTGCTTTTTGGCAAGACACTCAGCCTTGATAGGAAGGCACAATCCATATGCAGTGACCAAGGAAGCAGAAGCAAGATAGCTAGATCACATGAAAACTGCATTGGACGATACCCATGAGATTGATTCCAAGAGCCACATTTTCAACTTTTTCAAGTAAGTCTAAACTCTTTTTTGCACATGATGTCTCAAAACTGATGTATGTTTCTTTTCATCGTTCGTGTGCGTGTTTTGCAGACTAAAGTCACTCACTCCCTCGTAGAGTCACACATAAGCTCTCTCTTTCTCTCTCTCACTATAAGGGCAGAGGAGAGCTGAAGCAGCTGGAGTTTGAGGGAATTCCATTAGACGCAGTGTAACAGCAACAACAACGGCCAAGAATGCACTTCATTATTGGAGGAGCATGATAACAGCCGCAACAGCAGGTACGTAATTTCCACCAGAACAAAACTTGCACTGAAAACAAAAACAAACATCCAAAGAATGTTTGTCTTCTCTATCTCTCTGTCTCTGTCTTTCTTTGTGTCTCTATGCTTTCATGCTGTTGTTGTGGGTTGTGATTTGCAAGTTTGGAATTTGACAAGGGTGAACAAACATAACCACCTATTGGTGAGCAAAACAAAGAGTCGAGAAACCAAAACCCTAGAGAGACACATATACACAAAGACACAGATAGAGACAAACTGATTTGAAGTCCCTGTGACTATATATGCTATTAGGAGCACATGGCTTTGATGAAGAATGTTTGGATGAGAGCTCATAACTAATGTCTTTGCTGGTACTTGGTTTTGGACCAATTTTGATCTTTTTCTGATCATGGGTCATGTTAAAGTGGACATCATGATTGTGTCTTCCCATTAGTTCAAATGGGTATGTACACTTCAATTTCTCATGATGGGCTTGGTTTGTGACCTTTTGTGCATATATGGCAGGTAGACTAGCAATTCTGGAGCCTATAATGCTTGTGGAGCTCAAGGCACCCATTGAGTTTCAAGGATCAATCATTGGAGATATTAATATGTTGGTCTAGCAACAAGAAATTTCCTTCTTTGTGATCCCATGACTTGCTGAGGTTGAAATGTTCCACTATGATTACACCATGGAGTTGTAGTTTCTAAATTAATGATGAGCTTCATTTTTCATTAAATTGTTATGCAATTGAGTTCTTGCCATTAGATGAGTTCTTGAACTAGTACTTGTTTTATTCACATGGTTGTGAAGGGTTCATATCAAACTAGCCATGAGGTCTAGTGTCAAAGACTTTGAGGCTTATATCTAGGGATGTCTTTAGAGCATAGTAAGAATTGCATGAGTCATAAACACACCAAGAGGTGCTTGAAATGTGTGGACTCTCAATTGTGCACCAATAGGGGACGGCCCAAATTTCATTTGGCAATCCTTGTTGGAACTCTTTGATCCTATGAATGAAGTGATTTGATTGGCAAGAGGAAAGGCATAATTGTAGGGGGTGACCAAGATGGAGATGTAGTTGTCTAAACACATGTAAGTATGCATGGCCTTATCATGTTGGATTGAGTATGGCAAGTAAGTAGGTTTTTCCTTCTGCTTAGGGTTGGAGGTTCCAAGATTCACAGTTCACATATTGGCATGTGTATTAACACCCGTTTTGTTGCTACTAGGTTTTTACATGGGTGTGGAAGGCTGTGACATTCTTGTACAACTCTATAAGGAAATTGATAATGAAGTTGAAATAGTTATCTATTAGTTATGTGTGAGATATTATTAGGAGAAATGTTCTAGCTTCTTTCATGCTTATAATTTGAGAGATCATATTCTTATATGTTGAATAAGGACATAAAAAATGATAACTTGGTCAAAAAGGATGCATGGTCACACAATACAAATATTTTCATGACAAAGTTAAACTTCATCTTCATTCAATAGGTACCATTGAACGACATGTTTGGCTACTCAGTTGGTTTGTACTTAATGAAACAAGTTTGTTTTCTAAAACAACCAGCACATTCCCTCGCTCATGATGATCCATTGAAATGAGCATCTTTAGAAAATCCATTGTAAGGATCTTACAATGAATATTGGTGTTGCATTTTATCTCAACAAAAAATAATAAATTTTGATTGTGTAATGCATGTGAGTGGTTGAGAAGTGGTACACACTCAAAGATGTATGGTGAATTTTAGTTTCTGGTAGGGCAAAGGAAAATTCACTATGAACTACTTTCAACACATGGCCATACCCCAAAATGTGCAAAAGAATACTTGTGAAAGAATACTCAAGCAAAAGGGCAATCATTTAGACAAGTAGAATTTAAAAGACAAATAATATGAATGAGTTAGGGCACACTCTAGAGTTGAGGAGGTTTTCAATATCTACATTTATTGAAGAAACACGTTCTAGATTACAAGCTTGCTTGCTTGTGCTAATAATGGGTTCAAGCTTTTGTCCATTTTAGAGATTAGGGTTATAGAGAGAGGTTCATCAACTTTTTGTTCACTGAAAATCTTTTTCCTTTTAATGTAAAGCTAAGTTTCAGAAGCTTTCTAATGGGTTGAAATCTTTAAGCTTTTAAGCTTGAACTTTTTTAATCAAAATTTGATTGCATGTAATCAAAATGCATGATAAATTTATCATGTTTGTTTTAAAACACAATTTGGATGATGATGGAGTACGGTTGTTGTGGTCTTGAAAAAATCACATGAATAGTGTATCTTTTGTGTAGATTTCTTTACAATGTAAAAATCACATAAATAATGTATTTTCTATGTAGATTTTGCTACAATTAAAACACAATTATAGTGGTCAAATATAGTATTAACATCACATTGATATCACTCATGTTTCTTGTGTGTAAAGTAGGCATTGTTTCTAATCATCATATGATAATTTGACAATCACATGGATTCCATGGGTGTCTTCACTGCACAATTTCCAAGTGAAAACGTGATAAACCTATGAAAGAATTACTTACACATGACTTCCATTGTTAAATGGTTGGCTTTCAAATTTGTGATGTTAATTGTTACAATTATGGCTTTGGCAATCAATGGCACCCTGTAATCAATATTTCTTGTTGTACCATGGTGAACTTAAACTCCCCCTCTTGCTCAAATCCTCTTCTTTAAATGAAGTCCTTATCACATAACAAACTCATTCCACAACGTATTCAACTTTAGAAAATTGTTGAATGGACTTGTATGAAATTAACCTAATGGTCTTCAAAAACTTATTGGCATGAAACCACAAAATATAACTTAACATGGAATTATTATTGTCAACATGAGGAATATTGCAAAAATTCTTAATGATCCCCATTGTTGTAAATGGGGTTTTTATGATTCTCCCCAAGCCTTTTGTTGACTTTTGAAAATCGACAATCTTTTCAATGCATTTTGGAAATAAGCCCAAAATGGACACATGAAGATGATTAACAAATTTTTTGACAAGCCATTCCAATTTAGTGGCACTTGCCATTGGTTTTACTTTCAAACCATTTGCTAATAAGTAATCTGGATCATTAAAAGAAGTCCCCTTGATATTTTTTTCTTTGCTTTGGCTTTGACCTTCATTTTTCACTTCTTACTTGCATCATAAAATTAACATGTGACAAATTAATAATGAAAATCATGCGAAGTTCGTTCATTCATAAATTTATACATTTTACACACAAATATCATTAAAAACACATTTGACACACAAATACATGTGTTGATAAATAAAATACAAATCTATAAATGAATGAATGTCACACAAATTTCGTATCTTCCAATAAATTCATGTGTTAAATGTTTTAGAATCATTAAAAATTTTTGTACAAATTATGAATGAATTAATGTTACACAATTTCTGTTTCTAAGTCATGATTTGTTAAATTTGTGATGCGTGGATCATCAACAACATTAATGTTCATCTTTTTTTTGTTTGTTTGTTCAAGGTGTGTGTACTTAACAATTGAAACAAATTAACATCATATTGGTCTTTGATGATGAACATAAACAATATCATGATAAAAAAGCAAACAATATTACTTACTTCCCATATTTTGAAACCCATTTCCACCCAAACATAACCATGGGATTGGAATCCTTGGCTTTAGATCTCTCCACATACCCATCATTTCAAAATAACCATGAAACTTTACTAATGCAATATGATGCATTGTTTGACGAAATATTTTTGTGCAAATTATTTCCATTATATTGTCACTATCCATCACAAACATAGAACTAGACAATTTTGAGTTACAATTCAATTTTTCATCTTGAAAATTGATAAATCTTCTATTAGGTTGATATCTTTGGTGATAGATATCCACAAATAATGTTATATTAATATATCTAATATAATATGTCATAATGTTATGTAATATAAACCATATATTAGTATAATAATAATCAAGTCGAATATTCAAATTGTCCATTTGATCAAATCAAGAACCTTTATACCAATGAAATTTTTTAAATGGACAAAAACATAATGAAATTTGTCAAAAATGGCAACGCATATCAATGAAAATTGCAAACAAACATAAATTTATCTATGTTTTACCATTTCAAAACCATGATAGTCATGACAAGGTGTGCCTAATGATTCATATGAATGTTAAGAGATTCAAACTTGTGCATGTCATATGAATTCATTTTTTGCAAACATGACATTCATATTTTTTTGTGATGAAATTTGGTTTATACAATTGTGATCATCTTTGAGATTGCATTATAAAGATTTCGTTGATATTTTATCTCATACAATGGAGATGAAGAGGTTACCATCGACATCAATTTTCAAATTTCAATCATCTCAATTGGAGGCCAATTATGTGTTGCATGAAACTTGCTCTTATGTTTATAGCAAGCATGTGAATGTGTTTTCTAATTCCTTGCCTTTCAACTATTGAATATCAAACAATTATTTCACTAAAAATTCATTTAAATCAAAACAAAAAATTTAAAGAAGATTTAAGCACATTCTTGGTATTGTTGGAAAGGCAAGGAAGATTTAATGAAAGGTGATTTAAAAATTTTAAAAAATAAACAATGTGTAGGACATATTGAATTTTGAATAATTTTGTCATTGAAAATTCAATTTAGTTACAAAAAGAAATTCATGTTTTGGAAGGAAAAATTAGTTGAATAGTTTAACCAATTCACATATTGCGAAATCAAATCCATGTTCTTCCACCATCATTTTTTACTCCTTTTGTTAGTGGTTTGACATTGTGGTGGATGACATTCACACATTGGTCGATGTCATCATTGTCAACCGCACTTGAACATACTTGGTATCCTTTTGTTAGTGGTTTGACATTGTGGTGGATGACATTCACACATTGGTCGATGTCATCATTGTCAACTCCACTTGAACATACTTGGTATCACAAGTGACTCTTTTTCATGGGATGGCTACGACAATGCCTATTTAGGTGAAGGAAGGACTTTATTGTGATTATTACCTAACATATGTATTTCTTCCTTTTGCCATAGAGGTTTTTGGGTGTTTTCGTTAGCAAGCCAATAATTTTTTGCATCAATGTGCTAAGATGGAGTGGACAGCAAAGGGCACAAAGGCCTTCCTTTATTGGTTTTGTGTTCCTTTTAAAGACAAAAAGTGTAAATGACATTACAAAGAGTGCATGCCACCTCCATTTCAAGGTGGGCTGTTATTGTAAGGGAGAGTTTTTCTAGGCTTGGAACTTTATTGGGCCTAACTCCCCCTTTCTTTCATTGATATGCTTCATGCAACTGGTGGAGGTTTCGACACTTAGTAGTTTCTTTACCTCGTTGTGGCTCTCATCTTTGGGGCTCTTTTGCCTGCTTGGACTTTGATCCTTGCTCTTTGTTTCTTTTCCTCTCCCATTCTTGGGTGCTTTCTTTTTATAAAGTTTGGCAGGGTTTCATCAATTCACACTTTGGGCCAACAAACAGCACAGGCTACACTAGCTAGTTAAAATGATTTTGGGGTTTCTATATATCATGGTTGTTACATAACAGCGTGGGTGCTGGTTCATCCATGGCCAATTTTTGGCTTTGCCTACCAAGGCAAGGATATTGTGTTTAGATTCATTATAGAGTATAGTATCTTAAGTGATTTTGGCCCCTAAGTAGTAGGTCTATTTTTATATGAGGATTTTTGAAAGATGATATTTTGGCTTGTGTTGAAACTTGAGATTAGTTATAGAGTTATGATATCTTGAAGGATTTTGGTTTCTTTTAGAGGATTTTTCTAAGATTATATTTTTGCATGGTGAAATATTTGAATTTCCATAATTCTTCTTTTACCTTAAGATACTTTTTAATGTAAATGGTAAGGCCACAGTGTGACACACCCCTTATTTAATTTGGTGACAGATTGCCGTCTGGTAGCCTAACCAAGGTTACTGTGGTGGATGAGAAACAGAAAAGGAGTTTAGGTATCCGTCCACGGAAGTGGCGTTGGAAACAAGTTCTGGATCCGTAACGAAGTTTACGAGTCAAGACAGGCCAAGAGATGAGCGGGAGAGACGGAGAGGAGTGGTTCTTTGTGGTGCGGGCATTTCCTCTTGCCTTTCCGCGTCGGGGGTTGCCGTAGGTGTCCGGGGTCTTGGTCGCTCCATTATCGATCCTCCTTCTCCAGTGCAGTTAGCTTGCCCGCTTCACATTTAGGTGCAGAAGATCTTAAGTAACTGGAATTCTTTTTACTCGACTCAGATCCGTCTTCTTCGCGTTCTCCGGAGCCTGGACTTCAGTGGTTGCCATATTGTATCCGGGCGGGGGCGCGTGCAGGTAGCGTGGCTGCCATAGTAGTTACAGGTAGGTTTTGAAGACATCTCCGATCCCCTTGGTTAAGGAAAAATAGGAAAGAGAACGGGAGTGTAGCGTGCAAGAGCTCGGATTTTTTGTTTACTTGAGTGAGATCGGGAAACAGTTGAGGAGGTCTGAGATTCTTAACAAAAATGAATGCGTGGCTTATCTTTCAGAGAGCGGTCGTTCTTTTTCTGAAGCTTGGAGGCTCTCTTTTGTGTTGAAATATTCTTTGTGATAATTAGATCTTTCTGTGCAGGACGAGAGCGCGATGGGGGGACAATCTCTCATTTACAGCTTCGTGGCCAACGGCACAAACGTGCTGGCAGAGTACACAGCTTTCTCCGGAAACTTCAGCACCATTGCTATACAGTGCCTGCAGAAGCTGCCCGCCAACAACAACAAGTTCACTTATACCTGTGATCAACATACATTCAACTACCTCGTTGAAGATGGCTATAGTACGTTTGTCTCACCCTCTTTATTTTTCTGTCGTTCTTTTTCCCTGGCAATTTGGAGTTTCTTCCTTTTTCCATACATTCTCTGCCCCCTTTCGAGCTTGAAGATTGTATCTCTCAGAACTTCAAGGGCCTCTTTTCTTTGTCCTCACACGCTCTCTGGCCGTTGCAGCAGTAGAGTGCACCGACGAGATCAGAAAAAAAAACAGATGGTATCGTTCCTTAGTATGTATCTGTGGGATATAAGTGAGAGTATCATTCACTTCATAAGATTAAAGGTTTTGAATGTTGTCTTTTGGTGAAAGATCCTGGGTTGCACAGAGCTAGATAATAATAACACTCCAAAACAGTAGACCTCACATTCAAGGGAGGTTTGTGTCTCTTGGAAGGATTGCAATATCAGCTGGTTCTTCCTTGGATGGACTAGTTCCATATTTAAAGTCTGATGTGAACTGTAATCTGAAATAGCTTAGGGAACTGCTTGGACCTCTTGCATAATGCTGAGCTTAGAAAAGAACAACAATTAGGTCTTTCTGTCTATCTTAACTTGATACCATGTATCTCTTGTATGAACTTCTTAAGGATCAATAGAGTTCAAACTGTTCTTGAGTTTCTGCTGAATATACTCATGACAACAGTCTAAAAACATGACATGTTGCATCAGGTCTTGTTTCTATAGGATGGTCTGGTATTGAAGTTCTGGTATGTGAGTTTCAAACAGAAAATTATGTTGATATCTTGGTGTGGTTTTTCCTTCGTTTTCAAAATTATTTCTTTCATTGTCACTTTCCTCACATTTACTGACCAAATTAAGCTTATGGAAATTAGTTGTGTTGATATGTGAGCTATGCAGTTGCAATGATTCGTTGGCATCCCTTTACAGCACTGTTTTCTGGAGAACAAGATGTCAGTCATCAGATGCAGAGTTTATGTTCAATGAATCTGCTGCATTGTCTTTTTCAAAGTTTCTTTTAAATTACACCAGAGGTTTGCTTGTGTTTGATGCTTCTGTCTTTGGAATCTTTAAAATAACTATTTCAAGAGCTTCTTTAACCCTAGGTGGTGAGCTTCGGAAATTGCACTTTGTCCACTAAAGTTCAGCCTCTGAAAGTTCTGTCTTATTCCTCTCTTTTTCTTCCTATTTTCTTGTTTCAGTTTACACTTTTGTTCTATTTTTCTTTTTCTTTGTGTGTGTGTGTGTGTGTGTTTGTGTTCATCATTCTTCCTGGTTTTTTTTGGGTCTCCTCCTTCTCTTTTAGGTTTTGTTGAGCTAGCCAGCCAGATGGCTGAGTCATCCCATTACTACCAGTCTTCTAACAGAAGCTCAGTATGTTGGTTGATGCTTGACACGAAGCTCCATCAATTGCTGGGAGCTGATGCAAGTCATTAAGGATGTTGAAGGTGGTCAGTACAACATGCCTTGCTGTTGAATGTCCCTGATCCTGTGTGCAACTGTAGCTGTTGTTCAAACCACTCCTAGTTTTTTGGTCTAATTTTCTCATTTATTTTGAGTTCTGTGTCCTCTTTTTTGTGCTTGCTTATTTGTCAGATGTGAAACATCCATAACCTTATTATGAGGTGATCATTCAATTATTTTCAGGTTGACTTAAGTCCTAGAAATGTAGGGATTCTCAGTACTCAAAAAAGAGGATGATGGTTTAACAATCCTGACAAAGTTGATTGTGTGACCTTTGAAGTCACCATGGGACACTTGAGGTGCAAGTTTTTGAGATAAAAGGAATCATTCTTACACCTAATAATCTGGGATGCAGCAATAAACAAATTGAATATTTGCAGGTTATAGGATCAACCTGTTTAACTATGGTATCGGTTAGTGTTTGGTTGTAAGACCATAGTGTCTGCATGTTTATCTTAACCATGACAGTCAACCTAGCTTTATGATAGCTGACCAAGCCAACTGGTTGTTGAAGACCTGCAACAAAAGTATAATCACAGTTCAGTGCAAAAAATGACAAATTTTTGTGTAGACAAATCTGCTTGAAAGAGAGACAGTGTCCCCAAGGTTGGAACAGACACCTTCTGTTGGCAGAGTATGCCATTTTTGTCTCTGATGTGGTTCCATTTAATACTAAATGATTGTGTCAAAATATGACCAGAGAAGTAGATGTGCAAGTTTCAATTTGCAAGTATGCATCATTTTGTGGAGATATCTCTGCATTTTCATAGATATGTGTTCCAGTGGCTTTAGTGGACATTCTGCATCCAAGTAATTAACAGTGGTGTGCTTAAAGGATATCTTCAGGATGCAGGAGTCTCCAACCACTACCCTCTATGTTGGCCTCTCTTTGCCTTTGGCTTAGATGCTTGCTTGTATAGTGACATGCTAAAAGGAAGCGAATCCGTTGCAGCTTGTGATGAGGATACTATTGACCTTTTTGATCAGCCATGTCTCTGGAATGCTAGCGAACATCATGGCTGGTTCTTCTTGTTGCTTCCAGAAATGCAACAGAAACTCAGGATGTAGATTTTGTATGATGGTTTGCTCAGAAATTTGGGTAGATTACTATGTGCATATTTATGCCCACTGGTAGGAGCTGATGAAGTCAGTGTATAGTCATGGCAGCTTATCATTGCCATTCCTGATGAAGGTGATGGTCTGACTTTTTAAGGTTATGACACATGAGCAACTCTCATAAGGTTATGACTGCACTCATTGTCATGTTACCTTCAAATTGTTGCTGTTGAGATTTCTCAGCAATTTCATAGATATGTTCTGTTAAACTTCTCCATTGGACTGGTATGGGAGTATGTTGACTTAATTTTTTTGTTGCAAATGGTGTGCAGCATATCTGGTTGTTGCTGATGAAGAGTTTGGTAGGCAAATTCCATTTACATTCTTGGAGCGCATCAAAGAAGACTTCAAGCGTCGTTATCTGGCGGGGAATGGCACTGTTACACCTGCTGTAGGCAAGGAATTTGGGTGAGAAAGCAGGCAGATGGTTACTTAAAGAGTTGGCAATGGATCTGTGGCTGTGAAGAGCTTCTGCATGCTTTTATAAAGTCTCTCATGTTTGAGCTTCTTTGTCATGCTCACTTGCAGTTTTTGGGTTGATTTCAACCTATTTTGAATTTGATTCAGGGTAAAGCTAAAGGAGCACATGCAGTACTGTGTGGAGCACCCTGAGGAGATGAACAAGATCTCAAAGATCAAATCCCAAGTGGCTGAGGTGAAAGGTATCATGATGGACAACATTGAGAAGGTATCTGCCATTTTTCCTGTAGTACTCACCTTGCAATGGCATATGAACTATAAACCATGTTAAAAGGAAAATGTTTTACATTTGTCAATGTATATTTTGATCAAAGCATTAGTTTTTGCTGGACAATAGCAAACTGGTAACTGTTGCATTGAACATCTTTGTACAGGTTCTTGATCGTGGGGAAAAGATTGAACTTTTGGTTGACAAGACAGAAAATCTCAGATCTCAGGTCTGTTATAGTCTTTCTCTGAGGAATAGACTGCTTTCTTCATCTCATGCTCTTGCCCTTCCATTCTGGTTCTGCAAAGCTTTCCTTTGTTCTTTGTATAGTTTTAGTAGATTAGTTTATGCTTATCTACATCTACAATCAGGAGCTGATGAAATCAGTGGTGTGTAATGGCAGCTGGTCACTGCAATCCATGATGAGAGTGATGCTCTAATACTTTTTTTGAAGTCTTGAAATACAGTTGTCTCTTCTGTGGGTTGATACGAATGGTATGCTTTCATTGCAGGCTGATAACTTTCAGCGACAAGGAAAGCAACTGCGACGCAAGATGTGGTTCCAAAACTTCAAAGTCAAGCTTATTGTGCTGGCAATCATCATTGTTATTATCCTCATCATATATCTGTCTATCTGCCATGGCTTTGTTTGTCACTCAAACAAAGCCTGAAATCATCCTTGTGCCTCAGATTCCATGTGGTGCATTTTTCTGGCATAGGCAGTAAGTTGACATTGTTTGTTCTTAGCAAGTTAGGTCCCAGTTTTCTACTCCCATTTCCATGTTCTTGCAGAAGCAAGCTCATGCATAGGACTTGTATTTGAGGATGCAGCCTCATTAGTTGCTATTGTTTTGGTGGAGGATATTGTTACTTATAGAGGGCACTGAGCTTCACAGCATTGTGGAAGTGCAGCATCACCTTGCTCTTTTAAGGGCAAGTGCTAGCTTTGATGCTCTGCAGGCTGTTCACCCTGCCATCCATTGTCAAGGTGATCTGGTTGGCCACATTAGTTTTGAACTTCTGATTTTGTGGGTCACTTTGCTGTGAAGAGATAATTATAGACCTGGAGGTAGTTTCATGTGTCTCAAATATATTTTCTTGGTGTGCTGATCCCATCTCCATAAACTATGTGTTCGTATAATGGTGTGCTCAAGATTTTGAATGGATTGTATACCCACACCCACCATCAGGAGCTGATAAGTTAGTGGGGGAGTCATGGCATCTGATCACTGCTATTCATGATGAAGGCTGTGCTCTGACAGTATGCAAGTGACAACTATAAGGTTAGGGCTTCACTCATTCTTGTCACATTTATTCAGGTTTTGCTGGAACTGAAAAATAATGGATCCCTCAGGTGGAATTTTCCCAATAGAGAATAGTAGGGCTTTAGGTGTTGGCTATGCACCACAAGATAAATAAACAAAGTATGGATGACTTGTTAACAAACTAATATGAGCCAGGCATAGTAGGGAATTACAGACCAACTTTGGTGAGACAATCACAAGAACTAAATCTATAATGAATATTAACTGGATAAATGTAAAGGGTGAACTCTAGGTTTGGATTTCATCTGGTTTAGAAAGTATTGAAGGTTGGATGCTTCCTTCTAAATATCTAAAACAATTGAGCCTTGACTACTATTGGCAAGTCTATTTTCCTAGCACTAGACTCACAATTTGTCACCAGTCAATTTTTATTTATCAATTCTTGATTTGTAGGCATGATTGTCAACCTCATGACCTTCAGGAAGAATTGTAAAGACAATGACACAGGAAATGTCGATATAGCTTCTGGCCTACATAACCTCATTCTCATTTGAACACAAGTCCAATTAAAGTGGCAAGATATGTCAAGAACCATTTGTTTCTTTGATGACAACAATTTTTTCGCCACAGCACATGTGCCAAATACATACAAAAAAGACATGTTGAAAGCCTTGCCATAAAAGTCCATAAGCATTCAAAGCCATGGAATGACGAAATGCCAAGATTAGTATTTGAGATTACTGGTATGTTCACAAGTACCCACCCAACACTGTTTTGTACCTAGGATCAAACATTGCAGTAAACAAATTATGTGCTTTATCACTGGAAAATGCTACTCCAAAAGAGAGAAAAGGATGCAAAATAATCATAACTTCAGCAACCATACAAAATCTCAAGAAGTTTATCAAAGTCGCCATATCTCAATTCTGGAATGATGGCGACGCATGCCTCAAGCATCTGGACAGCAATGAATGTTGCTGCAAAAAGCACATCAAATAGCAGAGCCTCATTGTTGGTCCATGACACAATAATGAACATGGTTGAGAATCACTTACAGCCATGATATAGCCGAAATTTATCCATCAGGCAGTCATGACTACAAAACCACACTTTGAATACCATGGCAAATGTCAATGGCATTTGAGTTAACAAGAGCTTCTTGATACCTGACGACCTTTGATGCAAAACCCAGATCCAAAGCAGATCAGATCATGATCCACTATGGAATACTAGAAAACCTGGGTATCCAAACAATTTATTAGATAATGTTCATTGAAATAGCAGTACCATAGATAATCATGGTCACTCTCAATGAACATTATCCAACACAAGTTGAACTTTCGGCTACTCATCCATTCATAAAATGTCAGTATGATTACCCTACTTTATCCTTAGAATAGCCATCATGAATACAACCTACACTGTCAATAGATTGCTGTGGTATGCACATCTATTAATAGTCTGCCTTGGTTGCTCAGTAGACAAACTTAACTTGCTGCATGGATTTACACCACTTGGTCTAACTTCAGCCAGCAATCACAGAAGTGTGATTTTACTTCTTCAGAAGAGATCACCAGTTGTAATATGCATCCTGAATGAAATTCTGACTATTTACTACACCTTGGAATATATATTCTTAAGAAGATTTCTTGGGATGAGAAATGAGGTTAGTGGCATCACCTCCTCAGGACATTCAGATGGCTATTTATGAACCAATAGATGGATCACCTTAAAACCTAGTCATTGCTTTGTGAAGAACTGACTGATTTGCTGATTTATGTCATCAATTTATCCTTGCTTCCTCTTCTCAAATCTTTCTAAGCTCATGTTGAACAGCTTCAATATCCAGGTTAAGCTTCTCAAACTGCTCCTGTCTAACTGAATCTTCAGCTTGAGTATCCTGGACATGATGATTGCAAACATCTGCAGCATGTTGATCAAGTGTTTGCAACTGCTCCATCTGCCTTGCAATCTGACATCATTTGTTGTTCAAGTCCTTTACAAATCCTGCTTTTTCCCAAGTCACACATGAGAGCTCTTGCTGAAGCTCATTCTGGGAATTCCCCTGTTCATTACATGTTTCAAGGAGGCCAGCAATTGAAGCTCACTTCTAGTAGATGGCCTCCTGCACATTTTTGGTAACCACCTCAGCTTCATCAATCTTTCTCTGACAGGTTGGAATGCAGCTCTGAAGCTTCTCAAGGTTTTGTGCTTCTAGTTGGACCTTCTTTTGCGTATCATATACCAAATACCAAGCAAGTTTCTTCTTTAGAACCCCAACCTGCTGTGCCATCTCTTCAATTTCCTGTGCATTCCTGATATACTCATCTAGAGTTCTGAGCTCCTCAATGAAAAGTGCAATCTCCTGTTTGAGCTCTTCAACCAAAGCACCTGCATTCTCACATATTGTCATCAGGAGCTCTGCCACTTGCTGCAGCAGTGTAGCTTTGAAGTAACACTTGAGCTTCTCCTTGCCACTCCCAGGATGGAGGAACTCACAGCTCTTGTTTTATGTCATGATGACACAAGGATCGTCCACCTCAATGTTGAAATGGTCCAAAAGCTCTTGAAGGTCCTCCCTCTTGCCAGCAACTTTCTTACCCTTCTCATCCTTCATGCAGAAGGTCTGGGTGGTCTTTGTGATTCGGCACTCCACTGTACAAGAGAGGTTTGAAAGCATCCTCTCCTTCATTCTTAATGTCAACTGACACAGAACCATAGCCACTTTGCTGATAAAATACTTCAAGGAGGAAGCTTGCTGTGTGCCCTTTGCTTTGATTCCAAATGCAACACAGAGAGCAGTGAGGATGGCATTCTGGCCACTCCCATTATGCCCTGTAATGAAATTTGTGCAGTTCCCATAGCAGCTCAATGATCAAGCTGCTATGGCACATGAAGTTTTCCAGTTTTATCCTCTTGATTGACCCTGCCTTCTCCGCAATTTCTTCCATGCTGCAAGAAAAGATCCAATGCATGGCATCATCCAAAACAATCTAGAAAACCTATTTACCCTAACCCCCAAAAAGGTGTGAATTCCTGCTATGATCTTGCTGAAATCTTGAACTTCTGGTCCTGGACTCCAGAGTGCATGATAAGGATGCAGAAGGCCAGGCACAAGGCACAAAATATACTTGAGGATTTGTGACATGAAGAGACAAAACTGGAGCTTCTTGGGTATACATGGACTCTTATTATAGTCAATGACCATGAAATTTCACAAAATGGAAGGCAATGCAAAAGCCAGTGATGAAATGAATACCTTTCACTCATGGGTCCAAAACTGTAGAACAAAATTCACCAATAAAGGGAAACCAACCCATCAGGAAAAAAAAGTCCAGCTTGACCTGCAGAAGGTGGAGAAATATCTATATGGCCAAGAGACGGTGACATCAACTTCTTGGAAAGGCCTACAGCTCTAGATCACGATACAAGAAAAAAAAACTCCTTCCAGGGTGCCAATTCGAAGTGAAAACCCATGGCTAAAAGCACCAACCTGAGACTCAGTCACCTGGAAAATTACTGGATAGTCAAAAGAAGGCAAACCCAACCTAACCTGCAAGCCTGGAGGATGCAGAGGACAAGTGTGAACACCCAAACCCAAGAACCAAAATGCTCTTCTGGAGTTCAAACTCAAGGGGAAAAAAACAGTACAAAAACCATGAGAAAGAATCCCAGAAGGTGGAGGTGGTCTGGGAGGTGAAGAGAGGAGAAGATTGAACCCTCACAGAAGGGATTCATGGAGATTGGGGGACTCATTGAGCTGACCTCCAAACACTTCAAATCCCTAGCCATTGCTTTGTGAAGGAGGCTCTAAATCATAACAGTGCGAAGCCAGGCGCATGCATTCCATCCAATGTAACACCTCTGCGTTTGGATCCCTTTCTCCCTCTGTCATGACACATAGGTAAGTCAAATGTAATTGCAATCCATCCATTGATATTGAAATAAGAAAGAGCACCAGAATAATTGCATTGAGAGAATTGTTCAGAAGCCTTAATGAGTTATGGACTCACGGAGAGAGGAGACAGTGATCTGGATTTGATTGTTGAAGACAGTAAGACGGCCTTGAACCCGTAGTAGCTGTCCTAATTTGACCTGCCAAACCCAAAACAGTGGTTGGGATTTTTGAGCAGATATCTGCATGCTGAGATAGTCAAAAAACATCATACACACAGAACCAGTTGCATGTAGGCATGATAATTGTGAACTCACCTGTCTCATGAGAGACATGGTAAGTTCATTCTGGAGCTCCAGCTCTAGCCTTTTAGGATTGGTGACTTGCAATCTGGAATGGTTCATCCATAACACACAGGGAACACATGCTGTTCCATCATCCACTGGCACATCATCCCATTCAGTGTCAGATCACAAGACAGAAGCATAGACTAACTTAACAGAAATGCTATTTCTGCAAAATCACCTTACAAGAGCAGCACCAAAAAGCAACAAAGATGTGGAAACTTGTAAACTGGGATTAAGCTAAAGCATGAAGCAAGATGAGAATCATTGCATAGTACCAACTAGAAATCTGCTAATCAGTATTCCAGAGAGCTGAGAATCTAGAAGAGATAGATGCATACAGATGAAACGGATATAGCGCTCTTTTTGGTCTGTGCTCACCACTACCCCTAACATCTCCACTTTCCGCACTGGCCGCCCTCTTCGTACAAATCTGCCTGAATTTTGACACTCACACAATGTACAATGTGTACAAAAACAGAAGCACAAAAAAGAGACAACAGGGAAAAACAAACGAAGACCAAACAAACAGAGTCAAAGGAATGTGTATATCATGCCTTCAGATCAAAAGCTATACTCTCTCTGCCAGGAAAATGCTGCACTTAAAAGCATACATCCTGAGCACTACGAGCTCCGAGCTTTGGAAAGAATGACCCTAAACCCTAAACCCTACAAACACCAACCCTTTTGGGATGAGGAGCTGAGACAAACTTCATACGAACTAGGAACAGACCAGCAAGGCAATTTCGCGCAAAAAAATTTCAAAACAGTTTCGTGGAGTGACTACTGGCATGTGGAACCTGGCATGTGGGGTAGAGGACGGACAGCAAGGAGGTCGAACGCAAGCAAACGCACATGCGAGAAGTACATAGGATCCAAACCCCACTCTCTTACTGGCCTCATCACCTGCTCTGATGCCAGCATTGCCATTTCCTTTGGTGACGCCACTACACGAACGTCAGGAAAGTCCGCTTGAACCTTGGTACAAGATCTACCGGTTTCAGTTTGGGAAGAAGTCTTAAGAGTGCCAGCAATGGTGGCACAACAGAGCTAACGAGTAACAACTCCAGTGATTCCAGCTATTCATGTGATCTCTTTACCGTTCGTCGCCTCTATTACCAATCTTTCAGTTTAGGGTTTAGGGGATGAATTAAGGTTCTTTGGTTCCTTGTCCCTTTGTTTCTTTTTCTCTCCCTTTCTTGGGTGCCTTCTTTTTACGAAGTTTTTGGCAGGGTTGAATCAGTTTCTGAGACCAGTTTCGAATCTTAGCTGAATAGCCTTGACCCAGGTAGATAGGCTAGAAGGGTCGAGCTTTGGGCAAACCATATGGGATAAAAAATATGTTGCTAGTGGAAAGGAAACACCCTTTATCAACAATTGAGACCTTGGTGAACACAGATTGGACCCAACTACAAAGGTGAGAAGGGGAGAACTTTAGGCAAATCATATGGGATAAAAAGTGTGGTGCTATTGGGAACAAAGTTAAACAACAATGGAGAACTTGGGGAGCATCATTGGAAACATAGTGGAAACGCCCCCAAAAAAACAAATCTATGGCCACAAGAAACCGCGGTTAAGGGGGGAACCTTGTGAAAGTCGAGCCACATAAGATTGCGCAATCCCGTTTGGAGATATGGCGCGTGCTTGGATCTGTTGTAGGTTTTATACAGGAATCGAGATTTGAATGAATAGCGTTTTCTGGACAACATTGATTCTATTAGGAAGTTGTAGATTCAATCGTTATGATGATGGAAGATTATGTCTTTCCTCAAAGTTGCCTGCAATAAGAGTCGCAGTTCTTCTGCGAGGGGAAGTGATCTAGTTTCTCCCTGGGTTGTTGGATTTCCAGCATGAGCAACATGGCCGTTCTCTGCTCTTTTGCTAAAACACCCGGCAGGCTTACAACAACAGTGCATGAAAAGTTGCAATTAGGCAATCGCATTTGCTCTGCCCGTGCCACTGCCGCCCAAACTCATTTCAGGATTCAGTTGCAGAGGTGTGAGTTTTCGGGGCGAAGGTTATTCCTTCTTCAAGCGCCATATCGGCGGGTCACGAAGGTAGCATGGGGAGGTGATGCAGGAATTCGTATGCGAACAGCATCGATGGGGGCAAACAGTAGGGAGGAGGAGAGCAAAAGAACGATAGAGCAAGAGCTGCAGGGAGCACAGGTGGAGACTGTGGTAATAGTGGGAGCTGGGCTCGCCGGCCTTGCTACCGCTCTTGCCCTTCACAGGTTCGTTTTCTTCCTAAATGTTCAAATTTTCTGTAATGATGACAGTTGCCTTCAGATAGCCAAATTCATTCACAATGTGCATCACATAGTCACAGGGAGACCTGATGACTTTCCTGTACTTTCATGTAACTGATGTGGCAGCAATGCAATTTGGTTTTTCAAATTGGCAGCACAAGTCTCAGATGTATCTTTCACAGCAACTAGATGATTTGGTACAACAGCTATTTGATGACTGAAATCTGTTGTGGAGCAGGGTGGGGGTGAGGGCAGTGGTTTTGGAGCAGGCAGAGTCACTACGGACCGAGGGCACTTCCCTCACACTTTTCCCCAATGCATGGCGTGCCCTGGATGCACTTGGTGTCGCTCAAGAGCTCCGCCCTCAGTTCATCAATATCATGGGGTAACCTTCTCTCATAATCTCCAGAGGATTGCAAAGTTTTGATCAAAGGTGTTGCAAATTCTCAGTATGACAATCTTTTCCAGATGGAAGCTTTTCCATAGAATCTAATAAAAGGGATCTATGCATGAAACCTTTACCTTTTGAGGCATTTCTTTGATGAAGTGAAATTATTGAGGTTCAAGGTTTCAATTGTGCTTTCGTATTACTTTCGAACATTTGCCACATGTTTTCCTTGAAATATGTTTAGGGTTCTTGAAGTTTTGAAACTTGTTTTGTGGTATAGAGCAAAATTGCGGGCAAAGAATGGAAAAGTCATTAAAGAGTTTCAACACTCTGAGTTTGCCGGAGGGTAAGTGTCATGAACCTTATTGTGTTCCTTATTCTTACCTTATGCTATTCATACAACATCTGGATGACCTCAAACAACTTGAATGAGAAGAAATTCAGAGTTGGAGTGGAACATTAGTCTAGATTTGTGACCAATTTCTTTTTATGTGAGTCTGAAACAGATTCTGGATCTTTGTAGCTTGCTTCTGGGTAAAGCTGTTTTCTTGAGACATTCAATTCTTGATTTGAAAAGTTCGAATTACCTGCACGTTTCCTCTTAAGGGTACACAAGATCCTACAGAACCTGGCAGAATAAAACAAAAACCACAGGGTGACTATGTGGCCATTTCAGACATAATGCTACAGATGGGAAAGTTGAGACACATATTTTACCAGACTGGATAAATTTGCTAGTACTCTGAGAAGTTTTCAGTTCCAATTGCACAGAGACCTTTATCTTTGGTAGTTAATGAATAATGCAAGCCTTATTATACAGAGATCTTAGATGTTTGAAGTAACAGTTTCAAACTGCAAACAGGCCACATGAAGTGAGAGCTGTGGAACGGAAGGTTTTGCTTGAGACCCTCGCAAAACCACTACCAACTGGAACAATCAAATTTGCAGCAAAGGTGAAGAAAATATGCAAACCAAGAGGCCCCAAGGGCATCACAGAAGTTGAACTTGAAAATGGCATGATCATTTTAACGAAGGTATTCCCACCCTCCACCAACTCCTCATTCTACTAAGGCAGGTACTGCTTGTAAAATTCTGTCTTTGCTTTATCAGTATCAGCCATGTTGAAATACCAAAATGTTTTCAACTGAATGGCCAGGGAAGCAGGATTTAAACTTGTTACCATGTTATCCAGGTATTGGTGGGGTGTGATGGAGGAAACTCTGTGGTAGCAAAGTGGATGGGGTTCTCACAGCCCCGCCCAGTAGGACAAGTCACAACTAGGGGCATTTCAGAATACAGGAATGGTCATACTTTTGATCCAGTGATACATCAGATAATGGGGCAGGGAACTCGTGCAGGGATAGTGCCTGTTTCTCAAACTAAGGTGTACTGGTTTGTACTGTTTAAAGCATCTCCTTCAGGTATGTATTGTGATAACTTCCCATTCTCTCTCTTATGCAGCATATATGTGACTTGGAGACTAAAAATATTAAGTGTCCATATTCCATGTGAAGAAAAAGAAAACAAATGCTTGAGTCCGGGACATGAAAATTTTTTGAACATCGCAAAATTTTTGTTATAACTTCTGTTAGGTTGATCTATTAGTTTCCTAGACACTTCAAGTGAGAAGATCCTTGTTGGGATTGGGAGGCTGGTCTTTGGTGATAAGGGAGATGTAGCCATATTTTTTGGCTCCAGGACCATGTAGCCCTAAATGCTTCATGTGGATGGTGCACAGTGCCAAAAATAATCTCAGATCCGGATAAGGTGAAGGAGGAGGCATTAAATTATATGCAAGGGTGGCCAGTGGATATACAGGAATGCATTAAAATGACACCTCTCAGCTCCTTTAGTCGTGGAGTCATCTGGGATCGGTGGTCAATTCCCTTTATGACCCCTCAACAAGAAATGAATGGAGTCACATTGGCAGGTGATGCATCTCATCCAATGACCCCTAATCTTGCTCAAGGTGGATGCACTGCTTTAGAAGACTCAATTGTTTTGGTCCGCAAATTATATGAAGTGCTAAAGCTAGAACTTTCCAAACCTATGGATGAAGATTTTTCTCTTGAGCACACAGGAATAGGGGTAGCATTGGCTGATTACCAATCTGAGAGGTGGCCTCGAACTTTTGGACTAACTGTCAAATCTTATATTTTTGGTGCTTTGCTTGGATGGGATTTAGGTATAATTTGTTTTATTCGTGACAATATAGCATTGCCATTTATGTTTCGTGCTTCTGCAGTTCTTGGACACTCAAAATATGATTGTGGGCAACTACCCTCACCCCCATAAGCCATTGTATCCATCTATTCAGAAAGCAATGAAATGTATCATGTCAACATTTCAGCAGTCAAGTCCATTTCATGAACCTATGATGGTCCCAGACTGAGGGTTCATAATACTATTTGAGCTTGTTTTGTGTGGGCCCTACATGTTGATTCTTCTCTCCCTTCACTCACACCCCAAAATTCATTTTGCCCTAATTAACCAAAGCATTGAGAACTGGAAAGGGGTTGCTTACTTCTCAACTGCATATGCCTGTGCTTTCAGCTGTTACTCCCGACACCCTTATTACATGGACTTAAAGAATCTAATTTTACAAAAGAGGCAGACTTTGGCCATTTTGCTGCTGTGGGTCAAGATGCTCACCCTAAACCCACATGACAAAAAGTCACAAAAGTTTGCCCATGCTAGGATTCAAAGAATTCTATGTTGCTCTTTATACTTCACTAGTACCTGCACACAAAGCTTAACCACCAAAAGTCAGCAAGTGATGAAACCCTGGCAGGCTCCATTAAACAAAGCACACAGCAAACGGGGAAAGGAAGAACAAAGAGAGAGGACCCAAGTCCAAGGCACAAGAGCACACCTAAACGGGGTCACAAAGGGGCAAAGGAACAAATTATGTGCCAGAGCCCCCACCAGTAGCAAGAAGCATATCAGAAAATGAAAGGGAAGGGAAATCTAAAAGAGCAGCAAGCCTAGAAGAACCCTCACCTGCAATGAGGGAATGCCTCAAAATAGAAACAGCCTGCACTCTCTGCAACACGAGTTATTTATTAGTACTGCATACCACTATTGAGACACCAAGGGAGGTGGAGAAGTTTTAGCAAGCATTCAACCTATCAATGTTTGAAAGGTACTGCAAGATAAATCATACCAATAACTGTAAACATAATTACAAAACACATCAAGGAACCCTGTTTATGTAGAAATTGCTGATGCTGTACAAAGGTTGTATTACTACAATAACTCACAACAAAAGTTTACATGTTGATCTACTTTTTAGGTGTCTTTCAATCTAAGTGGGAGTCCTAAATTCTCATAAGGTCATAACAATTACACAACATGTGGAGTATGTTTCAATGTGGCATTTGAAATCACGCATCCATTGGATATTGGACAAGCGAATCTAGAGCCAATGCTTTGGGTGTTTTCACAATACAAGAGGAAAAATACGTGATAAGGTAACAATGATTCTGGACAAGATTAATGAAAAAATTTGAAACCCACTTTTTCTTTTTTCTTGGCAAAGTGAAGAATGAACTTGTCTATTGAGCATTGTGTGGTTGGCAACAATTTGAAAGCCACAGTTTTGGTGCATTATCCTCCAAATAAAAGAGAAACAAAGTTGTCTATCATGCAATGCAAGTGGCCAGTTTTGGTGCATTGTCTTCCAAATAAAAAGAGAAACAAAGTTGTCTATCAAGCATTCTGTGACTGCAAGCACTTGAAAGCCACAGTTTTGGTTCATTGTTTTCCAAAAAAGAAGAATCGGAACTTGTTGGGGTTCATCCTTGATAAGGTTTTCACTTCCTTTCCAATGGTGGTAAAAATTCAACAACATTGTAAGTACAAACCAGTAAGGTCCCAAGAGTTATGCACATAGTTGTTGCTTGTAGGAGTCGTGCTCCAATGGTGCCCTTTAGACCAATGTTGAGGTTGCCAAATTTGTGGTGTATATGATGCCCTTGAAAATTAGTGCATGTGTTGTACATTTATGTATGCATGCAAACAATGTTTGAAAAATAGGGTCCAAAGCACTAGACACATACCTGGTGATGTCTTATCATTGGAGTTGATTTTGCGACCAACCTGAAAATGCATTGAGTAGCATTATGCACAAGTTGCACTTTGATTGTCATTGAAAAAATCAAGCACAAAAACCCAATTTCATGCAAGAAAATTATGGATATTTTTGCTAATTGAAAATTACTTTATACCAAATATGAACAACAATGGTTGTTGCACAAAATATTTTAATTTATGCTTGGATGCAAAACATCTATTGAACAATGAAATTAAGGTAGAGAACATACCAAGGCTATTGTGTTTGGAGAGAAATGTATGTTAAGGAGACTAGATGATGTCTGAAATGTGCATACTCATTTGGAATTCTGTCTCCTTTTAATATCCTCTTGGGTTATTCTATATATCCAAAATTAGATTCAACTTGTAAGTTTCTTGTCATATTTCTAAAGATTTAGTTGTCAAATAATGAAGGTGGACAATAACACACGCAGAAGGTCCCAACCACACATATCACATGTGCATGATTGCAAGTAATGTGAAATTGCTCAATGCCTTCGTATTCTTGAACATTTCTAGAATTCTAGAAGTCTTGTTTCCTTAGTAAATTGATCATCAGATTTGGCAAATAAAAATGTGGAACAACATTTTATCACCACATATGTCATTATGAATGGAGGTCTGTTAGAAAGGTTTGGTCAGAAAACCTTGATGCAATTGAGGAGTTAATTGTGGGCTCAGAATAATGGGTGTTAAGCTTCCTTATCGCCGGGCTTATCATAGTAATCATCACATTACACAACCATAAAGCTTAGTATATTCATGCTTGAATAATGTTTGGAACCATTTTACTCATCAACAAATACGCACCCAAAATCTTTGTTTCATCAGGGCTTACAAGGTAGCATCCTCATAGGGAAATTGGACAACCGAGATTAGCATTTAGTTCAAAGTTCACACACCTTGTGCACATCCTTGACAAGATTTTCCTTGCAAAGGAGGATGATTCAAAGATTATAGGTTGGGATTGTAGGCAGGTGTAATTTACCCAATAATAAGATTAAAGCCCAAACCCGGAATCACACATCTTGAAGTTCCACATTTGATGAGAGATTCACTATCACTCAAATTGACATTCATCCCCATGCCTGTTCTTGGTACATCACACTGTTCCCAACAGCCTCACTTTAGTCTGCCAGCAACATACATTGTGTCCTCTCTTCTCGATTCAAACACAAAACTATCAACTATCAAAATTGTGTAGAGACTTGACAGTTGTAGTGTGGCTATTTGAACAGTACCTGTACAGAGTTGGTGGAAACAGTACAACAATCCTGAGGTTGGGAACACCTGCAATTACCAATTCCTCAGATAAGAAAACTCCAATATAAGCTTTACTATGCAAAAGGACATCTGAACATTCCTGAGGAATCAATGCATGCTAAGGTACAAGATATAAGCAACAGCCTTGTAGGGCCAACAACCTGTTACGGTTTGAGGGTTTGTCATGAAGCTGCAACAAACATGTTGAACTATCAGGGTCCCCAAGTCGATCTTGTAGTGTGCCACCGTTCATTTCAACAAGCACATTTTGTCCAAGCCCATTTTGGCCTTGGGGATTGTAGCAAATCTTCCAAGCAAGTTTATCCTTAGCTCTTTGTATGATATTGGCCTCCTTCCTATCGGCTACAGTGTTGAACACAGCATGCACTGGAACATGATTCGAGGGACTCAAATTAACAGCAATGGACATAGGCCCATCTTGTCTGTTCTTTACACGGCAAGAGCCAAACTTGGAATTCTGACATAGAGAGAAATCCATCTGCTTGGTAGGATCCATGCAGATGCTAATAACCTTCCCATCAGCTTGCACTACTTGTACATTGTTTATGCACTCTGGTTTCACCTTCACAAACTTTATTGGTGATAAGCGGTTGCATGGGGGTTTTGACCTCCCCCTACAAGTGTGTGCCTCAGAGCACATCCTTATCCTCTTTTCCTCTCTCACTGGACACCCAGAATGTAATGCAAGAGAAATGGATGCACCCCTCCCCTCCCCGCCCCCAATAGACATCAATGCCTGCCAAATGTTGTTGTAACCACAATATCCGCCTCAAAGGTTGCACACCCTTTCATCCTCCTTTCTATTAAGAAACTTATGTCACTTGGTGAATCATGATCCTCAATCTTAACATAAACTGGAGATGCATAATCCAAGATGCGATGTCCACATGTATAAAAAAAATCAAATGCAAAAAAAATTTGTTTGAGATTACAACTTTTGGGGGCCATAGTGTGTTTTCACCCAAGTGTAACTTGAGTTTTGCTATCATTAACCTAGGTTTTGTTTAACGTACTTGTAGTTTGAGTTTTGTTATCAATAGCTTAAATTTGTTTAGGTTTTGTTTAACCTAGGTGGAACATAGCTATAACATAAATTTTGCCATGTTTAACCTATAAGTTTAACCTTGGTTAATATTTAGGTTTAATTTATGTTTAATCACTTTGTTAGCTCAAGGTTTAACCTTTAAGTTTAACCATATGTTTAGTATTTATGTGTAATCAAATATTTAGCTTTAAATGTAATCATATGTTTAATATCTAGGTGTAATTAGATGTTCAAGTTTTATGTTTAATGTAAGATATAGCCATATGTTTAGTTTATAAGTTTAGCCATATATTTAACTTTTAAGTTTCGTCATGTGTTTAAACTTTAAAGGTTTATTTGTATATTTAGCCATATATTTAGCCTTTAAGTTTTTTTCATATGTTTAAACTTTAGGTTTATCCATACAATTAACCATATGTTTAACTTATAGGTTTAATCATATTTTAGTCTTTAAATTTAGCCAAAAATGTTCACCCATATATTTAGCCTCTATGTTTAACTACATGTTTAGCATTTATGTCTAATTATATGTTTAGCTTATAGGTTTAGTTTTCAAGTTTAACCCTTATGTGTTAGCCTCTAGGTTTAGCTTTTAATTAATTTACATTTAATCTTTAGGTTTACGCCTTAAATTTAATTGTTAAGTTAAATATTTAAATTCGGCCTATAAGTTTAACTCCTAAGTTTAACCTTGAGCTCTAGCTTTTAGGTTTAACCCCTAGGTTTAGCTTATAAGTTTAAGCTTTCAATTTAGCCCTTAAGTTTAGCCTTTAGGTTTAACCTCTAGATTTAGCTTATAAGTTTCAATTTAACCCTTAAGTTTAGCCTTTAGGTTTAAATCCTATATTAAACCTCTAGGTTTAGCCCTAAGTTTAATCTTTACATAAGTGTGGCTAGTTAGGTAAGAGTAGTTAGTGTTTATAATTTTGTGGGTACATATTTATTACATAAAGAAAATGTGGTTCAATGGTTCAAAACTTGAACCTTGAAAGTGGTGATGAAGGGTTCAAATCTTCATAATCAAAACCTAGGAAATTGGCCTAGGCTACTTTGATTCCTTGCTTAAAAAACTTGCATTTTTTTTTAGTCTAGGTTTTAATTTTTAACCTAGGTTAGGTGTATTAAGGTAGTTTGTTTAAGCTAGGTTTCCTAAGATAGGTTGCCTAAACCAGACCTCCTAACCTAGGATGCCACATGGCTACATGTAATTGAATATTTTAAAATATGTTCCTTAGATTGATGGTACCACATGGTATAATATAAATGGTTAGAAATCCTAAATGCTTATGCTTATGTTACCACATGGCAACATGTTATTAGGTCAATCTTTGCCATGTGGCAACAAGGAAATAATCAATAATTTATTTTTTTAGATTTTAAAATTAAATCTAGACCGTTGGATGTTGTCCATGATGATGGTGAAAATGATTGCAATCATGGAAGGCACAAGTCATAATGGCATTTACAACTAAGGGTGTGGATAGGATTCATGGCATAAGCGACATGGATGCTTGGATTACAAAGTCATGTAATCACATTTGGCACATATGATTACAAATGTAGTCATATTTGCAATGCTATAACCCATGTTTTGGTGTAGTGCAAACAAGCATAGTATATGGGGCTCTTCAAGATGGGAAAAAATAATCAATAATGTTTAACTCCATATTATTGTCTTGGTGAAAAAGGTATCCAATGTTCATGTGGATAATGACACTTCACAAAGAAAGAGGACAACATTTTATTCTTGAATTATATAATTTAGAAAACACAAATTTGTGAATGTTTAATAGAACTTGATATCACCTTGGTTCCAAATGTTTTCACTCAAGTTGTCTTCTTCATACCCTCATTTTTACTAGAAAAGAAGTTGACATTCAAAAACTTTTATATTACCTTGATTTGGCGGCAATGCAAGATGTGAAAAGCTTGATTGTTCATGCCCATTCTCTTTTGATGCAAAGGTACATGTGGGTAAATATATTTTCAAGTTTCTTTAACAGTAATGAAACTTGGAAATATATCTTACAAATCAATGCAATATTGTTTGGCATGCACAAACAAGTTTTTAAGTATGATCAATTCCAATGTTCATTAATCACTTTATCTATGATATTAGTCAATTTAATTTTGGTACTATTAAACAACTTGATTACAAAGTAGTGAATGCAAGTTCAATGTAATTTGGTTTGACATTTGCATTAACAAGTTTATATATATGGTCAATTTTCATTGTTCAAATTTGTCACAACCTTGCTTGGGTGCATGACCAATTCCTAAGATGGGTAACAAAATGTCCTTCTTAAGATGAAAGGAAATTATACATTTCCGAGTATAATCAAGTTAAGCAATGGATCAAGACTTGGAGTGAATGCAAGAAAATGTGTGGGAGTCAAAGGGAAGCACTCCCAAGACTCTCAAGTTGAATTCACATTTTGAAAGTTGAAGGTTTTGAAGTGTCCTAAATGTTTGGATCAAGGTTTGGGAAACCAAGTTTTGTCCAAATTGGGCCTTCTTTAAATTGTTGGAAAGGTCTTAAAAAGAAATATACTAAGGTGGGGTTACACTTTCAAAACAAATACATTTAACACAAGTTATGGCCATTTGAAGGGTTGAATTGAATCAAACTACCAAAATGGACCCTAAACACTTAATTCATTTGATGAAAGGGTCAAATCAACTATAATTAAGGAGCTTGACATATTTTTGGAAATATTTTTTTAAGGCTATAAGTTTTTTTAAAAAGATTTTAATTTGGATGGAAATGAAAAAATTATGAGCCCCCAAAGTGGTGGAATTTTGATTTTATAATTTAAAAACTTTAATTTAAAAATCCCTAAAAAAAAAATGGACATTTTGTTGTAGCCCCAACAAAAAACTATAAAATCTACTATAAGGAAGAGAATAATGATTCCTTGAAAGTTTAGGTTGTGGTGAGCCTTGTAAGTATGTGGCATGTCCATGCACCAATTTGGTTTTAAATTCCTTAACCACATTTTTCTATCAGTTTGGTTTGTGCATTTTGATGTGTCTGTGAACTCAAATTGAAAATTTTGTTTTAATATCATTTTAGAGTTGTTGCATAACCCTCTTGTCCTAGTGTGTGGAGTTAAAGAGTGCACTCAAGGCTTTCAAGTCTTTTGCAATGCATTGTAACAAAAAGTTTACCGCAATACATCCTTGTGGCAAGGTTTAAGGGGCATGTCAAATTTTGTGATTTTATCTTTATTATTAATGAATTTGACTTTAGTATTATCAATAATAAAATTTACATTTGTGAATATGAGTTGAATTTCATATTACTAAATTTGAATTGAATTGATTTCATCATGATCATAACCTTTTGTGTTAAATAAGCCATGTTGCAAGGTAGGGGATTGGGGGTGGGAAGGTACTGCTAGATGTTTGTTTTTTGCAATTGTTTAACACAAAACCTATGTTAGACATGCAATAGGCTTCACCATGTTCCTTTAGGTTGGCTTTATATTTACATCTTAAGTATTCAAGTTGTTTCTAAATATTTTGTATTGAAGTTTTTCATAAACTTCTTCAACATGTAAATACACAAAGTGAATGTGACCAATGGATTCCATGCTAAGGTTTTGAATTTATTTATTTACATCCATCAAGTTTTGAAGGGTAACAAAGTCCTTTCTTCAAACACTTGTGTTGCTAACACATCATTCATGTTTAATAGGTCCTTGTGTAGAATCATTTGATGGCACTAAAGATTTTAGTTTTTTAATTGACCATTGTTGTTGGATCTTGGTGGATGAAATGCATCACTACTATCAATTTTGTCATATGCAACCACCATGTTTGCAACTGCCGGTCGCATGCAACTATGCAAGGTTTTTTATGCAACTACAATGGATTTTTGCCCCCTTTTTGGGTGTGTATGCAACTATGGTGCAACTATGATCACCTTCATCCCAACCTTTGGATGATTTTTGTGATATATCATCGTATATA
>Ga0116231_10003025_pt1 | contig 35122 bp, 27 predicted proteins | sample S1TSphgellanicum_2_FD_89695 | JGI IMG/M metagenome (GOLD analysis project Ga0116231, IMG submission 89695) | Host-associated microbial communities from peat moss isolated from Minnesota, USA - S1T2_Fd - Sphagnum magellanicum MG | ecosystem: Host-associated > Plants > Peat moss > Unclassified...
CTTGTCAAATAATGAAGAAGGAGAGGGTGTTCCGATACAATAAGGTGCTCTATGCGGACTGTAAATTATTATTTTTTTGCAATTTTTTTTTGAGGGATAAATTTATATTAACCTTTTTTTTTGTTTTTCTTTTGGGGGGGTAATATAAATACATATCACCCATTCATAGTTTTGTTAACTCCAAGTTTCAATTTTTCTTAATTTCTATGATTTTTTTAATCAATTTTGTGGTACTAAATCATGACTCTTTGTGTATGTAAAAGCACTTGGAGAAATTTCCTGAAATATGTACTTCGAGGTCACCTTCTATTTGTGGAATATGTTATAATCAAATTTTAATAACATTCATTGAATTATTTCAATAAACCTAATTTGAAAAATCTTTTAAATTGTAATAACTTGTATTAAAATAACAATGATGTACAAAAATTAAAAGTCTAACATTAATATTTCACTTTTGTTTGCCATGTGCAACATGAAACAGGCCATAATCAAATTTTAAAAACCTTCATTCAATTATTCTCAATAAACTCAATTTTGAAATAATTAAATATAACATTTTGTCATATTATTTCAAATGTTATATCTAATTATACATAATTAGATATAAAATTTGCATATAATACAATTGAATACGACTCATATCATAATGTTTAATCATATTAAATATGTTATATCTAATTATATTTTTAATCGTTCTATAGGAATGATTTTGTCATTAAATATAATCATTATTCTATAGGAATTAAAATTGTTTTGGACATTTTCATTGTCAAAACTTTTTTTAAAGGTAAAATTTATCAAATTTACATATATAGTTCAAGAAATGGTAAAAAATATGAATAGATGATCAACTTCCTACTTTCGTATTTGATTTATGAACAATACTAATAAACAACATTGCATAGGAGACTAAGTTAATAACTCACTTCAAGGGTGGTGTACTAATAGTGTACAACATTTAAGTGTAGAAGGGGCACAAGATATATGCATACAAATCAATAATGATACCAAAGATTCAATAAATTTTTTGAGGAAAAAAAAAAGGAAAAGGAATGTTTTGCCTCAAATTCCCCATTTAAAAAATCACCAAAATTCAAAAATTTTAAAAATACCCCACCAATTGCCTACAATACTAAAGCATGCTTAAGGTTTTCTATTTTCATGTTTTGATATATTCAAACTTACCTATTGCTTACAATAGATGATCAACACTTGAGCAACATCACAAAATTGAAAAAAAAAAAAGTAAAAAAGTCTACTATACATGTAAGAGATATAAATATATAGACATAAATCCCAATGCAATAGAATTTTTTCTCAACAAAATAATGCCCATTCATATGCACAATCCGCAACTGAATTGTAAACAATGTTTAAGTCATGTAAACTCAAGAAGATGTATTCATTGTGCAACATAGAAAATTAACATGGGTTAGTTATTGTATTTGTTTTAAGCTCTCCCAAGAGCTTATTAAAAATTATTAATTTTTTCTCTATAAATTGAATAATGAATTTCAAAAAATTGTGTAGATATGTAACTTAGTTTGACTCATGGTTGTACAATCATTTATATGTTTTCGTACAATTTTATGGTTTGAAAATTGTTTTGTAAGGATCTTTTGTATTTCACTATTTATCTATGCATGAAGGTTGTTTGAATCTTAGTTTTTTTTTGTAACATTGAGATCTCCCAAACAATGTCGCATCCTTCCATGCTTTTGGCAATATTGGAAAGCTCTCGTTGAGTAGGGATGCACCAAGTTGGTTTCATAATGTTTTGACCTATAATGAAAAAATTATTAAAATTTGAACAAAATTGAAGAAAATTTGTATTCCAATAAAAAATTTACAAATAATAAGGGAATTTGTACTCTTTCTTGGTATTGTCGACAAGTTCATTGGCAAGATCTCAATGAGTAGCATTCAACGAAGTTGATTTGAAAATTTTTAGACCTAAGTTGTAGAAAAAATTTAATTTTGAATTTTTTCATTGAAAATTCAAATAAACTACAAAAATGGTTTTGGAAGGAAAAATTAGTGAGGTAACCAATTCACACTTGAGCCAACATCATATACTACAATAGTACATATTATGTTTAATGATGATGAGAAATTAGGGGTTTAAAAAAATTATTATCAAGTATAATTACCACAAATGTAACAATCTTACCTTTATGAATAAAATTGGAATGTTCAACATGAATAACATGATAAAGGGATTTGTTTTTCTAACAATGTGTTTCAAAAAATGAAATTATTTGCAATATGTGAAATAGTCAAATTCAATCATTTATGTAAACATTTTTAAAAATTGAATAATATTTACAATAAATTAAACATGAATTTGGATGTACACCTTATCGTAGTGTTAATTATCTTTTATCAAATCATACAATTACTTCAAATGGAGAAAAAAATTGATCAAAATTTCATGTTGAATATGATGCATTAAGACATGCGAAATATGTTTATTTCAATCACAAACATATATGAAATAATTTTTATTCAAAACATTTATATTACATGCATTACTATTTTTTAAATATTGGGTTACATATACAAAATTGAATTTTTTTTAATACTAGAAAAATCATAGATGTTAGTTTGTTAATAGCCCTTTATTAAGTTGAAATGTTATTTTAAATAAAGAAATATTTTAAAAACAACAGTATTTTTTTCCTATTTATTTGAAACCAATCAATGGCATGAATAAAATGTAACTATTTTTGAACAATAAAATGATATCAAAATTATTTTTGTTTGTTTTAAATGTCATTTTTTATATCATTATGGGCCCAAATTCCTTTAAGTGTACCAAATCCTATCACAACATCACCTTTTTTTGTATTTTTTACCTAGGTTTTTTTCCTATGTAAAAACATATTTATGGATAATTATGATGGAATTAGAATTGTAATAGTTTAAAATATGGTACTTATGAAATATTTGACACTTTTTGACTCATTAATTTTGATGAGGGTCAAAACTAAAGGAAAAAAAGAACTATAGTAAGAATTAATTTCTTTTTGTCTTAGGTGATACACCTAAAAGGATTTTCACCCTTACGAACATATTACTTCTAATTGTGGATTTCCAAAAACACATTTTATTCATTAAATTTTTTTTAAAAAAATTTATTTAACATGTTTGCCAATTACAACCTTCCATGAACAATTTTTTTTTTATCTCAAGGAATTTGAAACAAGGGTTAAATGGAAATAAATCATTTGATGAACAACTTTCAACTCGTTGTAATGGATTTAAAAAATAGTATTACAATTTTTTTTAAATTAAATTTTCCAATTTTCTTTCAACATGGGCATCGTGTTTATGATGGTAAAATAACAATACACGAATATATAAAATTTTGCATGTAGGTTCATTATTTTCATCATGTACATTGTATGAACCATATTTGTTGATTATGTATAATCTTTGACAATCAATTTAATCGATCAAAAAAATTTAATACTTATTTTTTAAATGACATAAATAAAAATTTTTTAAAACCCAAAAATGATTGATACACAAACTTTGGTTGCATTCTTAGGTCATGATGGCATAACCATTTGTATAGTTCACATTTGTGAATAAGGATTGCATTAAGGTCCTTAAAGTTGTTTTTTTCAATCATTTCACAAGCAATGTAATTTTCATGATGGCTAAAGCAATAATTAGAGTTTTTTTATTCTTGTTGATGCAACATTTAAATGAAGATATTTGGGATGTCATTGTGGCAATTAAAGAACTTAACCCCTAAACATCAAGGAAAATATAAATTCATTTTAAAATGGACCATTTTGGTTTGTTTTGACATTGAGGGGTTAAAGTATATCAAATTGACTTATTAAGTGATTATGGATATATTATGTTCAAAATGGACTTTCAAACAACAACTAACAGAAAAGTGTCTTGTAAAACATAATATGTCACCAAACTATTGGTTATGAACAATTTCACTATATCATTTGATTTAAAACATACTCATAAGGTCACAACATCCATTGATGCCATCAATAGGTTCACCATCATAGAGATTCCATCATCCAATTTGTTTTCAAAAATTGTTGGTCTTCTTAAACTTCTACCAATGAACCTAAGAACATTAAACAATAAGGTGTTAAAAACTCATCACATGGAAAGAAAAACTCATGTGTTAAACCATAACTTTGAATGCATCATGTAGGTTGTAATGTGATCCTTTCATGACCAAGAAAATGGCAATGTGAATTGTTGTGCTTCCAAAGGGATTATCACACCCTTCACATGCCATTTATCATTTTCAAAAAGGTCTTTAAATAAAGTAATCACGAACTTGTTTGTCTCTAACAATCATCTAGGTTTCATAACACCAAGTTGGTGGTAAAGTTACACATGAAATTTACTTGTGATATCCATTGAAATCCTTCAAATAATGAATGATAGGTTTTTGCATACCTTCTTTCTTATTAATTTGGATGCCTCAATGTTTATGGAATAACTTGATTGTGGTTTCATGCATGGTGCTTACATTGAATGCAACAAAAACTTGGTCTTTAATAGTTACATACTATGGATAAATTAAACTTGAATTCTCAAAGCTGAAAATGAAAATTTGTACAACAATAGCCCTTTTTTTGGTTTAAAAACACAAAAAAAGACAATTGCATTCAAGTGTTAGAAATAATTAATTATGGGGAATGAAATCTATTAGTAGTTTACAACCTTGGAAGAATATTCACCTTTGTACTTATTGTCCACAAATTTAAAGAATTTTTTCATGATCCCCAAAGTCAAGTGTACATTTTGAGTCAACAATGTCATTTATTTTCTTTGTTATTTGGGGGGGGGGGGGAAATGTTTTTAATAAACCACAAAAAAGTCCTTGGCGAAAAAAAAATTGTTCATTGTTGTACAACCTATAGCAAAGTTGTGCATCTTGGAATCTATATTTTTGGGGTTAGGCTAGAAATAAATCATCTCCATGAGTAGAAGGATTTGGTTTAATAAATAACAGGAGGTCTAGCTAGCCATAGAAAATTTGTCAAAAAGTTTATGATTTCAAGTTTCCCCAATGCCAAAATTTTATCAACAATGTGTTAACCATCATATAAAGATGATTACAAAATTAAGTTTTTATGAACATATTGAAAAATTTTAGAATGAAATATGGTTATGGTTTAGGTAATGCAAGAATTATGGCCAAATCAATTGTTATGTTAAGGTATAAAATTTATTTTCAACTTTGGTATGAAATTACTTTTTTATTAAATAATCAAACTATACTATAATAAAATGGTGGCAGTTATCGGGATGAAAATTTTTGATTCTTTTGATGTTGAAATGTAAAATTGTGTGTCAATGAAATTGCAAACTTACAATTTTTTTTAAAACTTTGTTACGCATGTGTTTTAAAATGTTGATTTCACTAATAAAATGAAATACTTGTAATGCGATGAAATATCTCACCATTATTTAAGATAATTCATAAAAAGGTAATGATGGTTCTAAATTGATATATTTTACATTTTGAGTTTTTTGTTGCTATTTGTAAACATATAAATGCTTCTTTTATAAATGATACATGTTTCAATGTAACTAATGTAAATTATAAATTGATTTTAATTTTGTTTTTGATGCATATTGTAAATCAAATATTTTACTTTTGAAAAAAAAATCCAAAAATTTGTATTGGATTCTATAAAACAAAAAGAAGTACAATATTTTATGGAAAGTTAAATTGTATACTCACACTAAGTTCCATAACTTTCACTTTCCATATTTTTCATCATTAAGAAATATAACATGGTTCTCCTCTCCCAAACTTTCCAAGCATTTCCACTTCTCTTCCTCCTTTCTTCAACCATGTTACATAAAAAATGATCCCTCTTCTCGGTCAAGTTCCCTTTTTCACTAATTCACACATGGTTCAAATGGGCTAAAATGCAATGTTTTATTAATGTTACAAATGAATGCCCACAAGACAAGTAAGGAAACAAACAAAATAAATTAAATTAAATGATGGTGGAACCTTTGAAACCATCAATTATCATAAGTAGCATCCCAATCATTGGAATGTGAATGTGCTTAATTTTAAGATATAATACATTAATGAAATTTGAAATTATTCATTTTTAAAAAAAAATTGTGTAGAAGCATACGACAAAACTAAAGAGTCCAAAGAAAATGGTAGTAAAAATATAACGGAAGTGAAAAAGGAAGCCAAAATCCTAATTAAGGAGAAATAGAAAAACCCTCTAACAACTCACAACCTCCTTCCCACGTTCCATTCATCATTCAAGAAGAAGAAAAAGGAGTCAACATTAATTCCTTGCTTTCAAATCAATTTTAAAATATTGTGAACATGCCATCTAGATTAGATGGCATGGAAAATACAAGGGAGGGATGGAAATGTTACATGTATCATGAAGTCATTCGCAAATTTTTTTTTTGCATTGTGCGATATTGAGGTCTAAACAAATATTTTCATTTCTTGATTTTCAAAGTATGATTATTAGAAAATCATTCATATTTCAAGCTTTAAATTTTAACACATTGCTTTCAAATTGTGAAGTATTAGCAAGTTAATTTTTTTTTGGTAACCTGAAAGGTAGCTCAAAAGTTTTTCCTTCCAAAAATCTAGCTCTCTCGAGTCATCTTAAGATTTTTGATTACTCATGTTCAATACATTCTTAATATTTTTTGGAATTTTATGATATCACTCTTTTTCACGATAAATGTTTCATTTTCATAAGCTTCGAGAGAACTTCGTGATACCTTTTTCATTTTAAATGTTGCATTAACCAAAACATTATTATTATCTGTTGCACTTTCTTTATGTCCAAGTTTTGAATTATTTTCCACATAATTTAATGTCAAAATTGAATTAGATTTATCAATAAATTATTGTTTTAATTCCTTTACTACATTTAAATGTTAAGAAAGAAAAATATTGAAATGTGATTACTTTTTTTCAATGATGACTTTTACTTCACCACCTTCATTGCTTTAAAGGTTTTTCAGCGAAATGAAATTGTTGTTTCATTCTATTTAGACTACTGTTTTCACTCATATTATTTGCCCATCAATAGGTCATGTTATGCTTGTGTTATTTTTTACATTTTCAAATACGCGCAAATAACTTTTTTGATTTTTGCATTTGTAATCTTAAAAAATGTTAATTCTATACATTTTTCTCCTTTATTTTGAAATGTAATATCAATTTCAAAATGTAACAAATTAATATAATTATTTTGAAACAACATATTATGAATCTTCTATCAAATTGATGGAAACACCTTCATTTTGTATAAGTTAAAAAGGTAAATGAATAAGACATTGAGTCTTTAAATGATCGTTGATCATGTAAAAATTAAAATGTAAACATTGATCATCATTTTAAATTTCAATTAAACTACCACCTTTATAATTATTATTTTTAGATTTATTTATTTCTTATGTCAATCCTATTTTTTCCCTCTTCATTGTAATAAAACCCATTGTTCATCATCTTTACACATTCAAATCATTTTAAATTTGTTTCATTATACACGCCTATTTACTTCAATTCATTTGAATAATTCATCTTTTATTACCCTTCCCTAAAATAACCTCCACATTATTTTTTTCATCTTTCATTTTGTTATGGATATTTAGTTGTGATTTATGCATAATATTCCATTCAACACAATTTTAATGAACACATGACAACTTGTTTAATTTTATTCAACTTGCAAGTTTATCAAACAAAATAAAAGCTCATGAATTTAATTACCATTAACCTTTAATGGATTCTTCAAATAACACAAACATGCACGTTCTCATAATTTTGTTTTTTCATGTTTAACAACATCATCACATTAGCAATCCACTTTGAAATAACATGGTTGATTTTAATGTTATTTATATACACAAAATATAATTTACACACTTCTAATTTTTAATAACATTTTGTGTTGACAACAAAATTCAAAGTTCAAATTTATATACAATATGATTGATTACCTTTTAAATATTGTTGAGCTTTAAAAAAATTCAGAGGTGCAAATAATGGTCTCTTATGTAAACTTGAAATGTGAAGTTTCAAGATGGAAGGTATGAAATTGAAATGTGAAATTTGAAAGGTATAAGAATTTGGAAGGAAATGGTGTCTTATATAAACCTCAAGTGTGAACTTTGTTTTAAGCATTTTTTTGAGATTTCATGCTTGATTATCAAACCTTCATTGTGTGCTTGTGAAGAAATATGAATGCTTGTGACAACATAATTCTCTCAGAAAAAAATAGGTTATACAAAAAAGTAAAAATTAAAGGTGACTAAAGATTTCAAATTATAAGTTGTGAATTGTCCTTCACACCTTTTGTTTTTTATAACATTCATTTTATATCTAATTTTTTAATCTTGTCATCATATATCAACTTGGCGAAAAAATTAGGATATTATTTTTTTAAATTACAAGATAAGGATTGGCAATGGTGGGGAAGGATTCACAATGAGAAGGAAGTGTTACATCGACAGACTAAAAATAAATTCATAAGAGAAAACACAAAAGCTATTAGTTTTTCAACTTGTTGGGTTTTTGTTATATGTTTGAAGAACTTCAAATGTGATTTTCTTTCATGGTTTGATAATTTACTTTGGCATTGATAAGAAATAGGAATGAGAGTAAGCCAACAAAGGGTGCTTCATTGTAAAAAAAATCAAAGAATATAAAAGCTTTGTAGATTTATGGAAAAAAAAAACATGAATAACATGTCATTTTGATGGCATGCTTTTGAAAAAAGATTATCTAAATGATAAATAGTCAAATAAGTGGATTAATATTATCTATGGGCAAGAGCAAAAAAAATAGTAGAAGTTTTTGCAACCTTTTGTGGCATAATGGACAATGAGGTGTTTTTGACCATATGATTTTAGATGTCTTTTAAGGGGCCAAGATGAACAATCATGCACAATAATACATTCATTTTTTTCAATAATGCCTTTTAGTGGCCAAATTCAACCCAACAAAACATTACATTTCAACTTAAATGCCATGATTTAATTGGGTAATTATAGTATTTAGAAGGAATTAAGATGAATTTTCAGGTTTAAAAAACATGCTTTCATACACATCATCATTTGAAATTGCCTGTCGCCAACCACCAGCCAGGCCCCCGGAGCCCAGGGACTTGTTTTAATGGTCAAAACTCTCATCTTCCATGGGTGTAGATCCAGAGGGTGATGTCTACTACTCCCCAATTTTTGCTTGAAAGCAAGAACGGGCTAAACACTTTCTAGCGAATATGGACAACTGGTTGTCATGAAGCTTCCCATCCCAACTCTTGGGGATGGTTATAATCTAGAAAGTTAGTGATGCTTTGAATTTTACATTCCATGCAAAACAAAGTCCCGCAACTAAACAAAAAAGCATATGTGCAACTCAAGGTGCAAATGGGTACCTTGACTGTGCACTTACAACAGTGAGAGTAAGGTCTCAGGTGGAAGATTATGTCATTTTCTTGATCAAATTATAATGAGATAATCCTCTGGCGACTTTCATACACTTGTAAAAGTAACCAAAATGTGTTTGTTGAACATGATTTTAAAAAAAAAAAATCGTTGAATTTGCCACCTCAGACCATTGCCGCTCTTGCCCATTATGTTGGGTGCATTGCCTAGCTCACCCTAACAGGCTCACCTGGCACTTTATCCAACATAATGGGCAGGGTCTTGACCATTCAATAGTACATAGAAATCCAAGGTGCAAACCCTGCTCACAACTCGTAGCCAGAAGAAAGTGTACCTTTGGTGAGAGCATTCGGAGGCCTTATATTAGCAACTTCAACAGAGCACCCATTATGATTCTGACTAGTGCACCCGCAGCAGTTGCAGTTGCAGCAATGGGCATGCTTGTGTTCAGCATCACTGGAAAATCAAAAAGCAAATCAAACATGGTAGCAAATGTACACATGTCACATATGGAGCTCCTGACCCAGAGCAAAATATGTGACATCTTGGTTCAACTTCAGACTGTTGCAAGCTAGACAAATTCCTTGGCCTTATGAAGCAATGCATTGAGAAAGAGAGAGAGATGGGACCAATCATCAGGGCAAGGCTATTAAGAACAGAAGGGAGGAGGCACCTTTGATAGCAACTGTGTTGGAGGAGAGAACAAGCATGTCGATGATGAAGGCCATCAGAGGTGAAAACTCCCAAACCTGTGCTCTCTCAACCCACAACAAATGAAACACACAATCAATATATCAGCAAGAATTGAAGCTGGCTATAAACGGCACACATTTGGGCAAAAGGCATCATGTACTTGAAACTTTCACTTTTAAAGCACACAAAATGGATGGATCATGCACCATCATGGCAAACACAAATAGCTTGAAGTAGCTTGAGAGGACCAGTGCCATCCTTATATCTGTCCATCTGAAAGACCCACACAACACAAAACATCAGCAGCATACTAGCATCAATCAAATGTCTATAAGCTGCTTCATATTTTCTTCAAACTATCTCAAGCATATGATGCAATGAAGAAGTCTCCCATCAGCTTATCACCAGCCATAAAATGGAAGAGCAACGAAAGAGAAAAAGATCAGAAAGTTAAGGAAAAGATGGATCAGAATTTTTCCCATTGGTAGTAGCACTGTAGGATTGACTAAAACACATGGATATCAATCAAAGTGGATGGTTGGGTACGTCTCTCACACAGTTTTTGAATATGCAACTCTCTTCAACAGAATGTGAGAGACAACCAAAACTGTCAACAGGGACAAGTTATCAACCAGTGCTACTTTTGCTACCACCTGCCAGATCCCACCAGTAGACTGACTGTCAAAATGTATGGCCACACCAGCCTATTTCCAAAGGCAAAAAAATACACTACATCTTATACACCTCAATACCAGTGATTACATGGATATCTACAACTACATTTGTGTAAGCCTCAACAAGCAGAGAGATTGAGGAGAACCTTCCCAGCTGTAAAGATAAAGGAAAGGAAGCTTTCCCATCGAACGACATCTGCTGTTCCCACACCTCGCAAGCATAGCTTGCCTGAAGAAGAGATACACAATAAACCAGTGTACAACAACTATCAAATTGGTGTCATGAAATACACCTAAAACAGCAACAATGGCATCATTTTTAAATGGACAAATCTAGCACCAACATGGTACCAGAGATGGTAGCCTGCTTTTGCCAATCATAAGCACCTAGTGGTGGTTCCTCATACAGGAGATGTGCCATCCGGCTACCTAATAAACAAACTCTTCATGCAAATTACATCCAAAGAAGTACTAACACTAAACCCTAAACCCTGAACCACTACTTACCCATCTGGTTTCTACCAACTTCATATGACATTGAACAAAACAGAAACTGTATATGAAAGCCATTTCAAAATAATAGAACATACATGAATCAAGAAGAAGAACAAGGAGACTCGCCTTCCATACAAACTCCTGCCATTATTAAGCATGGTAATGGGGTATCAGACAGAATAGGGGAAAAGCCAGATGCCTGTATAAATAATATGTCTACTGCTGCTGCCCCCACTGAGAAATAAAAGGCATAATGCAGAATGGCTACATTTAAGCATGACAAACACTTGAAGTGACACAGACATAAACTTATAAAAAATGCCATCAAACACCATGGGCTCAAAGCTATCTCACAGCTGGATACAAAAACAGCAGGTACATATTGAGCTGAGAGAAAGACAAATGCTGGGAAGGTACGGTAGACATATGTACCCGCATGCTGAGCTTATGTAGAAGAGGATAGTTGAAGAAGATATGGCGATATGCCTTTGACTTTTGGAGAACCAAATCAATCAGCACTATCTGAGAGCACCCCAAATGATGTCGTCACCAAACTGAACAGTGCACCCACACCCAGAATTTCCAAAACACTGGAGAATCTTTAGAGATAAGAACAAGTTCTGATCAATTATTGCTGAGACATGCTATGGATAACCTTCTTTGGTTTCATGGCAATCACCAGGAGAGGGGGAGATCCAAGCTGTAACCCAAGCAATGACTAACCAGGAGTCCCAGAATTCCAGTAAAATTGCAGTATTATAAATTCTGTAAGCTTGCAGTCAAACATCAGAAGCAAGCTAGGTTTCTACTTAGCTTGCTTGGTACTTCTTGCAATGGGAGGCAGTCCAGTTCTGAAAGGCATAATGAAACCTTCTGACTCAAGCAAGGGCCATCGATTCTGATGGCAGAGAGGTGCTAACTCAAGACTCCTTACAGCATCCTTGATACAAAAAATAGCTGATTGAATGGCAAGTGGCAGTTTTTACCATCATTTCACACTCCACATATTCATCAGCTGTGTGCTCACACTTTGCCTGCATAGAAGAAGAAAGAGAACTCCATATAAGTAACCTAACAAACAAACACCCAATGAAAAAGTACAAAGTGAAGGTACCACCCATGCAAGCAAACTTCTGCTAGATCTTATCAAGAGCCAAACAACAAAATCCACTGCCTCAATCGATTCCAGAAAGAGGGTTGAGGAGCAACAACAGATAGAAAAACCACAAACAGAAATACCTTAGTAGTCAGTCACACCCTTGATTCAACAGAAGGAGGAAAAAATAAAAAGCAAACAAAGTAAAGCACAGATCCAGTAAGTTGGAAACTGGAAGATGTGCAGGATGGAGTCATTTGAACACATTGGATGCAGGTTCCAGGTATGGAAAAAAGGATATAACAATGAAGAAAACCACATATTGCATGCCAATTCAAGCATCTGAACTGCATTTTCTTTGGTAGAGAGAATGCTTTCACGAGTAGCAAAAATGCACAAGACACTACTGACAAGAGAAAAAAAAACCCAACCAAAACCCAATGTGGAGAGATTGCAGAGAATCCATCCCCCAAACAACAACAACAACCCTTCGAAGGTTGAGACATGGCAATGAGGAAAGCCGTCAAGCACATCAAGCAAACAGGGTGAGGACTGAAACAGCTGCTCCTCCTCCTGATCACAGTAGAGAAGAAGAACCAGAATTACCCAAAAAGCAAATTAGCAATCACCAAAGCAAATCGCCATCGCTGCTGGGATGGATGGAGAACAAAATCTTGGAAGTTTGTGGGTTTTGTTACGTTGCATAGGTAGGTAGCCATGGGAAATGCTTAGGTGAGGAGCTCCTTACACAGACGGAGAGACGGATGTTGCCAGGTGAATACTCCACATACACTGCGTCTACCGGAGTAGCGCAATGCACACACATCATGCATGGCTTCTTATTCATTCCCACGACCTCCTCCTCCTCCTTCACAGACTGCTGCTTGTGCTTCTTCTGCTGCTGTTGCTGCTCTGTCAAGCGCGACATATCTTCTAGCATACAAACTGGGCATGAGGAGTTCTTATAGATAATGGTTGGGTACTACAGATCGCAACATAGAGCTGAAGAACTCCCTCTTCTTTTTCTCCTCATGGCTACTACTACTTTAGTCTCTCCTCTTTTCCCTTCAACCGCAAATCCGTGTTCTCAACAGCAGTATTTGCAGGTCTCTTCCGGGCCTTTAGGTTTCCGACTCTTTGGGTGGCCTGGAAGTGCAGGGAAGAAGGAAGAACACCCAAGAGCTAGCTTACCCACCCTATAGTTTTCTCTTCTTTCGTCTTCTTCTTCTTGCATACGAAGCAGCAGAAATCTCGTAGAGCTTTTAGGGTTCGGATTGTTGGGGCTTGCATTAGGGTTTGGAGCTCGCTTTCGCTCCTGATCCTCACTCACTCACCCACTACTCCTGATGGACGCGCGTACAGGATGCACGGTTTGATTCTTTCTCTACTATATAGACCTCGTATGCTCCTCGGAGCAGGTTCTCGAATTCACGGATTCCAGAATTTGGGTCGAGGTTTAAGGCGAGAGAGGAGGGGTTTTACGGTTCAGGATTTTGAGGGAGAGAGAGAGACACAGAGAGAAGAAGAAGAATAAGCTCGCACCGACAATTCAGCTTTCGTGGGGTGCATAGATTTTGTACAAACCTCGGTGGGCGATGGGTAACAAAAACAACATTATCATCAGACTGGTTGCGATGACAAAGAAGGCAGTTCGCGATGATGCTCCAGGAGGAGGAGGAGCTTCGAATTAGGGGTGCTTGATTTCTGGAAACCTCGAGAAAGATGAAGGTCAGTGTGACTCACCCATTTCAGAAAATCTCATCGCAGGCATGCACCAGTTCTGCAGAGATTTGTCGATGATGTTTGTTTGTTTGTCGAGGTTTGCTTGGAGAATTCAGGGAGCTTCTGTAGGGTTTGTCATCATCATCATCATCATCATCATCATCATGGGAAAGATGGGTTTGAATGTGTCAATGTGTGCAGCGTCTTGTTGGTCAGACAGATGGAGAAGAAGCCCAAGACGTTTCTGAGAGCTCAAGGAAGAAGGCCAAGACCCGGCGGATCTCTTCTGGAGGAGGAAGGAGGGGGGATGGTGATGATGATGGTGATGATGATGAGCAAGTATCTGCAGGAAACTTGGACCTGAATGCCACACCATTGGGCTTTGATCTGAATGCGCCTATTGTGGAAGAGGAAGAAGAAGAAGAGTTATTATCCCAGGGCGGAAGTGTGTCGCCCAGTCCCCTTGAGGCAGAAGTTCAAAGCAAACTGGATGATGGTGATGATTCTGAGACCACAGAGACAAAACAACCAATGGCAGCAGCAGCAGTGGCAGCAAAATCCGAAGAAGCATCGCCTCCTGCTCCTCCTCTTTCTCTTCCTCCACCAATCGTGCCAAAAATTGAAGCTGTGGTTGATTCTTCTGCACAATCTGGTCATGCAGTGAAATTCGAGGATGATGAAGAGAGTCATCAGTATTCACATTCCATTGGAGGAGGAGGGGATGCGGTGGCTGCAGGAACAACCCCTGAACTCAGTGGCATCAAAGAGGAGGAGGAAGAAGAAGAAGGATCAAACCAGGCAGACACTTTGTCTGTTGTCAAAGAGGAGCACCTTGAGGAAGAAGTAGAAGAAGAGAAGCCTCCTGTTGCAATTCCTGCAGTTTTCCGACAAAGATTTGATCCTGTATCCTCTTTCAACTGCTTTGTAATAACATGCACATTTTTGTTCTCAAAGGCATATGCTGCTGCCGAGTGTCAGAGTTGGGCAGCTTTGCCTGTTATTGATTTTGATCAATTGCATATTTTCTGGGTGAAATCAGCATCACACATGATTGGTTCATTCCTTCAAATGCTTACTTGTTCTACATCTCCTTTGGACTTTAAGGAGATGGAGTGGGTTTTGATCGATTGATGTGTCTTGATGATTTGTGGGTTTACTGTTATGTGGCCAATTGGTTTTTCCCTTGACAGAGTTTTGTTTGCAGGCAACAGTTCCAACCATTGATGAAGGTACTGTTCCTTGCCCCTTGTCTACATCATCTGTTTTGTTTTCACATTTGTCTCTTTTATTCAATTCCAATGCCTAAGCCTCACTTCTGGCATTTGAATCCTTCACCATGACAATGCTGGATTTCTGTTCCTTTGTTGTGTGTGTTGGGGACTTTTTGTAATCAATGTCTAACCAAGAGTCTGTTGTTTGTTTATTTGTTATTCTTTTGGGTGTGTGTGCAGATTTGGACATCATTAGATCTGTTTGGAATGCATGGCAGCAAGAGGATGCAGATGCTTTGGATATGACATTAGCAGATGCTCTGGAAGAAGTGGCAAAGCACCCTCTCAGTCCAAACCGCTACTGTTATCTCAGCTGCATGTACGTTTCCAAAAAGCTACCTGAAGCATTTAGTCTGCCTCGAACGTGCAAGGTACACCACAAAAAAACACCATTTGCAAAATCCTTATCATTGCAGAGTTTTTCTTCAAGGTTTTAAGTCATCAAAGGTAATAAAAGAAGAAGCTGTGCCTGATCAACTACTGCTCCTCATCTCATGCAGATCTTGCTTTCTTTTCTGGATTCCACTCGGGCCCAACCCGTGGTTAAGCGCCAGCTCATTTTGCCCATTTTGGCTTGCAAGCTCCTGTTCCGGGCATTTGCGGCAGAACCTGATTGGCCCTTAGAATTTGTCCAGGTACTTACTGCCTAATGATCATGATTGCCCCACTCCTTGTGTGACATTAAACCAGAACAGTTTCAGTAGCTGCCATTCCAGCAGCCTGATATTAAGCTTGATGTAATGACGGCCTCTGAGAGGGTCTCTTTGAACACTCTCAATTTGGTTCTCAATAGGGGTGTCTACTGGAGGATTTTGACACCAATTTCTTCTTTGTCATGTGATGTCCCTGGTGGGTGTATGGATCTCTCTCTGCACAGGTTTACTTGCTAGATTCAGTGGGAAGCTGTTCATGGGTCGAAGATGAGGGATGTAAGGATTTTGTCACAAATTTACGCACAGCGTTTCCTGATGCAGACTTGGTAAGCTTGCCTTTTTCTTATGGAAAAATAAACTGATTTGGGTACGAGATTGGAGATGGTGGTGATGTTGTCCTCTTATACACTTTTGTAGTTTATGTCAGATCAAGAAGTATGAAGGGTAGAGAAGCTTGTCTCACTTTCTGGTACTTAGAAAAAACTCATTATGTCAGTGCTGGTTGACACAGGATGTTCCAATGGGATCTGAGGATGCCAAACCACCAGACCCACAAGTGTAAGTGGCTAGATCTGGTGAACATTTGTTGTGGTTCATTGACAGTTTTTGTGCTTAGCTTCATGCCTGATCATTTGGTGGCTTATAGGTACTAGAGCTTTTCAGCTTGCATGTTTGTTTTGTATCACTCGCCCCCTTGGTTCTCACAAGGGTGATGGCTTTACATATCAGAGAGGCAGAAAAAGTCACCTTTAAACCATGCCCATCTTTCCTTCTGCTTGTTCAAATGTTGCAGGGCAGCAGGAGACACAAACTCAAGTCAAACTGTGAAATCTGAAGCACAGGGCATTGTGAGTGCATGATTTTTTGGTTCTATTGTAGCTTTCTTGAACAGTGAGTGAAGTATTCTAATTCTCTGATGTCTCAGTCTGTCTTTGTAGCTCAATAGTGCTCAGAAGAAACATCCAGCAGAATACATGAAAGGAAGGTGGTCAGTATAATGCAAGATTTGCTTTTACAGTAGATGCGAAAAGCCCCTCACATCCGAGGCACTAACAATGTGGTCTTTGCAATCAGAGCTTACTCACAGTGTGCGTGATTCTTGTCTCAACTTTCAGGCTGTGGTCAAGAATAGATACCCACGAGAAGAAGTTCGGCAAAAAGTTCGGGCAGAATTTCTGCAGTCTCTGACGCAGCTGTTAGGGGCAGCATCCACCAAGGACAACCCTCATCCTCTCCTGAGGTGCAGTTTGCTTGTAAAGTTCAATCTCTAGTGAATAACACTCCACTCATTTGTGTTGTTACCATATATTTCATCCTGAAGCTGCTCTGCATATCTAGCTTTTTGAACAGTGGTGTTGTAGCTTGTACAATTCTTGTTATGTCCCAGAAGAAACATAGCATCAGGATGTGATTGTTTTCCCAGGTTGCTGATGCGAGGTGCTGGCTTTGAGGAGGTGAGAGTGGTGGGCTCCAGCATGCTTGAGGGTTGGCTCAACAATCCTGCGCACTTGCGTGCTGCCAAGGACCTTCTTGACCGAATCCTTCAGCACACTCGTGGCACCAGTGAAAATGATTTCAACACTGTTGCAAACTTATTAGCTCTCCGAGTCACCTCTTTGCAAGCTCCTGGCCAGGTTTTTTGTGATGTCTAAAATTGATCAAAAGATACATGTTCTTTTTCCCTGGGAAATTGGGTTTAGGGTTTAGGTTTAAACCATATTTTCTTAATCTAGTTATTCCATTGTGTTTTTACAGTTATTGGAAAAATATCTTTTGCAGATAAAGGCGCTCAACAATATTTTTTCTGACTTGATTGCTCAGCTTGTGCAACGAAGATCAGAATATGCAACCCTTGCCTTGAAGGTATGCTGGATCTCAGTGGTACTCTTGACTCTATGCTGTGTGTGCTCCATGAACTGTGACTCTGTATCTTACTGCTTCCATGTTGTATTGTGGTGGCCAATTTAATGGTTTTGAGACGTAGAAAACAAGGTGGGGTTCTTGATGGAAGTTTGTTGATTTTTGTTTGTGTCTGTTTCTGCTACTTTGATCAAGTCTGGGTCTACTAGCACATGCTTTCCATGTCAGACCTGCCACATGCTGGTACTGACTTTCTTGGCATGTGGGGGGGCCTTACAGACGTTTGTGACTGCAGAGTTACAGAGCAAGCACCCACACAACATCAAGAGCATCATCACTGTTTTGAGAGCCATGTCATCAGAATCAACTCCTCCTGAACAAGAGCTTGCACTCATATTACAGGTTTGCAGCAGCTGAAGGGCAAAGGGTTGAAGAAATCTTTACTGGGTCTTTTTACAAAAGCTGTTTTCATTTGTTGTTGTGTAAACCCTAAACCTTTGTTGTCTTCTAGAAAATCAGTTTTCTTGTTTAAGCCACATGGATCCTGGTGGATTTGTGATGAGCTTCCTCTGCTATTCACAGACTTGGAAGCTGTCGTGTTGTTCTTTGGCACAGGTGAAATTTAAACCTTGAGGGTATGTGTGTAGTTGTTGCCAAGCATCTATGCTAGTTCTAAGCAGCAGGGCTTTTGCATGCAGGAGTTGGCCGCAAGTGATGAGTATCAAGGTCTACTGCGAGATTTTGTCTGCAGGTTTGTGGTTTCTTGAATAATGTCTGCCATGCTTTCTCCCTCACCTGCTTTTTCCCTTTTATTGCTGCTTTGCTTCATTCTGATGGCTGGGTAATCATCTAAACCAAGCCTAGTACCGACTGGAATAAAAAACTGGCATGAGAGTGATGGTTGAAACAGGCTGATGAAGCAAGCGGGTACAGAATTTGATGTTCACCAGCTGTGCCTTGGGCTCATGCAGCCATGGCAGCTCATGGCTGAGCAGGAGGAGACCTTGAAGGTTGCATGGCTGAATCAGGTAGTGTTTGCATTTTGGGTTTAGGGTTTTCATTTTGTGTTTAGTGTGTGCAGCAGCTTGGGTTTTTGTATACACCAAGCTCTCTTTTTCTGCGCTTCTGAATCTGAGTATCTTGTTTGTGGCATGTGTTTGCTGTAGCTGGTGGAACTTACAACCCAGCTTCTGTTACATGCTGCGGCTCCCTTTGTTGCGGACGAGACTCTGTTTGCTGCCATCACTCTATCATTGGAGCCAGGTAGCAATGCACCAGGAGCTTCAGTAGCTCCTGGAAGTGGATTAGAGAGATCAAGTTCTGGTGCCCCATTCAAAGACAGACTTTCGCAACTTGAGAAGTTCAGCCTTGATACTCAAAACTTTCAGGTGACCAGATCATTTTGACTATTATTTGGACCCTAAACCCTAAACCCTCTATCACACTGTGGTGCAAAGCTGGTTATTTGATTCTTTAAATTTTTTGGAGAACTGTGGTTATACACCAAAACTGGGTCTTTGATTTTTTGGAGAACCATGGTTATCAATCCTAAGAACTGCCTTGATAGCTGCTGGGGGTCTGTTCCCATTTCTAATAACTGTCCAAAACTGGTGATGATGGTTTGACACTTTGTGGGTGACACTCATTAGGTTATGACTGCACTCATTCTTGTTGTGTTAGTTTTTTGGTTTTGCCAGGAATTGATAGAGCAGTTACCTTGAAAGTGCTATTGTGGATATATGTCTTTCTGCAATCTTGTAGATATGTGGTTGGTGAAGTATGATGGGCATTATTAAGCATGTGTTGCTGACATGATCAGACGGTGGCTATGGAGTGGTGCACCGATGTTCTGGCTGTGTATCTTCCAAATATAAGTGGAGCCCATTTCAAGCAAGTCGTCTGTGAACTGCTGTTCATGGAAGAGCCAGAGGTTCCCCTTCCCCTCCTTTCAGACCTTAGTTTTCCTCCTCGCTGTCCAGTTGATTGTCCATCTGTTTACACTTTGAGGAATGAATCATTTCCATCTCCACATTTAGTACAGTTGAGAAGGTGAAGAAACTAGTCAAGATGATGATCAAGGTCCTCCAATGATGGGTTCAATCTTTTTACCAACTTCAAAGCTTTGTTGAAGGAACAGGAAGACACTATTTTTGAGAGAATCTGATGCTGGGTGTGCATGATGCAGGTGTACTTCCCTCATGGAGATGGTGCAGATGAGGTGGAGACAAACTACATCCAACTGTTGGGTGCCTGTACACGAGCCCCAGAGGAGATTGTGGCACGATTGTTTCTCATGGGTATATCTGTAAGTACTCTCTGATGTGTGTGATTGTGCACCCACGCACGTAAGCATGCAGGAAATAGACCTATCAAAACATCTCGTTCCAGTTTTTGATGTAGAATGCAACAGTGGCTTGTTAAGTGGAACCCTTTTAGTGCTGTGTTGTGTGCAACTTTTGTTGATCACGGTTGCTATATAGTACTTGAAACGCAAAAAAACTCTATTTGAGTTTGTCAATTGTGTTGGATAAATTTACAGAATTTTCCAATGAGCCAAGAAGAAGCATTGGACATAATTGAGCTTTTGGTTTGGAGAGCAGCAAAACTGGAGAAGCACATGGAGAACTCTCTAGCTGCCACAAGTGTGCAGGTGGGTTCTCACTTCACATTTCCTTTTTGGTTTGGGTAATCTGATTCAACCCATAGGGAAGCTGAGCTGAAACTGTTTGGGTGGATGTGAACAGCTTCCAGCAGCCATCTTCAAGCTTGCTTCCTTGAACTTGCCAGGATTCCTTCAACAGTCTGTGATGCAACTAGTGGTAAGATTCTTTTGTGTACACCCTCTCTGTCTCTGTCTCTGTCTCTCTCAGTTAGCTGGTTTCAAATACACCCTCTTCCCAGCTTTACAAATTTCTTCTGTAAACTTCATGTTGGTATTCTTGCTTATGAAGCATTGGCAGCATACCTCTGTGAGTTATGATCTTTGTGATTGATCTGGATGAAGAAACCCTAAACCCTGAACCCTGAACCTATGATTTGTCAACTTTGAATTGATTCTGTGCTGGTTGGCTTGGTGGGTGGGTGTAGTTGAAGGACATGTACTGGAGGGCTGCTCTGGTGGTGCTCATAGTAGCAGTGTTCAACCCGGGCACCATTGGTCGTTTTGTGTGGGAGAGTCTGCCCTTTGTTCGATGTCTCATGGAAGCTCTTATGACAGGCTCTAGGAATTTTCTGCCAACTAGGTAAGGGATTCTCTCTCTCCCTCTCTCTCTCTCTCTCTCCACCCACTTGAGTTCTTTGTATAAATCTCTTCAGTGCAAGGTTTGAATTGATCTCTGAGAATTATCTGCATGGGTGGGGGGGTGCCAGTGCAAATGAGGCTACAAAAGCAGAATTCATTAAGATGGAGGCAGATGCAGAACAAATGGACAAACAGGCAGAAGAAGCAATCTCTGTGTTTTTAGCAGAAAAGAGAACCACAGAGTCTCCTGGGGTTGATGTGGATGCCAATCTTTTGCCAGAGTGGAAAGGCAAGGTGATGCTTCTTAACCAGGCTGGACCTGTGCGGCAACCACCACAGTCAGTTTATGACCAGCTCGACCACTTCAACAATGCTTATCAGCTTGGGAAACTACTGCGAAAGTGCAGGGACCCTGATTTTTTCTCTGAGGTTACAGGCATCCAGGTAGTATATACAATATATGTACAGGCATAATACATCTGTGCTCTTTGCTTCGTCATGATTGCATAGATTACAGGATGACATTGCAATCTTAAGGATTAGTCTGGCAGCATTTTCTTTTGTGAGGACATAGTAAATTCAAGAGAAACTCCAGTTTCTTGGCTATATGTATGTAGTAACATGCCTCATATGTTGTGGGATTCAGACACTACAACAGGCTTGGCCATGGTTACAGAAGATTGTGGTCCAGGAACCTGAGGTGGTTGCCTGTCTACCTCCAGCTTGGCAGGCATGTCCTCTCTCTCATTCTGTGCAGTCTGGTTGGTGATATAGTTCTTTTTTCTGCTACTTTTGTTTGCGAGAATTTGAGGGCATTGTCGTCTTCAAAATTCTGTTTGCAAATCTTGGGTTTTAAATTGCTGTTAATCAGTGTTTCGTCTTTGGAAACCATGTGGAGCTTTGTGTAGATCAGTGCTAACTTAGGCTTTTCTTCTATTTTGCTCTTTGGGTCTGCTGGCTTTTCTTCTATTGCACTCTTTGGGTCTGCTGCCTCCCTTGGTGTCAGCTGAAGGCTCATCTCTTTTATTGCACTTCCTCTGTCCTCTCATTGCTGTAACCATACTCATGAGGAGGGTTTAGCCGAAAAGGACTTTGCAAAGTGCAAAGGCAGACTGGTTGCTGCAGAGGACTTTGTGCTTTTTTTAATATTGTAGGTGCAGAGCCCCACAGAGTGTGAGCCTCCTTGTTACCCAACAAGTGATAGTGTCATACAAGTCAAGGAGGAATTACTTATAACCCATTCGATGACCCATTTGATGGATGACCATTTGGTGACTGGGGATGATGATGGAACAGTGTGAGCTATTGTACATGCATGAAGGGGTTCAACCAACTGGTCGGAAACTGTCATTGGACCTTGTGAAGCTTCGATCAAACTTACATCAGGTGCCATTCATGTTCATAGTTCCCGTCCAGGCCCTATTTGGGGCTCTACGTTTGCTTAGTTTTCTGAGGACCCACATTTTTTGCATATAAAAGTTCATGGCATTGAGCTTTCCAGACAGGTTTGCAGTATTGAGCTTTCCAGAACTTTATATGGTTTTTTGTGGGGTAATATATCTATCCAGGTGGTTACTGAAATGGAACCCAGCAGAGAGGGGGAGGTGGAAGCCATCGTGGGCTTCCTATCACGTAAGCTTGCTGCAACAAAGAGTGCTGTTCGTTCACGGGCCCGTCGATGCTTTGCTGGTCTTTTCTCTCCCTCACTTCAAACTTCTGAGACGCCAGCTGCGTCTCACCCTTCTTCGCCTCGAGATTCAAAGCGGCCAGACAATACACCTGGAGGATTAGGCAGATGGCCAGGGGGTTCTTCTTCTTCTACTGATACTGCAGTTCCAGTTCACACGAGGAAATCAGCAGGGACCACCACTACAAGCTATAGCTCAACCCATTTGTCACCTGGTGTCTCTCCAGGTGTGAACCATACAGTCATACACACTGATAATCATCGTGACAGAATGAGAGCAGGATACCCAAGTGCAGGTACAGAGGATGACACTTCATGGCTTCGTTTAGTGGAGAAACTTCCGACAGGCCCTAGGCTCATCTCTGCTGTCTTGCCTGCTGTCTGGTTGGCCTTGCAACAAGAAACTTCAATCAGGGTGGTAAGTTTGTCTCATCATACAGAGTTGGGTATTGAGATTGTGTATATATCTTGGGGCTCCACATTATCTTCTGTCTGCACAATTGGCTCAAAGCAGTGCCAGTATTGCTTCAAACTGTTGAAAATTCATTTGGGTGTTCGCTGCAAATCCAGGTGATAGCCTACTTGAACTTCTTGAAAAAGCACTCGCCAACTCTTCCATCATGGCGATCTCTTGCTTGCGGTCTTGCTGTGTTTGTGACACAGAGAAGAATGCTCACTAGCAGCCTCCTGTCAGCACCACTGGCAGCCTTACCCAATACTTTTGATGCCAACACTGTAAAACCAGATCATCGTGCAGGAATTGTGGATCTGATCTTAGGATCTCTCTGTGAGGCTCTGGAAGTTGGCACAGTAGCGGATGCAGCCTTTGAAGAGCTCACACCTTCAGCATCACCTTTTGTCACTTTTGTCTCACCACAGTACCGGAATAATGAACATGTTGTGCAGCGTGTGAGTCTGCACAAAGTGATGGTAGATGCTGCACTGGAAGTGATATCTCAGCTTGCCTGTGAGGAAGGCCTTGGTAGCAGAGAAAAGCCTGGGTTCTTACGACTGTTGAACCTCCTCTTCCCAGATGCAATTGGTTCTGTTGCATGGCTTGAAGGAAGAGATGGATTGAAGTTGCCTTTGTTTTCAGAGGTGCAGGCAAATGTTTTTGCAAGGAGCAAAGTGCCAAGGCTGATTACAGCAGGTTATATATCCCTTTTTGTACTCTTGGACTCTATTCTGCAAAGTGTATTAGACACGGTGGTAGCCCCTCAGGATAGTATTTCAGTGCACTAATCCCTAAACTCTAAACCCTGTGGGCTTTTCAGGGCTGGCAGCTTTATCACTTGGAGCAAAGCTGGACCTGTGTGAGAATTTTGGTCTGTCTCCAGCAGCTATAACAGCCCTCCTCCAAGAGCTGGATGCTGTATCTCTAGCCAGGTGACAAACACTTACAGGAATAGGAACACCTACAGTCTTCTCACTGGCAGTTGTGTGTCTTTGGGTTCTAATGTCAGGTTTGAGGACAAAGTTGCCTTTGGTTCTCTTCAGTCTGTTGCCTCTCTGAGTTGTCATTCAGATAGTGAACTCTTTCTCTTTCTCTACAGTGGAATTCTTATACTGCAGACTTATCTCCAATGATGGGTCTTTGGGTTCCATTGGGACACAGTCTAATTTCAAGGTTTGAGGAGAAGCACCTTTTTTTTCTCTTCAGTCTGTTGGGTCTCTGAATTGTCAACCAGAAAGCCTACAGTTTCTCTTTTCAATACTGGATATGAATATCAAATTATGGGTCTCTGGGTTCCATTGGGACAGCCTAGAACCAATGCTGGGAGCAAGGGGATTATTCTCAAGGCAGCGAGCCAAGAAGCTACAGAATTGTGTCAGCACATTGATGCAACCTGGCAGCCCTTGTGGTGTTCGATTCTTGAGGTACATTGTGCTGATCAAATGTGTTACGGCCATCATCACTCTCTTGCCAAGTGATTGAGCTCAACTGACTGTAGTTGGTTATCTTCTTCATCTCTCCCTTACTCTTATTTCAAATAGCCATCTCCTGTTGTGGTCATGGATGCACCTGGTGTTGGGCCATACATTTTACTGAAATTGTAGTTAGTTTGAGTATTTTTTAGTGTTCTTCCATCTAATCCAAGTGTTGGGTTGCCAGCAATCTGGAGGTCTTGGCTGCATGCAGTGAGCCTACTGAGCGACAAGCTCAACAAGTGGTGCCACCATTAGGGTTGGGTGAGGCTGAAGATGTTGCTAGAATGGACACAGATGAACCCCATTCAGATCTTGGCCATCAATTGTCATATCGAGTATATCAGTGGCTAAGCCCATGGGTCGATGAAGAAGCAACTGGTAGCAATGATGCTGCCTATCACAGCACAGGGATTGGAGACCATGCAGCAGCGTATGTGGCTTTTCGACAAAGATTGCATCAGACCTTGCTCTGCGGTGTGAAGAGTGGGTTGTGGTTTGATATGACTCAGCATGTTGACGTATGTCTTGAGCTATCAAGGAAAGGAGATGGATCCATCCTGAACAAGAATTTCATATCACTTGGGCTTCCTATTCTCTTCCTTTTCACCCAGTTCAGAATTGGAAAATCTCAACAGGATTTGGATGAATTAGTTACATTTATTCATCATGGGGTTGACTTCACAATGAAACGTGCAAGCTCTGAGGAATCACAGAGTCTTCTAGCCCGGGTTTCGTATATTCTAGGGAAGTTTCTGCAACCTGTAGGCAGGCAAACTTTAGAGGATGTCAGTGTAGAAGGGGAGAAAGTGTCGATTACTGGTGTAGACCTGTTTGTTTTAAAAAATTTGGTAGAGGCGCCCTTGCATAGTTTTGAGCTGCAGTTACGATCCGCTCTACGTCAAATGTTGAAGCCTTTATGGGGGCAGCTCAACACCAGTTCCCAAGGAGACCAGACACAAGACGTTGAAGTTAAGTTGCTGGGAACTATGAAAAGCAAGGTCTTAATGGAGATGGTTGAGTTGCTGAGGGCATGGAGATGTAAACATGGTAGCATTCAGCCTGTAGATCTCAGGGGGCAAGTGCAATGGACAGGGTATTGTGCACTGATATTTGAGTTTCTTGCATATCTAGATCCAGAGTTTGTATCTGCACCCCACTTTAACTCATTATTTGAGGAGCACCCAAGACCACGGAGGAGGATGAGAGAGTCATTCTCTGTTCCAAATCTCGCTCTCAGATGGATCATCCATAGAAGCTCTTGGAGTTCAATATCACGGACACTTCAAGGACTCTTGTCTGCATGTCTTGTGGGGGAGAAGGGCGAAGGAACTCTGGAAAAGCTTGAACACAAGGATATATTTCAAATGCAACATAGTACCTTCCAAGTTCTTTCAGAGGCTGATCTTGTGTTGGAATTTGTGACTGTGTGTATGCGGCATCCACGATCTGTCCTTGGCTGCCGATTGGATGATGATCTGGAACATTTTGTAAGTCACCAGATTGATGATTATTTCCTCTCTACTGAAACTTCTGCTTCCCTCTATTATGCTTTCTCCAGAAAAATCCAGAAAGTCCTTTGCCACAAGTTTGTAAATGTTAGGTGACAGGGAAGAAATGCTGAATCACTTTTATGTGACATGTGTGGTGCAGAAACCAGAGACAAACATGGTCTTTTTCTCTGTCAATGCTACTTCAGCACATGCCGCATCAATGTTGGCAGTGGCAGACATGATGGCTTTTGGTGCCATAAACCCCAGTGCTGAGTTGGATGTGAATGAGAGCCTACGGCCTGCAACAACTGCTCAATCACTGTCATCACCATATCAAGCTATGAAAGTGCTTATGGCATTTGCTTGTCAGGGATCCCACATCTTGTCCACCATCATTCAGCAGCTGTGAGTAACACTCTCTCTCTACCTGACACAAAAAAGTTTTCTTGGGCAAATAAAAGTGGGCATTGGGTGATTTTCCTTATTCCTTTGCTTGCCAGTTCTAAGTGAGATTTTTCTTGAATTTTGCAACAGCTATATTTAAAGTGGTTTCGTGAAGTGTTTGTGCAATCCCATTTCTCTATATATTGAATCATGAATTTCTGTCTGTTGTTTACCATGAGCTTGTTTGTTGCAACAGGTACGACTGGGAACAAGGGAGAAATGTTGATGTTTTCCTTGCTTATGACTTAAGGGCAGCCGAAAAGGAGATGGTTGTGAGGGCAGCTGTCAGTGCAGCAGCTGCTGACCTTCTTGGGAGTCTCTACTTAGCATTCCCAGTATCAGTGGGTGCCATTTTGCAAGCCAAGACAGATCAGAAGCTACTGTTGCAGGGTCCAATGCCCTTGACCATAGAAAGGGCAGGCATGAAAAACAGATCTGGCCAGGTTTGACATCCATTTCCTTGCAATTGGTCATGTGCTTTAAGGTTGATATCTGGTAAGGTTGTCTCACCTGTTTGTACATGGTTGTCGGATGTTTGTCTTATTGGGTGCAGACAAGTGCTCTCAATGGTGTCTTACATCATGCTCTGAGATCGATTTGCAATGGCAGTGAAAAGGAAGCCAAATCAGCATATGGTATATACCCATCTCTGTCGCTCACTCTCTCACTTGAAATATAGCTCAAGCTTCCCAGGCATGTTGTAGAACTTTTTCTTTGATCCTGTACATGGTTTACAACTGTAAATGACATTATGTGATTCTACTTCATGATCTGTTGCAGGATTCTGCCATGACATGACCAGACAGCATCCAACCTTGGTTATCCCTCATCTGCCAACTCTCAGTGTATTGCTCAAGGTAATCTATGCCATCTTTGCTCTGTCTAGATTTTTTCTGAGTTGCTACTGTTGAAGCTTCTGGCACTTGGTGAACCTAGAAACCCACACACCAAATGGGTTCATGAATCAAGTCAAACTGACTTTCAAAAGTTTCAGCTGAACTATCAGATGAGAACTTGGACATAAAAAATAGTAGCAACATGCAAAGGAGACAATATAGCTCATCATAATGTTTTATTATGTCTGAAGGAATTGCTACCACTGGTGAAGCAAGGGGAGTCACAGGTTCGTTCCACAGTTGCCCGTGCGTTTTCTTTGGGTATTGGCCTTTTGGATGCTCTCTGGCCACATCTTCTGATGAATCATCAGACAAACGCAGCAGATTCCACAGAGCAAAGCTTCCTGGAGTCAATTTTGAGCTTCTACTTCAAGTTCCTTGAGTGCCTGACAGTGCCTGACCGCCCCATCTTCGCGAAAGTGGTGGCAAGATTGGCAGATTTTCTCTGCCATTGTGTGGCAGCAGGAGGCCGCTACAGGGACTTTGTCATTGCTCACCAAGCCATACTTAGAGCAACTACCCAGATCTTTGGTAAGATCAAGAAACTGGGTTTCCTCCTTGGTTTGCTGGACAAGCTGAGCGTGACCCCTTCTGCTCCAAATTCCTTATTAGGGCTACCAGATGGAACAGCATTGATGGTTGGAGGCTCACTTGGGCCCCCATCTTTCCATTTGGAAGATGTCCTCAAGGTTCGTAGCCAGCTGTTGCAGTGTATCAGCTGGCAGGGCCCTGCAGTGTGGAAAGATTCAAAGTATGATCTGTATGGCACAGGTCTAAAGTTGTACCAATTTCCATACTATTTCATGGTAAGGAACAATACACAACCAGTCCTGGGCTTTTGCTAGTCTTTTACTGTAGCCATAGCTCCACGAACACACTGTGATTTGCTATGGAACTTTGGAGCAGGAGGAGGATGCAGAGGAGGTCAACCTTAATGCAACACTGACTGATCTGGAGCGTGCATCTGCTCGCATGCCTGCAATTCTCTCAGTTCTAGAAGACTCACTCCTGGAACTCACACAGATCAATGACTCTGATATGCGAGACCGGGCCTACATTCTCCTCGAACGCTTGCTTCTGCACTGTCCAAGGTATGTACTAAATTCCTTTCCCACATAGGATGGGTGCCTCAGTGCTAATACACATCAATTCATCAATTCCATTGCACAGTGTTGGTGGTTTTCTTGTAGACCTTCATCACAGTGTGCCTGCCTTAGATCAAGGTAGAAATATTTATGCTGCACAATGGATGGGAGAAATTTGCAAGAGCTTGGTTCTGGCCTGCCCATATAAGCAGGAAGATTTTGCAGAGGGTTTCAATATATAGATTCTAAGAGTTTGTACCCTTTTCTGTTGTCTGTCTCAGTGAGCGAAGTGCAGCCAACATTGCACAGGGCCTAATACGGCAGCTTTCATCATCAAATGTCTCTCTTGCAAAGACAGCAGCTCATCAGGTCTCTCGATTCTTCTACTACTGTGCAGGTATGAAACTCTTCATAGTCTCATGGTTGATTGACTGCTGGGTTGTATGACTGGTGGATTGTATGTCATTTGATCAGAATGGAAAAATGTTTCCAAAAATAGGATAAAAGGCTACTTGTTGTTTGCAACACATATTGCTTTATGCTACATCATCAAACTGGGGGTGGGGGGAGACTGTTGGTGGGGCACAGAGTATCAAGAAACACTGCTGGTAGAGATGCTGCAAATGGGCCACTCTGCAACTGATGATCTACAACAGCTGCTGCAGGGTCTCTTCACTGTGGTGGGTGGATCCTCAGCATAGACAAAACTAATGAAAAAATGAAATGTCTGACTCAAGCAAAAGAGGTTAAGCAGACTTTGACTCCTTTAATTCTTCACACTCAAATCAGCAACTATTACGATTACATGGTCAGTTAGTATGAACTCCATTATGTAAACATGGAAGTTGAAAAATGGAACCCACTTAGGAGAAAGTCAGGAAAGACAAAGAGAAAAGCAATCATTGTAGTTGTAAATCTCTACACAACCCAGAAGATGGTGCACATTTTGAACCTCAATTTCAGGAAACAAAAAAGGTAAGTATTTCAGCCAGCTCAAAACATGCTATAGATATCCATGGAAATCTCAATTAGCAAGGCAAGATGTCTGTGAGATGTCTGCAATCCAATACAGACAGATTAGACAGGTTACTTCACAGAACTGGGTGAAAGTAGAATTGAGCCTTTCAAGGAGGTAGTAAACCGCTACAAATGAGACATGGAAATGCAATTTGGCTTTGTGAGGTGTTTGAAAACTCCACAGCTGAGAAGAGAAGCCTTGGTCATCTGGTAATAGTACACTCATTTAATCAAGCTCAAATCCTTCATATCAAGGTCTTGTAACAATGAGACTTAGTCCAAAGGCAAGGTAGACCAAGGTGATGATGGTGAGGGTGTTGAAGGAGGGAGACTATGTGCCCATTGTCAAGCTCAAATCCTTCATATCAAGGTCTTGCAACAATGAGACTTACCCACAAGCCTATTTAGGATGTTAGTACCCATAGATTGGGATGTAACAAAAGTTTCACTAGATTAAGCATTAGGCCAAAAGTTGGCCACGTACCAACAAAATGAATGTGATGATAATGTCCATTTTCATTTAATGTGTTCTTTATAGCCTTTCTTGATGCATCACATGAATAAATTATAAATGATTTGCCATGCCATTCCATTCTTGGACACAATATGGTTGATCATCTTCCCTTTCAGAAAATTGTTCACACATGAGAAGAGTAATTCTAACTTGGCAAGGTGAGAGGTCCTATTGTTATGAACTTCAAAGTCGTCAATGAAAACTCATAGAAAGAAGCTCAATAATAATTCAAAGGTTGTTTTTCATCACGCATTGTATCATCCTTGGGGCTTACAATGGCGAAATGCATTATTACTAACAAAATGTTCCCCATGGCATGGTGAATGCAATTTTCAATTGGTTCAATGAAGCAATTTTTGCTTGATGGTAATTTTTGTACCCATCCTTATATCAAAGACATGATTTAACAAAAATTAAATAAGAAATCGAAATGTTTATAAATAAATTTGATCAAGAATTTTTTAAAGACAAGTCAAATGATCACATTCAATGTTGCTTTGAAATGCTTTTGAATTTAAATTATGTTGCATGATTTTTATGAGAAAGATAGATGAACCAAACTAGTTGCAAGCAGGGTCCATATTGATGTCAAGTTGGTGCAAGACCTAATGACATGAAAATTGCCAATGGAACCGAATGAATTGAGGTGCACAATTTTGTGTGGTTGCAATGACGTCACATTTAGATTTTATCATGTGGGTTAATGGAAGTTATATTGGTTCATTTTAGGTAGATGTAGAACTCCCAAAAATCCCTAGCATGTTTTTATATATTATTCATATGGATATGGTTTAAATTCTAAGATTTCATTAGTATAATCTTTGATTATTATAATTTCACTCACTTATGGAACCTTGTAAAACTAAGTGAAAACCCATATTGAAAATTGTTGTTGTAAGTTAGTATGGTGAAATCACTTTGGAACTCCTAAAAAAAAACCCTATAAAATCCATAAGAATAAAAGCTCACTTATAAGATATTTCAATGATGTACACATTCGGCATAAAAATTTAAACAAATAAAAAGAAATTCATTTGAAAAGGACTTTTGAAAATAAGGTCCAATTTTAACCCTTCAAAAGTTCATCACTATCATTTGGCTAAGGTTTCACAAAACAAGATTTCACACTTAACTGTATGATTTCATTCTTCAACCCATTTTTAGTCCCTATAAATAATTTGGTGTGAAATTTAATATGAATTCTTGAATTTTTTAACAATCCAACCAATTGATCAGTCCATATTTTTTATTTCAAAAGTTCACTATTGATAATGAATGCATTATTTTCAAAAAATAATTGTGCAAAATCTTCATAATCAAATTGTTAGTTTAGAATGAGTGATCATTTAATGTATTTAAAATTAAATTATTCACCATAAGCATTTAAACACAAAGCACCCTATAGAAATTGTCATTGTGACACCAAAAATGAGCTACTATAGCTTGCATTCACCCATCTAGCTAATGCATTTGAGAATTGAGAGGCACATTATGGAAAGAGATCGAAAACCATTCGACCACCATAAAAAAATGTTTGGGTTCTACAACACACATACTCACAAATTTCTTCATTCTTATAAAAAAATTAAGGTCATAGCACGCTTGGGTACTACACCGCACATACTTGCAAAAATTTCAGAAGTTGACTAAAAGGTAACTTGGAAAAAAAATTCATGTGATTCACAAGTATCAATAATGGTCATTACCAACACCATCTACTAACAAAGGATAAAACAATTCAATGGTGTCATTGTGTCAACTCCTAAAAAAGGAAAAAATAATTGTGCAAGGAAGAACAATTTTAGGATTTTTTAGTTGTTGGCAATGTGTTTGAGTTTAAGATCAAGGACAAATTTTGTCTCTAGATTTTTAATGTTGGCAATGTGTTTGAGTTTAAGAGCAAGGACAAATTTTTGTTTCTAGATTTTTAATGTTGGCAATGTTAATCAAAGTAGGATAGTCATTGAATGTTAGCAAGAGCCAAGTTCTAAAGCATGGACAATTTGCTTGATCAATTTCAAGCTCTCAAGTTGGAAAACCTGAATAACCACAGAATTTTGAATAACCATTGATTTAATTAGTTTTCTCATTTAGGTTTGCATGGGCCATTTTGCCAATTGTTGTAAATATTAAATGCCCTATAGTTGATGTCAAAGAATATAAAATACTTGATTTGGTTAACAATTTCATACTTACACATCTAAACTTCAAATAATTATCCCTTCAACATGGCAAAACAATTGTGGAATCAATCACAAAGCTATAGAGGAAATGTCAAAACAATTGAATTTTTGCACATTATATAGACTCCTTGTGGTGCAGAGTGCTTGGATTTGATAGTGCAGGACATAACAAGATTACCTTGGTTGAAGAGTGTGATGTTTATTGCAAAGAAATTAATGGAATTTGTCATTGCCAAACCCAAACTCCTTATAATGTACCATGCATACAATAATTTGGAAACAATGAAACATTTCAAAACTTGATTTTCATACATTTTTTTGTGCTAACACGTTTGTTGAAAGTTCACAACACATTTAGGCAAATGGTTGTTTCAAATTCTTAGATAGATTGATGTGATTTTCAAACCCCATTGGCATGCAAAATCTAAACAAACAATGTTTTCAAATCCTTTTTGAATGGATATAGAAACAATTTTCAATGATTTGGGACTATTATATTTAGTGTTTCACCTCTTTAATAGGGAGGGATGTACCATCTGCCTAGTACATGAATTTATGAATAGACCTTGCCAAACTTTGAAATCATGTGAAAATTTGTCTTCAACCAAGGTGATAGAAGTTACAAGTCAATGGTTAGGAATGGCTCCAAACAACCCATCCATTTTATATCTTTTATAGAGAACCAAAGATGGAATGGTTAGCCATGATGTTCATGACACGTGTCCTCATACATATCCCATGTTTCTTGATGTTATTGACCAAAATGCTTTGGAAGATGAATTGTTCAAATTCTTTTGCAAGGAAGACTTGATTGCTAGAAAGCCTACCTTGTTATGAGAACCAATGTTACAACATGTTTCATGTTGGAAGAAATTTGGTAAAAATGTATGGGCATGTTATAACATATTGCCTTGCAAATGTTGTCACAAGATTGTAATTCTTTAGCTTGTGAGCAAAATTGAAGTGCATTCAACCATGGCTAGATTTTAAAGTGAAATTGATTGACTGTAAAATAGATGGAGGTATTGGTTTATGTGCATTCTAGTTTATGTGGAAGTAGTTGAAGAGCTTGTTGTAAGAATTCCACTGAAATAATACAACCCAATTCCATGCTACATTTATTGATTTGAGATGAAGAAGAGGAAGATAAATATGCATTAAAGACAAAATGGGCTAGATGCCCAAAAAAAAAGTCAAATTGTTCAAGGTACACCTTTGGAAAAATTGGGCATTTAAAGAAATGAAGCTCAATGTAGTGAATTTGAATGTAGCGAAAAGTTTCATATTGATAATGAAAATGAAGTTGTTCAATTAGAAATAAAACCCAATGTTCAAGAGGAGGAGATTATTGGGGCATGAGTCATTTGATGGACTAGGTGTTGGTTTGCCAACATAAATGAGATACGATATTCTAATCACATAAATGCACTTGTCCAAACCAAAAAAAACTTTAATCAAATTTGATTTTTTTTCACTTTGATCCATTTCACTTATGACATTTTGGTTGTTGCCATGTATTAAACTTTCAAGAGGATTCTACCCCCAAATATTATATATATGTTATAAAATTATTTTTAAAAATTATGCTTTTATATTTATGTTACACCTCAAAGATGTTCATTTAATTGTGCCTTATTATCTCCTTTAGTATTTTTCCACAAAATTCTAACAAAGGGCATCAATCCTTTTTTTTTCTTTTTTTTATAAGGCCTTGTAATTGACACAAACCTGTAACTTGCCATTATTTTAAAAAATTTAATGTCACAAGAAAAACCCATGTATCTTGAATTTCACCTCCTTTATTTGATCTTAATTATTTTGGCATCTAGTCATAGTTTGATTTAATATTATTCCAAGGTGATTTTTTTTATAGTCTTTGTAGGCAAAAATATGAATGTCCTTATGTAATAAATCTTCACATTGTCCCTTTTCATTATGAAAAAAAAATCTAATCCAAATCATGTTTTGTTCTTTTTTTTTTACAATTTTTATCTTGTCAACATGGTGAAAATTGATTTTTTTTTTTAAACACCTTGTTGCACCTTAGTAAAAGCTTTAGCCTTCGGAATTATTCTCAAAATTTATAACCCTATTTTTTCATTGCTAGAATCATATGTGTAAATTTGTTTAGAACTAGAGCTTTGGTTAATTTTTTATTCATCATTGTATTCATTAACATTTTTTTATCTTTTCACACAATTTTCTAATTGAACTTTTCATTGGTTGGGATGCCCCAATAGTTATTTGCATGTGCAAGGCTTGCCCATATCATTGTGTAAGCATTGTTTTCCTTCAACACCACATCAAAATTAAAAAATTGATGAACATTCCCATTACAATAACTACAACATTGTTAATTATTCTTTTTGGTTTAACAAATCTTTTGTTAGTCATTTTTAAAATCACGAAAGTGGGTCTATCAATTTCAACTTTAGATATTCAATGCAACATTAATACATTATATTGCACATTTTTTATTGAATTGCATTCAATATTTCACATGTAGCATTTCACAAATATTAATCCATTAAATTACATGTCAATGATTGGATCACATAATTTCACACATTAATCACTACAGCATTCAAAAGCTTTAATTTGGGTTCATACCCATTAATAGCTCTCCCCCCCCCCCCCCCCCCCCCCCCCCCCCCCCCCTTCCCAACTCCCTCCACTTTCACCCAGACACTAGCCTTTCCTCCTTGACTGCTTTTCAGTCAACATTCCTGTTTTCTTTTTA
>Ga0116231_10003026_pt1 | contig 35119 bp, 27 predicted proteins | sample S1TSphgellanicum_2_FD_89695 | JGI IMG/M metagenome (GOLD analysis project Ga0116231, IMG submission 89695) | Host-associated microbial communities from peat moss isolated from Minnesota, USA - S1T2_Fd - Sphagnum magellanicum MG | ecosystem: Host-associated > Plants > Peat moss > Unclassified...
GGGGAGGGGAGGGGAGGGGAGGGGGTGGGGGGGGGGTGGGTGTGTTGTTGCTTATGTATGTACAATCAAGTTGAACATATGAGCTCAAATTTTCATCATTTTGCATCAAACAATTTGGTATGCAATCAGTTTGGGAGTTATCATTTTGAGCATGGAAATCATTTCCCCTCATTTGAGGCATTATTTTTGGCACCAAACAAAACAAAAGGATGAACAAAAACCCCATGCTCAAAGAGGCCTACTACTACTACCCCCACAATCAATTTGGCTTGGCCACAAACTTTTAGGGTTTTAGCTTTTTTTTCCCTTTAAACCTTAGAGGTTAAGCTCTTACAAGTTTGGTAGCTCATAAATACCAAAAAAAGTTCCCCAAGATATTTATTTCCTACTACTCACAAGCTAACATTTCCCTTTGTGTTTGTCTTCTTCCTTTTGCAAAGCTCTACTATAGTTTTGGCACAATCTTCTCTCCCATTCTTCTTCTTTTTTTTAGGGTTTTTCTTCACATATTTTAGGGTTTTGTTGCAATTCCAACAATTGGGTTTCTCCCCCCCTTCCTTCCCCTTGATCCCTCTCTCCCCCAACTTTGCAATCACCTTACTTCCCTTCCCCTTTGTTTTGCCCAAATTTTTAGATTGTGTGGGAAATGGCCTTGGGAATGATGAATTCCGTTGATGAAGCTATGTAAGGGGCAATCGGGCATGGATGATGTTTTTGATTTTTGAATTTTTTTTTTTTTTTGGGGTGGGGAAAAATGGGTCTCATTTTTGGACTCATATTTTCTAAAATTTGTCTAAGGGGTTTAAGCCCTTCAAGTTAATTGACCATTAGAGAGAGAGTTGGTTAAAAAATCTCATCATGCATGGTCTTCATACCCTTAGCTTGGCATAAAATAAAGATTAAGAATGTGGCAAAATTTGGAATTGGTTAAGATTAAGTCAAACAAATACCCTAAACTATGCTTGTGTCCAAAAGGAGGTGTTTAAAAATGTGGCAAAAAATGTACAAAATTTACACACCGTGAGATTGGAATTGGGGTGGGGAATGGATTGCAATGCATAGTTGTAGACCGAGATACCATTCATTCAAAGTATCTCTCGGTGTACACATTTTGAATTGGCTTGGTAGAAATTGTGCATTTGCAAACATCAAAATTCAGTTCTTTATTCAACTCAATGAATGAGTCCTTCTTCTTCAAGAAGGACCATTCCCCTAATATTTTTCAATAAGTTTTTTTGTCATTTCTTCAACCAAAAGTATTGGAATTCTTTTAATATATATAAAAAAAGTGTCTTCCTAATGTAAAAATTCAAACTACTTTTTGAGAAAAATTTGCAAAAATTTGGATGCCACAAAATGAGGAAAAAAAAAAAAAAAACCGTGTTCATGTCGAAATTTTACTAAATCCTTCAAACTCAAAGGGCCCATAATCCAATTGAATTCGTCAATACAAAAGGCACTTAAAAAATTAGGATAAATAATTCATTTCAAAACATAAATTATAAAGATCTATATTTATGAGTGACAAATTTTATAAAAAAAAAAAATTTGGTGATTTTTTTTTTGGGAATTTCTTGACCTGAAATATCTGATTTTGACCTATTCAAAGGATTTTTAAATGAAAAAAAAGACCCAAATTAGCCAATTTTGAAAAAAAAAAAAAAACAAAAAAACATCTAAGAGATTTCTTTCTATTCTCTCTCTCTTGGTCCAACTTAGGTTATGGACTAGGGTACCCAATGAGAGGCCATCCGTTGGTTACCGGACATAACCATCCCTAGTGAGAATCAAGGTCCCCTCTTTTTCATCCATGCAAAGAGCCGCTATGACATTTTTCATCCATGAACCTAAGGGTTACCAAGATTCCCTCTTTTGTCATCCATGCAAAGAGCTGCTATGACATTTTTCATCCATGAAGCTAAGGGTTACCAAGATTCCCTCTTTTTCATCCGTGCACAGAGCTGCTATCACATTTTTTCATCCATGAAGCTAAGGGTTACGAAATCATTGGGGGCAATGAGGGCTGAGGGTGGTGCCTTTTGTTACCTAGTAGGTCACTAATGAAACCCAAAGGGTCAAAGGGTACCTATGCCTTGGTAACTCGTGACCTGATAGCCAACGAGAGTGTCGAGATTCTCCCTACGAATACCAAAGAGAAGGTCCTAAGTAAGGGACTTGAAGACAATCTTGTAAGGGACTTGTAATTGCAAACAATGTTCTAAGGGACTTTTGGCAACTGGTAAGGTACTACTAATAAGCAACTCCTCTTCTTTTCTTAAAATTTCTTTTTATTAAAATTAAAAATTAAAAAACTGAAAAAATAATTTTTTTAATAAAAAATTTGAGATGTTGAAAAAGTGATGAATTTTACGCAAGTAAATAAAATTTAGTTGAGATCACACATTTTTTTTCAAAAATTCCCAAAAGAAATTTTCCCAAAGAAAAAATTTGCTGGTCCCAAGGTAGGTATGTAGGTAGGTAGGTAAGTAGGTAAGTAGGTACTAGGTAGGGAGAAATCTGATACCTGACCTGAAATAATTGGCAGATTTTGTCAAATTAATTATTAATTATTCAAAGAAATGGGCTCTCGTCTCACAATTTTTTGCATATTTTCAGATTTTTGACAGATTAAAAATAAAAATAAAATATCCCACATATTTATCGCAACCCTCTTTGTAGCCCAAGGCAAGGAATAAGCCCAGAAATAATTATTTTAAATAATTAAATAAGTGTATAATATTTCTGAGCTCTGGGAAAAGGTAGATTGGAATGTACTGATTTTGGAATAAATAAATAAATAAATAAATAGTTCTGAGCTCTGGGAAAAGGAAGATTGGAATGTGCCAATTTTGGAACAATCCGCCAATTTTAGCGCAGATTCTGCGAAGCTGGGGATTAGGGCAATACGTGGAAAACAGTCCTAACCATGGTTAACTGTCGATTACCATGGTTACCTATTCGATGACCGGTCAAAAGTGCCGAGGCTCTGGATTAACGGTCTGTCAATGGTTTCCTCGTGGATTCTTTTCATTCATCCATGAAGGCGTAACTGGAAGTTGGTAATCTGTAACCAGTAACGATCGAGCTAGCTAGCTAGCTAGTGTGGCTTTACCTTTCTTCGTAACTACGATCAAAAGTGCTGAGCCTGAGTTCAGAAGTTCGTTACCAAAGGTTTTCTCGTGGATGTATTTCATTCGTGAAGGCTGAAACTCAAAGTTGATAATCTATGACCACGTGTGCCGAACCTCAATGTTGAAGGGGTTCGTCAAGGGTTTTCTCGTCGGACGTATTTCATTCGTGAAGGCTGAGCTAGAAGTTGATAATGCGTATCAAGACTGGCTGAACGGGAATTTAGAGGCTCGTCGACAAGGGCTTTCTCGTCGAATGTATTTCATTCATGCAGGCTTAACTCGAAGTTGATAATCTATGTCACGAGTACCGAACCTGCGTTTAGAGGTTCATCAACAACCATGGGTTTTCTCATAGATGTATTTCATTGAACCTGAATGTAGAGGTTCGTCAACAAGGGTTTCCTTGCGGATGTATTTCATTCATGAAAGCTTAACTCGAAGTTGATAATCTATATCAAATGTGCCAAACCTGAATGTAGAGATTCGTCAACAAGGGTATTCTCGTCGGATGTATTTCTTCATTCATGAAGGCTTGAACTCGAAATTGATAATCTATGGTAGAAGTTCGTCAAAAAGGGTTTTCTCGTCGGATGTATTTCATTCATGAAGGCTGGAACTCGAAGTTGATAATCTACGTTCAGAAGTAGAAGAGTCGCCTTCCTGCCTTCCTTCCTTCCTTCCTTCTACCAACCCTGGTTAACCGTGGGTTTAAATCTTGTTAAAAGTTATCTATCCGCTGAAAAAGTATCGGCCAATTTTGAGACTCTGTAACCGTGGTTACAGTAACCAGGGGTTAACTAGTCTTCATCAGTCAAGCGGCCTTCTTCTCTCTTTGTCTCTATCTGTGTTGCTCGCTCTCTCTCTCTCTCTCTCTCTCTCTCTCCTCTTGTCATTTTTCTCTTGCGTTTTTCTTCGCACTTTTGCCGGTGATTAGCGCAAAATGGAGTGTCAATGAGCTTCGGATGTTGATCTCAGACGCAAGAGCCAGTCTTCCTCTTTCATTCCATGTTTTTTTGGCGGATTTTGGTGAAGAGTTTCGTCCGCCACGGTTTTGGTTTTTCAAGGGGTTGCTGCTGGTTCTGTTGTTGCCTTTCCTTACACCCGCTGCTTTCCCTTCATCAGACGTCATCCTCGCCCTCCCTCCTCCGAGCTTTCGATTCTGCTGATTTTTCTTATCCGATTGTGACATCGATTCGCCATCCTTGTCTCCTGAAGGCTTCTTCTTCTTCTTCTTGTATTTTTTTTCTTTTACTCGGAAATAAATTGTTTCTTTGTTTGTGTGTGAGGAGTGCGCACCATCATACCGTCGCTTGACGCTCTGTTTCTTCCACCTTGGTTTGAGTTTCTATTGAAGAAGCTTCTTCATCATCCTTGAAATTTATCCAAGTATGAACTATTTCTGTTGTTTGCTTTCTTCTATTCGTTATGGATCCTGATGCGTAGGTTTCATTCTTTTTCTCGCTGTCTCTATTTTGTCTCGCTTTTTCGTTGTGTTTTTTTTCCTTTCTTTCTTTCTTTTCTTCGGAGAATCCTCGCGATGTCTAGCTGCTGTTGTTGTGATTTCTGAGATTGCTTAGGAGGAGTTCGTAATCTGCTTTCTTCGGTCCCTTTTCTTTGCCGGATTTTCCTTTTGCGAAACTTCTTCTGGTTTTGCGCTTCTATTACAAGCCTTCGCTTCTTTCTGTTTTGTTTCTGTCTCGTTTTTGTTTTCGTTTTCTCTCCTTCTCTTATTCTTTTCGGATCCTGACAAGCAGCATCTGCACTACTGGTTTGTGCTTCTCTTACAAGCCTCCTCTTTTTTTTTCCCCTCTCTTTCTCTCTCTTTCTCTTGCTCTTTTCGGATCCTGGCAAGCACTGGTTTTGTTTGCCACATCGCAGTTTCTTTCTTTCTTTTCTTATGCGCGTTGTTGTCTGGAACATCAGACTTCTTCCCCAAGTTGGTCAGTCACATCGCTCGCTGGAGATTCTTCTCTATTACAGCCATCCATCATCGTGGACTCTTATCCGCAGCTCTCTTCTTCTTCTTCTTCGTCTTCTTCGTCTGTGTTGCGCTCTCTCTCGAATGCTGCTGCTGCGCACTTGTTTCTCCATTCCTATCCACACCAACGCTCAAGCGCATGAATACAATACCTTCGTTCCAATACTTTCTTTCTTTAGCCAGTGTTTGTTTCTACTCTGTGACGACGACTCCACCAGCACACGAATAGTGATACACGAATTTTCTTTCCAATAGACCATTATCGAAAGTTCCTCTCCTGTTCTGGATTTTTTTGAAGAGCTTCTTCAGTCAGCGAGGTGTGAGGATTTTGTAAAGCTTCTCGATCCAATAATCCTGCTGCTCTATTACGCATTTTTCTTTTTTTTCTTTCCTTTCGCGTGCTTTGGAGAAGGTTGCTTGGAAAGAGTTTTACAACGCTCATGGCCGCCAATGCATCAGCTCTGCCATGCCTATTAAGACCTGATAGAGCGTCGCACCAGGCCTCGTGACAACAACTTCTTCACAGTCTGTGTGACGGGAGGCTTTGTGGCAGAAAAAGAGCTTTGAAGAATTAGCCCGAGAGACTTTGCAACAAATCCTAGCAGCTTGATTGAGTGTGAGGAGGTGCGAATCATCAGGTATGTTCTCCGGTTCTCTCTGTGTAGTAGATTCAAGAGCTGGCTGGATTCAGATTTTTTCTTATCTTTTCTTTTCCCTCTTCCCTTAGAGACGAAGGATTCATGAGCTAGCGCGTGCAAAAAAGAAAAAAAATCCGTCGTGTGTTTTGAGATGATGTAACAGGAGGAGGAGCCTGGAGGACGTTGTTTTTTCCACCAGAATCAATCCGGGGCTGAATTTTGGTTTTTGTCCGCAACACAGATGGGGCGTGGGAAGGTAATCTTCAAGAAGGTGGCACCTGCTAGAAGCTCTGCAGCATCCAAAGAAGTAGCAGAAAGCAGCGGCGCATCGAATCCAGCAGCAGCGATGATGATGGCCCCTGCTGCAGTGCAGCAGCAGAAAAAGAGAGGACGACCGCGCAAGGTCCTTCTTATCAAGGAAGAAATTCCAGTCATAGACAACAACAATAAGAAGAAGAAACGGAAGCCGGACGCTGCTGCTGTGAATACTAGGACTGACAACATGTCGCAACAGCAACAAAAGACTAGAAAGAAACAACGAAGCCGGCCGACGGCGACGAAGAAGGCAGACGATTCCACGGATTTGAGCGCCGAGGACAATGACGAAGGAGGAGCAGTGATGAGAGACCTAATCGAGGAGGAGGAGCCTGCAAAACCCATGACAACAAGACGTTTAGGCAGCCGACGCAAGAGCGCGCCAAGACGGGCGGCTGGAGCTTTTCTGGAGTGTACTTGAAGGAAGAAAACCCTTTTGCATCCAGCAAGCAAGCAAAAACCCGCCACCCAACGTTCAGTTTTGTCTCTTTTGCTGTTTTGTTTGTCTGATTGATTGATTCTGCGACTCTCTCTCTCTCTCTCTCTCTACCAAAAGAAATAATTTAGATGGGTAGTAGTAGGATCATCATCTTCTCAAGCTTGTAGAAATTCATGGCCTGCTGCTGCCCCAAGCAAGCAAGCAAGCACCAGGCTGCCATGTCTGCAGGGCTGAAGAACCCAATGTTGTGATGAAGAAGAAGAAAAAGAAGAAGAACCCAATCTATTGAACAATTGGATACATCATTCAAGCTTTCAAGAAAATGGCTTGGTTGTTATGCGTGCATCATCACTGCTGCTGAAGACTATCTGAGTCTCTTGATGGGTTTTGTCTGAAATTCTTGAGGAACTTGCCTGCATCATCTATGCTGTTGAAGATGATCTGAGAGTCTCTTGGTACGCTTTTTGTCTAAAATTCTTCAGGGACTTTTGGCCTGCTGCATATCTATTGCTTCTGAAGATGATGATCTCTTCAGTCTTGGTAGCTTTTGAGTCTTTAGATTGTAGATGTTAAAGTCAGTGAACAGGAGAAGAAGAGCAGTGGAAGTGTTGACAGTATCTTCTGGTGTGGAGACTTTGCATTAGAGAAATGCTTGGCATTGGTCAATTTGGAGTGAAGTGCTCTCCTTCTGCAATTGTGGTGGAGGTCCTCAACGGCAGGGCATTCTGATTGAGAAAGTGAGAGCTTCTCATGTTGTTGCTGTTTTAGATTTCCACCCTGTTGTTGGATTGGCCAGAGAGCTTTAGTGGGAGTTCGGTTTTCTGTTTGAGCTGCTATACACGTCAGGCCATGCCATCTGTAATGTACTCAAAGCTCTGTGTATTGTTGGCTCGAGACCAAATCTGACATTCTTCTTGGCAAGGAAATTATTGTAGTATACTCTGAACATAATATGTTCTCATATCTGACAATGCTGTGATTGCTGTTATGCCTTCTGGCTGCAAATGGAATGTCTTTAGAAGACTTTCCAAAGTCTCTCAATTGGTATCTTTCCAGAGGTTTGGAGTGGACGAGTGTTTTTGTTTCTTGTGTTGCAGTGACTGGAATGTGGAGACTTGGTTGCCATCCGTGGACCTCAAACTCAGTCCATAAAGAAGAAGGATATCTCTCAACAAACTGAGTCTTAAGGCAAATCTCTGATTCAACGGAAGGCACATGATTCCAGGTTGAGGTGGATTGGTTATGAACAAGAAGAGGAGGAAGCCATACGAACAAGGAGTGTGCCTCAACAATTCTGAAGGTGAGTGTTGTCATGAGCTCTACTACTTATCATGAATCTTGAGAAGGTAGGATGTATAGACTGTCTCCATAGCTTTCAAGAGATTAGCAGTGATTGGTCATCTTTTATACCATTGACAAATGATTATATCAAAACTCTTCATCCAGATGCTGTCAGCAGAACTTCCTCACCATTTTCTCCCCCCCAAAGAACGCAAAGATCATGTCAGGAAATTTGTTTCACAACAAATCTGTTTAGCAATACTGTTTGAATTTCATGGATTCCAATCCTGTCGTGGTAGATCCTGTTCTCTCTAGTTCCATCACCTGAAGAAGTACAATATCTGAAATACAATTCTAGATCTGTAGTTGTATTCTTTCCAATTGACAGGATCCTCTGTTCCATCAGTTGCTCAAATTGTCACATTCTGTAACCACCCACTGAAAGGACTTCCTATATGTACTGTTCCCTGTATGTGTTCTACAATCAAATTCTAAAACCTCATTTCACATTTGGTCTTATGTTTAGAGTGCTGCCATTACACATCCAACTTACTATGTTCTGTGGTGTGCAGATGGGCAGAGAGTTGAAACTCCTGCAAAAGATGGAGAAAAGAATGCTAGACATACATACATGTAGAACAGTGCTGGTTGTTCTTTTTGTGAGGAAAAGGTCAGCAATTGGCAATTTCCGTACCTTTGCAGCATCTGCTCTGCACACACAACAATAGCATGAAAAAGGATGTTGTTGCTCACGTTGCATGCATCCTAAAGAGAACTTTGGAATGCAAAAGGATATAAATTTTTCTAGCAGTGCCCACACCAGTAGCATCTATCTGTGTATCATTCATGAAGCCAAATGTGCGGTTGGCAGCTGTAAACCTTGCAGCATTAGAGGAAGCTCACAGATTCTCAGGGCTGCACCAATGTCACAAGCATGCTGAGAAGGACAACAGATCCAACTTCAATTGGTGCGAAACGACAACACCCACAGCTTGCAAGGTGTTGTGTTGCAGTATATGTCCTGATCAAATGACTCAAACCAGAGGTGTGGATTCCATCTTCACTACTCTGTTAACACATCCTTAAAAAGCCTCAATTTTTGTTTGCACTCTATTATAGTATTTATATGTCCCAACTCAAATGTAAAAAACAATTGAAAAGGCTTTTTCCACACAATCTGCTAATGACAGTTTTGGAAACAACGTTGAATCTGCAGCTCTCTGATTAACATCCACAATCCTTAGAGACAGAAAACATCCACAAGCTGAGATGCTTTCTTGTTGTAGATTGGATTCAGGAAGAAAAGACTCTACATTTTTTTCTTAGTTCTCATAAGCTAGTTCTTCCTTCCTTCCTTCCTTTCTTCTTTTGCTAATCTTTTTTCTTCTGTAGTTTTCTTCCTTCCTCATCTGTGAAACATTGTAAAAAAGTGGAGTTAAATCATGATGATTTGACTTCACACGTGTTTGTTTTTTAATTTTCCAGTTGTTGAACTCTCTCTCTCCCTCTCTCCCCTCATTTGTACCAAAGCAATTTTATTCTGCAGTTGTTGAAGTCCCTCTCTCTTTCTCTCTTTTCTCATTTGTACCAAAGTATTTTTATTCTGCAGTTGTTGAAGTCCCTATCTCTTTCTGTTTTCTCATTTGTACCAAAGCGGTCTAAAACACTGGCATGTATGTACTCTACTTACAGGTGGAGTTCACAACTTGCAGACAGACCACCAGTGGTTTACTTCATTGCACTTTCCTTCTTCCTCTTAGACTCTCAAAGTAAGTCCCAAAGCTTTTTCTCGGCCACATTCAGCAATCACTTGGTACTACTACTACTACTTCCTGCACTTTGCTTGGGAAAGCACATTTTGTAAGAAAGACTTTGCAGACACAAGAATGAGTGTTCTAAAACACTGGCATATATATATATATATACTTTACTTTACTTACAGGTGGAGTTTCAAAACTTGCAGATAGATGGTCAGTGGTTTACTTCATTGCACTTTCCTTCATTGCACTTGACTCTCAAAGTAAGTGCCAAAGCTTTTTCTCAACCTCATTCAGGTACTATCACTTGGTACTACTACTAGTAGTAGTTCCTGCACTTTGCTTGGGAAAGCACATCTTGTAAGAGAGACTTTGCAGAGACACAAGAATGAGCTCCTTTTCCGCAATGCTATTCTATTGCAGAAATTTTAGCTGTTGCTGCTGCTGCTGTTCAAAAGGAAGATGAAATTCTTCTTCTGCAATGTTATAACTTAGTGTATGTATTGGCTAAGTTACACATGAAGAATTATACAATACTATACAATACTTTTGGTACATTCTTATATAATCCAGTACTAATTAATGAGTGTAATTTCAAATATTATGCAGATTTGAAAGCAATGAAATATGCAGACCTTACTGCTGCTATGCCACTCATACTATACACACCCACACCCACACCCACACTGGCACACCCTTTTTCTGGTTTCCAGTCCCACACAAAATTGACACAGGTAACCTATGTCTACTCTACTTCCACATTGCCATCTCCTTCAAAATCTGTACGCATACAACTAGTGCAGGAACTACTACTACTACTACTACTACTACTACCACAACATTATGGATGCTGCATCAAATAATAATGAAGCTCCAAAGTGTAGAAATAAAATCATGTCTTCTAGTCAGCAGGGTTGTTAATTCCTTACACCCAACCCCATTCATGATATGCAAGAGAGACCCTACTACTACTACTACTACTACTACGAGTCTTTCAACTTCATAAGGTTTTTTTGTATGATTGAAGATATGATTTGACTTTAGCTTTGAAGTTTTTATGTTCCTAATGTGGAGCCTCTCAAAGCTTTGATTGAATCCATACCATATTCACAACCACCACCACCAGCAACAAAGCACAAGTTGGTTTTGGACAGAAATTTCAGCTCTTTTGCTGATGCAAAACTTCTGTCCAGGAAACTCAGCTCCTTTGCTCTTAATGATAAGTGTAAGGAGAATAGCGAGATGGTCGGAACTCGTTGTCATATGCGCGGCCTCTATATGCGTTCTCATAAGCTGGAGTGTAGTTTGTATGTCCCCAGTACGAATAGGTGTCATCATATGCGTATCTGTGGCCTGGGTGCCCTGGGAGGCTGAAAGGCGGCTCAGCTGGATACACTGCTGCTCTGTGAGGGTCGATGTAGTTCAAAATATGTGCATTTAGAAACACTCGCCTGATCAGACTCACAACTACTTGTGGTGGCAGACTAGATGACACCACCACTGTCTGCTCTGGTATGTCACAGATGACGTTGGTAACCCCTGTGTACCCCCCAAGAGACAAAACCCCAATGCAATAAAACTGACCCATCAGTTCACAAGTCACATGAGTGAGCACCCGTGCCTTCACTTCTCATGTATTATCCATCCTTCCTACCTATGTACAGGACCCATTGTTTACAGCAAGTGTTACCATGGTGTAACACTTTGTAAGGCCTACAACACCATTTTATCTGTAGCAAGAACTAACTAGTAACCCTCATGAGTATCAAGAAATCTCCATGTTCACAATTAAGGAAAACCATCAGGGTTAGGCAAAAATAAGTTTCCTTTCTAAATTGAACAGATCTCCCAGACAAGGATGGGAAGAATTAGAACTCACAGAAAGTAAGAACAGAAATTGAGAAGAGCAATACATATAGCAATGGAAAACAATGATAATAGTGTCTAACTTCAGGGATAAATCTGGCAAGGTGAAACAGCAGTCATAGTCTCTCACCTCATTTGTTCAGGGATAAATCTAGCAATGCGAAACAGCAATGACAGTCTCTCACCTGCTCAGGGATAAATCTAGCAACATGAAATAGCAATGACAGTCTCTCACTTTCAGGGATTGTCAACAGTAACACTTCTGATACCAGCTTATCTATCACAACTTACACACCAGGACTTCACACTGTAGCAAAGAAACTCCCTACATGGGATTTATCTAGCCCATTTAGCATCATAAAAAAAGTGGGGGATAGAATTGTGAGTTCAAAGGATTGTTTTGTTTGAAGTCTTGAGTAATCACCTTCAACGCTCAATACATCTTTGATTCTTGCAACATCTTCCAAATTGACCAAAGGCACCCTTACCACAACATCCTGTCAAAAATCCATATAGCATAGATGGATGGATGCTTAGTTACGAAGTCAAACTTGTGGAGGCAAGTGACGACACAAACAACTTAGGACATCATGCAACTTAGATGCCATGTTAAAACATTCAGTTCGTTCTCCCTCATTCAAGTCTAGAATTCAAATCTGTTGCATGGATGCAACTCCTATATGCTAATCCTCACATACCTTGTTTGAAACTGAAATGCACAATCAACCCTGGAGCTCAAAAGGATTTACTCCATAATTTTGTCATGAAGAAAGACGTGATTCACTTGGAGCTTCTTGGAGCTTGGGAGGAGCATTCAAGGGTCTGAAAAGTATAACAACATTTGAACTTTCAACACTATATTTAATTGGGGGATTTTGTTGGTTGAGCAAAAACTTACTGGTAGAAGGGAGCCTTGAGTGTAAGGACCAAAGTCTGGATGACCACTATATGACAATCTGGAGTAATGAGGATCTCCCAAATGCCGTTGCCGACTATTGATGACCCATGTTGGCTCTGGCCTGCCATAATAACTCTGCTCCATATCAAACCACTTCTGATGGGTTAACAATCTACATATACCAACATTTACCCAAATACTACACCATAGTCACACACAGCAACATCCATATGAGCCATAGAACTGGAAGCCATGCAAGTAACTAAACTTGATTAGCTGCTTAGCACTGAAGAAGAAAGTGAGCAATGCTTGAAAATCTGCATTCCACTAAATGCTCAAAGAGATCACTTATCCTTAAGATCCATCATTTACTTCACCTTCAACACACAACACTAACATAATAAGGTTTACCTTAGATCATCAATTTTGACACATATTCATGTTGGAGAAGCCATATCTCACACAAACCAAAGTTCATGACACATCTAGGTGGTAGTTTTATCCATTTCTATAGAAAATCTGTTTGGTGATTATCATAATGTCCTCTAACATACATCACTGTGACCAGATATTCAGTGGCTTCATCCAATTCTAATTAATATATACACACATATATGATATGTTTATCATAATTTGATGTTTTATCATAGTTTAACATGCACTGTTACCACATCTCAAGGCCAAGTCTTTTTAATTGCCAAAAAATTTCAACCTATACAAAGGAATTCTCATGGGACAAAAAATGGCCCAAATTTGCCAAATTTCAAAGGAAAAAATTTCCAAACCACCAGATTTTTATGATATGTTCCAGTAGGTAGCCAAGAGTCTAGAAGGATTTTTTTCATTTCTTTTTCCTACTTTCATTTCTAGTATGTAGCCAAATTTGACTAGATTATTTTCTGGATGATCACCACTTTGGCTACATCACAAAATACTTAAAAAAAGACCCTGCGTCAAGCCCTATTGCTGGAGCCATATTTTGTCTGAATGACAAGAATTTTGAGTCTAGTTGCGTCTTTAGCTTCATTAACTCAAGCATAATATATGTTTGAAATTTCTTTAAAAACAAGTGTTCATTTGTTTTATTTGAGCAAGATATGAGACAGACACCCAAACAAAAAAACCGAAGAAGAAATGAAAATAAGACCTATGCAAATCCATCAGCAAAGGCTTAAAAAAAATGTTTTTTCCAATTGGTGTTGGAACTTCTTCACAACCTTAGAGAAAATCCTTAAGAAAAAAGCTCTTAACCAAATTCCTCAATTCCATCTTGTATATCATCAACAGAAACAGTCTCCCAACAAAAAATCACACAGTACGAAAGCATCTATCTGCTGCTCTTTTCAGAAACAGGGGACAAGAGGAGAAAGAATCAAGAACCATAGTTCAATTCGATTTTTCAGGCAATTTTTTTTCCTTTCAGAGCATGAGGTGCGATCTTCACCGGACTCTTTGTCCTTGGGGAACTTCGATTCGACAAAAGAACACAACTCAAAAGGGAGTTATGTGAAGAGAGAGAGAGAGAGATCCAAAGTATTTGAAGATCATTGAGAGAAAGTTTAAGTTGTGCATACCTCTGTCGTGTACCTCGACATGATCTTTCTCCGTTCAAAATCCGGATGCTCGACTCTGAACTTTTGTCACCTTCACACACAGATTAGACGATTACTACGTTCGGCGCGCCCTTCAAGCTCTCGATCAATCACTTCAAACGACCAACTAGTGGAGTACTTTCCCCTTCTGCGCTCGCTTGGTTAATGGACTTTTCACACCAAAGCAAGGGGGAAAAAAAAACCAGAATCCTCTCCTAGGCTTAATCAACTGCACATATTTCGAGAAAATTGCTTCTGCTCTTAGTAGCTTCTAATCATCTTTGCACCGTCCGGAAGCAGCACTGACACTAGCGCTTTCTCTAACTAATACCTGTGCCTGAATATTATCGCGTTAAGAATTTTCTGGTCGCTCGTGTTCACAAGCTAAGTTTCATACAATCGCTTGCCCCTGCAGAGGCTCCTGTTCACTCAATTCAGCAGGCGTATCTAGAAATTCAGCGAAAGCTTCCGAGGTCTACCAATCTTAACACTTCAAAGCTTCCGCTCAAAACCAAAAAAGTCAAGAAAAACAGGAATTAAGCTACAGCCACAATGATAAGCATAACAAGGATCCATTCGATACGTACATACTGTAGCGATAAAACTGAATTACTACTATTCAATCTCTCGAGCCGAGCTCGCAATCGTCTCGAGAACTTCCCAAAATTCTCAAGTTTCTCGTCACTCGTAGTCACAAGAAAAAAATCGCTTGTCCCTGACTACACCAGGCGTACCTAAATTCAGCGAAAACATCCGTCGTCTACAGATCTCAGCACTAGAAAAGTTCCGCACAAAAGCTAAAAAACTGAAGGCAAAAAAGGAATTAAACTACAGCCACAATAATGATAAGCATAATAAAAAAGGGATCACTTCGAGATATGTACCTCTGAAACCGACGATTCACTGCCGCTGCGCCCGAATTGAATTTTGTTGCGTGAATTGCGATTCAGTCTCTCGATGAGCAGAGCTCTCCAACGACGGTCTCTAGTTTCGGATAACGATAGATGAGGGAGAAGACAACAAGACAAGCAGGAGGAGCACAACGTGCGACTAAGGAGAAGAGAAGAAGCAGAAGAAGAAGACGACGCGAGCAAGAAGACAAGAAGAGGAGGAGCAGAAAGGACGCTTCTAGTGTGGACGCGCAACAAGACACGTAATACGATCGTCACATACGCGTTCAGACTGAGGGCCCACCATGTCCACTCATCCATCAATAGTCTCATGCCAGGTGGACACATATCTTGAACGCTTTCGGTTTGAACGAGCCTTTTTCGGCGCTCTCTGTTTTTACCGTCTATTCTCTTTAGTCGGGTCTAGTAAAAAGTAAAAACACAATGTTACTAGGTAGTAGTGCCAAGGGTTTTCTTTTCCAAATTTTGTGAGATCGGTGGACTGGCGAGCATGCACAAGAGAGCCAGCTTTTTTTTATTTTGGGTTAAATTCGTGAAGTAGCCAAAATGGCAATGATCCATAGGAGAATTTAGCCAAATTTGGCTACAAGCTAAACATGAAAGGAAAAAAATTTAAACATACTATAATTTCTGGCTACCTACTTGAACCATGTATAGAAAGAAACCTGGCGATTTTTCAAAAGAAAAAAAAAGAGTCTAATTATGGCTACTGAATAATTGATAAGCTACAGCCACAATGATAAGCATAACAAGGACTCTTTTTAGCACTTTCAGATTTTTAAGCTTTTTGACTATATGTAGCCAGAAAAGAAAAGGCTGAATATTAATTAGCCAAATTTGGCTAAAGTTCAGAGAGTATAGTAGAAAATGTTTGGAACCCTTTGAAAATTTTCCCAAAAGTTCCCAAAAGTTCACCAAATTTGCTTGGGAATTTTTTTTAAAAAAGCAAAATGACGAATTTTCGCCACTAAAAAAAAAAAAACACTGCCACAGCCCCTCTTTTTTTTGGGTCCCCAAGAGGCGTAAAAATCCTTTTAATTAATTAATAAATAAATAAACGCTGCTAATAGGTACCTATTAGTAAACCAATAATGTTACTAGTACCTATTAGTAGCTTACTAGCAAGCTATTAATTGGTACTTATCAAGTTACTATTTGGTACCGGTGAGTTTTGCATAATATCTGGTGTGGTAGGCGGGAACGTGTAAGGTAAGGGTTGAGTACACATTGTTCCCCAGTGAGGAAAGGGGGTTTGGCCACGGGGCGGTGGAGGAGTACTTCATGGGCCCTAAAATTTCACAAAGATCCCACCTCCTTGCGCCGTATCAAGTGTAAGGACCTGGGTTTTTTTTTTTACTTTTCTAAAATCTTTCCATATTAAAGGAGGTGCCTTACTAATAGGGGATTTTATTTTTTTTGGTTGTGAATTTTTGCACCATGGCAAACCCACCCCCCCTCCCCCCTATTTTTTTAAACATTGGAATTCTTTTGTCATAGATACCTATTTTTAAATTTTGAAATTGTATATTTGTAATATTTAGAAATAAATTTAAGGAATTTTGGGATTTTTTTACCATGGTACCAATGTGGGTGCTGGTTCAGCCAAGACCTACTACCACTCAAACTTCAAAATTTTGAAAATAAGATAAAATAAAATAAAATAGCTTAGAAATAGTTGAAATTGTGTTGAAATACTCTCCACATAATATTTTTTTAAAATCCCAAAAATCTGGTCAAATTCTTTTTTTCTATAAAAAAAAGGAAATTTTTGATGGGATATTCTTTATTAATTTTTAAGGTGGTGAACAAAATGTGCAAGATAAAGCTCGAGGAGGTAGGCTTTATGGGTGGAATAAGGGCCCCACAAGACAAAGGCACACATGGGCCCAAACCTGATATAAAGCCCAGTTTCAAGGGCTTTACATGAATGTAAAAGATAATCCAATAAGTTGTTTTACACTCGATATAAATGGATTGGCAACAAAACAAGCGGGTTTTTACAACTCTTTTAAAAAACCATAAAGCACGGACACCTTATTTTCCTTTGTATTTTCAGGTCAGCCGTAAACCAACCTTTCCCCCCTCCGTCGTCATCCATGCAAAACCGTCATCATCGTTAAGTGTAAGATGCAAAACTTGACACGGTGGTTCAAAATCACTTACTCCTTAACCCTAGGGTCAATTTGTCCATTAAAAAATCTTTTAAATAGTGAAATGAATTTTGGTGAAAATATGAAGCTAAAAAAAGTGTTCAAAATGTTCAAAACCATTCGTAGTTATTGCAATCTCAATAATTTCATTCCTCATATTACAATGTCATAATAGTAGATCATGAAAATGAATTATAACTCAGAATGACTTTGGAATCATTGTAGCAATGATCACCAAAATACCCATCTTACAAAACCACCAAAATACTCATCTCACATAAACCAGTTCCAATGAAACATTGTCACTGGAATAATTTCAAAAAAAATTGATTTTTTTTAAAATTATTTATTTATTTGTTTTTGTCCATTGTGGAAACTTGGTACTTTGGCTGTTATGGTACTTTGTGATTATTTTCATTTCATGGCTTTCTGTCCCTATTTTGCAAAGAAATTGAGAAAAACTTGGAATTTTTTGAATCTTTTTTCCTCGTAGTGCAAAAAACTTATTTTTCAGCAAGCCGTTTATCAGTTTTGTACAATGAAAAAAATTGGAAAAAAAGTTTCTCACCCAGGCAAGTACATTTTACACCTAGATGAGCGAGAAATCGGTAAAGCATGAGCTTTAAATTTAAACTACGGAGCTTCAGAAACTTCAGTAAATATCAACCAAGAACTGTTGTACTGTAGTACCTTAGCAGCTTTCACACATGTTTGTTGAATAATTAATTAATTAATTAATTTTGAAATTTTGAATAAATTGAATTTTATTAAAGAATAACCCAAGTGGGGATTCAAAGCAGGGATTAGAGGATCAAACTAGGCCCCAAAGACTCAGCAAATTTTACAAATAGCTATATTATACATATCCCCTTCCAAAGACTAAAAATCAGGGTCTCTGAATCCAAATCTAACAATCCACAAGTTAAAACAACATAGTACCGAAATTGTGGCTTTGGCACAAATTGTAATTTTTTAAAGAAATGCTGAATTTTTTTCACAAAAAAATATTTTTCTGCCCCCCCAAAAAAACAAAAAATTGTAAAAGAAAATGAAAACTCTTGTGAATTATTCAAGAATATTCTACTTTCAAAGTGAAGTCTTCAAAATTAAGTAATTATTCAACAGACATGTGCTGAAGCTGCCCTTGTACTACATACACTATATCCTTGAACAGACCTCACTCAAGAATGTAAACTTTTTTGCTCTTGGTCACCAAGCATGCATTGAAAATTTGTCCATGAAAATTTGTCCAAGAAAACACCACTGCCCAGCACATGCACTGGTACCTTCACCTTTCTTGAATGACACATCTTAGAAGCCCACGAAATATTGATACTTTTTGGCTTTATAGATCATTTTTTTTTAAAACTTTGGTGGAAAATTGTGCCCTTCAAAGGTGCTATGGAAGCAAACAAAGGGACCCAATAAAAACAAAACAAGCAGTGTGTCACAGTGTGTATGGCCTTGCCCATTTACATTTTAAAAAGTATCTCAAGGCAAAAGAAAGAATTACAAAAACTCATTGAACATTTCCCCATGCAAAAATATAATCTTCAAAAAAAAAAGCCTCTAAAAGAAACCAAAATCCTTCAAGATATTATAAGAACTCTATAATAACTAATCTCTCCTCAAGTTTCAACACAAGCCAAAATATCATCTTTCCAAAATCCTCAGATAAAAAAAATAGACCTATTATTTATTATTACCTAGTACATATGGGCCAAAATCCCTTAAGCTACTATTTATTATACTCTATAATGAATTTAAACACAATATCCTTGCCGTGGTACGCAAGGCCAACAGAACAAAACAAAAATGTATCACATGAAAGGAGAGCGTGCCGGCTTTTGTCATCCACTTGTGCATGCATTATTCGTGCATCAAGCCTTTCAGTCAATAGAGTCAAAACCCAAAACCTTGGAGTTTGCACTTTTCTTAAAGTTTTTTTTTTTTTTTTTCTTCCTTCCTTGTAGTGAACAATATGCATGACCTTTAAGTGTTTTTTTTTTGTTCTATTTTTCACATTTTTTTTGGTGTTTTATACGTGCTTGCACCCATATGCATGGCAAGAGCTCCCAAAACACACACACACACACACACACCGACCTCTTTTGCTTTGTTTTTTCCATTTTATGTGCTTCAGCCAATGGCCATTGCCGGCCACCATGCACAAACCCCATTTGCATTACTGGGAACTGAACCCATGATTAAACATGAATATTTTCTACTGGCCCAAATTGGAGAAAATTAAGCTGGCCTTAGCCAAACTTTGACTGATTATATATATAATAATAATAACTTCATTATAATTTTTCCATTCATCTTTGAGCTGAACAAGTCCAAAACTAGCCATGTGGTCATATAGATCATCCGCCATGTGAAAGATCTGGATTTGAGAACTATTCAACCCCAAACACACTCAAGTCAAAACTACCACCACAATTAACTTACTCTACCCACTATCAAAATATAAATCTAAAGGCGGTAAAAGAACCAATTGCCACAATACTTTGTGACAAGGTGTATGTGTGAAAACAAACAAATGGCATAACCCAATCCATCTATGAAGGAAGGTAGTTTGTTTTGTTTTGTTTTGTTTTATTTTCAGATCCATGGAACCTGGATGCTTCAGATCGTGTTCTTGATGTCTTTGGCCAGGTTTTGCTGAGGAGGGGTGCGTGGGCTTGGTTCCATGATGTTTGGACTTGCAGTGCAAAAAAGTTCTTGAATATTGAATGATTTCTTCACTGAAAATTAAATTAAATTAAATTGTAGCTACAAATTTCGGAGGAATTGGAATGTGCCTTTGGTGTTGTTGGAAAGATCTTGATGCACAGGATTTAATGGAATTTATTTGGTAAGATTGGGATTCAGAATGTGGGAGATATTGAATTTTTAAGTGATTTCTGCCGCTGAAAATTCAAATAGATTCCCAAAAACCAGGTTTTGGAAGGAAAAATCAGTTGAGGATGTGGTAACACTTGGGCCAACGGCACAGGCCACACTAGTGGTTTCTTTGTCATAATTAGTCAAAGTGCATTCTTTGGGTGCATAGTACTACATACATGATACAATCAAATTTGGATATACGTACAACAAACAAGTTTTCATACATACATACCTTGTACATGTGTTAGATCATGTGTATGTTGCATACCATAGAGCAGGTTGAGCAAAGGATTGTTGCCAAGGTAAATAGGATTTATACATCAAGGGCGTGATGACACACCTATTGCACATATCACTGTTCCATCTGCTCACCTCTGCTTTCATAGGTAGAGAGGCAAGAGAAGAAGAAAGTGCAGCAGCCACCGCAACAATATGTTGCAAATGCATCCAAATTATTTGTTCAAGCTTTCACTAAGCATTTCAAAAACTCCTCAACACTATGGTTGTTGTCTGGATGGTTCTTGGTTTGCAAAAATGGATCAGCTACTTGGACTTGTCAGTGGGAAACCTGTGGATACCGGTCATCAATGCAGACATTCCTTTTCTTTGTCAGCTAAGTTTATCTCTGACTCACGATGTAAAATAAGTGTATTGTGCTGATATTTCTTGAGTTGGTGCAAAACGTGAGCACACCACACAAGTGGCTAGTTCAACAAAGCCTGCTTTACAAATGATCCTTCATCGTCCCAAAGCCATCTTTCAAGGGGTGCCAATACACAAAGGCAAAAGTAGCAATGCTGCCAGTAGATTGCTCCCCCCCAAAGTGATGTCAACCAAAGTACTCATCTGCAACTCCACTTCCATGCATGTCCATACTTGCATCATTCTCAGTAAATGAGTTCCCATCTCTGCCTTGCTGCTGCTGCTGAATAGGATGAAAACCAAACCCTGCAGTGCCAGATGCATCATGATATGGTGCAACACCTGGCTCCTCCTCCCAAGCCAGATCTGCATGCTGCTCCGAGATCATACCAGTCCTCCTGCCCAAATGGCCACTATTGCTTGGCACTCTATAACCAGCTGGGGACATACCTAAGGCAGGCAGGTCCTGCCCAATCGAACTTGCAAGGGCACCTGTGAAAAAAGAATTTTTACTTTGATCCAGAGGTGCTGCCTCTGTTTGCCCTGGTACAGATGTTCCCACAGATCCTGCTAGACCTGCCACAGCTTGCTGCTGATGTTGCACAGAAACCTGACGTTGGTGAGGCTGAGTTCCTGGTGGCATTGCTGCATCATCTTCACTAACACTCTCAAGTTCACTCTGCAAGATCCAATCCCAATATGCCCTCACTATGAATTCATTAAGGAAAGAAGCAGGCTGCACTGTATTTGCTCAGCCTGAAACAAAACAGACTCAGTACAACAGATGATGCTTGGCACATGCTTGCTGACACTGACCATAATCCAAAAAAAGAAGCTGAAGATAGGCCTTAACAGCTAGAAGTAGCATAGGTGGCACAATCAGCACTTGGGAACTTGAAGACAACCTGAAGATAGCCCAAAATCTGCCCTACTGATATGTTTGACCCAGCTTGGTGCTCCCTCAGTAACCAGAAGTACAGTTTCTCCTGTTACAGAAACAGCATAGCACTAGTCAGATCACAAAAGCAAAACCCTAGCAGAAGGTTTTATAAACCTTGCTTATGGCTCTCTGCATTGTTTGCCATCACATACCATGTTGTGGTTTGACAGGGCTAGGAAGTGCAGAAACTACAGTTTCCCTCCGAGAATTAAAGATTTAAATGCAAACTTGCATTGCAATTTGACTCACACAATTGCAATACAAGCATCATGCAGACATGTATGTGTTACAGCAACCTGTTACATGCACAAATATTGATGGTAGCATGAATACCAAATCACATCAGCACCCAAGGGAACAGAGTGACCTAACCAATGCACTGAGTCACACATTCTAAACCCTAAGCAGAAGGTGGCATGTCAACTTTGACCATTTGCAGGAATGAAGCCTACTGAACATATTGACCATTTGCACCACAAGCACATCCTCCTACACACAATTGACTGGAGACATCACCATCCACATACAGGAATATTAATCTCCAACACATATCATACAGAACACCATGTCACAGCAACATTAGCAAGCATGAGCTGAACTTTGTGTACAAACACCAAGACAATTGGATTGGTGAAAGGAAAGTTTGCTATCATTTTGAACCCTGCATCAACACTTGCAACACCAGAGATCGACATGTATGAGAAAATCATGCCTATAACCAGCATACCCAATCATCCTCACAGTTGCCAAACCCTAACTTCTATAATTCACAAAAGAGACAGTGAATACTTTCAGAAATTGTTGCTGCCTATCCATCAACCTGAAAATCTATTTCATGTGCAGCCCTTCCAAGATATTTCAAGAGAAAAAACAGATGCAAAGTAAGAACCATGAATGCATAAAACCCTAGCTTGCGTTCCCCACAGAATCAAATGGAGATTTTACAGATGTTAATAAGTCCATAAACCCCACCACCAACAAAAGCATAGTCAAGTAAAGAGCGCAAATTTGCACATAACAAAAGCCTGACACAGATTCATTGAAGACAAGTAGCACCAAATTAGGGTTAGGGTTAGGGTCAAGCCCGCACTCTCCACAGAATATGGAGCCGTTCCTTGAGAAGAAAAAAACAGAAGAGGTTTTGAATGTGTACTCTCCTACCACAGCATGGCGCTCCCCTGCTTGGAAAGCATGCTTCTGCTGGTGTTGCGCCTGGGTGTAAAGGTGCGAGATGGAGTTAGCGGCAGTGCAAAAGGATGTGTGAAGCGTTTTCTCGACCTCATCAAGCCCCGAATATTCAGATTTCCTCTTCTTCATCATTTTCCGTGAATGAAGAACCACCACCACCACCGTGATCCTACTAGGTATCCTGTTGCTGCGACACAAATCGAAAACAACCAAACAAACAAACAGTGCTTCTCCCTTCTTCACCCACACCTCTTCTTCACAATCTTTCTTCTCCCGACTCCGTAAATATCTCGATCGCTCGCTAATGCTTAAATTCCGTTCCTCGCTCGCCCGCTAATGCTTAAATTCCGTTCCTCGCTCGCTCGCCGATGATTGAAATCCGTTCCTCGCTGTGCTCGTCCACGTAGTCCCGGTCTTGCGCTTCGCTCGCGGTCGCTGTCCGTTCCCACCGGCGGACCTTTGCGCTTCCCTCGCGGGCGTTGTCCGTTCCCACTGGTGGACCTTTGCAATTCCCTCGCGTTTGCTTCCTGTTCCCACTGGCGGACCTTTGCACTTCCCTCGCGTTCGCTTCTTGTTCCCACTGGCGGACCTATGCACTTCAATCGCGTTCACTTCCTGTTCCCACTGGCGGACCTTTGCACTTCCCTCGCCATCGCTGTCTTTTGTTCCCACTGGCGGACCTTTGGTCGCTGTTTGTTGTTCCCACTGGCGGACCTGTTTTGTGTTTGTACTACTCTTTGAAGCACGCCACCTGAACAACGGGTTCGCTACGTTCACACCTCATGTTATCATGTTATCACGTTCACAGACACAATGGCAATGGGCATCAGGATTTTAATTTTTTTCCAGTCTTGTGATATCAAAAAATTGGTGAATTTTCCCACAAAATTAGCAAAATTAGTCCAATTTACACTAGAAAAACAATTGTTTCCAAATTTTTCCCAATTTCTTTTGTCAAAAAAAAATCGCTAAATGACATCTGCCCAATGCCCACACCCACATTCATTATCATTCTCTCACCATCTTTCCAATTCCGTTCCCATTACCCAAAAAACAAAATTTCCTTAATAATTTTTTCTACTTTGAATTTTTTTTTACTTTTTGGAATTTTACAAAAATAATTCTACAAATCAACACCATGTTTCCTAACTCTCTTCCCATTTCCTATTTTATTCCCATTGCTAGTGTTTTAATTTAAATTATTAATTTGAATTCTTTTTACATTTTGGAATTTTATAAAAAACAAATTCTACAAATCAACACCATGCTTCCTTTCTCAATGTTTTTAATAAGAAGTTTTAACAAATTTAATTTACATCATTTTCTTTTTAAAAAAAGTCTAAAATCCACACCAATGTTTCCACTCCTATCCCAAATTTTCCTATCTTCCCATTTACTAGGTTTTTTAAAAAAACTTTACTTAAATGTCTAAAATGAACTTCAAATAATTAGTTTTTGGTTGATTGATTATTGGGCTTCTTTCTTTTATTTTTTCCTTGTTGTTCCTCTCCCACATACACCATAAAACTATATTTGCATTTGTTTTAGTCATTTTTTCAACGCAATATTATGCAATGCAATTTGTGCATATTAAACATCATTTCTTACACAACAATCATCCAACATTTTTTTCATGATTTATCATGGTGCGATTGGTTTTTCATTGACACTCAAGGTTAAATGGGTGAAAGTTGTGGAAGATTTTTTTAGGATGCATATGTTGCCATCATCCAATAGGTATTGGCTTTTTCAAAATTAATGAGGGAATTTGAAATATCCTATGGAACAAATGATATGAGCTCAATTTTTAAATACATAGCGTAGGTAGGCTAGGCTAATATGGGTGAACAAATAAGGGTTTAGAACCTTTTGTAACTAACCTTCCAACTCATATGGTCTTGGAGTCCCAAGAGAAGTCGTAGACTAGGAGTGGGTGCACCCACCCATTGTCATTGAAATGGAGAAAATTTCAAACAAACACTTGCCATTCTCATGAGCAAACACCTTGCAACTTGTGAACAAACAATGTACATTTGACATTTGGACAAGATCTGACCTTTGATCAAATTAAATGTTGTTCATATTTTGCCTTAAAAAAAAGAAATGTTTCTTTCAACAAATAGAAGTCCATGTTTTAAAAGTCAAATCAATTACGTCTTATGTCAATAGAAAGTAAAAGCCTCATCAACATGAAGTTCTTTGAAGGTAATACATAATAACCTTTTAAATGATTTTTCCACAAAGGACTTGAAACAATGCTTATCAAGACAACATTTTTTCCTTGAAGAATCTAAAGGCTTAATTTATTATAGGAGACTGTATAAAATTTGAAAAAAACCATTCATTTGATATGAGGAAAAAAGGTGAAATGTAAGACATGTCATGGGGAAAGTGAAGAAAAAGGTGAATTTGGGACTCCTTAAAGCGATTCTTTATGTTTCAAATGAGGTACCCCACTCATGCTTGGACCCATTACAACCACTTCAAGTTCATGAAAGTCCATGACCATCTCTTTATATGGATTTCAATAAAGACCTCCCATGTTCCAAGTCTTGTGATTCCATTTTTGTTGTGGTTAATTGGTTGACAAAAATGGTGCATTTTATCATAACCACCAAGATTATGACAAATGAAGGTATCAAATTATTTTTCTCAATAACATATAAAGTACCATGGCCTATAATTATACATTGTTTGAATTGTGAATCTCAATTCATGTCCACATTTTGGAAAAGACTATTCAAAATTTTAGGGGTCCAAATTAATCTTTTTGGGTAAACCATCCACAAACAAATTGCTAGACTAAAAGGGTGAATAAGGTATTAAAACAATGCATTTTGGTGTATGATCAATTACCATCAAAATGATTGGGTCAACCTTTTTCCCTTGGTTAAATTTGCATATAACAATACATATCATTCATCATTTAATCACATTCCATTTTCACAAACTATGGATGACATGTTAAGTTTAATACCTAAGAAGTGGGTAGGATGAATATAGAGAATATTTCATCAATATTGCATGACCATTTTTTTTCTAGCATCATTTTTGGCTTGCTTTTTGATTCACATCAAATGCCCTTGAAATCTTGTGTGAAGTTGGGTGCAGGTGCATGATTGTTTGTTCGCCCAATGCTATTTTTTCTTTTATTGGTTTCAAACATTTTTTCCATTTTGTTGCACACTTGGTTGTACCTTTCTCATCCTTTAGCCCTTGGTTTGTCACATTACATTTATGGCCAACCTTTTGACCATATGGGGATCCACTTTTCCCGTTGCACCTGTTGTGAAAAAAGGATGGTTTCCCATTATATTATGCAAAATGTTTTTACATCACAAACTTCTTAGGCCACGAGATGGCAATGATAGTTGTGCAAAAAAAAAATTTCATAAGTTCGTATGGAATAGATACAAATGTCATTCATTTATTTGTATTGTTTAAACATCGATGTTGTGCACATTGTTTAAACATGAATGTCATATGCTTATTCATATTATTTAAATATAAATGTTGTATGTCTATTCATGTTGTTTACACATGAAAGTTGTGCACACAATTTCTATATTTAAATAATGCACAACATTCATGTTTAAACAATACAAACCTATAAAATAATAAATTTTGTATGAATTTAAAATGAACCCATGAAACTTGTAAATTTGTGATGTATGTCTATCACAAGGGATGTGGGATTTCACATTTTACATGAATAAACCCACATTCTTTCGACACTTCCCTTTCAATTTTCGCATCAACAGGTTGACATTGTTGTTTTGGTGGATGATGTTTGGATGTTGGTTGACATCACATGAACAAGTTTAGTTTTGCAGATAATTTTATTTCATGGGGTTGATGCGAATAGTCATGATTCAAGTTAAGGATGTCTTTTATCATGATCAATATCTAATGACATGTTTCTCCTTCTAGCCATAAAAGTCTTTGGGTGTTTGCATCAGTAGGTCGATAATTTTTTCATCAATGTGCTAACATAGCATGGAGAATGAAGGACATTAAAAGCCCTCCTCTTTTGATTTTTGCATTCATTTTACAAGCAAAAAATGTTGATAGCATTACAATATGCACACATAACCTGTATTTCAAGGCGTGTTATTATTGTAGGTGAGGGCTTTTTTAGGCTAGGTGTTCTTTCAAGTGTTCCTTCCCTCCCGTCATCTTATATGACATACTTTTCACAATGTGGGGGTTGAATACTTGATTTGTTTTGTTCCTTTAACAATATGCCCCTTTTTTTTACAAGGATTCTTCATTTGTCAAGACTTGGGCTCTTTCATCTTGTACCTTTTTCTCCTCCTTTGTTGGGTGCTTTGTTTTATTTATAATTAGCAAGCTTTCATAATTAATCTTTAAGATTGGGAGGAATATTATGCTTGCTTCTAGGTGTAAGCTCCGTCCCACTCATAAGAAGTAGGCATAATATCACTTCTATTTTCTAAGAGGGATATAGGTACATGGATGTAAGGTTTACCAAAAAGATCTAAACCAATTGGAGAGTGAAATCAAAATTATCCAAAACATTTATTGACAAAACTGTTGAACCCACATGGTCCAGGAGTCACTCTATCCTTATAAGGCTGTCCATGAGCAATTGAGATAGAAAACAGAGCTAATGCAAAGATTGATAATGAATACAGGCTATGGCCTTAGGATAATTGATGCAAAGTTCCTTGCTCATGCAACAACCTGCTTCACACACGACACCCCCCAGTTGGATTAGAGAGAAAGTGGGTTCACAAGAAGAGCCTGCTATCGGACAAGTGTTCCAAAGTGCAGTTACCTTTAGAAACATGGAACTGGAGAATCAGCACATCCAAATTCAACCACTTGCATTCAGTTACATATTTTCAGATGGTTGCTTTAAAAATTTGTGGTGAAACTGACTGAATCTGAACACTCTCCAATAAGTCCAGAAGAGTTCAGTTGGATTCATGACATGTTACAAACCCCTCACAAGTATGATCAGCAATTCCAAAAAAAAGTTTACATAAGCTGCCTTTCTGACAAGTTCATGTGGGTTAAGTTTGTAACAATTTTTAGGTTTTCTTAGACTAATTTTTAGGTCAATCCAAATTTTTAAAAAGGCTTCATTTCAGAATTGGGTGTCAATTATGGTCGATGTGTCATGTGTCATTCATTGGGTTCACATTGGCTGAATAAATCTTTGAAGTCCGATTACACATGCAATGTCCAATTGCAATCTTTGAATTCCAATTACACCCATTATGGTCTGGAACAAGCCCTGGTAGAACCCATTAGCCCCTAACAAAATAATGGCCAGTTACGCTCTGGAACAGGCCCTGGTAGAGCCTGTTATCACATCATGGAACAGCAGCTGGCCCAATGGGCTTGCTGCATTCCTTGGTGGAATGGGTTTAGGGTTTAGGGGTGTTGGGTTGTTGGGCCCATTCTGTAGTACTTTTGCCAGGAAATAAAACCAATCATATTATTACATCTTGGGGTGTGGTTTTCTTGCAAGAGTGAAGTTTTTGGCAGGTTTTTAGCTCATCATTCATCACTGATTCAAATGGTTCCAGCGCCTCAAGTGAAAAAACACAGCGTTATTTTTCATTCACCAAACGCTTTCTTCACTTTCTTGGCTTCATTTTCTTACACGCCTCCTGTTGTTGTTTACTCTCTCTCTCTCTCGTCCCTCAGCTTCATAGCTAACCTACCCTTCCTGCTGTGTAGCATTTTTTTCATTTACCTTAAAGGCAAAGGAGCCCAAGAGTTAAGAAAGTAATTCCTGCTTCCTGTGTACTTCCAAAGAATCCCTACTCTCATTCTCCCCTTCCATTGTTTTCAATTCCAAACTAACTAACTTTAGTTTTTGCAGCTTTTGTTTTTGTTTTTGGCGTGTTTTTTTGTTGGGTTATTCCACTAAGTTTATCCATATATGTTTCTACTGCAGCTTTTTCTTGCATGAATTTTGCTGGCATCCAATTTATTCTTCTTCTCCAATCTCTGCACGGTTTATTCAAGGGTTCATTCAGAGTTTGCAAGTCTCTGGCTTTGGCTTTGCTTTTGTTTGTTGGTTTTTTTCTTTCTCTGGTTGGGTTATCCAACTAAGTTTATCCATACTTGTTTCTATTCCAGCTTTTTTCTTGCATGAATTTTTTTGGCATCCAATTGATCCTTCTTCTTCCATCTCTGCACGATTTAAGTATTCAAGGGTTCATTGATTTGCTTGCAAGTCTTTGGCTTTGGCTTTTGCTTTTGTTTGTGGGTGTTTTTTGTTGGGTTAGATTCCACTAAGTTCATCTATACTTGTTTTTTCTATATTGCAGCTTTTTTCTTGCATGAATTTTTCTGGCACTCAATTGATGATTCTTCTTCTTCTTCAATCTCTGCACAGATTTTTCCAAAGGCTAATTGATTTGCAAGTCTTTATTTTCTTTGGCTTGGATCACAAACAAAATAAAAACAAAATAAAAAATCTTCTTGGACCTTGAAGACGAGTCACGAAGAATCCAAGCTCAGATTTGAATGTCAATGTGGAGTTTTTGATGAAGTAAGTACATTCAGCTTCACATTTGGTTGAAGGATTCAAGTTCTCCTCCACATTGAATGTTATGAAGTTTTGATGAAGTAAGTACTTCACAAGCTTCGGATTGAGCATCATCATCATCGTCATCATCTGCAAATTCTTTTACTGTTGCAGAGATTTTGGGTGGACTCTCTGCCATGAAATTTTCTTGCCTCTAGAGTTTGTTTTTTGAAGCTTCTAAACCCTAAACCCTGAAATCTAGAAGACGAGGAGCTCGGTCAAACAACAAAATGAGTTTCGAGGCAGCGAAGAAGGCGGTAGCAGAAGGAGCATTGAAGTACAAAAGCTTGCGACAGAAGCTCGCGGTTCTCGTGATTATAGTGGTGGTGAACGTCCTGGCTCTCATCGCTTTTCAAGGAGTGTCGAGCTGGGTCCATCAGATCAGAAGCGATCTCAACTCCTCCACGGAAGAACATGAGCTGATGGGAGCTCTGCGCTCCGACCTGCGGAATGCGAAGTCCAAATTAAAGCATACAATGACACAATACCAGAGATTGTCCGTCGAGCTTTCTCGAGTCACGGCATCTCTCCACAACTGCAGCACACAGGGAGGAGCTGGTGCAGCTCTGATTGCCAAACAAGAAGCTAGTAGTACTACTGCAGGCGAATCCGATGATGCAGGTGACGACACCGTAGTGTGGAGGACTACTGCTGTTATTCCCGGGAAGCTGAGGAGACAGGAGGCTGAACTGAGGAGTCGATCAGGAGGAGAGCTTCAGGAGTTCGTGGCAGACAGAAAGTTTCCACTGGGGTGGAACCCATCACTGGGCACGGATAGCATGATGTCGAGCGTGGGTCATGGATGCTTGCAAGCGATCAACGGAGACGAGCTCGAGAGGTTCATGAGCTACGAGGTAGGGGGCTTGTGTCCCGATGACGACAATCTGGCGCAGCGACTGCTGCTCAAAGGCTGCGAGCCTCTTCCTCGTCGCAGGTTGTTTTTGTTACGCGCAGCCCCACCCTCAATTCCATCTATTCCTGCATGCATCATGGCTGTTGTCGCAGTTTGGCTGTTTTCTCATAGCAGACTGCAACAAAAACATGTTTGTTTTGGGGCGCATGCATTCCATGGTACAATTTCACTAAAATTGTCATTCCAGTGAAAATTTCTGCTTGCTCAACATCTTCAGCTGGTGCTTTTCTCAATCTCTTCGTGCTCGCAAATGAAACGCCTGGTGAATCGATGATGATCCCCAAAAGCTCAGACAGGATCTGAGGTTTGTACCAGAGATGGGGGCGGGTATCAGAAATCTCACCAAACGCCCTCGACAAGTATCACGACGGGTGTCAAAGTTGGATTTGTGTTGGATTCTGAAACTTTTCAAATACCCGGGCCCGACGGTTCTTTGATTTTGAACATTCTCAAATACTCGGAACCGACAGTTCTTTTGAATCTGCAACTTTTCAAATACCCAGACCCAACGGTTCTTTGATTTTGAAATTTTTTTCCAGTTACTCGGAACCAGCAGATATTCGATTCCGAAACCTCTCAAATAATTGGAACCGGCGGGTATTATAAGACCAAATACCTGCACACAATGGTTTGTACCAGGGTTGGGTGGGTATTGATACCCGCCAGTACTAGCCTATATATATATATAGCCCTGGTATTAAACTGGTATTACCTCAAGTCCCTACAAAGCATGTATTGGTACAAGGCGGGTATTTCCTCATGTCATACCAGTTTGGTCAGTCCTTTGATGCCAGGACATGTACCAGGGTTCCAGCCGGGTACCTGGAACCTGATCCAGAAATAAGGAGAGTTCACTGTGAAGTCATCCTGTCTTCGGGCCCCTAGTTTGACCCCCTAATCCCCGTTTCATCCCTAATTTGAGTGTATGCATAAAGTAAACAAAATCAGAGTACGAGTACAGTTTCATGAAACTGGGTATCAGTTCAGAAGATTTGCAGGATCTTATTCTGAAAAGGCTTGATTTAATGAAGAATATGAGCGCAGGTAAGCCAAATCCAAAACTTAGCAATGAAACTCCTTTGAGGACCAATTTAGGCGAGGATACTACTAGTATGGTCCCATGTTTTTTTGTTTTTTTTTCTTCCCCTTCAGTTCTGTTTTCATCCTGACATCTCATTTCGTCCCCAGTTTCGGTAAAACTGGAGTCCAATCGCCACAGTTTAGGGTACTGTAGGGATAACTCTATTCTATGACATTTTTCTGTGAAAGATTAGGCATTTTTTTTGTTTTGGACATAATTGGGTTCTTAGATCTTTCTAGGATTGCAATGATATGCAAAGACACACAATTTGTGCTTGTGAAGACTATTGGGTGATACTTTTTGCTTAGTCTTAGATCTTCTTTTTGCATGGTGAAAATTGGGTTCTATGATCTTTCTAAAATTTCAATGATATGCATTGATATGAATGTGATGATTTCTTTCACCCAGGTGCTTTGCAAGAGGCTTCAACAACTTCAGCGATCCTGTTCCTTTTCCTCAATCAATGTGGACAATGCCACCCGATGGTAGTATTAATTGGTCAGCATATTCGTGCAAGAGTTTGGAGTGCCTGAATAGGCGTGCACAACAGAAGGTGTTTGCTGATTGCCTCGACTGCTTTGATCTTCAAGGCAGAGAGAAACATCGATGGGTCCGAGCTTCTCCGAGTTCCATAGACTTCACCATTGAGGAAGTACTACTGCTGGCCACCAAAAACAATGGCAGTGTTCGAATTGGGCTCGACATAGGAGGAGGAACAGGAACATTTGCTGCTCGAATGAGGGAGTACAATGTGACCATAATCACATCAACTCTCAACTTGGGTGGACCGTTCAATAACTTCATTGCGCACCGTGGCTTGATGCCACTATTTGTGTCAATTGCACAACGGCTCCCCTTTTGGGACAACACGTTGGACATGGTCCACTCTATGCATGTTCTTTCAAATTGGATTCCAACAGAAACTCTCAGCTTCATAATCTATGATATCGATCGTGTCCTGCGACCAGGTGGATTGTTCTGGCTGGATCACTTCTTCTGTATCCGCCCACAGTTGGAGGAAGTGTACATCCCCATGATACAGCACTTGGGATACACCAAGCTCAAGTGGGAAATCGGGAGCAAGTTAGACAGAGGTGCGCTTTTGCAAGAGGTTTATCTCTCTGCCTTGCTGAAAAAACCAACTCACGCTAGGATTTAAGCGAAAACTGGACTTGACTAGCTAGATGGTAGCAATGCAGAGAAGAAGCAACTGTGCTGAGGATTCTATGGTTAATCTGAATGACTAGCTGCCAACAATCTTGTGTCCCTTTTCTTTAACCTTGTTGGTAAAGTATTGCTTGGTCTCAGGTCATGAATTCTACAAGTTCAGAACTCCTGGGAACATAGCTAGTTGAAAAAAGCTAAAAAAGACAATCAATACAGCTGCCAACAATTATCCTCTTCTCTGTCAACTGCCTAAACCAAGTGATCAGCTTACCTCTCAACTACTGCGTGGGACATCCTCAGACAAAGTGCCACCACAATGTGTACACCATAAAGCTTGCAGAAAAGTCCACTCAGGCTCCTCCCTAAGTGAATGTCAATGAGGAAATAAATACCAAAAACATAGACAGAGGAACTATCTTATGTCCAAGAAACCAATGCAGCCATAAATGTTTAGACTGTGAGTGGCACAAAGTACGAAGACTAGGTCATAGGCCACAATACTACTGTTTGTAGTGTGACTGAAAAAATAATACACAAAATTGGGCTCAAAAATCCTTCAGGCTCTGATTTAAAGAGAAAGCATCCCTCAAACAGACTAGTTTGTGGATGACTTATTAGCAATCACAATGGTTTTCACGTCAACATAACCAGGAGAACCACAGCCAGCCCATGTCAGAGGAGTACCAGTGTCTTCTTGAAAGGAGAGGAATATCACACCCATACTGCTTCAACTTTGCCAATGTTTGAGACCAACTCAGAAGCAAGTCTCCAATAAACAGCAACAACACAAGGCTGCAAGGCTGCAAGGTTCCAAAAATAACCCAGTGTTAGAACTCAAGACCTTCTTGCACTCCTTGCTGATTGGCTTGAAAGAAACCCTCTTTTAACAACTTTGACCAAAGCTCTTTCATCTTTCTATTTGGCCTACTCATGAGCAAACCCTTGTCAGTAACAGCAGCCCGGGAGAAACCAACCCTTCACAAATTTGGTGTATGGGCATTATTCAGTCCATGAATCCAAAGCACCTTCAGGCTTACTTGACTGAGTCATTGATGAATGCAGTGCCCTTGCTTCCAACTAGGTCTAAATAGTGTAGTTCCCCTTCAAGGAAAGATGCAGCCACTAGCTTGTTTCTAGAATAGAAACTATGAGCAGCCAGAAAAAATTTGTTGAATGAATAAGAATGAATAAGAATTTTCAGCCCTGAAAAATCAGGCTGGGGTGACAGAGAAGTCATAAAGTAATCCAGATTAAGAATTCCTCTTTCATCCCTCTCTTGCTCTATATCTCTCAGTTTCACACTGAATTCTCACCAGCCTTCTTCAAAGGATGGACCCGCTTGTTGCTGCTGGCCATACTGCTGTTGTTGATACATTCCCTGCTGCTGAGGAGGATACGCCTGTGGTGGATATCCTGGTTGAGGATAACCCGGTTGAGGATAACCCGGTTGAGGATAGCCTGGTTGAGGATAGCCTTGAGGAGGAAAGCCTTGAGGAGGATAGCCTTGAGGAGGGTTGCCTTGTTGAGGATAGCCTTGTTGAGGATAGCCTTGAGGAGGAGCCCCTTGAGGAGGAGGATACCCTAGCACACAGAAATGAACCGTATTTTAGAGGGTCACCATCCCCAAAGATCTCAATAACGATAGATACAAACAATACAGTCTTCATAGCAAAGCAACAATCATGGTGTAGATATCGGTCAAGCATGACTCGCAGTGACTACATATATCCATGACCAGGGATATACACACACGCACACATGCAAGAAAAATGAACTGGAAAGCAGAAACAAGACAAGCATTCAGGTCGGAGATTGCCAACACCAGCACGAAGAAACACTTGAAGATCTGTACAGGATATCCCCATAAAGTAATCTGGAAAATTCCAAATGTACAGCGTACATCGAATCAGCGATGAAACAAACATCTTGTCTGTACACCGATGTACGTCAAACAACGTCCGAACAATCGGATCTCGGTATAGAGGAAACCATGCATTCCAGGACTGTGAAACACAGAGTACACAGACATTGTCATTCCCAGAAGCGAACAGAGGAATATCGACATAAACATTCCAGGAAGGAAACCAGACATGACAAGTCCAAGAAGCAATCAGACAGGTCCATAGTCACATTGAACATTCGCAAAACAAAACAAAACAAAACAAAAGGTCCAACGAAGGACATAAACATGGGGACAAAACAGTCGGACGCAAAACAACCAAGCGTGAAAATCGACGACGACGGCGGAAAAGAAAACAAATAAGGCAATGAAGAATGAAGATCAGACGAAGAAGTACACAAAAACTCACCGTAGCCCTGAGCACGTGGCACGTCCACTGGAGGTGCTTCCATGAATACTTGCTTATGTTCTCTCCGCAGTTTCTCGTTCTCCTTGTTCCTGTTCTTCTTCACAACCTCGTTTCCAACTTCGCTACTGCGGCAATATCTCGACCTTCAAAGCTTCCCTGTTCAGAAATTGTGAACCAAACTAAGCAGTCCGGATATCAATCTGTAGCCAGCGAGAAAAGCACGTGCAAAGATGAAGAATGCCTGTGATTGCAAATGAGCGAGCTTTGCGATGTTCCGCAGAGACACGATCTCTTGAGAAGTTGTGGCAACGACGCTACAAAAGGGACGAAGACGACGCGCTTTGCATCATTGACCTGCACAGCAGTGTGTTTTTTTTTTTTTTTTTTTTTGTTTTTTTGTGTTGTGGTCCATGTGGGGTTGTTTTTAAAAAGGGTTTGTCCAAATTTGGTTTAAAGTTTAATATTAAAA
>Ga0116231_10003027_pt1 | contig 35119 bp, 34 predicted proteins | sample S1TSphgellanicum_2_FD_89695 | JGI IMG/M metagenome (GOLD analysis project Ga0116231, IMG submission 89695) | Host-associated microbial communities from peat moss isolated from Minnesota, USA - S1T2_Fd - Sphagnum magellanicum MG | ecosystem: Host-associated > Plants > Peat moss > Unclassified...
ACGGGGTGGGAAAAATAATCCTTGTCAGTCAATGAGTTCGTGCGATTTCTGGCACGGAGCGGGATGGTCTGAAACCACCCTAATTCACTCCCACTCGATCGTCGCCGGCGGCTTGCCAGAGATGTCGTAGACCACGCGCGAAATACCCTTGACCTCGTTGATGATCCGTAGGGCCACGCGGTCGAGAAATTCGTACGGCAGCCGCGCCCAGCGCGCGGTCATGAAGTCGATGGTCTCGACGGCCCGCAAGGCGATCACGTAGTCATAGCGTCGCCCGTCGCCCATGACGCCGACCGAGCGCACGGGCAGAAACACGGCGAACGCCTGGCTGACCTTGTCGTACAAGTCTTGCGCGCGCAATTCCTCTGTGAAGATCGCGTCCGCACGGCGCAACAAGTCGGCATGGGATTTGCGGACCTCGCCGAGGATGCGCACGCCGAGGCCGGGGCCGGGAAACGGGTGGCGATGGACCATCGCCGCGGGCAGTCCGAGTTCGACGCCGAGCTTGCGCACCTCGTCCTTGAACAATTCACGCAAGGGCTCGAGCAGTTTCAGATTCATGTGCGCGGGCAGGCCGCCGACGTTGTGGTGCGACTTGATCACATGAGCCTTGCCAGTCTTGCTACCGGCAGACTCGATGACGTCCGGATAGATCGTGCCCTGGGCGAGCCAGCGCACGCCTTCGAGCATCGCGGCCTGCTCTTCGAAGACTTCGACGAACACGCGGCCAATGATCTTGCGCTTCCTCTCGGGATCCGCCTCGCCCGCGAGCGCGGCGAGAAAGCGATCTTCGGCGTCGATGCGGATCACGCGCACGCCCATGTGTTCGGCGAATGTCGCCATGACTTGATCGCCCTCACCGAGGCGCAGCAGTCCGTGGTCGACGAACACGCAGACGAGCTGTGCGCCAACCGCCCGGTGCAGCAATGCCGCGAGCACCGACGAATCGACGCCGCCCGACAGGCCGAGCAGCACCGTGTCGCCGCCGACCAAGGAGCGAATTCGTGCGAGGCTGTCGTCGATGATGTTCCGGGTCTGCCAGACCCCGTCACAAGCGGCTATGTCGCGAACGAAGCGGCGCAGGATCTCGCCGCCTTGCATCGTATGCGTAACCTCGGGATGGAATTGAACGGCGTAAAAGCGGCGCGCCTCGTCGGCCATTGCGGCGATCGGCGCATTTGGGCTCGATCCGATCACCTCGAAACCGGGCGGCAAGGTGACGACATGGTCGCCGTGGGACATCCAGACCTCGAGCACGGCGTGGCCGGCGGCGTCTCGGGTGTCCGCCAGACCCTCGAGCAAGCGGGACTTGCGTGTGCAGGTCACTTGCGCCGCGCCGAACTCGCGCCTGCTCGCGCCGGCGACGCTGCCGCCGAGTTGTGCCGCCATGGTCTGCATGCCGTAGCAGATTCCGAGCACCGGCAGCCCCCACGTGAACAGTTCGGCGGGAGCGGCCGGGCCGGCGCTCTCGTACACTGATTCCGGGCCGCCAGACAAGATGATGCCCTTAGGCTGGAAGGCGAGCATGTCGGAGACGCTCACGTCCCAGGCGTAGATCTCGCAGTAGACGCCCATTTCACGCACGCGGCGGGCGATCAGTTGCGTGTATTGCGCGCCGAAATCGAGAATCAAAATCCGCTCGGCATGGATGTCGGGCATCAACCGATCCGGTAGTTGGGCGCTTCTTTCGTGATGGTGACGTCGTGGACGTGACTTTCGCGGACACCGGCATGGGTGATGCGCACGAACTGCGGACGGGTACGCATCTCCTCGATGCTGCCGCTGCCCGTATAGCCCATTGCGGCGCGCAAGCCGCCCGAGAGCTGCAGGAGGATTGCGACCAGGCTGCCTTTGTACGCGACCCGCCCTTCGATGCCTTCGGGCACGAGCTTTTCGAGTTCGGTGGTCGTGTCCTGGAAGTAGCGATCGCTCGACCCGTAGGACTGCGCCATCGCACCGATCGATCCCATGCCGCGATAGGCCTTGTAGGAGCCGCCCTGATAGAGCTCGACTTCGCCAGGCGACTCCTCGGTGCCGGCGAACAGGCCGCCGATCATGACCGTGTGCGCACCGGCCGCGAGAGCCTTGGCGATATCGCCGGAATAGCGGATACCGCCGTCGGCGATCACCGGTACGCCCGTGCCTTCGAGCGCCTCGGCAACGCGCGCGATCGCGCTGATTTGCGGAACGCCGACGCCGGCGACGATGCGCGTCGTGCAGATCGAACCTGGACCGATGCCCACCTTGACGGCGTCGGCCCCGTGTTTGACGAGGTCGAGAGCCGCCTCGGCGGTCACGATATTGCCGCCGATGACCTGCAGATCCGGGAAGCGCGCCTTGATCTTGGCGACCGTCTCGAGCACACCGCGGGAATGGCCGTGCGAGGTATCGACGACGATCACATCGACACCCGCCTCGCGCAGCGCGGCAACCCGTGCGAGGGTATCGGGGGCCGTACCGACCGCGGCGCCGACGCGCAGACTGCCGACCTCGTCCTTGCACGCGTTCGGAAACTCCGTCGCCTTCTGAAAGTCCTTGACCGTGATCATGCCGCGGAGCTCGTGATCGCCGGCGACGACCAATACTTTCTCGATGCGGTGCTTGTGCAGCAGCGCGAGCACCTCATCTTTGGGCGCGTTTTCGCGCACCGTGATCAGTCGATCCTTCGGCGTCATGACCGACGAGACCGGCGAATCCAGTTTCGTCTCGAAGCGCAGGTCCCGGTGCGTGACGATGCCGACGACCTTCGTGCCGAGCACCACCGGCACCCCGGATATGTTCTTCGCGCGCGTGAGATCGATGACCTCGCGGATCGTCATGTCGGGATTGACCGAGATCGGATCGCTGATGACGCCGCTTTCGAACTTCTTGACGCGATCGACCTGCCGGGCTTGGTTCTCGATCGACATGTTCTTGTGGATGATGCCGATGCCGCCCTCCTGCGCGATCGTGATCGCGAGCCGCGCTTCGGTCACGGTATCCATGGCGGCGGAGACGACTGGCAAATTGACGCGAATTTCCCGCGTCAGATACGAACTCAAAGAGACTTCCCGAGGCAGAACCTCGGAATATGCCGGCACCAGGAGCACGTCATCGAAAGTCAGGGCCTCTTCAAGGATACGCATAGGGCAGCGTCACGCAGGTTCATCTGAGAGGCGGCGCATTCTACCTTGCGGCCGCCGCGCGGTAAACCGCAGTATCATGCAGCCATGGACATCCTGACCGCAGAACCCCATCCGCCGCGGCCGGATCGCGACATTTACAGCGTTTCCCGGCTGAATCGGGAGGTTCGGGTGCTGCTCGAGCGCGGGTTTGGCAGCCTCTGGCTGGAGGCGGAGATTTCCAATTTCTCGCGTCCCAGTTCCGGACATTGGTATTTCTCGCTCAAGGATGCCGCGGCCCAGGTTCGCTGTGCGATGTTCAGGCAGCGCAATATGCTGGCGCGATTCACGCCGCGCGACGGACAGAAAGTGCTGGTGCGAGCCCGGATCGGACTGTACGAGCCACGCGGCGAGTACCAATTGTTGGTCGATCACATCGAAGATGCGGGTCAGGGCGCGCTGCGGCGCCAATTCGAGGAACTCTCCGCCCGGCTCGCAGCCGAGGGTCTGTTCGCCGCCGAACGCAAGCGCCCGCTGCCGCGACTGCCCAAACGCATCGGCGTGATCACGTCGCCGACCGGCGCGGCGGTACGCGACATCGTCCACGTGTTGGCCCGACGTTTTCCCGCGAGCGCCGTGCTGATCTTTCCGGTCGCCGTGCAGGGCGCGCAGGCCGCGGCCGAAATCACCGCGGCCGTGGCCCTCGCCGGCCGGCGTGGCGATTGCGACGTGCTGATCGTCGCGCGCGGCGGCGGCTCGCTCGAGGACCTCTGGGCATTCAACGACGAAGCGCTCGCGCGCGCGATCGTCGCCTCGCCGATTCCGGTAGTCAGCGGCGTGGGCCATGAGATCGACTTCACGATCGCCGACTTTGCCGCCGACGTGCGGGCTCCGACGCCTTCGGCCGCCGCGGAAATCGTCGTGCCCGACGGCGCTGCGTGGCTGCAGAGCTTGCGCGCCGGCGAGGCGAGCCTTGCGCGGGCGATCCACCGGCGCTTGCAAGACCGCCGCGAGCGCTTGCGCTGGTTGCAAGGGCGTGCGGCGCTCGTGAGTCCGGCGGCGCGCCTTGCGCAGCGGATGCAGCACCTCGACGATCTGGAGGACCGGCTGCTGCGCGCACTCCGGCAGCGCACGACGGATCTGCGCAGCAGCTGGATCGAAGCCCGCAGCCGGCTGTGGCAGGCGAGTCCGGTCAGTCGCTTGCGCGACGATGCGGCTCGCCACCGTGCGCTGGTCGTGCGCCTGCAAGCGGCGCAAAAGCGGCGCCTGAGTGCGGCACGCGAGCGCTTGCTGCCGCTGCAGCGCACGCTCCAAGCCGTGAGTCCCCTCGCGACTCTGGAACGGGGTTATGCGATCGTGAGTCGCGCCGACGGGACCATCTTGCGCGACGCCGCGGACGTTGCCCCGGGGACCTTGATCGAGGCACGGCTGGCAACGGGTCGTCTGCGCGCGCAGGTCGAGGACTCGAAGCCTTGAGGCGCGTCCGTGCCCTCGCATGGCTGGCCGCGAGCCTCGCGCAGCCAGCCGGCGCGGCAGCGCTCGCCCTACCGCGGGCGCATGCGGTACCGGGCGGCATCGAGATTCTCGCCTTACCGTCGCAAGCCGGCACACGGGAAGCCGCAGCGGCGTCGCCCGACGTCGAGGCCGGTGGATCTCGCGTGCTCGTCGTCCGGGACGGTGGCCGCTGGTACGCCATCGTCGGCATCGCCCTGTCGACCCCGCTCGGCCCGCATGAGGTCACGCTGAAGGCGGGCGGGGCCGCCGAGAATCTCGCTTTCCAAGTCATCGACAAGCGCTATTCGACCCAATCGCTGCGGGTCGCGCCGGCCCAGGTCGATTTATCGCCCGAGGATCTCGCCCGCTACGAGCGCGAGCGGCGGGAGATCGACGCGGCGCTCGCGCACTGGACGCCGGATCAGCCCGACCGGCTGCTGTTCAGGGCACCGGTCCCCGGCCGGCGCAGCAGCAGCTTCGGCTCACGCCGCGTGTTCAACGGCGAGGCGCGCAGCCCGCACACCGGGATGGACATCGCGGCGCCGACGGGAACGCCCGTAAGCGCACCGGCGGGCGGCACCATCGTCGCGGTCGGCGATTACTTCTTCAACGGCAAGACGGTCATCGTGGATCACGGCCGTGGGTTGTTCAGCATGTATTGCCACTTGAGCGCCATCGACGTGCGCGCTGGTGAACATGTCGCGGTCGGCATGAAGCTCGGTGCGGTCGGCATGACGGGCCGGGTTACCGGCCCACACTTGCACTGGGGTCTCAGCCTCAATCGGACCTGGGTTGATCCGCAGTTGTTTCTGCGCTAGCCACGCCCGGGCGCCCTTTGGGCTCCCTACTACTCGAAACTTGAACTACTCCAAACTCTCGCCGTGCAAAGAAATATCCAGGCCTTGACGCTCCTGCTCCTCGGTAACGCGCAGACCGATCGTCTTGTCGATGACGATGAGGATCACATAGCTCACGATGAAACCGTACACGACGGTCGTGCCGACCCCCCAGAGCTGGGTTAGCACCGAGCCTTCGGACCCGCTGATCTCCTTGCTGGCGAACACGCCCGTGAGCAAGGCGCCGACGATCCCGCCGATACCATGCACACCAAAGGCATCGAGGGAATCGTCGTAGCCGAGGGCGTGCTTGAGGGAAGTCGCTGCGATATAGCAAACCACGCCCGCAATCAGCCCTATGATCACCGCGGCCGTCGGACCGACGAAGCCCGAAGCCGGCGTGATCGCGACGAGGCCGGCCACCGCCCCCGAGGCGATGCCGAGGACACTCGGCTTACCCTTGCTGATCCATTCGGCAAACATCCAGCCGAGCGCCGCCGCGGCGGTGGCCATTTGTGTCGCCAGCATCGCCATGCCGGCGCGACCGTCGGCCGCGCCCGCGGAGCCCGCGTTGAAGCCGAACCAACCGACCCAGAGCAGCGACGCGCCGATGAAGGTCAGGGAGAGGTTGTAGGGCGGCATGGACTCCTTGCCGTAGCCGATGCGTTTGCCGAGCACGAGGCAGCTGGCAAGCGCGGCGATCCCGGCATTGATGTGCACGACCGTGCCCCCGGCGTAGTCGAGCACGCCCTTGACGTTGAGCCATCCGGTCGGCTCCCAGACCATATGGGCAATCGGTGCATAGACGACCAACGACCAGACCGACATGAAGATCAGCATCGCCGAGAATTTCATGCGATCGGCGAACGCACCGGCGATCAAGGCCGGCGTGATGATGGCGAAGGTCATTTGGAACATCGCATAGACGGTCTCGGGAATGGTCACGGCGAGGTGCGAAACCGTGAGCTTGTTGTCCGTTTCACCATGGACGAAGGACATGCCGTTCATCAGCCAGCGCGTCGAGCCGCCGATGAATCCCTTGAGCACACCGGCACCGGGGGTGAAAGCCCATGAATAACCGATCACCCACCACAGGATCGTGACGATGCAGGTGCAGGCGAAGCTCTGCATGAGCGTCGCCAGCACGTTCTTCTTGCGCACCATGCCGGCGTAGAACAAGGCGAGCCCCGGGATGGTCATCATCAATACCAATGCGGTCGAGGTCAGCATCCAGGCGGTATCGCCCGCGCTGATCTTGTCCGCGCCGACCAGGATCGGTTCCGTCGGTCCCGGCGGAGCCGCGGCCGAGGCTGGAGCTTCGCTCGTCACGGGGCCCGCCGGCGGCGCGGCGGCTGTGGAGGCAGGCGCGGCGCTCGGGTCGTCCGCCCAAACGGCCGGCATCGCGAGCAGCAGCATCAAGGCACACACCAATCGACACCACGTGGACATCAATGAACCTCCAGGCTGCTAAATGGCGCCTTCGTCGCGCTCGCCCGTGCGTATGCGAACGACCTGCGCCAGGTCGGAAACGAATATCTTGCCATCGCCGACCTTGCCGGTGTGCGCGGACTTTGCGATTGCATCGATGACGGGGTCGAGGAGGGAATCGCTCACGGCAACTTCGAGCTTGGTCTTCGGAATGAACTCGACCATGTACTCGGCGCCCCGGTAGAGTTCGGTGTGGCCGCGCTGTCGGCCGAAGCCACGGACCTCCGTGACGGTCACTCCCTGTACCCCCACGTCGCTGATCGCCTTGCGTACGTCGTCGAGTTTGAACGGTTTGATGATCGCGGTGATCAGCTTCATCTTCGTTACCTGAACGGCAGTCGCTTCCCGACTGCGATCGGGCAGCACAAGCACTCCGCATGCCACGGCCGATCTGCCTCAAAGATATCAGCCACTTACGGCTCCGATCGCGACCCGCGCGACGCTGCGAGTGCACCGAAGCGGGGCGACCCTCGCCGACGCCGGCTTTACTTTGAGGCAGCCGCGCGAGTCATTGCACTCAGCGCTTGTTGCGCTGGATCAGCCGCTTGCGCTTGCGCACCTGGCGCGGAGTGAGCGGATTGCGCTTGCCTGCGAACGGATTTTCCTTGCTATGAAACGTGACTCGAACGGGGGTACCGTCGAGATTGAAGGCCTTGCGATACACGTTCACGAGGTAGCGGCGATAGGCATCGGGAACGTGGTCGGTCTGATTGCCGTGAATGACCACGATCGGCGGATTGCGACCGCCTTGGTGGGCGTAACGCAGCTTGATGCGGCGGCCATGCACGACCGGAGGCTGGTGGCTCTCGATCGCCGCGGCGAGCACGCGCGTCAACTCCGGCGTCGTCATCGTCCGCATGGCCGCGGCGTACACCTTGCGCACCGAGGCGAACAACTCACCGACGCCGCTGCCATGGCGCGCCGAGATGAAATGCAGCGGCGCGAAGTCGGCAAAGGGGATACGCGTCTCGATCTGTTGGCGTATCAGGTCGCGTTGCTCGGTCGGAATGTTGTCCCATTTGTTGATCGCGATCACGAGCGCGCGACCCTGTTCGATCACGGTGCCGAGCAGGCTCGCATCCTGGTCCGCGACCGTATCGTGAGCGTCCATGACGACGACCACCACGTGGGCCGTGTCGATGGCTTGCAAGGTCTTGATGACGCTGAATTTCTCGACCGCGTCCTCGACGCGGGCGCGGCGCCGGACGCCGGCGGTGTCGATCAGGGTGTAGCGCTCGCCGTCGCGTTCGAAAGGGACGAGCACGGCATCGCGCGTCGTACCCGGTTGATCGAATGCGACCATTCGGTTTTCGCCGAGCAGGCGGTTGATCAAGGTGCTCTTGCCGACGTTCGGCCGGCCGATCACGGCGACCTTGATGCTGGTGTTCTCCGGACCGTCCTCAGGGTCGGGAATCAGGCCGGCGAGCGCCGCCTCGAGCAAGGAGATGACCCCCTGGTCATGAGCGGCCGCGATCGGGTGGGGTTCACCCAAGCCGAGACTGTGAAAGTCGGCCACAGCGACGTCCGGATCGAAGCCCTCGGTCTTGTTGACCGCGAGGAAAACCGGCTTGCCGCTGCGATGGGCAAGGCGCGCGACGAATTGATCCTGCGGCGTCAAACCGGCACGGCCGTCGACCAGGACGATCAGCCGATCGGCTTCGGCGATCGCTCGATCCGTCTGGGCTATCATCAGGCTTTCGATCTCGTCGGCGTTCTCGACGAGACCCCCGGTATCGACGACGATGCACGGTACCTCGGCGCGCCGTGCGAAACCGTATTGCCGGTCGCGCGTCAAGCCGGGCAGATCGGCAACCAGAGCGTCGCGCGTGCCGGTCATCGCATTGAACAAGGTCGACTTACCGACGTTCGGCCGACCGATCAGTGCGACTACCGGCAGCACGGCTCGAAGTCTCGGCGCCTACGTCGTCGACTTCGGCGGCGGCGCCGGCTTCTTTTTCTTGGGCGGTTTCGGCTTCGGCGGCGGCACGTCGATGGGCGGCTTGGCGGCGGCGGGATTCGCCCGGTAAGCCGCCAGATCGCCGCCGTCGGTGAGTACGACCACCGTATCGCCGACCGCGACCGGCGGGTTCGAGATCCGGCGTTTGGAAATGCGCTCGCGCGCCACCAAAATGCCCGTCGTCTTGTCTAGCCAATGGACGTATCCCTGATAATCGCCGACGACGATCGAGGTCGAGAGCACCGCCGGAACGCTCAAGGCGCGCAGCTTCAGCCGATCGGAGTGCCAGAGCTCGGAACCGTCCCGCTGGCGCAGGGCATCGACGATGCCGTCGGATTGCGAAACATAAATGTCGTCGCTGTCGAGCGAGAGGCCGCGATAGCTCGACATATCGTGAGCCCACCAGATCTGACCGGAGTCGAGCGCGAGCATCGCCGTGCGTCCCTGGAATCCGGTGGCGTAGACGTTGTCGCCGAGCACTCGCACGGCCGAATCGACGTCGACGAGGCGATCGAGTTCGGTACGACCGTGCGGCGATGCAAGCGCCGTATCCCATACCGTGTCGCCGGTCGCCAGCGACAGCGCCATTACCTTGCCGTTGTCGAAGCCGCAGACGGCCACGTCTTTGGCAATCACCGGCGTCGCCGTACCGCGCAGACTCAGTCGCGGCACCTGCTGTTCGATCGACCAGAGCTCCTTGCCGGTGTGCGCATCGAGACCGTGTAATCGACCGTCGACCGAACGCAGCACGACGACCTGGGCGCCGATCGCGGGCGCAGAGAGCAGCTCGGAATTGACGCGAATGCGCCATAGCTGTCGGCCGGTTGCCGCATCGAGCGCGACCACGTCGCCCTTGCTCGACCCGACGACGACCATGCCGTCGGCCGCGGCCGGACCCGCCGAGAGCGGCAGTTTGAGCTTTTGGACCCAGAGGTGATGACCGTTTTCCAGGGAAGCGGCCAGTACCTCACCTTTGTCCGAGGCGGCGAACACCACGCCGTTGTCGACCGCCGGACCCAGCCCCAGGCGCAGTCGCATCTGCTTCTTGCCGCCGCCGACCCCCTCGTGCCAAAGCTCCTTGACGGGCAGCGTCTGCGGAAAGGGAATCAGGGTCGCAGGCGGTTCGACGTCTTTGTCTTTGCTGCAGCCGGCGGCAAACACCAGTACGGCCAAGGTGAGGGGGAACAAACAACGCATCAGGTCTTACCCTTGTTGGCGGCGGGCACTGGAGTGGCGGCGGGCGCGGGAGGCACACCGAGATCGGAGATTTTCAACTGCAGCAAGGCCGCGTCTCCATAGCGCGGGTCGCTGGCGGCCAGCGCGGCGCGATATTCAGTCGCGGCGCCGGTCAAGTCCTTCTTTGCGTACAAGGCATCGCCGCGGACTTCGTGAAAACGGGCGGCGAACGCGGCCGGCTCGGCGACGGCGAGCGTGCCGATCGCCTCGTCCGGCTTGCCGGCGTCGATCAGAATCCGCGCGAGGCGCAGCCGCGCGACGCTCTGTAATTCGGGATCCTTGGATTTCTGCATGACTTGCGTGAGCGGCGCGATCGCGGCGGCATCCTGGCCATCGTCGACGGCGAGCCGCGCCAGGGTCAGCTGCGCCTGGTCGGCGTAGGGAGTGCCGGGGTAGGTCTCGATCAATCCCGCTGCGATCTTGCGCGCGGCGCTACGATCGTTCTTGTCGATCGCCGCCGTCATGTCGTCGAATTCGGCGCCGGCGCGCAGATCGCGCTCCGCGCCATGGCCCGTGTAGTAGCGGTAGCCGAAGAACAAGGTCACGGCGAGCACGACGCCGGCCAGCAACCACAGGCCGTTTTCAGCAAGCCATCGCTTGGCGACCTCGAGCTGCTCGTCGTCGGTCAAGAACTCGTCTGTCATAGTTTCTCCGCTTTCCCCGTCGTCAGACCCAACAATGCGCCGATCCGCTCGCCCACGCGGTCGAGCGAGCATTCTTCCTGCGCTTGTCCGCCGCGCAAATCCTTGATCGCGACGACACCGCGCTCGATCTCGTTCTCGCCCAAGACCAGTGCGTACCGGGCGCCGCTCTTGTCCGCGCGCTTGAACTGCGTTTTGAAATTGCCGCCGCCGAGATTGAATTGCAGCCGCAGATCCGGCCAGGCGTCGCGCAAACGTTCGGCTAGTTGGAGCCCCGTAACGTCCGCGTGTTCCCCAACGGCGACCAAATAAGCCTGGGGTCGATCGCCGGCCGCCACCTTGCCGAGCCGCTCGAGCAGCATGACGATGCGCTCCTCGCCCATCGCCCACCCGATCCCCGGGGTCGGTGTACCGCCCAATTGAGCGATCAGCCCATCGTATCGGCCACCGGCGCAGACGGTGCTCTGCGAACCCAGGGCGTCCGTGATCCACTCGAACACGGTCCGGGTGTAGTAGTCGAGGCCGCGCACCAAGCGTGGTTCCACCCGATAGTCGATGCCGGCCGCATCGAGATGGGCGCACACTCGTGCGAAGTGCGCCTTGGACTCGGCATCGAGACACTCCGCGAGCAGTGGCGCGCCCGCGACGACCCGCTGAGTCTCGGCGTGCTTGCTGTCGAGAATGCGCAGCGGATTGCCGTGCAGGCGCCGTCTGCTGTCCGCATCGAGCGCGCCTTCGTGCGCGCTGAAATAAGCGATCAGCTGCTCGCGGTAGTGAGCGCGGGATTCAGGCGTGCCGAGCGAGTTGAGGTGCAGCTTCAGCCCGCCTAATCCTAAGCGACGCAAAAGCCGCGCCGACAAGAGGATCATCTCGGCGTCGATGTCGGGACCGGCGAAACCGAAAGCCTCGGCATCGATCTGGTGGAACTGACGATAGCGGCCGGCCTGCGGGCGCTCGCGGCGGAACATCGGCCCCATGCACCAGACACGCAGCCGGTTGTCGCGCAACAAGCCATTCGAGATCACCGCCCGCGCGATGCCTGCGGTCGCCTCCGGCCGCAGAGTGATATGGTCCTCGCCCTGATCTACGAAACTGAACATCTCCTTCTCGACGATGTCCGTGAAATCGCCGATCGAGCGCTTGAACAATTGGGTCTGCTCGATCACCGGAACGCGAAATTCCTCGTAGCCGTAGGCGGCGAACACGTCGCGCGCCGTGGCCTCGAGAAATTGCCAGAGGGCCGCCCGGGCCGGCAGCACGTCGTGAACGCCACGCAAGGGCTCGATCGATGTGCTCACACCCGCACCATCAACCCGCGGGATGGGAATCGGCCGCGAAACCGCGCAACACGCCGTCGGCGCCGGCCAGAAAGCGCGCGACATCGCCGTGCATGAAGGGTGCGGCGATGGCGACGGCGCGTTCGTTGATTTCGACTTGCACGCCGCTCGCGTAGCCGAGATAGACCTTCAAGGGACCGTCGCCGGCGAGGCTCTTGACACTGTTCGCGCGCCCGTAGCCGCTGTACAGGCGCTTGCCGTCTGCATCGTAAATATCGACCCAGGACTCGGCGGAGAAGCTGAGACGCAGGCGCACCGGTCCGTGAGCCGGGCCGAGCCCGTCATCGGCCGCAGGCCTCGCGGCGGCGGGCGGCTCCGCGACCGCCACGGTCGGCTGCCTGAGCGCTGCGGCGGTGCCGGGATCAGGATCCGCTGCGGCCGGCGCCACAGTGCGCGCCGGGGCCGGCGCCACCACGATCTGCGACGGCAGCTTTTGTTGCTGCCAGGGTCTCAACCAGAACAGGTAACCGACGCCGAGCAGCAGCAAGGCCATGCCCGCGATTTGCCCGCGCGGCAGATGGTTCACGGCCGCCGCGGGCGCGCGCAAGCGCATCGACGGCGCCACTTGCGGCGGGCTTTCCGGCGCGCTGCGCAGCGCCTCGTATCCGGACACGATCTCTTCCCAGGAGACGCCCAAAACGCTCGCGTACCTCTTCAGATGACCCTTGGCATAGACCGCCGGCCCGACCCGTTCGTACTGGTCCGTTTCGAGCGCCTCGACCACCCACGCGTCGAGACGCATCTCGTCGGCCGCCTTTTGCAAGCTCAAGCCGCGGCGTTCGCGCTCGATCTTCAGGCGCGCGCCGGGAGCCGGGGTCGGCTCCGTCATTGGACCAAGCCGGATTGCAGCATGCGCGACTGCTCGGAATCCGGAAACTGCTTGACGAGGCGATCCGCATAGCTTCCCGCCGAGGTCTCATCGCCGAGTTTGCGTTCGATGCGCATCCCCAACCAGAGGATCTCGGGCGTCGGTGCATAGAGCGAGAGGAACCGCTTGACCAGATCCAAGGCTTCGGCGTACTCGTCGCGCTCGTACAAAAGGTTGCCAAGCTGCAGCAGTCCTTCGGGCATGTTCGGATGCACTGCCAAGGCTTGGCGAAAATAACGATCGGCGGCGATGTTGTTGCCGTCACTGTGCATGCAGACCCCGGCATTGAGCAGAGCAACCTCCGGCGTGGTGTACGAGGGATCCTTGGCCACTTTGAGGAACAGCTTTTCCCCCTCGGCCGCCTTGTGAGTCCGGCACAGGAACCCGGCATAGCTGTTCTCCACCGAAGGGTCCTTCTTGCCGAGTCGCGCTGCAATCGCGAACGCATGCTCGGCTGCGGGCAAATCGTCGAGCCTCTCGTAGACGAGACCGGCGGTCGCCTGCACCTCGGGGTTGGACGGATCCTCCTTGAGGGCCCGCTCGATGAAGCTACGCGCGATCGTGAGCTTGCCGAGACGCATGTATTCGAGCGCGAGTTCGACGTTGACGGAGGCCGCGGCCTTTGGTGTCCGGCCCGGCGGCGGCGGCTGATTCGAAACGCAGGCGGCGGCGAGCGCGGTCAGCACGACTAGGGTGAAGCGTTTCATCGAACCCCCACGGATCGTTCGCATGCCATGAGTTTCTCGCCCAGGCGCACCATGGTGCGATCCTTGACTCGACCCGCCAGCTGACCGCAGGCGGCGTCGATGTCGTCACCGCGCGTGCGGCGGATCGTCGCGATCACACCCGCGTCGTTGAGAATGTCGCGGAACCGGACGATGGCGGCCGCGGCAGAGCGCCGATAGGGCGTGCCCGGAAAATCGTTGAACGGAATCAGGTTGATCTTCGCCGGCCGGCCGCGCATCAGTCGCGCGAGCTGGCCGGCATGTTCGGGTCGATCGTTGACGCCATCGAGCATCACGTACTCGAAGGTCACACTGCGTCCGTTTTGCTTGTCGAGGTAATGCCAGCAGGCCGCGAGCAGTTCGTCGATCGGATGCTTGCGGTTGATCGGCACGAGTCGGTCGCGCAACTCGTCGTTGGGCGCATGCAGCGATACCGCCAGGGCGACGTTGCATTCCTCGGCGAGCTTGTAGATCTGCGGCACCAAACCCGAGGTGCTCAAGGTCACCCGTCGACGCGACAGGTCAAGCCCCAGGTCGTCCATGAAAATCCGCATCGCCGGCACGACATTGCGATAGTTGGCGAGCGGCTCGCCCATGCCCATGAAGACGATGTTGGTGATCTTGCGCCCGTCGCCACGCGGATCGCCCAGCTCGCGCTGTGCCAGCCAGACCTGCCCGACGATTTCGGCGACGCTCAGGTTGCGATTGAACCCCTGTTGCGCGGTCGCGCAGAACGAGCAATCCATGGCGCAGCCGACCTGACTGGAGATGCACAAGGTGCCCCGATCCGGCTCGGGAATATAGACCGTTTCGATGCCCTGGACCTCATCCATGCGCAGCATCCACTTGCGCGTGCCGTCGCCGGAAAGCTGTTCGGTGACGATCTCGGGCACCGCGATTCGCGCAACCGTCTCGAGTTGCGCACGGAAATCCTTGGCAAGGTCGCTCATGGCCGCGAAATCCGCTGCGCCGTGCCGGTAGATCCATTTCATGAGCTGACGCGCGCGAAACGGTTTGGCCCCGAGGCGCTCCGCCACGAACGACTCGAGTTCCACGCGCGGCAAGCCGAGTAGATTTACAAGATCGCTCGCCACCTTAGGTGCCTTGCATCGGAAAATCTGCGGTGTACGCTAGCGCGTACGCGGGCAGACCTCGGTTTCACGGAAGAAAAACCCGATCTCGCGCGCCGCCGTGTCCGGCGCGTCGGAGCCGTGTACCACGTTCTCGTCGATGCTGGTTGCCAAATCGGCTCTGATGGTGCCCTTGTCCGCCTTCTTCGGGTCGGTGGCACCCATGACTTCGCGGTGCTTGGCGATGGCGCCCTCGCCCTCGAGCACCTGTGCAATCACCGGACCGGATGTCATGAAGCGTACGAGATCCTTGAAGAACGGACGTTCACGATGCACGCCATAGAAGGCTTCCGCGTCGGACTGCGACAAATGCAACATGCGCGCAGCCACGATGCGCAGGCCGGCCCGTTCGAATCGGCCGTAGACTTCGCCGATCAGATTACGGGCGACGCCGTCCGGCTTGACGATCGATAGCGTGCGCTCAATTGCCATGATGACCTCGTAAATTAAAGACGTGTACAAAAGAACTTGAGAGCCACCCCGCCCTCGGCGAAAAGGACCTCGAGGGTCTTGGGCTCGACAAAGATTTTCAAGTTTAACCGAGCGGGCGAGCCCAAGCAATCTTAGGGCTGGCGCGAAGTGCCTGAATCTTCAGGAAAATCTGGCGGGTCGACGGCGCAAATGCTCAGACGCTAAAACTCTCGCCGCAGCCACATTCACCCTTGGCCTTCGGGTTTTGGAACTTGAAGGCCTCGTTGAGGCCCTGTTTGACGAAATCGACCAGCGTGCCGTCGATCAGCGGCAGGCTCGTTGCGTCGACAATCACCTTGACGCCGCGTACTTCGAACACCGCATCCTCGTCGCGGATCTCGTCAGCATAATTCACGACATAGGCAAAACCCGAGCAGCCGGTCTTCTTGATTCCCAGGCGCAAGCCGAGTCCGGTACCGCGCTTGGCAAGGTGAGTGCGAATGCGGTCCGCCGCGGATTCAGTCAACAATATCGCCATGCTCACCGTCCTGTTCGGGCAAGGAAACTGCCCGCGCTATACATATCACGCCGCAGTGGCGAACGCACCGTATCCGCCTCGCAGTTTACGTGCGTGCCCCCGCGACTGCTTGGACCCAGGCATCTTCGACAATGAGCAAGCGGCCGAGTTTCGGGGCCGGTATGGCAAAACGCTCGGCGAGCGCCGCCAACGGCTCGGGCAGGGCCGGATCCGCTGCCCTGCCTGCGGCTCGTTCGGCCACCCAGGCGGCCACTGCAATCGTGTGCGGACAAGCGAAGGCTAGGAATCGCGCCGACTCGATGCAGGCAGGACCTGGCCTCAAGGACCAGGCGAGATCGAACTGGACCCAGGTGCCGCGTTGGCGGCTGCCGGCCGCGCCCCGCGAGACGCCCGGGCCCGCAGCCAATTCGCCGGCACCCGGCGTCGCCGCGAAGTACGCCCGAGTCAAATCGTTATAGTTCATCGGGCCTCCCCCGCGATCCGGCGCAGGCGGCCCACCGCCGTGGTGAGCACCGCGATGGCGCGTTCGATGTCGGCGTCGCTCGTGTAGCGGCCGAGACTGAAACGCAGGCTGCTCTCGGCAAGCCGCTCGTCGCGACCCAGGGCGCGCAGCACGTAGGAGGCCTCGTCGCTCGCTGAAGCGCAGGCCGAGCCGGTCGAGACGGCAAGATCGGTGCGCACGGCTGCGAGCAGACTCTCGCCCTCGACGCCCGCGAACGAGACATTGAGCAAGTGCGGGACTGCGCATTGCGCGGCGCCATTGCGCAAGACGCCGCCGAGCGGGGCGAGGCCCTGCCACAGACGTTCCTGCAGCCGCGCGATCCGGGTTCGCTCGACGTCGGCGGCGACGGGGTCCGCGGTTGCCAACTCGAACGCGGCGCCCATACCGACGAGCTGGTGCGTGGGCAGCGTGCCGGAGCGCAGATTGCGCTCTTGGCCGCCGCCGAAGTGCAGCGGCTCGAGATGGTTGCCGCGTCGTTGCGAGACGACCAGCGCACCGACGCCTTTAGGGCCATAGACCTTGTGGGCCGACAGGGATAAGAGGTCGACTCCCCAGGCGGCGAAGTCGATGGCGCACTTGCCCACGCTCTGTGCCGCATCGACGTGCAAGCGCGAGCCGCCATGGCGCGCGCAGATCGCGGCAATCGCGGGGATGTCCTGCACGACGCCGATCTCGTTGTTGACATGCATGATCGACACCAGGACGGTATCTGGCTGCAACGCGGCCGCGACGGCCTCGGGCGCGATGCGGCCGTCGGATTCCGGCATGACATAGCTCACACGCCAACCGCGGCGCGCAAGTTCGCGACAAGGATCGAGAACCGCCTTGTGCTCGGTTCTAGCGGTGACGAGATGCCGGCCCTCGGCGCGGTAGTAATTGGCGATCCCGAAAATCGCCAGGTTGTTCGCCTCGGTCGCCCCCGAGGTCCAGACGATCTCGCTCGCGGCGGCGCCGACCGCGGCCGCGACCTGCGCACGCGCTCGCTCGACCAGGTTTTTCGCGCGTTCGCCGAACTCGTGACCGGTCGAGCCGGGATTGCCGAATTCGCCGTCCAGGGTGAGACACTCGGTCATGCGCGCCGCGACCCGCGCGTCGACCGGGGTCGTCGCGGCGTAATCGAGATAAGCGGCAGCCCTCATGGCGCGGTCTTGGGTCGCGACCGACCACGCTTTCCCTGCACGGCGCTCAAGATTCCGCGCAAGATGTTCAATTCATTGCGGTCGAGTTGCGCGCGATTGAACAGTCGGCGCAATCTATCCACCAAATGCCCGGTGCGGTCGGGGAAATCGATCTCCTCGAGCACGGTCTGCAAATGCGCGTAGAAATGCTCCAAGTCCGTCGCAGCGGCGAGCGGCTGCTCCCATTGCACGTGCGAGCGCGGCTGTTCTCGGGCGAGCAGGAGTTCGTAGCAGAGCAACTGCACCGACATGGCGAGGTTCAAGGAACAATATTCGGGATTGGCCGGGATGCGCACCAGCACGTTGCAATACTGCAAGTCGTCGTTCGCGAGGCCGTAGCGTTCGGAACCAAACAACAGGGCCGTGCGAGTCGCGTGCGGCAGCGCGACGATGCGAGCGGCGACGTCGCGCGGGGTGAGGAAGTCCCAATGATAGGAACGCGGCCGCGAAGTCGTACCGGCGATGAAGGCACAATCGGCGATCGCCTCCGCGACCGAGGCGACGATCCGGGCCTCGGTCAGCACATCGTCCGCTCCGGCGGCAAGCGCGTTCGCCTCAGCGTGCGGAAAAGCGCGCGGGCGCACCAGGCACAGATCGGTCAAACCCATATTCTTCATCGCGCGTGCAACCGAACCGATGTTTCCCGGGTGGCTGGGGTCGATCAAGACGATGCGAACGGGAACCTGCATGCTCTGTTATTCTAGCGCCACGTCTATGCATCCACTGCTCAATATCGGCATGCGCGCCGCCAGGCGCGCCGGGGATTTGATCGTGCGCAGCCTCCCGCGCCTCGATGCGATCAAGATCGACACCAAGGGCCGCAACGACTTCGTCACCGATGTGGATCGCAAGGCCGAAGCGGAAATCATCGCGAGCGTGCGCAAGAGCTATCCGGATCACGCCTTCCTCGGCGAGGAGTCCGGCCGCAGCGGCGAGGGGGAGTTCGTCTGGATCATCGATCCGCTCGATGGCACGACCAACTTCCTGCATGGGTTTCCGACCTTCGCGGTTTCGATCGCGGTACAACACAAGAACCGGCTGCAGCACGCGATCGTCTACGACCCGATGCGCCAGGAATTCTTCACCGCCTCGCGCGGCGAGGGCGCGCAACTCGAAGGCAAGAAGATCCGCGTCAGCTCGCAAAAGACGCTCGAAGGCTCGCTGCTCGGCACAGGCTTTCCGTTTCGTGCCGGAGACAGCCACGTCGACCAGTATCTCGCGATCCTCAAGCTGATCATGGGAGTGGCGGCCGGCGTGCGCCGGCCCGGCGCCGCGTCCCTCGACCTCGCCTATGTGGCCGCCGGAAGGCTGGACGGCTTCTGGGAGTTTGGCCTGTCGCCCTGGGACACGGCGGCTGGCGTGCTCTTGATCCAAGAGGCCGGCGGTCGCGTGGGCACGCCGACCGGCACGGATTACAGCTTGGGACCCAACATCGTTGCCGGCAACCCGAAGGTCTACGAGGCGCTGATCGGCGCAATCGGTCCCTTGACGCCGGCGGCGCTGCGCGACTGACCGAGACCGTGTCGGTGCAGCGGCATGGTGCGCGGCGTGCTCAGCGCGCCTTCAGCGCCGCGGCTGCCGCCGACACAACAGCCACATTTCGCGCGCGCAACCGGCTGTTCTTGTAACCATACCCGAAGTACAACGCAATTCCGATGGCGCTCCAGATCAACAGCCGCCACCAGGTCCCCCCCGGCAGGAACGCCGCCATTCCGGCACAAAAGATCACGCCCATCGTCGATACGAACCAGATGCCCTTGATCTTGAACGGCCGCGGCAGGTCGGGGCGGGTATAGCGCAGCACCAGCACGCCGATGCAAACGACGATGAAGGCGATCAGAGTGCCGATCGAAACCAGTTCGCCGAGCACATCGATCGGCAACAGGCCGCCGAGCACCGCGGCGAAGAAACCGGTGATCAATGTCGCGATGTGGGGTGTCCGAAATTTCTCGTGCACCCTGCCGAGAAACGGCCACAGCAAGCCGTCGTTCGACATGGTGAGCCAGATACGCGCCTGCGGAATGATCATCGTAATGATCACCGACGTGAGGCCAAACAGCGCACCCCAGATGACCCAACTGGTCAGCCATAGCAATTGCGGGTGCGCCTCGAGCGCGACTGCGACGGGCGCGGCATCGTTGAGTTGTTTGAAGGGCACGAGACCGGTCAACACGGACGCCATCAGGATGTAGAGCACCGTACAGATTGCGAGGCTCCCGAGCATGCCGATCGGCATCCCACGCTGCGGATCCTTCGCCTCTTGCGCGCAGGTAGAAACACCGTCGAAGCCGATGTACGCGAAGAAGATGATGCCGGCGGCACGGATGATCCCACTCCAGCCGAACTCGCCGAAGGTCCCGGTGTTCGGAGGGATGTAGGGCACCCAATTCGACGGGGTCACGTAGGACGCGCCGAACACGATCACGGCGATCACGATGCTGACCTTGATCGCGACGATGATGGTGTTGACGGTCGCAGATTCCTTGATGCCTTTGTAGCAGAGCGCGGTTGCGACCAAGATGACTGCGATCGCGGGCAGATTCAGCACGGCGCCGGTGCGCAAGATGTGATCCCCGCCCTGATCGGTGCCGAACGGCGCGTTCGACAGCGCGGCAGGTATGAAGTTGATCCCGTAGTAATCGAGCAGCTTGATGAAGTAGCGGCTCCAGCCGACCGCGACCGTCGAGCAGGCGACCATATATTCGAGGATCAGGTTCCAACCGACGAACCAGGCGATCAATTCACCGAGCGTCGCATAGCTATAAGCGTAGGCGCTGCCCGAGACCGGCACCATGGCCGCGAACTCCGAGTAGCACAGGCCGGCGAACATGCACCCCAGGCCTGCAATGACGAAGGAAATGACGATCGCGGGTCCGGCGTGGGCCGCCGCTGCAGTGCCGGTCAGCACGAAGATCCCGGTGCCGATGATCCCGCCGATGCCGAACGAGATCAGAGCGGGGATCCCGAGCGCCCGGCGTAGACCCTTGGAGGACGCCTCGGCGTGATAATCGGCAACCGCCTTGGTAGCGAACAGCTCCTTCATACCCATGTTTTGCACCCACAGCGGTTTGGTTGTCGATCGGCGTCGCGCCTTCGCAGTACGCTTCTGATCCTGACTCTAGCGGCTTTCCGGGTGAGAGTCATCCGGATGCGGCGCGAACCCGCTTGCGGACACCGATATTGACGCATTCGATCGCCGCGGAAAACCCGAGCGCGAAATACAGATAGCCCTTCGGAACGTGCAGGTCCGAGGCCTCGGCCATGAGCATGACGCCGATCAACAATAGAAATCCCAGTGCCAGCACCTTGAATGTCGGGTAGCGGTTCAGGAGCTCGCTCACATACCCCGAAACCAGCAGCATGACACCAACGGAGCAGACGATCGCCGCGACCATGACTTCGATACGGCGCGCGAGACCGACGGCCGTGAACACCGAGTCCAGCGAGAACACGACGTCGATGACGCCGATCTGCAGTACGATGAGCCAAAAACTCTCGAACGGACCCGGCTTGCGCTCGGTGCGCCTGCCGGACAGCAATTTGACGATTTCCCCGACGCTCTTGATCGCGAGGAACAAGCCGCCGGCGAACAGAATCGCGGCGCGGCCGGAGACGCCGTGTCCCGCGATGAAGACCAACGGCGCCGTCAGCGTCGCGAGCCACGTAATCGAGAACAGCAGGCCGAGACGCGTCAGCATCGCAAACAGGAGCCCCAGGATCCGCGCACTGCCCTGGCGCTGCGCCGGCAGACGGCTCACGAGCAGCGAGAGAAACAGGATGTTGTCGATGCCGAGCACGATCTCCAGCAGCGCGAGAGTCGCGAATGACAGCCAAGTCTGCGGGTCGCGAAGAAGTTCCATGCCGCCACTCTAGCCCACGCGCGGCAAGTCAGGGCAGTCCGTCGACTTCCTCGGGCTTGGTGAGTTTACGCTCGAGCAGATCGTCGCTGCGCAGGCCGAAATCCAGCGCGAGCGCCGCGGAGATGTAAATCGAGGAGTACGTGCCCGCAACGATGCCGATCACCAGCGCGGCCGAGAATCCATGCAGGGTTTCGCCGCCGAAGACCAGCAAGGCGACGACCACGAGCAGGGTCACGAGCTTGGTCATCAAGGTGCGCGAGAGCGTCTGGTTGATCGACTCATCGATGACCTGGGCGATGGTCAGCTTGCGCGCGGTGCGCGCGCGCTCGCGTACGCGATCGAACACGATGACCGTATCGTTGAGCGAGTAGCCGATCACCGCGAGAATCGCGGAAATCGCCGTGATGTCGAAAGTCATCTGCGAGACCGCGAAGAAGCCGATCACACAGATCGGATCGTGCAGCACGGCGAGAATCGCGCCGAGCGCGAGTTTGAACGTGAAGCGCAACAGCACGTAGATCGCGATCAGGATCAGCGTCGCCACCAGAGCCCAGGCGCCCTTGACGAACAATTCCTGACCCACCTGGGGCCCCACGACCGAAGTGCTCTGCACCCGGACGCCCGGGTCGACGGTCGTGAACACGGCAAGGATGCGCGCGCCGAGCTGGTCGCCCTTGGCGTTCGGATCGGGCGGTAGCCGGACGCGGATGTCGCGTGAACTGCCGAAGGCCTGCAGCTGGGCACCGGCGACGCCGGCCTTGGCGAGCGCCGTGCGCAGCTGCTCGAGATTGGGCGCCTGCGGGAAGTTGGTCTCGACGACGACGCCGCCCGTGAAGTCAATGCCGAGATTCAGGCCACGCACACCGGCGAGAACCAGGGAACCGACGATCAGAACCGCGGACAGGCCATACCAGACCTTGCGCGTATTCATGAATGGGAAACGGGTTACTTTATGAAAGAATTCCATGTTGCTGTCGCCTCGAGTTTCAGATCGACAAGCCGTCGAGCTTGCGCCGACCGCCGTAGATCACCTGCACCAGGGCGCGACTGCCCATCAGGGAAGTAAACATCGAAGTGCCGATACCGAGCACGAGCACGACCGCGAACCCGCGCACGGCGCCGGTGCCGAACAACCACAGCACCAATCCGGCGAGCAGCGCGGTCACATTCGAGTCGGCGATCGCAGAGAACGCGCGCTCGAAGCCGGCGGTGATCGCCGCGCGCGGTGAGACGCCGTTGCGCAGCTCCTCGCGAATGCGCTCGTAGATCAAAATGTTGGCATCGACGGCCATGCCGACCGTGAGCACCACGGCGGCAATGCCGGGCAAGGACAGCGCGACGCCGACGATCGACAGCAGCGCGGTCAGCAGCACGACGTTCGCGACCAGCACGAGGTCGGCGATCAGGCCGAATACCTTGTAATAAATGCCCATGAACAGGAACGCGGCGAGCATGCCGAACACGATCGCATCGACGCCCTGCGAGATGTTCTTCTCGCCGAGCGTCGGGCCGATCGCGCGCTCCTCGATCGGCGTGAGCGGCGCCGCCAGGCCGCCGGCGCGCAGCAGTAGCGCGAGTTCGCGACCCTCGACCGGGTTCACGCCCGTAATCGAGAAATTGTTGCTGAACACGCCGCGGATCGTCGCCTGGTTGATCACGTACTCGGTCGTACGATCGACGTCCACGCCCTCCGCGTTTTTCTCCCGCGACCGGTCGATGAACACGACCGCCATGAGATGACCGATGTTCTCCTGGGTGTTCTTCAGCATTTTCGCGGCGCCGCGGCTGTCGAGCCCGACCGAAACCGCGGGTCCGTCCTGACCGTTGGGCTGGAAGGTCGCGTCGGTCAATTCGTCGCCGGTGACCACGACCTCGCGCTTCAACAGCACGGGCCGCTTGTCGCGGGTGTAGTAAAGCTTCGTGCCAAGCGGCACGTGGCCGGTGGCGGCGGCCTCGAGCGGATTGTCGTTCTCGTCGACCATGCGGAACTCGAGTGTCGCGGTCTTGCCGAGGATCTTCTTGACCTCGGCCGAGTTTTGCAGTCCGGGGAGCTGAATGTCGATCTGGTTCACCCCCTGACGTGCGACCTGGGGTTCTGAGACAGCGAGCTCGGGGCTGTTCAAGCGGTTGCGCAGGATCACGATGTTTTGCTGGACTGCGTCGTCCTCGCGCTTCTTGATCTCCTCCGCGCCCATCTCGAACTGCAGCGCCGGGGCGCCGCCCACGCTCGTGTCCGTGAAGGTCATATTGCGGTTGTCGGCGACGATCGCCGCCTTGCCCTTTGCGAAACTGTCCGCGTCGCGAAACAGCACCAGGACGCGGTCCTTGGGATAGTCGACGACCACGTCCTGATAGGCGACCCGCGCATTGCGCAGCGAGGCGCGGAAATCCTGCTCTTCGTGGTCGAGTTGCTGCTTGATGGCCCCCTGCACGTCGACCTCGTAGACGAGATCGACGCCGCCGCGCAAATCGAGGCCGAGCTTGAGGGGATTGAGGCCGAGATTGCGCATCCACTCGGGTACGCGTGAGGCCTTGGACAGCGCAATCGTATATTGATCGTGCCGGGCTTCGGCGACGATGTCGCGCGCCTTGAGCTGCTGCTCGGTGCTCGTGAAGCGCAAGGTGAGCCGTCCTTGGTCGAGAAATGCGCCCGTCGGGACGACGCCCTTGTCGGTGAGCAATTTTTCGATTGCGACGCGATCGCCCTCGTCCAAAACCCCGCCGTCCTTCGCGAACTGCAGCGCGCTCTGTTCCCCGAACAGATTCGGCAAGACGAACAACACGCCGATCAAGATGACGATCGCCACCAGCGCGATCTTCCAGCGCGGATAAGAAATCATGCGTTCTTGACCGTCCCCTTGGGCAGCAGCAGGCTCACTTGGAACTTTTGCAGTTTGATCTGAACGCCATTGGCGATTTCGAGCGTGAGGAACTGCTCGCCGACCTCGACGACCTTGCCGAGAATTCCGCCGGTGGTCGCGACTTCGTCGCCCGCGGCGATCTTGGCGAGCATTTCCCGCTGTTCCTTGGCGCGCTTGTTTTGCGGCCGGATCAGCAGGAAATAGAACACGACCAGGAGCAGCGCCGGCAACATCAGCGCGGAAAGCACACCCTGCCCGCCACCGCCGCCGAGCGGTGATTGTGCCGCCGCAGTGTTAATGAGGAAATCCATAAGTTTCACCAGTACTTGCGGCATGGACAGCCGCGCAAAGCCGGGCATTATACCGAAACCCGGACGAAAAACCGGTTCTAAGGTACGGCCGGCGGTACTTGCCCCTCCAGCAGGGCATAGAACTCGGCGGCGTAGGCATCGAGCCGCCCGGCCTCGATCGCGGCGCGGATTTCACGCATCAGCCGTTGGTAAAAATACAGATTGTGGATCGTGTTGAGGCGGCTCCCGAGGATCTCGTTGCACTTGTCGAGGTGGCGCAGATAGCTGCGACTATAGTGCCGACAAGTGTAGCAGGCGCAGTCCGCCTCGATTGGACCGGTGTCGCGGGCGTGAACAGCGTTGCGGATGTTCAAGGCACCGCGTCGAGTGAACAGGTGCGCGTTGCGCGCATGGCGGGTCGGCATCACACAGTCGAACATGTCGATGCCCCGCCGCACGCCCTCGAGTATGTCCTGGGGTCGTCCCACCCCCATGAGATAACGGGGTTTCGCGGCCGGCATGTGCGGCAGCAAGGCGTCCAATACCGCATTCCGTTCAGCCTCGCTTTCGCCGACCGCAAGGCCGCCCACCGCAAGCCCCGCGAAACCGATCTGCTCGAGCGCGGCGAGCGATGCGAGTCGCAAATCCGCATGCACGCCGCCCTGCACGATGCCGAACAGGGTACCGGGCGGCCCGGCGTCGCGCGCCGCGGGCGATGCACTGCCGGCCACGAGTTCACCCTGAGATTGATAATAGGCGCGAAAGCCGCGGGCCGCCCAGCGCATCGACAGTTCCATCGAAGCGCGCGCCTCGCCCTCGGTCGCAGGATACGGCGTGCATTCGTCGAAGCTCATGGCGATATCGCTGCCGAGCACGCGTTGTATGCGCATCGACTCCTCCGGCGAGAGGAACACGGCCGCCCCGTCGACCGGCGATCGAAAACTCGCTCCCGCCTCGGTGATCTTGCGCATTCGGGCGAGACTGAATACCTGGAAGCCGCCGGAATCGGTGAGGATGGGCCGGCGCCAATGCATGAACCCATGCAAGCCCGTATGCGCGCCGATCACCTCGAGGCCCGGACGCAGCCACAGGTGGAAGGTGTTGCCGAGCACGATCTCGGCGCCCAAATCCACGAGTTCCTCGGGCGTCATCGCCTTGACCGTCCCATAGGTGCCGACCGGCATGAAGGCCGGCGTCTCGACGCTGCCGCGGGCAAACCGCAGCCGGCCACGGCGCGCCCGACCGTCCGCCGCCAGCGCTTCGAACTGCATGGCGCGAGCAGCATCGCGCGCGTCGGCGTGGCTCATGGTCGGTCCAGGCAGGCCGCATCCGGAATCAGGAACATGGCGTCACCGTAGCTGAAAAAACGGTAGCGCGCCGCCACGGCGTGCGCGTAGGCCGCGAGCAAACGTTCGCGCCCGACGAACGCCGCGCACAGCATCAGCAAGGTCGATTCCGGCAGATGAAAATTCGTGAACAGCGCGTCGACGACGCGAAACCGATACCCGGGCTTGATGAACAGCCGAGTCTCTGCGCAAAGCGGCGCGAGTCTCCCCGTGGCCGCGGCGCTCTCCAGACTGCGCACGACGGTCGTGCCGATCGCGATCACCCGGCCGCCCGCGGCGCGCGTCGCGGCGATCGCAGCACAGGTTTCCGCGGCGACATCGATCGTCTCGGCATGCATCACGTGCGCCTCGATGTCGTCCTCACGCAGCGGTTGGAAGGTGCCGGCCCCGACGTGCAAGGTGACGAAGGCGTGGCGAATGCCGCGGGCCGCGAGGGCCGCGAACGTGGCGGTATCGAAATGCAGACCGGCGGTCGGCGCCGCCACGGCTCCTGGCACGCGCGCGTACACGGTTTGATAGCGTTCCCGATCAGCCGCCTCCGGCGGCCGATCGATGTACGGCGGCAAGGGGATCTGGCCGTGGGTCTCGAAAAAGGCGAGTACGTCGCAGTCGAATCGAAAGTGAAATAGCGCGCCGTCGCGGCCCAGCAGGCAGGCGGTGTGGCCGCCCGGCAGCGTGAGTACGGCACCGGGACGCAAGCTCTTGCCGGCACGTACGTGCATTAGTGCTTCGGTCGCGCTCGAGGCGCGCTCGAGCAGCATCTCGACGCGACCGCCCGTGCTTCGCCTTGCAAAAACCCGCGCGGGAATCACCCGCGTATCGTTGAAGACGAGCAAGTCCGCAGGCGCCAGAAGGGCGACGAAGTCGCGAAATTCAAGATCGCGCAGCGTATCGGCCGCGGCGTCCAAGACCAGCAAGCGGCTCGCGGCGCGCGTCGCAGGCGGATGTTGGGCGATCAGTTCGCGGGGCAGATCGAAATGGAAATCGAGGCGGCGCATCATCGCGCGCATACTACCAAGGCCCGCGATCGCTTATACTGCGGCGACTGGCGTGCCCGGATGGCGGAACTGGTAGACGCGCCGGACTCAAAATCCGGTTCTTTCACGAGAGTGTGGGTTCGATTCCCTCTCCGGGCACCAGTTCTTCAAATCTCAAGGCCCCGCTCTTCATATCAAAGCAATGGATCACTATTGAATTTTTGCAGCAATTGCGGCTCGGCCGTCATCCTCAAGATCCCGGACGGGGATCACTTGCCGAGGTACGTGTGCCCAAGCTGCACGCTGATCCACTATCAGAACCCCAAGCTCGTGCTCGGCTGCGTGCCGGAATGGGATGGCCGGATCCTCTTGTGTCGTCGCGCCATCGAACCGCGCCTCGGGTTTTGGACGGTGCCCGCGGGCTTCATGGAAAACGGCGAGACGCTGCAGCGCGCCGCGGCGCGTGAGTGCCACGAAGAAGCCCTCGCCACGGTCGAAATCGGCTCACTGCTCGCCCTCGTGAGCGTCACGCACGCGGGCCAGGTCCACGTTATGTTCCGTGCGAAATTGCTGCGACCTGAATTCGCTGCCGGCCCGGAAAGCCTGGAGGTCGGACTCTACGCAGAGGACGAAATTCCCTGGGCCGAACTCGCCTTTCCGAGCGGCGAGTTCACCCTGCGCCGCTACTTTGCGGATCGCGCGGCCGGCCGCGAGGATCACCACTTCGCGGAGCTCAACCGCCCGATGAAGAGCTGACGGCGTCGCGAATCGTCTGTGGCGCGAATCGTCTGTGGCACAATACCGCCGTCGCGAAAACTCAAGAAGGGTATGTCATGGCCTTTGTGGTCACCGAAAGCTGCATCAAGTGCAAATACATGGATTGCGTGGAAGTCTGCCCGGTCGACTGTTTCCACGAAGGCCCGAATTTTCTCGTGATCGATCCGGATGAATGCATCGATTGCACGCTGTGCGAGCCGGAATGCCCGGTCGAGGCGATCTATTCCGAGGAAGAGATCCCGGACGGCCAGGAAAACTTCAAGCAGTTGAACGCGGAACTCGCCAAGAAGTGGCCGGTGATCAGCGAAAAACGCGATGCTCCCGATGACGCCGACAGCTGGAAGGGCGTGCCGGACAAGTTGAAGCTGCTCGAGCGCTGAGTGTTGCCGCGCGCAGCGGGCGCGCGCAGCGGGCCTGTCAACGTTTGGCCAGCTGTACTTCCTTGAGCTTCTGTGCGAGTTCCTGCGGAGGTAGATAGCCGCCGACGATCTCGCCGTTTTCGGCTACGATCGCGGGTGTGCCCTGCACGCCGATCGCCTCGCCCAGCGCGTATTCACGCGCAACGGGAGTCTGCCCACAGGTCTTGGTCAAATCGAGCGTTGCGCCCGACTTCGCGCGGGTCAGCGCCTCGTTGCGGTTCGGCGAACACCACACTGCCTCCGCCTTGCGCCAGCTCTCCGTGTTGGGTCCGGTGCGCGGATAAAACACGTAGCGGACGCGTATGCCCAGCTTGTTCAATTCGCCGATCTGACTATGCAGCTTGCGGCAGTAAGCGCAGTCGACGTCGGTGAACACGGTGACCGTGTAGCGCGGATTGGGCGGCGAGAAAATCACCATCTGCGACTCCGGCAGTGCGTCGATCATGGCGATTCGAGCATGAGTACGCAGATCCTCCGTGAGGTTCTCGCGCGTGTCGAGGTCGTAGAGATTGCCCTCGATGAAATACTTGCCGTCGGCGGTCAGGTAGCTGACTTCCGCTCCCTGGACGAATTCATACAGACCGGGGACCGGCGAGGGGCGTAGATCCTCGAGTTTCGAACCCTCCGGTAGGCGCTTGAGCAGTGCGACACGGGGATCCTTGGCGTCCTTGGCCGGGCCCGCATCCTTCGCCGTGGTCGCATCCTTTGCGGCGGCGGGCTCTTCGGCCTGCGCGACCATTGCAGGCAGGCAGCACAACCCCAGACTGATGGCCGCGAAGGTGGCGGCAATGCTCGATCGACTCATACTCGAAAGCTCCAAGGTCGCGAAATAACCTTCGACTCCGGTACGGCGCGGAGGTTCAAGCCGACCAAGACAGACATGTTAGCAGACTTGCGCCCGCCTGCCGGCGAGAGATCCGCGCTCACCCGCGCGGGTGATGTACCGAGTGCAGCTCCTTGAGCCGCTCGCGCGCCACATGGGTATAAATCTGCGTCGTCGATAGGTCGCTGTGGCCGAGCAACATCTGCACGACGCGCAAATCGGCGCCGTGATTGAGCAGATGCGTGGCAAAGGCGTGGCGCAAGGTGTGCGGCGAGAGTTCTTTTTCGACGCCGGCCTTTTTCGAATAGCGCTTGATGATGTGCCAGAAGGCCTGGCGCGTCATGCGGTCGCCGCGCCGCGTCGGAAACAGGTAGTCGGTCTGCCGTTCGAGCAATATCTCCGCGCGCGGACCCTGCATGAACTGCTGCAACCACTCGACGGCCTCCTCGCCTAGCGGAATCAGCCGTTCGCGGTTGCCCTTGCCGACGACGCGCATGACACCCTGATTCACATTCACTTGGTTGTGCTTGAGACTCACGAGTTCCGAGACCCGCAGGCCCGTCGCGTAGAGTACCTCGAGCATGGTTCGGTCCCGGTGCCCCAAGGGGTCGGTCACGGTCGGCGCCTCGAGCAAGGCGTCGACCTCCGCCTCGGTTAGCGACTTCGGCAAGGAACGGCCGATCTTCGGCATCGCGATCTGCGCGGTCGGGTCGACGCTGATGACCTCCTCGCGGACCATGAAGCGGTAGAATCGCCGAAAGCTGGACAACTGACGCGCAGTCGAGCGCGGCCGGGAGCCGCCCTCGACTCGCGCCGCGATGAAGCCGAGCAGCTCGACCCGCGTCGCCTTCAGCAGCGAACTGGCACGCGCCTCGAGCCAGCGCGCGAGCGAGGTCAAATCCGCCCGATAGGCAGCGAGCGTATTGGCCGAGAGTCCTCGTTCCATCCACACGGCATCGAGGAAGCGTTGCAGCGCCGGGTCCACGGACTCCGTGCGCGGCGGTACCTTTGCGTCCGAGGTCCGTGTATAAACCGTTCGTTTCAAAGCCGTCGCCATAGATTTCCAGGTGCTTACATGCGCTGCAAAGTACTGCGTTGTTGTGTTTACAGACCGCAGTATGCGAGCCGCTCAGGTGCGTCGGCGTGACCAGAATCACAGTAACGTGAACTATTAACATAAGGAGAACCAGATCACAGAACTCGACCCGAGCCGCGCGGCAACGCGGCCAGGAGCGCTGGTTTCAGGCGGTTTGCGGCTGTATGGCGCATACGGTCTCGTCGCGTTCACGACCCTCGCGATCTCGGCCTTGATCGTCAACCTGTTCGTGCCCGACCTGCGCACGCGGCGACGCGTCGCCGCGTGGTTCGCGCGGGTTTTTTTTCGGGTCGCGGGCATCCCGTTGCACGTCGACGGGATCGACCGGCTGCCATCGGCGCCGTGCGTCGTGGTCGCCAATCACGCCAGCTATCTCGACGGAGTCGTCGCCTGTGCGGCACTCCCGCCCGACTTCGCCTTCGTCATCAAGAAGGAAATGGTCCGAGTGCCGCTTGCCGGATTGCTCTTGCGGCGCCTGGGTTCGGAATTCGTCGATCGCTTCGACCGGCGGCAGAGCGCGAACGACGCGCGGCGTGTGCTCAAGACGGCGGCCACCGGTCAGTCCTTGGTATTCTTTCCGGAAGGCACGTTCACGGCATCGCGGCAAATCGGCAAATTCCTGCGCGGTGCATTCGCGACCGCTGCGCGGGCAGAAATGCCCGTCGTGGCCGCAGCGATACACGGGACGCGCGACGTCCTCCCGTCGGGTAGCATTCGGTTGCGGCGCAATTCGATCCGTTTCGAGGTCTTGCAGGTGCTCGACGGCAACGATGCGCGCACGCAAAGCCGCGAGCTGATCGCGCAAGCGGTGGGCGAACCCTTGGCCTGATCTTGGCGGGGCGCCTCATTTGGTCGGGGTCCCGGTGGGTGGGGCGGGCGTCCTTGCCCTAGCCATGCCCAAATCCCTTGGCAATCCCTCGTATCCGGCGTCCGTGGCCTGTCAACATGGTGTTCCCCACCTATGAAAGCGACAAAAACACCCGGATCGCATCACTGGCGACGAAAGTTTTTTGTGAAAGTTCTTGCACGGCATCGATAGTTGTTTTCATGGCCGGCGCTTTGTGGTGTATTACGCGACCGTTTTTCTTAGCGACGACCCGAATCCGCGTAGCGGGCGCGCGCAGCGGAGGTAAGGCTCGATGAACGATGAACAACGCGATGTCATGGAGTACGAGGTCGCCATCGTCGGGGGTGGTCCGGCCGGCCTCGCGGCCGCGATCCGTCTGAAGCAACTCAAGCCGGATGCCAGCGTATGCCTGCTCGAGAAAGGCGCCAGTTTCGGCGCCCATTCGCTCTCGGGTGCGGTCATGGAGCCTGGACCGCTCGACGCCTTGTTGCCCAATTGGCGCGCGCATGCACCGGCGACCTGCGTGCCGGCGACGCGAGACGAGTTTTCGTACCTGACCCGTCGCCGGCGATTCAAACTGCCGACGCCACCGCAAATGGCCAACCACGGCAACCTCATCCTCTCCCTGGGCCAGCTCACACCGGTATTGGGTCAGGCGGCAGAACAGGCCGGGGTCGACGTTTTTCCGGGGTTTGCGGCGGCCGAGGCGCTGTTCGACGCCAGCGGGGCGGTCTGCGGCTTGCGCATCGGCGACATGGGTGTGGAGAAAAACGGCGATCGTGGTCCGAATTTCGCGCTAGGACCCGAGATCCACGCCAAACTGACTATTTTCGCGGAAGGCTGCCGCGGCAGCGTTGCAAAACAGCTGATTCGACGCTTTCAGCTCGACGCCGGCAAATCCCCGCAAACCTATGGGCTGGGATTCAAGGAATTGTGGCAATTGCCCCCGGGTCGGACCGAAGCGGGTCTGATCCAGCACACGCTAGGCTGGCCCCTGGACTCGAATACCTATGGCGGCAGCTTTCTCTATCACCTCAATGACGACCGGGTGTACGTCGGTTTCGTACTTGGTCTGGATTACGAAGACCCACGCTTGAAACCCTTCGAGGCTTTTCAACAGTTCAAGAATCACCCGTCCGTTCGCGGCCTGCTCGACGGCGGGGAAATTCTCGCCGCCGGTGCGCGCACCGTGATCGAAGGCGGGTACCAATCCATGCCGACCCTGGAAATGCCCGGTGCGCTGCTCGCCGGCGATGCCGGAGGCACCTTGAACACCCCCAAGATCAAAGGCATCCACCAAGCGATCCGCTCCGGCGTCACGGCCGCCGAGCACTATGCCGAAACCGGCACCAGCGCGGGCTTCGATCGGCGCTGGCGCGCATCGGCCGGCGGCCGCGAATTGCACAAGGTACGCAACATTCGGCCGGGGTTTCGGCGCGGCCTGTGGTTCGGACTCGCGAACGCGGTGCTCGAGACGGCCACGGCCGGCAAGCTGCCTTGGACGCTGGCGAATCATGCCGACCACTCCGCGCTAAAGACCCTTGACTCGTATGCCTCGCCGGACCGTGGCTGGGGGGAGCGGGAATTACCGCCGCGCGATCGACTCGCTTCGGTGTTCTTCGCCGCAACCGTGCATGAGGAGAACCAGCCGGTCCACCTGCACGTGGCCGACACTGCCGTTTGTGCGACCCGTTGCGCCCGAGAGTTCGGCAATCCCTGTACGAACTTCTGCCCGGCGAACGTCTACGAGATGATCGACGATGGCGCAGGCGGCAAGAAACTGCAGATCAACGCGTCGAATTGCGTGCACTGTAAGGCTTGCGACATCAAGGAACCCTACGCGGGCCAGATCACCTGGGTGGCGCCCGAGGGTGGGTCGGGACCGAATTATCAAGGTCTTTAGGCGCTTGCGATACCGGTGAAGGACACAGCTTCCATCGCGGCGCATCTCGAGCACGAGGTCGCCGCGAAGCGGCTCGAGGCCGACCCGGCGCAACTGGACGCGGCGCGACGCCTCGATGCACTCGCGACGCGGTTGAACGCGCAGGCGGCGCCGGGCTGGTGGCGCTCGCGCGCCCGAGCGTCGGCGCCCGGAATGTACCTCTGGGGCAGCGTCGGCAGGGGCAAGACCTTCCTCATGGATCTGTTCTACGGCGCGTTGCGCTTTCCGCAGCGGGAACGCCGACATTTCTATCAGTTCATGCAGGACGTGCACGCCGGACTGCGTACCAGCGCCGGGCGGGAGCGCCCCCTCGAGGACGTCGCGGCGCGAATCGCCGAGCGCACCCGGGTGATTTGCCTCGATGAATTTCTGGTCCTCGACATCACCGACGCCATGATCCTCGCCGGGCTGCTCGACGCACTGTTTCGGCGCGGCGTCAGTCTCGTCGCCACGGCCAACCGTCCACCGCGGGATCTGTACCTGGAGGGCTTGCAACGCCAGCGTTTTCTGCCGGCGATCGCCTTGCTGGAGCAGCGGCTCGAGGTCGTACATCTGGATGGCGGCAGCGACTACCGCCAGCTGCCTCAGCAACCCGCGCACACGTACTTGCCCTCGGATGCGCCCGAGAGCGAGGCACAACTCGAGCGCCTGTTCCACGACGCCTGCGGCGGCGCTTGCGGCGGCCCGACGACGCTGCTCGTGCAGGGCCGGACCATCGAGACCCGCGACAGCTGCGCCGACGCCGTCTGGTTCGAGTTCGCCGCCCTGTGCGCAAGCTCGCGCAACGCCACGGACTACCTGGAACTGGCGCAGCGATATCGCGCAATCTTCGTCTCGCGCGTGCCACGCTTCACGAGCGCGGACGACGATGCCGCGCGACGCTTTCTGATGTTGGTCGATGCGCTCTACGATCGTGGCGTGGCGATCGTGCTTTCGGCGGCTGCGGAGCCCGCCGACCTCTATCGTGGCGAACGATTGCGCTTCGAGTTCGAACGAGCGGCGAGCCGCCTCGTCGAGATGCGTTCGCAAGGCTATCGCGCGCAGGCTCGCCCCGCATGAAGCGTGGCTCGCCCGGCCCTGGCATAATGGAGCGGATGAGGACGGCCATCAGCATACGTATTCCCCACCACCGCCTGCTCGACGAACGCGGCGCCGGCATCGGCGAGTTGCCGCAGTTCGCGCGAGACCCCGCCGAGATGCTGCGCATGTACCGCTTGATGACGCTCGTGCGCGTTTTCGACGCCAAAGCCGTGAATCTGCAGCGGACCGGACAGCTCGGCACCTATGCCTCTTGTCTTGGCCATGAAGCGACGCACGTCGGCGTTGCCGCTGCCATGCGCACGGAAGACGTGCTTGCACCGGTATACCGGGAATACGCGACCCAGATGTGGCGCGGCGTGAGCATGCGCGAGATCCTGCTTTATTGGGGCGGCGACGAACGCGGCAACGACTTCGCGGTCCCTCGGCAGGATTTTGCCTGGTGCGTGCCGATCGCGACACAGACTCTGCACGCCGCCGGTGCGGCGATGGCCTTCAAGATCCGCGGCGAGCCGCGCTGCGCGCTCGCCTTCATCGGCGACGGCGGCACATCCGAGGGTGCCTTCTACGAGGCGATCAATTTCGCCGGCGCCCGGGCGCTGCCGGTCGTGTTCGTGATCGTCAACAACGGCTGGGCGATTTCCGTCCCCGTCGCCGCCCAGACCGCTGCGGACTCGCTCGCACAGAAGGCCGTGGCTGCGGGGATTCCCGGCTTTCAAGTCGACGGCAACGATGTCATCGCGGTTCGCGACTTGGTCGCCAAGTCACTGGACGTCGCGCGCAGCGGCGGCGGACCCGCGGTGATCGAAGCGCTGACTTATCGCCTCAGCGATCATACGACGGCCGACGACGCGAGCCGCTACCGCGGCGCCGAAGAGGTCCAAGGAGCCTGGGCGCGGGAACCGCTCGTGCGGCTGCGCGAGTTCCTGATCAAAGCGGGGTTCTGGGATGCTGACCGGGAACGAGGCTTGCTGCTGGATTGCGCGCGGCAGGTCGAGGCGGCCGTTGCCGAGTACCTGGCCACGCCGAAACAGTCGAGCGACGCGATGTTCGAGTACCTATTCGCGAAGCCCCCCGCGCAACTGCTGGAACAACGCGAGACCGCGCGCCGCTACGCCTGCGGTTCCCGCGGCCACTGACGATGCCGAAGGTGACGATGGTCGAGGCGATCGCGATGGCGCACGCCTGGGAAATGCAGCAGGACCCCGCGGTCGTGGTGATCGGTCAGGACGTCGGCGCGAACGGCGGAGTGTTTCGGGCGACCGCGGGCCTGCAGCAGCGTTTTGGCGCAATCCGGGTCCAGGACACGCCGCTTGCCGAGGCGATGATCGCAGGCGTGTCGGTCGGCATGGCCGCGCAGGGCTTGAAGCCCGTCGCGGAAATCCAGTTCATGGGTTTCAT
>Ga0116231_10003029_pt1 | contig 35111 bp, 28 predicted proteins | sample S1TSphgellanicum_2_FD_89695 | JGI IMG/M metagenome (GOLD analysis project Ga0116231, IMG submission 89695) | Host-associated microbial communities from peat moss isolated from Minnesota, USA - S1T2_Fd - Sphagnum magellanicum MG | ecosystem: Host-associated > Plants > Peat moss > Unclassified...
CATAGACCCGTTCAAAGCTCGGGCGTCGGGTAAAGGTGGTGATCCGTCCCGACCAGAACAGCCACTCGAGGGCCGACTTGGCAGTGCTCCACCCCCACCATCCGCCAGTCCCCTTGTGTCCTTGAAAATCGGAAGCGGCCATCGGCCCTTCGTTTTGGATCCGCTTTAAGAACCCGTCCGCCTCGCGCCGGCGTTCGCCCGCGAACGGCTTCAACGGACCCCAAACGCCTTTCCCCTGGTCTGCAAGCGCCATGCGCCAACGAAGCAGGGGGTGAGCGTCAAGGGGCAGCAGCGACGCCTCGTGCCCCCAATATTCAAAGAGCAGGCGCTCAGATTTCCGGCCCCAGGCCGCCTGATCCAGCAGGGCGCACGGATAGTCTCCAAGCCGCGAGAACAGGGGCAGGTAGTGCATCCGCGTCAGCACATTGACCGAGTCGATCTGCAACAGGCCTGTGCGGGCGAGGGCTCGTTTGAGGTGGCGGCGCGTGATCGGACCGCCCGGTCTCGGCTCTGAAAATCCCTGGGCCGCAAGGGCGATCCGGCGCGCCTCCTTGGCGCTGATCTTCAATGACGGCGCTGGCGACATCGAGGCGACCCCAGCCTCACAAGTCTGGTCCGGTCAAGCCTAAGCCGCGTCCCGGCTTCTGGCCGTCTCAACGCGGCGATGCAGGGCTGCGCTGAAGGCCGCGAACAGCTTGCTCATCGCCGCGCGCTTGTAAGGAAACACCTCGATGGGATCCAGGGCATGCACGATAGAGGCGACGTCGGCTTCGAACAGCAAGAGCCGCCCGTCGGGCGTTTCGGCGCAATCGATGGAGAAATAGTCTACGCCGAAGCCCTCGGCGATGGCTGCGAGGGCGTCGGCATGGCGGACGGCGAAGTCCTGGTCGAACCCCGCCATCCATGCGGCTTCCAGGGCGCGCTTCTCCGCCGACTGGAGCATGCCCGCAGAAATATAGTGGGCTAGCCAGTGGTCTGAGACCGCCATGTGGGTCGCAAAGGGCTGGCCGTCGATGAAGGTGATGCGAAGCTTCCGGTACCAGCCGCGCGCGTCGCTGTAATCGACAAAGGGCGCCAGGAAGAACGCCGGCTCGGGACTTCGGTCCAGATAGCTTCGCCAGCCGTCGGCGGTGTCGATCCGCTCTAGCCCCTTGCCGCCGTGTGTATCGAGGGGACGGATCACCATCGGATAGGCGAAGTCGTCGCGGACTCCGCTGAGGTCTTGGCCCTGCGCCATTGCCTCGATCACGCCCCGCGGAACCCTGACGTTGGCGGGGGCGAGAACGCCCGGGCATGCGCGGAAAAGGTCATGGGCGGCGTCGCGGGTCATGGCGAGCACCCGCAAGGGCTGGCCGTTCATGATAGGTCCTTCCCAGGTCTCAAGCACGCCCGCCAGCGGTTCGAGGAAAGGACGGTTGGCCTCGGACTGTCCGAGGGCGACGAAGGTCACGTCGTGCGGGGGAATCTCCATCGGCGCTGAAGCGTCCAGATGCAGAAAGTGCAAAGTCAGGTCTGTGTCCTCGCACAGAAAATCGATCGGCGCGTTGGCCATGACGTCTGCGCCGGTCACCAGCACCAGCACTTGAAGGGCCTCGCCAAGGGCGTGGCGGCAGGTGAACCAGCTGGTAAGCCGCAGGGCTGCGGTCTGCAAAGTCATGCTTTCGTCGAGCTTGCCGGTGAGGCGCAGCAGCATGGCCATGTCGAAAAGCGCGTCCGCGTCGGCGGCGTCTGCTTCGACGCGGGCGCAGAGCCCGTCCCAGATCGCGGCGTTGTCGCCTGCGATCAGGCTACGCGCCAGAGCCGCCATACCGATGATCGAAGACGAGCGGGGTTTTGACATAAGCGGGCGAACTCACAGGGCGGGCTTAAAGGCCCGCGCGCATCACCAAGCATGTTTGGTTTACAACTCGTAACGGCCTCTTCGCCTATGGGGCGCCAACCGGCGCGAAAACGCGACAAACCTTTATGAATTTATAGGTTTATAGCGGATTTAGGCGTCCAAACCGCGCAGACTCTCGCCGAACCTGCGAAGGGAGGACAAAAAAGGTCTTTCTTGAGGGGCGCCCAGGCTTAAGGAGTGCTATGGCCCCGGTCGAGGTCAAGGCGTCAGGAGCCGAGCCTCGTGGCGGAGATGGGCGGGGATATGCACGGGGCCGCTGAGCATGGCTCGAACAGGTCCGCTCTTGAGCGGCTCTGGCGCGACATCGGCCGGTCAGTCACAAGCGATCCTTTCACAAACCCTTACCTTCTCTTCGCCCTCGAAGTGAACCGCCGCTTGGCCGACGGCGATTTGACCCAAGATGACCTTGAGGCTGTGGTCCAATCGATCAGCGCTGAGGGCGCTTTGGCGCGCACCGAACGGCTTGCTTCCTACCTGGCCCTCCAGAGCGCTTCGCCGGCGGCCAGGATCCAAGCCCTGTTCGAGGGCCTGGCCGACCTGGGGTTTGACGCCTACGCCAAAGCCCTGGCGGCGCCGCCGGTCGGCTTGGTCACCACAGGCCACCCGACCTTCGCCCTCAATGAGGCCCTATCGTTGGCCATGGTCGAGCTGGCCACGGGCGAGGACAAGGATGGGACGAAGCTTTCCCCTGCGGGGATTGAGGCGCTCCAGCAGTGGATTCGCGAAACGCCTCAGGGTCCTCCCCCTTCATTGACCCTCGATCTTGAGCATCAATGGTCGGTGAGGGCGCTTTGCCATGCCGCAGAGGCTCTGGACCAGGCGCGCCGCTTAGCGCTTGAGGTCGGACGCCGGCGCTGGCCGGATCGCTGGACCGCCCTAAAGCCAGCGCTGATGACCTTGGCGACCTGGGTCGGCTTCGACCAGGACGGCCGCAGCGACGTGACCTGGAAGGTGAGTTTCGGCAAGCGGCTGGAGCTTAAGACCCTCGCGCTCTCTCGCTATCTGGAGCTGGCCGAACCCCTCGGCGTCGACGCTGTTTCTTTGCCCCTCGCCCGCGCCCTTTCGTTGGTCGCGGCGCAGACCGAGGTCCTTGCGATCATGGGCGAGGAGCCCAGCGCCGTCGCCGCCTTCTCAAGACGGCTCAACGCCGAGCGCGCCGATAGCCTGGTCGATCCGGCCCCTCTGCTGTCAGCGATCGATGCGGCGCTTAAGACGGCGGCCACGGACGCGGCCCGCGAAACTCTGATTGTGCTCAGGACCAACCTTGAGACCCATGGCGTCTGTCTCGCCCACATTCACGTGCGGCTAAATTCCGCCCAGCTTCACAACGCAGTGCGGCGCGAGGTGGGTCTTGAGACCTCGCCGTCCGATCCTTCCTACCGGCGGACCTATATCCAGGCCGCCAACGCTCTGATCGAGACCTGCAGGCCGGTGCAGGCTGGCTTCCGCAGCCTGCTTGGCGAAACCTCTTCGGCCAAGAGGCTGTTTATGACCATCGCCGAGATGGCCCGTCATATCGACGCCGCCGCGCCGGTGCGTTTTCTGATCGCCGAGACCGAGAGCGGCTTCACCCTGCTCTGCGCCCAATACCTCGCTCGACTATTTGGGGTGGAGGACCTGGTTGAACTCTCGCCCCTTTTCGAAACCGAAGACGGTCTGGAACGCGGCGAGGTGGTGATCGAGGAAGCTCTGCGAAGTCCGGCGTTCCGCGCCTATCTGAAGAAACAGGGCCGCCTCGCCCTCGAGTTTGGATTTTCAGATTCCGGCCGATTCATCGGCCAGATGGCGGCGACCTTCAGCATCGAACGGCTTCGCTACCGGATCGCTGAGCTTATTGAGCGCGAGGGACTGACCGAGCTCGAACTGGTGCTTTTCAACACCCATGGCGAATCCATGGGCCGGGGCGGTCACCCAGCCAGCCTGATGGATCGGCTCCATTATGCGGCGCCGCCTCGCGATCGTCGCGCCCTCGCACGGCGCGGCATCGCGGTGCGCGAGGAAGACAGCTTCCAGGGCGGGGAGGGCTATCTTCTTCTGTTCACTCCGGGCGCCGCCCGCGCCACTGTCGCTGGCCTTTTGGAATTCGGACTGACGCTCAGCCCGGAAGCCGAAGGCGATCCCATCTATGCCGCGCCAGATTTCGCGGCGGAGTTCTTCGCCACGGTCCAGCAGGCCTTCACCCGCCTCGCTGGCGAGGCGGACTATGCGGCCCTGCTGGGCCTCTTTGGCACGCGGCTCCTCACCAAGACCGGCTCGCGGCCGGATCAGCGACAAAGCAGCGAGACCGGCGCTGTGGCCAGCTTCACCCACGTGTCGGAGCTGCGCGCCATTCCGAACAATGGCATTCTGCAGGGCCTCGGACATCTGGTGAACCTGACCTTTGGTCTGAAACGGGCGGCGTCCAAGGATCCAGACACCTACGCGCTGATGTGTGCGAACTCGCCGAGGTTCCAGCGCGCCCTCGGCATGGCCAACGCCGCGGCGGCGCTTAGCGACCTTCAAGCGACCCGGGCTTACGCCGCAACGGTCAACCCCAGCCTGTGGCTGGATCAGATCAAGATCGGTTTTGCCGAGGAGGAGGCGCTTCGTCGCTTAAGCCGGCTCTCCGAGCGCGCCGCCTTGACCTCTCAGCTTTCCACGGTGCTGCGCCACATGCGCGCCGAGCCGGCTCTTGACGCAGGCGAGCTTAGCCAGCGCCGCCTTAGGGTTCAGCTTATCCATGGCCTCAGGATTGCGCTGATCCAGCGCATCTGCGTCCTGGCTGCGCGCGTTCCGGTCTTTACACCGCGCGCCGGGTTCACCCTTGAGCAAGCCCAGTTGATGCTGATGCGGCTCGACGTCCCGGCGGCTGTAACGCGGCTTGCTGAGGTGTTCCCGGCCCGGGCGGATCCGGGGCTTGGCGAAATGGATTTTGGGGAAGACGACGACTACGCCCCGGGCGAAGAGCAGGGCTATGGCCTGGAGCATCAGACCCTGTTTCGCCCGCTCCTGGCCCTGCATGCCTTGCTCTTGCGCACGACGACCGCCCTCAATCATGAATGCGGGGCCTGCGGTTAAGTCTGGCCGGCTTGGAATATGCACATCCCCGAGCAGCGGGGAGCATATATGGCTCAGTTTGAAACACGCGTGGCTGCAGAGAGGGCGAGCCTGTTCCAGTCGGTGCTTTGGGACTTCGTCGCGCGCATGCTCGGCTGTTCAGTGCCCATCCATGTGGTGCGCCGCTATCCGGACCCTGAAGGCGAGCGCTGGGTGGTGGAGATGGACGACGAGGCTCGCCTTCAGGAGCTGGTGACCGCGGCCCGTGAGCGGGCGGGCGCTAGTCCCCGTTGCGAAGATCAACATTAACGTCGACGCAGAACGCCAGCGCCGCTGAGGGCCGGCTCAGCTTTGATGTGGAGAGGCGGGTTTTACCCTCAATCGCCATCGCCCATGAACCGATAGCCCACGCCCGGCTCCGTCACGAGGTGGCGGGGGTTGGCGTGGTCGGGCTCCAGCTTTTGGCGGAGCTGGGCCATGTAGGTGCGCAGATATTGGACGTCCTCGGCGTTCGCCGGTCCCCAGATCTTGGTCAGGAGCTGGCGCTGGGTCAAAACGCGGCCGCCCCCCTTCACCACCTCGGCCAAAAGGTCGTATTCGCGGGGCGAAAGCCTTACGGCCTCGCCGGCCCGGAGCACCCGGCGCTTGACCAGGTCGATCTCAAGATCGCCGGCCCGGACGACCGGCTCAGCGCCCACAGCCTTCAACTTGTTGCGCATGGCCGCGCGGAGGCGGGCCAGGAGTTCCCCGACGCCAAACGGCTTTTCCACATAGTCGTCCGCGCCATTGTCGAGCGCCGTGATCTTCTCGGTCTCTTTTTCGCGGGCTGAAAGGATCAGGATCGGGCCAGGATAAATGGCGCGCGCCTTGATCAGCACCTCCTGACCATCAAGGTCAGGCAAGCCGAGGTCCAGGATCACAGCCTCCGGGGCGGTGCGGTGGGCGAGCTCCGCCAGCCCTGCTGCGCCGGTCAGGGCCCGCAGGGATTCAAAGCCCTCCGCCTCAAGGGCGGGGGTAAGGAAGCGGTGAATCTGGGGCTCGTCGTCGATGACAAGCACGCGGGGGCGTCCGGACATTAAAGCAGCATATGGTGTGTCGCGATGGTTTTGGGCAGACTGACGAGAACACGGGTTCCGCGCAGACCCGTGGCGATGTCGCCGTGGATCGGGCTCGCGGCGGCGATGCGCCCGCCCTGCGCTTCCACGAAGCCCTTTGAGATGGCGAGGCCAAGACCGATACCCTGACCGCGGTCCGAGGGCTGCTCCACACGCCGGAACTTATCGAACACCCGCTCCAACTCGGGCCCGGGTATTCCCTGTCCCTCGTCTTCGATGGAGATGACCACATTGGCGCGGTCCTCGTAGGCGGCGACCTCGATGGCGGTGTCGTCTGGGCTGTAGAGGATGGCGTTCTCAAGGATGTTGACCACCGCTTGCTCGAGCAGGGTCGGGTCTGCGTCGACCATCGAGAGCTCAGCGGGAAAGTCGCGGGAGAGTTTGCGGTTGCCGAGGCGGCGCTGGACACGCTGGATGGCCGCGCCGAGGACATCGCGCACGTCGGTGGGCTGAAGGCGGGTGGATAGACCCCCGCCCTCCAGCCGGGTCATGTCGAGCAGATCGCCGACATAGCGGTTAAGTCGGTCCGCTTCTTCCCGGATGGACTGCAATAGGTCTCGCCGCACGGGAAGCTTCAGGCCCTCGCCATAGTCGAGCAGGGTGGTGGCGGCGCCCAGCACGGTGGAAAGGGGCGTACGCAGATCATGGCTGATCGAGTTCAACAGCGCTGCGCGCAGCTGATCTGAGCGTCTGAGGGCCTGGGCCTCAGCCGAGGCTGACGCCAGTTCCGCGCGCTCCAGACCCACCGCGCCCTGATCGAGAAGCGCCAGGAGCAGCCGCTCTTCATCCGAACCCGGCGTGATCCGCCCGGCCTCGACGCCCGCCACCCCTGAGCGCGCCTTAAGCCCCTGCAGGGGCCAAAAGCTCCAGCCCACCTGAGGCATGGTGCCGGTGCCGGAGCCGGCGGGCTCCCCCTTCTCCCACGCCCATCGGGCTGCCGCCATTGCGCCGGTGGAGAGGGGTTTCACGTCGGGTGCGCCGGCCACAGGCCGGATCTCGCCGTTCTCGGGCAGCAGCACGACGGCGGCTCCGCCGATGGCGGCGGCCTGTTCGGCCAGGGCTTCGGCCGCTTCGGTGCGCGTGGCCACCGCAGACAGCCGGCGGCTCGCGGTCAAGAGGGCGCCGATGGCGGCGGCGCGGCGCGAGGTGGCGCGCGCCTGGTCCCGAAGGCGCCCGGCCAGGGAGCCTGCGATCACCGCAACGACGAAAAAGACCGCGAAGGTCAAAAGGTCGGTGGCGTGACCGATGGCGAACGACAGGCGCGGCTCGAGGAAGAAAAAGTTATAGGTCACCGCCGCGAGCCCAGCGGCGAGGATCGCCGGTCCGAAGCCCGAGGAAAGACCCGAGATCAGAACTGCGAGCAGGAAGACCATGGCGAGGTTGGCGCCGGATGCGGCGCGGTCGATCACGGCTGCGACCATGGTGGCCGCAATCACCGCGCCCGCCGCAACCGCATAACCGCGAAGATAAGGCCGCCGACGGGGGCGAGGCAGGGGCTGGTTTTCCCCCGGCGTAGCGTCGGTGACCACATGCAAGGCTGCGCCCGAGGCGCGCTCGAGCAGGACGTGGGCCAAGGAGCGGCCGAACAGCGCCCGCCAGCGTTGCCCTTTGGACCTGCCGATTACAAGCTGAGTGATGTTATTGCGGTTGGCGTATTGAAGGACTGCGCCAGGCAGGTCGTCGGCGGTCAGGCCGACCACCGACCCTCCGAGTTGTTCGGTAAGCTTGAACGCGGCTGCGGCGCGCCCGGCCTCTTGGGGCGACATGGGCTGGTTCGGTCGCTCGACATGCATCACCGTCCAGCGGGCGTCCATCATGTCGGCGAGCCGCCGTCCGGCCCGGACCAAAGAGGTCGCCAAAGCGTCGCCGCCGATCAAGACGAGGATCCGCTCGCCCGCAGCCCATGGGCCTTCGATACCCGTTCGGCGCATGTGGCCGATCAGGGCGTCGTCGACGGTCCGGGCGGCCCGGCGCAGGGCCAGCTCACGCAGGGCCGTGAGGTTCTCGACCTTAAAGAAGCGGTCAGAGGCGAGACGCGCCGTCTCAGGCACATAGACCTTGCCCGCGGCGAGGCGCTCTCGGAGCTCCTCGGGGGTGATGTCGATGACCTCGATCGCGTCAGCGCGCGCGAAGGCCAGGTCGGGCACGGTCTCCTGCTGACGCGCGCCTGTGATGCGCCAGACCACCTCGACCAGGCTCTCCAGGTGCTGGATGTTGAGGGTGGTCCAGACATCGATGCCGGCCGCCAGGATCTCCTCGACGTCCTGCCAGCGCTTTGGGTGGCGCGAGCCCGGGGCGTTGGAGTGGGCGTATTCGTCGACCAGAAGCAGCTTGGGCCGTCGGGCCAGCGCTGCGTCGATATCGAACTCCATGAGCACCCGGCCACGATATTCGATGGGTTTGCGCGGCAAGACTTCTAAGGGCCCGACCAGGGCTTCGGTGTCCTTGCGGCCATGGGTCTCGACGACGCCCACAACCACGTCCAGTCCCTCGGCCGCGCGCCGCGCGCCGGTGGACAGCATCTCGTAGGTCTTGCCCACGCCCGGCGCCATGCCAAGGAAGATCTTCAGCCGCCCACGATCCTCTCGCCGGGTCGCGGCGAGGAGGGCGTCCGGATCGGGGCGCGGCTGCTCTGGGGTCGTGACGAACTCCTAGCGGGGTTTCGGATAGGCTTGGTCGAGGGCGCGATTGACCAAGAGCACGTTCACCCGCGGCTGCCCGATAAAGCCCAGGGTGGGGAGTTCGGTGTATCTTGCAATGAGCGCGCGCACCACATCGACGCTGATCCCTCTGGCTTTGGCCACACGCGCGGCCTGACGGGCTGCGTTTTCGGGGGAGATGTCCGGGTCGAGGCCTGAGCCGGAGGTGGTGACCGCATCCGCCGGGATCGGGCCTGGCGCTTCGAGGGAAAGCGCCTTGGCGTCCCTCGCCACGCGGTCGGCGAGCTTTTTGTCCATGGGCCCAAGATTAGAGCCCCCGGAGCTGGTTGCGTCATAGCCGCTGGAGCCCGCGGCCGAAGGCCGGGGGTGTAGATAGGCGGCGCTGGAAAAGCCCTGGGCGATCAGCGCCGAGCCGCGGACCTGTCCGCCCGCGTCCCGCAGCAGGCTGCCCCCGGCCTGGTAGGGCAGGGCGAGTTGGGAAATCCCGGTCACCGCCAGCGGGTAGACGACGCCGGTGAGCAAGGTGAAAACGATCACCATCATCACGGCGGGACGGAGGTTTTGAAGCCAATTCATGACGATATCACCATTTCTGGGATAGACCGGTGAAGATCTGGACGCCCGGCGTCGCCCGATTGAGTCCGAAGAAGACGCCCCCATCCAGCTGAAACAGCTTTCCGACGGCCTTGGTGGCGACAAGGTCAAACGAATACTGCCGCGATGCGCCGGCCGGATCGGCGTTCCAGTCGCCCCAGAGCTCTGCAGAGGCCGTGTAGCCTTTGGGGAGGCTATAGCTGATGTCGATGGTCTGGCTGGTGTTGAAGTGTCGCCCGTCCTGCGCCCTGTCCTTCAGCGCATCGAACTCGGGCGAGACGGTGAGGCTGACGGCGCCGTTCAGCGGGATCGTGATCGGCATGTTGAACCCGGTCTCCCAGGCGCCGTCGCCGAGGCCTGTCCTCGCCGTCGGCGCCTTCACATAGGGGACAAGGCCGATCTGAACCGGGCCGCTCGCAAGGACCGTGTCCTTCAGGCGCAGATAGAGGTCGCCATTGCCGCTTTGGGTATCTGAGCCCGACGCGCCGCGCGTCGTTACGAACGCGAACGGGACCATATTGGCCTCGACGTCGATGTTCGGGGCGAGGCCATACTTCAAGGTGGGATTTGTGACGTACCAGGTGTCGGTGGTCACGCCGTCCGCACGCTGAAAAGCCCCGTTGAACAGATCGCTTTCCAGCTGCCAATGTCCCGGCTCCACGCTGCAGGCGCTATCGGACTTGGTCGGCCGATCCGTGCAGATGGCGGACAGGCCCCCGCTGTCGTCGGTTTGCGCCTCGACAGCGCCCGCGGCGGCCATAGCGGCGATCAAGGGCAGGGTAAGTCGCAAGGCCCGCTTCCGCTCAGGCCAGGTGCAGGGTGCTGACCAGCACATCGATGGCCTTGATGCAGACGAAGGGCGCGAGGACGCCGCCGAGGCCATAGATCAGCAGATTGCGCGACAATAGGCGCTGCGCGCCGATCGCGCGGTACTTCACCCCTCTAAGAGCCAGAGGGATGAGCGCCACGATGATCAGGGCGTTGAAGATGATCGCCGACAGAATGGCGCTCTGCGGGCTCGACAGATGCATGACGTTAAGGGCGCCCAGGGCCGGCAGGGCGACCACGAAGATCGCCGGGATGATGGCGAAATACTTGGCCACGTCGTTTGCGATGGAGAAGGTGGTCAGAGCGCCGCGGGTGATCAGCAGCTGTTTGCCGACTTCGACGATTTCGATCACCTTGGTCGGGTCGCTGTCGAGGTCGACCATATTGCCCGCTTCGCGGGCGGCCTGAGTTCCGGTTTGCATGGCGACCCCGACGTCCGCCTGGGCCAGGGCCGGCGCGTCGTTGGCGCCGTCGCCGCACATGGCCACAAGCCGCCCCTTGCTCTGCTCCTCGCGGATCATCCGCAGCTTGTCTTCGGGGGTGGCCTCGGCCAGGAAGTCGTCAACGCCGGCTTCCGAGGCGATGGCGGCGGCGGTGACCGGGTTGTCGCCGGTGATCATCACCGTGCGGACCCCCATGCGCCTAAGGTCGGCGAACCGTTCTTTGACGCCGGGCTTGACCACGTCCTTCAAGTGGATGACGCCGACCAGGTGATCGCCTTCCGACACCGCAAGGGGTGTGCCGCCGGAGCGGGCGATCCGATCGATCGCAGCCGCCAGTTCCGGCGGCATCAGCGAGGGCTCACGGTGGAGATAGCGCATCACTGCGTCGACAGCCCCCTTGCGCCAGCTCGATCCGGCGTCGATGCCCGATAGACGGGTCGTCGCGCTGAACGGAATGACCTTGGCGTCGGGCGGGATCTCGCCAATCACGCCCGATGAGCGGGCAAGATCGATGATGGAGCGACCCTCTGGCGTTTCGTCGGCCAGCGAGGCCATCAGAGCGGCGCGCATGGCCACGGGTCCGGCGACCCCGGGCGCGGCGATCACCTCGGTGGCCATACGGTTGCCGAAGGTTATCGTGCCGGTCTTGTCGAGCAGGAGGGTGTCGACATCGCCCGCCGCCTCCACGGCCCGACCTGAGGTTGCGAGAACGTTGAATTTCAAGAGGCGGTCCATACCTGCGATCCCGACCGCCGAGAGCAGGCCGCCGATGGTGGTCGGAATAAGACAGATGAACAGGGCGCCAAGGACGAGGGGGTCGACGTTGACGCCCGCATAGCGGCCAAGCCCGACCAGGGTGGTGACCACGATCAGAAACACCAGGGTCAGGCCCGCCAAAAGAACCGCGAGGGCGATCTCGTTGGGGGTCTTACGGCGATCCGCGCCCTCGACCATGGCGATCATCCGGTCGAGAAAGGACGATCCTTGGGCCGCTGTGACTCTGACCTTCAGCCAGTCTGACACAACGGTGGTGCCCCCGGTCACGGCGGATCGGTCGCCGCCCGATTCGCGGATCACCGGCGCGCTTTCGCCGGTAATGGCGGCCTCGTTGACGCTGGCCACGCCTTCAATGATCTCGCCGTCGGCGGGTATCATGTCGCCGGCCTCGACCAGCACGACATCGCCCACCGCCAGCTTATGGGCGGACGTCGGCGCGGTGGCGCCGGTCGAGAGGTCGACCACCAGCTTGGCCATGGTGTCGACCCGTGCGGCGCGCAAGGCGTCCGCCGCCGCCTTGCCGCGGCCCTCGGCGATGCTTTCGGCGAAGTTGGCGAAGAGCACCGTCGCCCAGAGCCAGAAGGCGATCTGAAGCGCAAACAGCCAGGCATGGCCGCTTGCGATGGCGGTCGCCGTGGAGAGGCTCGCCAGGACCGCAACCACTTCAGTCACCAGGATCACCGGATTGGAGGTGAGGTGGCGCGGATCAAGCTTCTTCACAGCGTCCGACGCCGCTGAGGCGAGAATCGGCGCGGAGAGCGTGGCGCCGGAGACGGCCGAACGGCGACCGGTCTCTATGGCGAGCGTGGCCATGGGCGTGTCCTTTACGGGATCAGTGGGTCGCGGAGATCATCTGGAAATGCTCGACGATCGGCCCGAGGGCGAGGGGCGGAAAGTACTGCAGACCGCCGAGGATCAGGATGACGCCGAGCAGCAAAAGCACGAACTGCAGTCCATCGGTGGGAAGGGTGCCGGCGGTCGGCTGGAGCTTGGGCTTTGCGGCGATTGAGCCGGCCAAGGCCAGGACAGGCACGGCGTAGGCGAAGCGGCCAAGGCCCATGGTGATCGCAAGGGTCGCGTCCCACCAGGGGGCGTTGGCGTTGATGCCGGCAAAGGCCGAACCGTTGTTCCCGACCGCGGAGCTATATGCATAGAGGATCTCGGTGAGGCCATGCGGTCCGCTCGTCGATATCCCCTTCAAGGCTTCAGGCAGCACCGAGGCGACCGCCGCGAAACCCAAGAGGGCCGCAGGCAGGATCAAGGTCGCCAGCACGGCGAACTTCATCTCGCGACTCTCGATCTTTTTGCCGAGGTACTCAGGCGTTCGTCCGACCATCAGACCCGCGACGAAGACTGCGATGATCGCCATCACGATCATACCATAGAGCCCTGACCCAACCCCGCCCGGGGTCATTTCACCCAGTTTGATCAGGAACAGCGCCATGCCGCCGCCGAGGGGCGTGAAGCTTTCGATCTGACCATTGACGCCCCCATCGGAGGCTCCGGTCGTCATGGCGGTCCACACGGCGGTCGAGGGCGCGCCAAAGCGAACTTCCTTGCCCTCCATATTGGGGGCGGTTGCGACATGGGCGGCGTGGGTCAGGGCCGGGGTCGGCAGGGTTTCATTGATGTAGATCACCGCGGCCGCGGCGCAGACGATGATGGCGGCGACGGCGAGCAGAGCCCTGGCCTCCTTGCGGGCGAAGGCGACCACGCCGAAGGCGATGAACACCGCAAAAGAGAGGGCGTTCATCACGATCTCTTCGATCAGGTTCGACCAGCCGTTGGGGTTCTCGAACGGGTGAGCCGAGTTGGCGTTGAAGAAGCCGCCGCCGTTCGTACCGAGCTGTTTGATGATTTCCTGGCTCGCCACCGGGCCCATCACCAGGGTCTGTTTAGCCCCTTCCAGGGTTTTGGCGTCGACGGTCGAGACCAGGGTTTGCGGCACGCCCTGCGCCACCAGGACGACGGCCAGCACCAGCGAGATCGGCAGGAGAATATAAAGGGCGACACGGGTCAGATCGGCCCAGAAGTTGCCGATCGTCTCGCCGCGGTTGGCGGCGAACGCCCGGGCCACCGCTGCAGCGACCGCGATCCCGGCGGCGGCCGAGGCGAAGTTTTGCACGGCGAGTCCGGCCATCTGGCTGAGGTTTGAAAGCGTGCTCTCGCCGCCATAGGACTGCCAGTCGGTATTGGTGACGAAACTGATGGCGGTATTGAAGGCCTGGTGGGGCGCCATGCCGCCAAAGTGCTGCGGGTTCATCGGCAAGAGGCCCTGGACGCGCAGGATGAGATAAAGCAGCAAGAAGCCGGCAAGGCTGAAGCTCAGGAAGGCGCTGGTGTAGCCGAGCCAGCGCTGGCCCTGCTCGGGGTTTATGCCGGCGAGGCGGTAAATCCCTCGTTCGACGGGTCCCAGCACTGGATCCAGCCAGGTCTTGCCGCCGGTCCAGACCCGAGCCAGGTAGAGGCCGAGCGGCCAGCCGAGGGCAAGGGGCGATGCGAGGGTGACGGCGATCTCCGTCCACCCCTGCCAGGTCATGCCGGACATGTATGGCGCCTCAGAACTTGTCTGGGCGCAGGAGGGCGGCCACCATGTAGACGCCGACGCCCACCGCGGCGGCGGCGTAGATCAAAGCCACGATCATCGCTCAGAGCCTTTTCAGTAAGCCGGCGTAAGCGCCAAACACCAGGAACAGGGCGATGCCGAGAGCGCAGAAGATCAAATCATCCATGGTCCAGACCGATCCATTGGGCGCGGACCATCCTCCCTCATGCCGTCAACGCTCCATCCGGCCCCGGAGGGCGGCGCATAAAGATTGCATAAAGATTTTTGCCGCACGCGCTGGCCGCCCGGCCGGCGGTCCGCCGCGAGCGTTCTATTCCAGGGAAGCTAAGGCTTCTACGGGATCGAGGGTTAGCCGCTCGCCAGCCAGCGCTCCACCCTGAATCTGGCGGCCAAGCGGGGAAACGCCCCCATCCCCCTGGCGAGAAGGCTGACGCCAGCAAGGTTGCTTTTGGGCCGCCAATGGCTTCAAAATAAGGGATCTGGCTCGCCCGCGACTCCCAATAAGTTGCCTATGATCGTGCGTGCGCAGGGAGCAGTGATGGAGATCCCAGAAGTTCCGCACCGGGAGGTCAACCGCCTCGGCGCCTCGGCCAGCAGCGTGTTTCTCACGGTGGAGGTGCTCGCCTATGTGGTCTTGGGGATCATGTTGGCGGTCGCGGTTCTTTTGGGCGTCGGCGGGGCCGCCGTCTCGCTCTGGGGCGCGATCGTGGCCAAGGGCGAGGCCGAGACCCTTGTGGGCGCCGTCGACCGCCTGCTGTTCGTCCTCATGATCGTGGAGGTGATGCACACCGTGCGGGTCTCGTTCCGCTCGGGAAAGCTGGTTTGCGAGCCCTTCCTCATTGTTGGTTTGATCGCCTCGATCCGCCGCGTGCTTGTGATCACCCTTGAGACCTCTCAGGCTCACCAACCGGGCAAGTGGAATGCCGACGCCCAGGCCATGCTCAATTCCACCATGCTTGAATTGGCGGTGCTGGGCGGTTTGATCCTGGTGATGGTCATCTCGATTTATATGCTCCGGCGGAGCGATCGTGATCATGAGAACCCGGTGAGCCGCGCGCCGGGTTCGGCCTAAGGCGTCTCACCCGCAAGAAACCGCGCCACCGGCGCCAGGGACTGAGTGGGCTTCTCCTCGAACGGCACATGGCCGAGGTTGGGCAGGCGCACCAGAACCGCATGAGGAAGGTAACGCATATAGTCGGATGAATTGGCGATGGGGATCATCCCGTCCTTTTCGCCCCAGAGCAGGAGCGTCGGAGCCTGGATCCGAGCCAGCAAGGGCGCTGGGTCTTGCAGGATGGTCTGTTCCATTCTCGCCAGGATGGCCCTGCGTACACCCGGCGCCAGCATCAGGTCGCGATAACGGGACAGGGTCGTCTCGCTCAAGGCGCCCGGCTCGGCGTAGGCGATCGCCAGGTTGGCCCTCAAAAGGCCTCTCGGCGCGGTATAGGGCAAGGCCCGCATCACCAAAGGCGTCTTCGGCGCTTTGCCGTAGGCGAACCCCGGGCTCGCGAAGCCGTCGGGCGAGATCAGCACCAGGCGATCCACACGCTCGGGATGTAGGGCCGCGAAGGTCCAGGCGATGCGTCCGCCCAAGGAATTGCCGATCAGGCTGGCTCTTGAGACGCCGAGCTGGTCCATCAGATCTGCGATGAGCTTCACCGATCGAGCGTCGCTATAGTCGCCCGAAGGGTCAGGGCCGGTCAGACCAAAGCCCGGCAGATCAAAGCGGATGACCCGGTGTTCGGCGGACAAAACGTCGGACCAGGGCTCCCAGGTGTCCAGGCTGGAGCCAAAGCCATGGAGGAGGATCACCGTCGGCGCAGTGCGCGGGCCAGTGTCGCGCAGACGGAGCCGGACCCCATCGACCCGTCGATATTCGCCGGGATAGGCGGCCTCAAGGGCGGCGCGCGGCTTATCCGGTGCGTAAAGCCAAAACGCCAAGATGAGGATGGCCAAGCCGACCAGTCCTGCAAGCCCTGTAAGGATCATCCGCGTCTTAATCGCTCGTACGCCCAAACTGCGGCTCCGATTGCGGGCCAGGAGCCAGCCGATCGTGCGGATCTGGGCCGCCGGTCTTGCCAACCCCGCTCCCGGCCCGATCGTATATCCAGCGGAATGAAAAAGACAAAGCGCGGCCCCGCAAGACGGCGCGCTTTGCGCCCTTGAGTGGGCGAACCTCGGCGCAATTCTGCTACCGCCAACCCAAGGGCCGCGATACACATAACGCCCTCTGACCCACTAAAGCCTCGATACGCCGTGCGACGCCTGCTCAAATTTCTCCACACGACGGGGGCCATCGGGATGATGGGGGCGATGGCCTGCCTCTTGGTCGTTATGATCTTTGGTCCGGCTCAGAACGCCGTGGAGGGGCAATCGGCCGTCATGGGCGCTATGGCTCAGATCGCAACCTGGGTATTTATGCCATCGCTCGCAGTGACGTTGATCGCGGGCCTCTTGGGGATCGCGGTCACGCCCGGCTTTCATGACGCCGGCTGGGTCTGGGCGAAGGCGGCGACGGGCATTTTGGTGTTCGAGGGCGGCCTCCTCTACGTTCTCGGACCGATCCAGGCGGCGGCCAAGACCAGCGCGAGCGCCCTTGGGGGCCACCTCGATCCGGCGATCGCTGCGCGAACCTTCGCCTCTGAGCGCAATACCCTTTGGGTCCTTTTGGCGGTCGCCTTAGCCAATGTCGCGCTCGGGGTCTGGCGCCCGCGCTTTCCTCAGATTCCGGTCTAGGCCTTATGCCCTTTCCGGGTTCGGGGCGGGGCGTCGCCCTGCGCATGGAGCGGGCGGGGCCGGGCTCCGGCGTTAAACGTCGTCGGGCGACAGCCCGTTAGACAGAGTGTTGGGCTGTCCGAGTCTTGCCTTTAGACCGATGCCGCGGTTGATGCGGACACTTCGCCGAAGCTACATCCTGGGGATCTGACGCCGTGGCGACTGAGGTGAAGGCAGGCGATCTTTTGGAAACACCGCCAAAGCCGCCCCTTCGGGTCTGCCTCTTGGGCGCAACGGGCACGATGGGACGCGCGGCGGCGCGTGCGCTTGTCCTGCGCGGGCACGAGGTGGTGTGCTTCGTGCGTCCAAGACCCCTCAAGCAGGGCACAGCGGCGCTCGCAAGCGATGGCGCAGCCTTTGGGGGCGCCGCCGTAAGGACGGTCGATGTCGCCGACCCCCTATCCCTCAGGAGAGACGGTTTTCAGGGCGAGCGGTTTGACGCGGCGGTCTCCTGCATGGCCTCTCGGACAGGCGCGCCGAAGGATGCCTGGGCAATCGATTATCAGGCGCATGTGCATGTGCTGGAAGCGGCCCAGGCCGCCGGCGTCACGCAGTTTGTGCTCTTGTCCGCGATCTGCGTGCAAAAGCCAATCCTGGCGTTTCAGCATGCGAAACTGGCGTTCGAGGCAGAGCTCAAAACCTCCGGCCTCACCTATTCGATCGTGAGGCCCACAGCGTTTTTCAAGTCGCTGTCAGGACAGATCGAGCGCGTACGTCAGGGCAAGCCCTACCTGATCTTCGGTGACGGCAGGCTAACCGCCTGCAAACCTATCAGCGACAGGGACCTTGCCGACTATATTGCGGACTGTCTGCTCAATCCGCTGCGCTGGAATCGCGTGCTTCCTATCGGCGGACCCGGAGAGGCCGTCACGCCCAAAGAGCAAGGAGAATTCCTGTTTTCCTGTCTGAACCGCCCGCCTAGGTTTCGAAGCGTTCCGGTCAAGATGCTCGACGGGATCGTCGCCGCCCTCGGCCTTCTCGCCCCCCTCGGCGGCCCGTTTGCAGAAAAGGCGGAGCTCGCAAAGATCGGTCGCTACTATGCGACAGAATCCATGCTCTGGATGGATCCCGAAACGGGCCGCTATGACGCAGCCGCCACCCCCTCGACAGGCGAGGACACCCTTTTTGACTTCTACGCCTCGGTCATAGGGGAGGGGCTCGCCCTGGAGCGAGGCGACCACTCTGTTTTCTGAGCGCTTCGCACGCCCTAAAGCCGCCAATCCTGACACATCGCCTTGGCGTGCGCTCAACGGCTAGGCCAGCGGGGGCGCGATCATCGCTGCACGTCGCTTTCCTGTCACCTCAGCGTACTGCCAGATCGCCATAGCAGGAATGCCGATCAGAATATCCTTCACCCTGCGCAAAAGGGAGACCGAAAGGGCGGATTCGGGCGGGAGACCGAACAAGGGGGCGACGAGGACATAGGCGCCCTCCTGCAGCCCAAGGGCGCCCGGGGTCATAAAGGCGACGCTTTTGACCGCGGCCATCAGGCTTTCAAGGGTCAGCACTTTCCAAAGCGCAATATGCACGTCCATAAAGCTAAGCGCGAGCCAGGACCCCGCGCCGCTGAGCACCCAGGCTGCCCCGTGGAGTGCGACGCCGCCCGTCAGTCGCAGAGGTTGGGTGTAGATTCTGCGTAATGTGGTCTTCACCGCATCTGCACGTTCACGGGTGTCCTTGAGCCAGCGGCTTGCGAGCCTGCCGACGAGGTCGAGGCCCCGGCCCTGCAGGGCGATGAAAGCAAGAAGGGTCCCAGCGCCGAGGACCAGGGCCAGAACCGCGGTCCACAGCAGCCGGCCGGCGTCCGTCGCGTGGGACAGGATGGCGAGCAGCATGGCCACGCCGAACAGGGTGTAAACCAGCTGGCTGGCCATCTCGGCGGTCAGGTCAGCGATTTGAGACGCGACGGCGATAGGTTCGCAAACCCCGTACTGCTGGACCGTGCGCACCCCGACGAATAGGCCGCCGACCTGGGAGAAAGGCAGGACGTCTGCGGCGGATTCGCGAACCAATCGCGCCCACGGGAAAAGAAGGATCCGGCCCGAACCGGTTCCTGAGCCTGGCGCCACCGTCCACCAGGCCCAGCCAAGGGGAAGAAAGACCAGAAGGTTATAGCCGACATAAAGCAAAAACCCGGGGGCGCCGACCCGTTCAACGGACCGCAGCAGCCCTTGGGGCCCGACATACCAGATCGACCCGGCGACCAGGGCGAGGCCCAAAACAAAGGCCGCCACGACGCCGATCTTCCAGCGATTCAAAATTCCCCCTCATACGTTCAGGCCCTAAGGCTCAGCCACCGGGCAGAGCAGGCCTGCGCATGAATTTCAAGGCCAGCCGGATCATGTTGGGGACGAATTTGGGCCGAACCAGCCGCGGATCATAGGCGGCAAGACGCCGCTCATTCTCCTTAAGGCAGATCTCAGCCAGGCCCGCGAACGTGATTTCAACGCCGAGCGCCTTTGAGCCGTTCAGGGTGAAGTTGTTATCCTGCGCTTTTTCGCTCTTCTCCATGTCGCTGGCGACGCCGATCCGCTCAGCGATCAGCAACGCCCACACCGCTAAGACCTTCAGCTCGAACCAGGGGCGGCGCCAAACCGGCATATTGCGCCGCCACCAGGCGACCCAGTTGACAAAAAACAGGATATGCCGCCCCTCCTCGCGCATCACAGGTTCGAAGGTGTCGACGAGCTCAGGCGGGAAGAATCCTGATGTCCTCGCGATCTCAAACAGGCCAAATCCGAAGAAGCTGTCGATGCACTCCGAATAGCCCGTGACCATGAAGGCCCACTCCGGATCCTTCGGCCGCTTGTAGGCGGGCTCGGGGTCGAGGGTGATTCCATAGGCCTCGACCATGTTGGCGAGCACGCGCTTGTGGCGGCTCTCCTCGAAGGCGTCCATCTCGACGGCGGCCTTCAACAGGGGGTCGCGCAGGGCCTCCGCAAATGTGCGGACATTCATGCCCGCCTTCTCTTCGGTCTGGACCGCAATGTCCCAGATCGGAAGGGAGACGATCCGTTGGCGTGTCTGCTCATCCAGCGTCGGCCAGTCTATGACCGCCGGGGTATAGGGATCGTGGGTGGTCAAGAGGGTGTTGCAGAACAAGGCCTTGTGCGCCGGGCTTCCGAGGCTGATCCGGTCTGAGGGCGCGGGCGTCGGGATGGTGATTTCGGGATACCCGTCGAACACGGCAGTGGTCATGGCGACACAAAATCCTCGTGCGGGTCGGCCTCCTTTGCAGGCCGACGCCAAAGAATTTTAGGTCGAATGCCGCCGACAAAAAGGCGTCAAAGACGTCGTCCTTGAAATGCGCGCCCTCAGACAACGCAGAGGCGACGTTCGTCTCGGGACGCCGGGAAGGGGCAAGCGGACCCACGCCTTGAAGCGCGGTCGGTTCGCACAGCGAGCGTATTTCGTTCAACCCTGTCTGCTGATTGGGCGGCGCTGGGGAGCTGAACCGAAGCGCTTCAGCCTAACGACCGTGAAGCCTCGAACGCCCGCGTCGCCGAGAAGGAGCCGTCCCACTCACCCAGGCGCGTTTGGATAGGACGCAGGGGCCGAGAGCGCAAAAAATCTCTCATCTAAACAATAACGTGATCTAGTCTTAAGAGGCTTTGAAATCTGAGAATGCGCCCAGAACCGCGCCACTTTGGGTGATCGCCGCGCGGGTTTCTGCGCATGTCAGAGCCTGAGCTTCGCAGGCGTAAGCATAGCCTGACGCCGCGCCATCGAACCCTCCGTGGGCTGCCGGATGCAGGTAAATCTCGCTAAGGCCATCCGGAAGATTTCGGATGATCCCAGCGACCCGTTCGGGGGTCATCGCGCCCGACCAGGCAAGTCCGAACACCTGGTCGGCCATGGCGATCCCGGCGCGCCGATAGCGCGCACGAACCAGGCGCGCCCAGGGCTCGGTGACCCAGGCGGGCGGCGGCGCAGCGTCCGGTTCGACCGCGGCGAGCACGGTTCTTGGCTCGATCGGCGCGCGGCTGGCCTTCATGCCGAACCGGCGACCGATGTTCAAGATCAGGCCTGAGAGCGTCGGGTGGAGGTGATAGTGTTTATGGGTGTTGACGTGATCAAGCTCTAGGTCCGTCGCTGCGAAGGCTTCGAACTGGGCCTGGATCTCGGCGGCAAGCTGGCGACGAACGCGGGGGGTGAAGAAGATCTCCACGCCCATCCTTCCCATGTCGCTGCGAAATAAACCCTCAGGTGTGACAAGGTCTGGCAGGGCGGCGGGCGTAAGGAGCGGACGTCCTTCAACCAGAACCAGATGAAGGCCGACCCGCAGGGTCGGTGTCTTTTTGGCGAGGGCGACCGCGTCCCCAGCGCCTGGCGCGGCCACCATCAGGCTGGCCGCGGTCAGGACACCGTGTTTGTGGCCGTCCTCCACCGCCGTATTGACCGCTTCGCTGGCGCCGAAGTCATCGGCGGTGACGATGAGACGCTTGCTCATCGCCTGACCAGCGTCAGGTCGGCCGGCGTCCTTAGCATCGCCTGCATCGCCGCCGCCGCCCCGTCAGCCGGCTTAAGAGACGATCATGTCCTCGCGGGTACGCAGGAACTGGAAGAATTCCACGCCCTCTCTCAGGCGGCGCACAAGCATGTCTCGGGAGGTCAGCATCTCTCCCACGATCTCTGCGATTTTGGATGGGCGGAAATAGAACTTTTTATAGAAGTCCTCCACCGACTCGAAGATTTCAGTATGGCCAAGATGCGGATAGTTCAACGGCGCGATCTGGGTTCCGTCGTCGGTCAGAAGATCGACATCGGAGGCGAACCAGCCGTTCTCCTTAGCCTGATTGTAGAGGAAGGTGCCAGGATAGGGCGCCGCCAAGGACACCTGCAGGGTGCGCGGGTTGACTTCCTTGGCGAAGGCCAGGGTTTCTTGGATGGTCTCCCGGGTTTCGCCAGGAAGGCCAAGGATGAAGGTGCCGTGCACGATGATGCCGAGCTCGTGGCAATCCTTGGCGAATCGTTTGGCCACCTCGACCAGGAGGCCTTTTTTTATGTTGTGAAGAATCTTCTGGTTGCCTGATTCGTAGCCGACCAGGAGAAGGCGAAGGCCGTTGGCCTTCATGACTTCAAGGGTCTTGCGCGGGACATTGGCCTTAGCGTTGCACGACCAGGTGACGCCAAGGGGGCCTAGCGCCTTGGCCACCTCTTCGACCCGTGCGTGGTCGTCGGTCAGAGTGTCGTCGTCGAAGAAAATCTCACGGATCTGAGGAAATTCCCTCTGAACGTACTTTACGTCCTCAACCACCCGTTCGACGGACTGATAGCGGTACTTGTGGCCGCCGATGGTCTGGGGCCACAGGCAGAAGGTGCAGCGGGATTTGCAGCCCCGCCCCGTGTACCAGGACATATAGGGGTGGAGCAGATAGCCGCCGAAATAGTTCTCGACCTTCAGCTGCTTATAGAGCGGCAGGACCGACGGCAGCTGATCCATGTCCATCAGGATCTCACGCTCTGGATTGCTGACCAGTTTGCGTTCGGCGTCCCGATAGGTGAGGCCGCGAATCGTCGACCAGTCGTCACCCTCGGCCAAGGCCTTGACCGTAAATTCGTATTCATTGCGGCAGACGAAATCGAGCTCGGGGCAGGCCTCCATGCTCTCCTTGGGCTCGACGGCCACCTTGGCGCCGATGAAGCCGATCTTGGCCCCAGGGTTGATCGCCCGCACCAGCTCAACCGTGCGGCAGTCAGACTTGAACGACGGCGTCGAGGTGTGGATGAAGATCAGCTCGTGCGCCTTCACGTCCGCTTCAATGTCTTTGAACGAGAGCTTATGCGGCGGCGCGTCAATCAGTTTGGAGCCGGGCACCATGGCGGCGGCCTGCGCCAGCCAGGTCGGAAACCAGAAGGATTTCACCTCGCGCTTCATCTGATATCGCGCGCCGGCGCCCCCATCGTAGCCGTCGAACGAAGGGGCCTGAAGGAAAAGGCTGCGGAGCATACTGTCTATCGTCCCTAAACCGGGCTGAGGTCGCCGTCCGTCGTCACGTGGAACTTCTTGCCGCGCCATTCAACTGCACGGCCAAGGAATGATCCCACGAACACGGTGAAGGATAGCACATCCCGCAGAGGAAGAAGCCAGAGCAATCGGCCACGCCGACCTGCCGAACGATCGATTGCGGCGGCGAGTAGGAAACGTGCAACAACCGCGATCACGAGCACGATCAGCGCTGGCGCGGCGAAGCGCATCAGAAGCGCCGCGATCAATCCCAAGGGAAGGGGGTGGGTCAGGAGGCTGCCCACGTGGCCCCAGGGGTCGACCCCTTTGATGGTGCGCGCCCACCGCAGTTCGTGGCGGAACAGCGCGCCAAGGGTGGTTTCGGTGCACTGGTGCGCCACCAGGCTCGGGGCCACCACGGACGTCAAGCCCAATCCCCGCACGGCCGCGCCCAAGGCGTAGTCGTCCGCGAGCACCGCGCCGAAGGCCTCAAATCCGCCGACCCGCTCGAGGGTCTCGCGCCGCAATCCGATGGTCGAGCCCATGCAAGGCGTGGCCATGCCGAGGCTGACCCCGGCGATCACATTTGGCAGGAACTGGTAGCTTATCCCCATTCCGGCGAGCTCCGACCAGACGCCGGCCTCGCCTGCGCCGACGTATGGGCAGGTGACGACGCCGACGCCGGGCGCGTCCAGGGCGGCGATCACCCGGCTCAGGTGGTCGGGCGGCGGCCTTATGTCGCTGTCGCTGAGCACGAGGATAGCCCCGCTCGCGCTGGGAGCCATCTGGATGAGGTTGGCGATCTTGCGATTGGGTATGCCCGCCCGGTCGCCGACGCAGAGGTGCGATGGGATGTCAGGGAAGTGCGTCATCAGAGCGCGCGCCACGTCCGCCGCCGGGTCGTCGGATCGTTGCACGCCGAACACAATCTGTAGGGGATTGTGCAGGTTCTGAGAAAAATGCGCAGCGAGGTTCTGGCGAAGTCCGGCTTCCTCGCCATTTAAGGGTTTCAGGAGGCTCACCGTCTCGTGAGATGCGCTCGCCTCCGCGTCGTCCTTGGGTGGCCTGCGCTCAGTGTCAAAAAAGCAGAGCACCAAGACGGCGGCCATGACCGTATAGATCGATCCGGCCGCCGACAGACCAGCGAAAATCCATCCGAGCCCGGAGACGATATGGCTCGCTAGTGCCATGCGCATTCCGTCGCACCCGAGGCGAAGCTCTTCCGCTGACGCCTGGAATAGCCGAAGTTGTAGGACCAGGTATGAAGACGAGGGATTCTGTGGCGCGCGCGGGGCGGATCATAGGTTTCGCCGCCTGTCTTTTCACACTCATCGCGCCCCTGCCGGCGGCGGCCTCCACGATCAGGGTCTCCGACCCGTTCGAGCCGATGAATCGGGCCTTCTTCGGTTTGCATCAAATGCTGGATCATATTCTTTTCCGGCCGGCCGCCGTCGCCTACAAGCGCATACTGCCAAAGCCGATCCGGAGCGGCATCGCCCATGTGTTCTCGAATCTCGGCGAGCCGGCGGTGTTCGTCAACGACGTTCTGCAGGGCCATCCCAAGGAGGCGACCGAGACCTTCACCCGCTTTGCCGGCAACACCACCTTCGGCCTGCTCGGGGTGTTCGACGTGGCGACCCATGCGGGATTGCCGCATCACCCCAACGACTTCGGCATCACCCTGGCCCGCTACGGCGTAAAACCCGGCCCCTATATCTTCATCCCGTTCGCGGGTCCGACCACGGTGCGCGACGCCATCGGCTCGATGGCTGGGCTCGCGTTGAACCCCTTGATCTTCCTGCGCTACGCCGCCGATGACGCCGTGGGGGCCACGAGCGCGATTGGAACCGGCCTTGAGGCAAGGGTCGACGCTGATGACGAGCTTAAGGCCCTTTTCGCCGGCGCGACCGACCCTTACGCCTCATTCCGCTCCTACTTTCTGCAAAATCGCGAGGCGGAGGTGAACGGCGGCCGTATCGACATCGAGGAGCTGCCCGATTTCGGCGCCCCTGACACAGCGCCGAGCGGCGGATCGACGTCGGGCGACCAGTCGACCGCCGCGCCTGTGTCGGGCGCGACGGCGCCCTCCGCCACGACAGCGCCCTCGTCAGCCCGGTCCGCGGGCGGCGAGGCGTCGGGATCTTCCGCCTCAAGCGGCGCAGGCACGGCCGTCACCGCCGGCGCTGGGCCGACGACGGCCTTCGCCAGCCTGTCAGCGGCTGGATCCGCGCCCCTCGCGCAGCCCTGATGGCGGCAGGTCAAGACCCTGTTCTTGTCACCGGCGCCACCGGGTTCGTCGGCGCGGCTGTGGCGCGCGCGGCCCTGGCCGCGGGGTTGAAGGTGCGGGTTTTAGCCCGGCCCAGCAGTCCGCGGCGCAACCTCGAGGGGCTCGAGGTGGAGATCGCCGAGGGGGACCTTTGCGACCCCGCGTCGCTGAAAGCCGCCCTTGCCGGATGCCGCCACCTCCTGCATGTCGCCGCCGACTACCGGTTGTGGGCGCGCGATCCGGAGGACATCGTGCGCAACAACCGGATCGGCACTGAGACGGTGATCGCTGCAGCCCGGGCTGCGGGGCTTGAACGGATGGTCTACACCTCAAGCGTCGCCACCCTCGGCTTTCGCCCGGACGGGCGCCCGTCGGATGAAACCCTGCCCCTGAAAGAGGACCAAGCCATCGGCGCATACAAGCGCAGCAAGGTGATCGCCGAACGGATGGTCGAGGACGCCGCCGGTTCGGGACTGCCGGTGGTCATCGTCAATCCCTCCACGCCGATCGGCCCGCGGGATATCAAGCCGACACCCACAGGACGGATCATCGTCGAAGCGGCCACTGGCAGGATCCCGGCCTTCGTGGACACGGGTCTTAATCTCGTTCACGTGGACGATGTCGCGGTCGGACACCTTTTGGCCCTCAAACATGGCAAGATTGGCGAACGCTATATCCTTGGGGGCGAGGACGTCAGCCTGCGTCAAATGTTGATCGACATCGCCGCCCTCGTCGGGCGTAAGGCGCCGAGCCTGAACCTGCCGCGTGCGCCCCTTTATCCGCTTGCGGCGATCACCGAGGCGATCGGCCGGCTTACAGGCAAAGAACCCATGCTGACGCGCGACGCCCTGAAGATGGCCTCCCACCGCATGTTCTTCTCCTCCGATCGGGCGGGTCTTGAGCTTGGCTATACCGCTCGGCCCTACCAGGAGGGCCTTAAGGATGCGCTCGCGTGGTTTTCGAAGGAGGGCTATCTCGGCTGATGCTCTCAACCGTTCTTGCCGTCACAAGCCTGGCGATCTGGATCTACATGATCGTCGGCCGCGGACGTTTCTGGCTGGCGCGCGAGCGTGACGACGCGGAACACCCCGGCGATCCGGCCCGCTGGCCGGCGGTCTGCGCGGTGGTTCCGGCGCGCAATGAGGCGGATGTGATCGCCCGCTCGATCGAGGCTCTTTTGGCCCAGGATTATCCTGGATCCTTCCGGGTGGTCCTGGTCGATGACAATAGCGATGACGGCACCGCGGCGCTCGCCGGGGCCGCGGCTGAGCGGCTCGGCGCACAAGATCGCCTCGATATCCTGATCGGCGCGCCTTTGGCGCGCGGGTGGACCGGCAAGCTTTGGGCTTTGGAGCAGGGGGTGGCCCGGGCCTTGGAGCTTGACCCCAAGCCGGAGCTGCTCTTGTTCACCGACGCGGATATCGCCCACACCCCGGATAATCTGCGCCGCCTCGTGGCCAGGGCCGAGGCGGAGGCGCTTTCGCTTGTGTCGCTTATGGCGCGACTGCGATGCGATAGCTTCGCTGAGAAAATGCTGATTCCCGCCTTTGTGTTCTTCTTCGACATGCTATTTCCGTTCGGCCAGGTGAACGATCCAGGACATAAGATCGCTGCTGCGGCGGGCGGGTGCATGCTGTTGCGGCGTGAGGCCTTGATGCGGGCTGGCGGCGTCGAGGCGATCCGTTCGGCGATCATCGACGATTGCGCCATGGGAGCGATGATGAAGACCCAGGGGCCGATCTGGCTCGGCTTGACCAATCGGGCCGAAAGTATCCGCTCGTATGGAGGCTTTCGCGAGATCGGCAAGATGGTGGCGCGCTCGGCCTACGCCCAGCTTAGGTATTCCCCCTGGCTGCTCGCCGGCGCCCTTATCGGCATGATCGTCACCTATCTTTTTCCGCCCTATTTCGCCCTCTTCAGTCGAGGCCTGGCCCTCTGGTCCGGCCTCCTCGCCTGGCTGCTGATGGCTTTGAGCTTCCAGCCGATGCTGCGCTTCTACCGTCGCTCGCCGCTCTGGGGTTTGGCCATGCCCGCCATCGGCGCCCTCTACAGCGTCTACACCTTTCAGTCTGCGGTCGATGTCTGGACGGGCAGGGGCGGGCTGTGGAAGGGCCGGGCGCAGGCCCAGATTCAAAATACGTCAGCGCGCGCGTGACGAGCCTCGAAGCGACCCGCGCCCGACCCGCGTCGGGCTCTGATCTTGGCTCCGGAAAGGGCCACAAGGACGAGAATTTTCCTGTGGCGTCCTTCGTCATCAAGCCTCGTCATCGGGCGGTGGTGATGGCCTTCTATCGTTTCGCACGCAAGGGCGACGACATCGCCGACCATCCTAACGCGACGCCCGAGACCAAGCTTGCCCTTTTGGATCAGATGCGCGCCACCCTCTCCGGCGAGACCGACGCGGACGCCGAGGCCCTCGCCCTACGCCAACAGCAGGAGATCCGGGGACTGGGGGGCGCGCATGGCCTTGACCTCTTGGAAGCCTTCCGGCGCGACGTCTCCAAGAACCGCTATGGAGACTGGGGCGAACTGATCGACTACTGCCGCTATTCCGCCATGCCGGTCGGCCGGTTCGTACTCGACGTCCATGGAGAGGATCCGGCCCTCTGGCCCGCGAACGATGCGCTCTGCACGGCGCTGCAAGTGGTCAACCACCTCCAAGACTGCGCTAAGGATTATGCGGCGCTGGGCCGGGTCTATCTCCCCGAGGACGCGCTCTTAGAGGGAGGATGTACGCTTAAGGACCTCGCCGCGCCAAAAGCGTCGCCGGCCCTGCGCGCTGTGATTGCAGGGCTGGCGCGAAGGACCATGGAGCTTCTGGATCAGTCCCGCCCATTTGCAAAGGGGATCAGGGACGGCCGGCTGGCCTTTGAGGTCGCCGCTATCCAGCGGCTCGCCGAGGATCTGACCTTCAAGTTGATGCGGCGCGATCCCCTGTCCGAGCGCGTCCACCACACCAAGCTCGAAACCCTTGGTCTGCTGGCCCTGGCCGCCAAGGACCGGATGATCGGCCGCGGCGGAGGTCTTGGCGCCGGATGACCCAAAGTCACGAAGTCGCCGCCGCCGAAGCGAAGGCCAGGTCGAGCTCGTTCTACGCCGGGATGAGGGTGCTGCCCGAGGCTGAGCGATCCGCCATGTTCGCCATCTATGCCTTCTGCAGGGCGGTGGACGACATCGCCGACGAGCAGGGCGTCGAGCCCGAAGTCCGCCGCTGCGCTCTTGACGCCTGGCGCGCCGACCTGGCCGATCTTTACGCGGGCGGTCAGGGCGGCCTTGCGGCCTTTCTGAGACCAGCCGTGGAGCGGTTCGGCCTGGTTCAGGACGACTTTCTGGCGGTCATCGACGGAATGCAGATGGACGTCGACGCCGATATCCGCGCGCCTAGCCTTAAGACCCTCCTCATCTATTGCGACAGGGTCGCCAGCGCCGTCGGCCGGCTGTCGGTCCGTGTGTTCGGCATGGACCCCGAGCCAGGGGCGCTTTTGGCCCACCACCTCGGCCTGGCGCTTCAGCTCACCAATATTGTCCGCGATCTTGACGAAGACGCGGGCATCGGCCGGCTCTACCTCGCGCGCGAATGGCTGGACGCGGCCGGCGTCCCTGGCGACGATCCTGGTCTTGTGATCGCTGATCCGCGCCTGGATGCCGCGGCGCAGAGGTGTGCCGAGCTCGCGCGCGCGCACTTCGCCGCCGCCGACGCAGTGCTGAAGGCGCGTCCTAAGGGAAGGCTGATTGCGCCTCGGCTGATGAGTGCGGTCTATGGCGCGATTTTGAAGCGAATGGAGCAGGCGGGCTGGGGTCCCCCGCGCAGCCGGGTGAAGCTTGGCAAGGCGGAGCTTCTGGCCATCGTCGCCAACCGGATGGTGCTCGGGCGATGAGCAGCTCCAAGGTTCATATCGTGGGCGCTGGGCTCGCCGGTCTCTCCGCCGGGGCGGCGCTGGCGGACGCGGGCGAGACGGTGGTGGTTTGGGAGGGCGCTGCGCAGGCGGGCGGGCGCTGCCGGTCCTACTACGACCCAGTGCTGGAACAGGTCATCGACAACGGCAACCATTTCGTTCTTTCCGGCAATTCGGCGGTGATGCGCTATGCGCGGATGATTGGATCTCATGAGGCTCTGGTGGGTCCGGAGCGGCCGATCACAAGCTTTGTCGACATCACCAGAGCCCGGCGCTGGTCGATCACGCCGAGCCTCGGCGCCTTCCCGAGCTGGCTTTTCGACAAGGGGCGGCGCGTGCCGGACACCGTCCCTTCGGACTATCTTGAGCTGGTCAAGGTTCTTATCGCCAGGCCGGACCAGACCCTTGGCGATGTCCTTTCCTGCAAGGGGGCGCTCTGGGAGCGGCTGCTCCATCCCTTCTTTCTCGGGGCGCTGAACACCGAGCCCGAAGGCGCCTCGGCCCGCCTCGCCGGGGCCCTCGTGCGCGAGACCTTCGCCAAGGGCGGCCGCGCCTATCGCACCCGAATCGCCCATCCCAATCTTGCCGCCGCCTTCGTCGATCCCGCCCTGGCGTTTATCACTTCGAGAGGCGGAGAGATCCATTTCGGGCGGCGGGTGCGCGCCCTCCGCTTTGACGGACCGCGGGTGGGGGGCCTCGAGACGGCGGAGGGGCAGGTTGACCTCGGCCCGGATGATCGACTTATTCTGGCCACGCCGCCCTGGTCGGCGAGCGAACTCGTTGCGGACCTTACGGCGCCCAATGAGTTTCGCGCCATCGTCAACGCCCACTTCAAGACCCCTGGCCCCGTGGGCGCGCCGGACATGCTGGGCGTAATCGGCGGCGTCGCGGAGTGGGTGTTCTGTTTTCCCGATCGGATCTCGGTCACCGTCAGCGGCGCGGACGCCATCGTCGAGCGCGGCCGCGAGGATTTGGCCCGCACGTTCTGGGAGGATGTCAAACGCGCGCTCGACCTCGATCGCCCGATGCCGCCTTGGCAGATCGTCAAGGAGCGGCGCGCCACCTTCGCCGCCACCATCGGCCAGGATGCGCGCCGTCCGGACGCGAAGACCCGGTGGAACAATCTGAGCCTGGCCGGCGACTGGACCCAGACCGGCCTTCCGGCCACGATCGAAGGGTCGCTCCGATCGGGGTTTCGCGCGGCCGCATTGGCGGTCAGCGCGCATTCGCGCTAAAAGCTCAGCCATGTACGATGCAGATCAGACCCTGTCGGCTGGCGACCTCGGCGAGGTTGAGGCCATGGTGGCGCGAGCGACCGACGCCCTCTTGAAAGCCCAGAAGCCTGACGGACACTGGGTCTTCGAGCTCGAGGCGGACGCCACCATTCCGGCCGAGTTCGTGCTCTTAAAACACTATCTCGCCGAGCCGGACGACCTGGCGCTTGAGGCGGGGATCGGCCGTTATCTCCGCCGCATCCAAGCCGAGCATGGCGGCTGGCCCCTGTTCCACGGCGGCCCGTTCGATATCTCGGCCAGCGTCAAAGCCTATTTCGCCCTGAAGATGATCGGCGATGACATCGACGCCCCGCACATGAAGGCGGCGCGGGCCGCGATCCTGGCCCACGGCGGGGCGGCGGCCTGCAATGTATTCACCCGGATCCAGCTCGCCCTCTATGGCGCTGGCTCATGGGCGGCGGTGCCGACTATGCCGATCGAGCTTATCCTGCTTCCGCGCTGGTTCCCGGTCCACCTGTCCAAGATGAGCTATTGGGCGCGCACGGTGATTGTCCCGCTTCTGGTGCTGCAGGTGAAAAAACCCCTGGCGCGCAATCGGCGCGGCGTCGGCGTCAAGGAGCTCTACCTCCAGAAGGCGACGGTAAAGCCGAGCTCCAAGGGCGCAGGGCTGAAGCGCGGCTGGACGCTGTTCTTCAACGGGCTCGATGGTGTGCTGAAGGCGGCGGATCCGCTCTGGCCGAGGGGTTTGCGTCAGAGGGCTCTTGAACGGTGTGTCGCCTTCGTGACCGAACGGCTGAACGGAGAGGACGGGCTTGGCGCGATCTACCCGGCCATGGCCAACAGCGTCATGATGTTCGATGCGCTGGGTTATCCCGAAGACCATCCGCATCGGGCGATTGCGCGCCGCTCGCTTGAGAAGCTCTTGGTGTTCCGGGGCGATGGCGAGATCTACTGCCAGCCCTGCGTATCGCCGGTCTGGGACACGGCCCTGACCTGCCACGCCCTTCTGGAAGCCGGCGGAGCGCCGGCCTTGCAGGGGGCGCTGGCGGGGATGGAATGGTTGAAACCGCGCCAGGTTCTGGATCTGAAGGGCGACTGGGCTCAGGAAAAGCCGAACCTACCGCCAGGCGGCTGGGCCTTTCAGTACAACAACGCCCACTATCCTGATCTTGACGACACGGCCGTGGTGGTGATGGCGCTCGACCGGGCGCGCAAGCATCTCGGCGCTGAGGGTTATGATGAGGCGATCGCCCGCGGCGAGGCGTGGACGGTCGGGCTTCAAAGCAAAAACGGCGGCTGGGGCGCCTTCGACGCAGACAACGCCTATCACTACCTCAACAACATCCCCTTCGCCGATCACGGCGCCCTGCTGGATCCGCCGACCGAAGATGTGACCGGCCGGGTGGTGTCCATGCTGGGCCAGCTCGGCGAAGCGAAGCGTTCGCCGCGCATGGTGTCGGCCATGGCCTATCTTGAAGATACGCAGATGGCGGACGGCAGCTGGTTCGGTCGCTGGGGCGTCAACTACATCTATGGAACCTGGTCTGTGCTGTGCGCCCTGAACGCGGCGGGGGTCGATCCTTCTCGGCCACTGGTGCGCAAGGCCGTAGACTGGCTGCTCAGCATCCAGAACCCGGACGGGGGATGGGGCGAGGATTGCGAGAGCTATGATCTCGCCTACACGGGATATTCGCCCGCCCCGTCGACCGCCTCACAAACCGCCTGGGCCCTGCTTGGACTGATGGCGGTGGGCGAGGTCGACCATCCTGCGGTCGAGCGCGGCGTCGCCTATCTTCTGGCTCATCAGCAGGCAGACGGGCTGTGGGGCCAGGATCATTATACGGGCGGGGGTTTCCCGCGGGTCTTTTATCTCCGCTACCATGGCTACCCCAGGTTCTTTCCCCTCTGGGCGGCGGCCCGGTATCGCAATCTCAAGCGCAGCAACACCCGTGAGGTGGCGTGGGGGATGTGACGCTTCTTGCGGTCGTCGGCTTGAGGCGCGAGGCCAGAATCGTCGCAGGGCCAGCCCTTAAGACCCTCGCCGGAGGCGGTGTCAGCAAAACCCTCGTGGCGCGGATAGAAGCGGCCCTCGCCCCGGACGTCAGGGGTGTGATCAGCATCGGCATCGCGGGCGCGCTTGATCCTCGTCTGAGGGTCGGGGAGGGCGTCATCGCCACCGCCGTGATGGCGGGCTCGGAGCGCTATCGCGTCGACCTCGCCTGGAGCGACCGCCTGGCGGCCCTGTTGCCTGAGGCGCGGCGGGGTCCCATCGCCGGATCGAGCATTCCGATCGCTGACGCGGCGGCTAAGGCGGCGCTGCATAGGCAGGGCGGGGCCCTATCGGTCGACATGGAAAGCCATTTCGCCGCCGAGGTCGCTCATCGACGCGGTCTACCGTTCGCGGCCGTGCGTGTCGTATCGGACGGCGCCGATCGGGCTCTTCCCAGCGCGGCTCTTCTCGGCATGCGACCCGACGGCGGCATGGATATCGCCGCGGTCGTTGGGGCGCTTATGCGCGATCCCGCCCAGCTCCCGGCGCTGATCCGCACCGGCAAGGAGGCGGAAATCGCCTTTCGCGCCCTACTCCGCTGCCGTGATCGGCTGGGTGCGTCGCTTGGATTTGCGGATATCGAGGGTGTTCATCTTGCCTGAGCGGATTTCCTCAAGCTTCTCTTCCACATGAGCGGAGAAGACGAACTGGGCGGGGCGCTGGTTGGCGAGGGAGATCTCTGGAGCGAAGGCGCCGTCCGTCTTGATACCGAACATCGCCACCTTTGCGGCGTGCAGGGGGTTGGACAGGGTGGCTTTCACCGCCGTGCCTTCGAAGCCGCAGTGGACCATGCAGTCAGCGCACTTTTCATAATTGCCGACGCCATAGTCGTCCCACTTGGTGTCCTCCATCAGCTCCTTGAAGGTTTGGACATAGCCTTCGCCGAGGAGGTAGCAGGGCTTCTGCCAGCCGAAGACCGTGCGCGCGGGCATGGACCAGGGCGTGCAGGCGAAAGTCTCGTTGCCGGCCAGGAAGTTTAGGAACAGGTCTGACTGGGTAAACTCCCACTTCTTGCCCTTGCCGAGGGCGAACATCTCACGAAAGAAGCTCTTGGTCTTCTGGCGGTTCAAGAAGTGCGCCTGATCGGGGGCCCGTTCGTAGGCGTAGCCGGGCGACAAGGTGACCCCGACGCCCAGGGTTTTCATGTGATCCATGAAGGCGGCCATGCGGGTGGGTTCGGCGCCGTCGAACAGGGTGCAGTTGATCTGCACCCTGAAGCCCTTGGCCTTGGCGACCGTGATGGCCTCGATGGCCTTATCAAACACCCCGTCCTGGCAGACCGCCTTGTCGTGCATGGCCTGGTCGCCGTCGAGGTGGATCGACCAGGAGAAGAAGCGTGAGGGCTTGAACTTGTCGATATGCTTCAGCAGGAGGAGGGCGTTGGTGCAGACGATCGTCACCTTCTTGCGCGCAATGGCCCCTTGCACGATTTTTGGAAGGTCCCGGTGCAGCAAGGGCTCCCCCCCTGCGATCACAACGCCGGGCGCGCCGCACTCATCAATCGCTTCCATACATTGGTCGTAGGAGAGGCGCTGGTTTAAGATGTCGTCTGGGTAGTCAATCTTGCCGCAGCCGGCGCAAGCCAGGTTGCAGCGGAACAGGGGCTCCAGCATCAACACCAGGGGATAGCGCTTAACCCCAGCCAGATGCTTTGCGACCACGTATTTTCCGACCTGGACCGTCTGGGTAAGGGAAATGCTCATTCCGAAGGGCTCCCGGCCGCGCGACGTGAAACGGTGAACTGCGGCGGCGCATTCGCCGCCTGAGGCGTACTGGAAAGCGCACGGCGCAAGGCCGCCGGCAGGCGAAACTCGATGCTCTCTTCTATGCCGTTCATCTGCGTCACCACCACCTCGTCAATTCGGCGCAGGGCTTCGATCACGCTCAGCACCAACTCTTCAGGGGCGGAGGCGCCCGCCGTAACGCCCACGGTCTGAACGCCTTCAAGCCAGGAGGGATCGATTTCGGATCCATCGGACACGAGATAACTCGGGATGCCGGTCTCTTCGCCGATCTCGCGCAGACGCTTTGAGTTCGAGCTATAGTTCGCCCCCACCACCACGAGGGCGTCGACCACTTTACAAAGATCGCGCACCGCCGTCTGCCGGTTCTGGGTCGCATAGCAGATATCGGCCGTGTCCGGACCGGTCACATCGCTGAAGCGGGCCTTCAGGGCGGCGATGACGTCCTTGGTGTCGTCGACGCTGAGCGTGGTCTGGGTGACGTAGGCGAGCGGGGTGTCAAGGGGCAGATCGAGCGCCATCACGTCCTTTTCATCCGAAACCAGGTGAACTGGTCCGCTGATCTGGCCCATGGTGCCTTCCACTTCCGGGTGTCCGGCGTGGCCGATAAGAATGAGGGTCCGACCCTTCGCGACATAATGCCGCCCCTGGTGATGCACCTTGGAGACCAGAGGGCAGGTGGCGTCGAGCACCGGCAGGGTGCGCCGCTTGGCCTCCTGGACCACCGAACGCGAGACGCCGTGAGCGCTGAACACGGTGACCGCCCCGTCGGGGATTTCCGACAAGTCTTCGACGAAAATCGCGCCCTTGCTCTTAAGGTCGTCGACCACGTGCCGGTTATGCACGATCTCATGGCGCACGTAGACAGGCTGCCCGAACTGAATCAGGGCCTGGTCGACGATGTCTATCGCCCGCACCACGCCGGCGCAGAAGCCTCTTGGCTGAGCTAGTACGACTCGGATCATTCGACTCACTTGCGTCGCAAAGCGCGACCGCGGTTGAAATAGAGCCACCACGGCGAGGTTGAAAGATGACCATAGCGCTTGATTTTGCAAATGCGGCCGGGCGGACGCTCCAGACGACGATTTGCGAGCGCCTGTTGCGGATATGAAGCTTTCGCACCCTGCGGTTCGCTCCTATCTTCCGGTCGCATGAGTCCTGATCCCTCACATCACCGGCCTTGGCGTCGGATAGACCGTCGCGTGTCGCGCAAGATCCGGGTGGGTAGGGTGGAGGTTGGAGGCGATGCGCCGATCACGGTGCAGTCGATGACCAACACCC
>Ga0116231_10003030_pt1 | contig 35111 bp, 19 predicted proteins | sample S1TSphgellanicum_2_FD_89695 | JGI IMG/M metagenome (GOLD analysis project Ga0116231, IMG submission 89695) | Host-associated microbial communities from peat moss isolated from Minnesota, USA - S1T2_Fd - Sphagnum magellanicum MG | ecosystem: Host-associated > Plants > Peat moss > Unclassified...
AGGACAGGCGCCTGTTGAGGACAGGCGCCTGTTGTTACCAGAATGAGGAGTCTGCCTGCCTGAGGTGGGAGCCAAGGGCAGACTCCAAATTCTGGTTATGTCCCCATCCGAGAGCCTTAAAGAATTAGGTGGAAGTTTTATTTATTTTATTTTATTTTATTTTAAAATTAATAAATAATTTTGAATAAAATAATATATATTAATTATTTAAAATAAATATATATTTTTAATTTTTAATTTTTAATTTTTTCTAAATTTTAATTTTTAATGTGACTGCAGCATGATTTTTTTGAAAAGCAAAAAGGATAGATCTTACAAAGCATGAGGTCCTGCCTTGAAATGTAAGTTACCTGCCCAGTTTTCAGAGGGTGATCTACCTTCTTTAAGGCACCCTCCAGGCTCCAACTAAGGTAACTAAAATCTTAAATGGACACTGCCCTAATTCGAACACCTATATTTGACCCCAAATATGTGTAGAATTAATCCTTAAATGACATTGTCTTAAGCTTATTATAAAAATGATTAGCCCTAAATCACATTTACTTATAATATGGGTTTAATCATTAATTAAATCACATCCGGAGCTGATTGGTCTTAATCATTTGGTCATATAATCAAGGACTAATTTACTAATTAAATCGCATCTAGAGCTGATTAGCCATAATCATGTTTACACATAAGCAGGGTACCATTATTGATGAATTCACATCCAGAGCAGGATGGATCAAAGCATTTTCACACACAACATGATGTTTATAACATGCAACCAAAGAGAAAATTGGCGGCTGCTTAGTGCATGGCCCCAATGAATTCAACATTTTACATGCGATTAACTTACACACAACTAGCATTAATTTATGCCTTGTTGCGTGTCATCCAAAATTGTTGCGCAAACATTTCATTCACAACTCCGTGAACAATTTGATTATAGATTACTCACAATTTACACACATTATTTTCACAAATGGCTTACACAACAATATGAAACTTTGTCCATTTTAGGTGCATAATGCGTCAATTTGAATTGCGCACGAAAATATGAGAAGATAAGGAAAATAATGCAAGAAAGTTAGATGTGGAACTTGCTACCTATTACACAACAAGACAACAACGAAGATGCAAACATGTGTTTCTCTATCTTTTTTTATTTCTCTATATGTTTCTCTTTATGTGCCTCTATTTGTTTTTGTATCTCTCTCTACCTCTTGTGTCTCTTTTTGTCCCTTTGTGTGTGCTTCACTTTGTATCCCTCTCTATCTTTATGCCTTTTTCCATGTCTCTCAATGAACATGTGAGGCCAGTTTTGTTTACAAATCATGCAAAAACTTTGCTAAATGTAAAAGAAAATTGTGTTTGGGGGATAATTGATCACATTTATTCTCTTCCTATGTTCTATTATGGTTTTCTCATAGGTCTTTTATGTTTTAGTAATTTCACGACTCATCAGCAACCTTACTTATAGTGTAACTATGAGGCATAGACTAGTGCATAGAATAAATTTGGTATCAACCAAGGATTACCATAAGTTGTGATTAATCTTTTTTTAGTTTTTGTTAAAAAAATATTGTTCAATACAATTGTGGAACAAGAGGCGGTGCTAGTTCTATGTAGCCAAGTGGTTTACATTTTGGACAAAAACTTCATATAAGATCCTATGTTGTAATCGTAATTTTTACACAATACATATTGTGTGAACATGCAAGTGGTTTACATTTTGGACAAAAACTTCATATAAGATCCTATGTTGTAATCGTAATTTTTACACAATACATATTGTGTGAACATGCAAGGTAGGATTCTATAATGATCTTTTATGATCCTCAAATATGCTACATCCATATATTTGGATAGTAAGTAAGACATTTAATGTAAATAATTTTTTCTTTGATTTTTTGCAAAGAAAACTAAGTGATAAATAGAAATTGTTCAAAAAGGATTTATACCTTTTTCTCTAACATTCTCTTTCTCTGTGGTCTATAACTAATTTTATTAGTGTTTGTTAATCCCATCTTTCATATTTATTTCTTTAATATTACTCTTGTTTGAATTCAATAAAAGTCAATTGTTGTGGATTCATAAATGTTTTCTCCTTACTCTTTGTTTATGTCAATGTTTCTAAATACCTTGTTGTCTCAAATTCATCAAGCCAACAACAATTTAGTAACCTTTTGTTAGCATACTTTTGCATGATTTTATCCATCTCTCTTGTTTGTATATGAACATTTGCATCGAACAACCATTGTGATTGTCAACAATTGGGATTCAATGATTACATCAAAACACATAGACAACTGAAAGCGCCATTTTTCAAGTGTAAAAACCCATATTTATCAATAGTTGTAGGTCAATTTTCTCTTATCATCACAATCTTTAAAGGACACATAAATCAAGGAAGATGCATAAACATGGTAGGCCAAAGTTTGTAAATGCTTGTGAACTTTAGAACCCAAATGATAGCCCATTGCTCCAAAACAAACACACGGGCATGATTTCCACAATGAAATAGAAGGGAAAATTGCCTAGTGGCCACTAATCATTTTCCAAAATGAATAGGAAGGGAAAATTGTCTAACTATCACCAAGCAATTCCTAGAATGAAAAGGAAGGAAAAATCGCCTAGCAACCGTTAGGCAATTTCTAGAATGAAAAAGGAAAATAATAGCCTAGTGGCCACCAAGCACTTTGTAGCATGAAAAAGAACAAAAAATCACTTGGCGGCCACTAGGCAATATTTATAATGAAAGGGAAGGGAAAATCACTTAGTGTTCATTAGGTGATTTCCAAGATGAAAGGGAAGAGAAATTACCTAGCAATTGCCAAACGATTTCAAAGATGAAAAGGAAGAGAAAATTGCCTAATGACTGCTATGCAATTTCCAACATGAAAGGGAAGGGAAAATTGTATGGTGGCATTAGGAAATTTCTAGCATGAAGGGAAGGGCAAAGTGCCTAGAGGCCACCAAGTGATTTCCAACATGGCAAAAATCACATAAGCACTTAACAGTTGCAAGAAGATTTTCCCTTCCTTTTTTCCCTTTTGAAATTTCCTAGTAGCCACCATGTATTTTCAAATGAATTGTGAAGTAAATAACGTTTAATAACCTCTAGGCACTTCTCCAAAAGGAAATCCATGTGGAAAACACATGGCGACAATGAGGAAATTTGAACAACTACAAAAATGTTAACTACACAATTGTTTTTGTTTGCAACTATATGTTACCTATGTTATGAAAAGTTTTAGGAAACAACCTCAGGTTGAAGCCCATCCATCCCAAACCAGCACTTAGAATATGGGAACTCTCAAGCTTAATTTCTTCTTCGGTAATTAAGCTCCTAGACAAGAAGGATCCACCATTTGAATTCCATTTTATAAAACATGGAATGCAAGATTCAATGATGAAAATGCAAATCCATGCATTAGCACATTGGGCAACATCATTAGACAAAGGGATTGTGTTTTTTGAAGATCCGTAAAAGAAACAAGTTGGATTTATTTGTCCAATGAATAAAATAAATGACAAACTTGCACCAAGTGTTGAAAAATGGTTCAAAGTAAGTGACATAAAATATTTTGACACAATGGCAGTTCTCGAAAAGTGGATTGAATTTTACAAGCTCAGGGAACTAGAAAAGGAAAAAACTACCTGAGATTCCCAAGGAGACTTCAAACACATAATGGCCATGGTGGAAAGTTCAAGTGGAAGGCGACTTGCAAAGAGGCCACAGAAAGAGGTCACAAATGTGGGGAAAAAAAAACTTAGGAAGTTGCTAATGGGAAACGAGGCTAAGGGTTTCGACCCAATAGAATGCTACATTAAAGACACAACAATTGGTGAAGATATGTTAATTCCTTTCCACTTGGCTTTGCCCTTGTCAAATATGTGCGATTACTAGTTGACTAATTTAAAAGGTCACCCTATAAAATTGTTTATCATCCTCTTTCAAAAGAACATGTAAACTAAATCAAGACAAGAATTATTATGTACAACAAGTTCGATACCAAGGTTACCATTTTCTTGATTCTAAGGGACCCAAAGAGACCAAATTGCATTCTTCCACATTATCCAAAGAAGTGGGAAGACATTCACAACTTGTAGTTTTTTATTGTTGGTGGGTAACACATGATTTTGGCTATAAAAGTCAGTTTATTTTGTTTTTTTTTAGTACATTTGAGTTTGCAAAATATTTTCAAATTAATATACATTCAATTATTGATAGTGTTTTATTTTTCATTAAGAGTTAATGGAGGACCCCAACATCACCCAACATGTTTTGGACAAGTTTAGTACATTTGAGATCATTGTCATTTAGGAGTCGAATTTTTGTCAAAATCTATAGGATGTCAAATATTAAGCAAAGATTGTAATTTATCCACAAAGTCGTCATATTGAAAGAACCTTACACATGCGCGTCAAATTTGGCTTTCATACAATAGACCAAAACTTAATCTTGATGGCTTTTTGCATCATAGTAAGAAATATAAGGTAGCTCCACTACCTTTTGTGTCATTCAATTCATTTCTAGATATTTTTCCCTATAATGTTTGATTTCGAGACTTTTTTGATTTTTTTTTATTATGGTTCATCATGCAACATTTCGAAGAGATGTTGAAGCATGTTTTTAATGTCAGATTGATAAAGGAATACATGAGCATTTTCCTTCTTTTAGACCTTGTTTTTAACCTTTGGGAGACAATTCTTGTATAATGGGAGGGATGAAACAATTTGGATAGTAGTGGAAATGTACTGACATGTCCTCCACATTTGATTGGAAAATTAACATTTGTTTGCCTTTCTAACATGAAAGAGAAATAACTAGAGAAGTTAGCTCAAGGTTTGCTTGGAAAAACCATCATTATACATGATCATCTAGCTAAGGGGGGCAGAGGACTTGACTTAAAGTAAATGCGTGAATTTATGAAACTTTTGAAGAAGAAGGTTGTCATCCGAAATGAAATTAGTATTCATTTCAAGTTTCCAAAACTAATTGCCAATAATCAAAAACCATATTTTGATGAGGCATGGAATGAGAAGAGGGTGAAACATAAGCTCAATAAAATGTTCTCAATTCTGGATATAAAGTTCAATGAAGAGCTTTACATATTAGGAAAAAAGACCAAATATTTTTTATGAAACACCACCTGTAGGTTTCAAAACTACATTGAAAAAGTGGATTGAGAACATTACATTATAAACAATTGTTGCAGAGTCAATTCTTCTAAACACACATTACATGTTTGACAGGGTCAATGATATGGTAGAGCTTTTTGACATCATTGACAAAAGGGAGTTAACTTCATTTTTGTAAGACAATGCTATGAACATTTTCATTATGGTCTCACGACACACATAACAAAGGAGGTCCCTATTGTGTGGAAAGGCCCAAATTAGGAATCCTTTCTAAACACATTATTGAATGCAAAGGTCACTTGAATGGTGGTCTACCTATGTAATCAAAAGTTGTTCAAGTTTTTTTTCATGACCATCATGAAGTCAACATATATCACCAAGATGTACTTTGAATTTGGTCAATACATGGCAAGAGCAACAAAGGCTCAGGGTGAACACATGGCCAAAAAACCAAAGGCACCAAGGTAAAAGTCCTTTTCCAAGGACTGCACATGACATGTGTCATGTTTGTGTTAGTTTATAACTTTAAAAATGTATTTTGATCATGAATACCCTTTTTAACATTGCATTTCAGCTATAAATACATTTTGATTACAAATTGATTTTATGTCATGTATAGTATGCATTCATGCCCTCTATCAAATAAACATGAACAACTTTTGTTAAAAACACATTTTCAAAATCCATAATTTTCAGGGTCAAAAGCACTTTTGAACCAAATGTGCTCAAATCGGTTATAAAAACAATTTTCATCAATTTGAGTCCATTTGCCATACTAATCATTAATGTTAAAATCCTCCCCAATTAAAAAAAAGAATGGTTCACACTTGGTAGAAAAAAAAGACGTTTGAAAAAAATAAATATTGTCCACTCTTGAGGTTTGAATGATTTGAACATGTAAAAACATTTTTGATTTGTGTCAAGCTTTGAGCATGTAAATTTTTCAATTAATGAAAAATATTCCAAAAAAGATTATGATAGTCCTAACTATTATGCTTCACTTATGATCTTTCAAACATACAAAAATGTAGTTTTAAGGAATGTCCACTCACTTGGGTGGCTATTTTCATTATGTTTTTACCCCTTAATGCTCACTATTGAGCCTCATGAAGGAGCTTGTACTTTATTATGCGTACCTTTTCATTGGGAAGGTCAAAAAGTCAGTCCAAGTTGATGTTTTGGGGAAGAAGAAACTCATGTCATTCATTGACAACACCATTTCCACCATCTTTAAAAATTGCTAGCTATACAAAATGAGATTTGTCTTGAGACTCTATCAAGAATTTTGGAGCCAATCTTAAGTAGTGGCATGGTTTTCTTGAGCATCTTTAGTGGAGGAGTCATGACATATGTCTACTTAGTATGTCTACTTGTGTGTTTATGTTGGTTTCCCATTTCCCTTTGAGTCAATATCTCATTTTCTTATGTCACATTCTATTGAACATACATGAAACAAAATGTAAAGTGTTTGAAATCATCCCTCATGATCTTGAGGGGAATCACTACAAGATTGTCACTTTTGTTTATCTTCATATGTTCCCCAGTGTTGCTATGAAAAATATTGTAACTTGTGTGAATGAAAAACTTTTCTACATCATAGCCAGAATGCAAACAAGTGATGCTAATGTAAACAAGGAGTTAGGCTTTGACAATAGTAGAGGAAAAGACAATGCAAAAGGTTTGAATATGAATGAAATTCCTCCTCTTCCACCACCAATTGACAATAGTAGACTTGGTTATGTTAAAAGGTTAAAATTTTTTGCAAGGTCATCTACCCTTAAAGATCAAGCTTTTAAAAAGAAGGGGAAGAAAAATACTTTTTAATTAGTGATTCAAGATAGGGAAGCGCAACCCAATCAGCTAAGTTTGCAAGTTGATGAAGGCCTCCTAGCATCTTATAACTTTTCAATTACTCGAACTTTAATAACATCATCCCCTAAGGTCATTATGAGGGTTTCAAATGATTACTAAAAGGAAGAACAAAATAGTGATGAATTGTGAAATAACAAACCTATGGATACCTTAAGCCCATTAATTTAAGTGATAAATATTGCAATTATACACATAGGGTAAATACTAATCAGTTGTGTTACTTGTTGATGTTGTTTATTAATGTACATAAGGATATTGGAAAAATTCACAATGATGTTGATGGCTTTATGTATTGCCTTTTGTACCAAAACATATTGTAATTTTTTAATTTATTTTTCTTGCAAGGAACCTAGTGAATTTCACAAATACATCTTCAACTTGTGTAAACTAGACCACAAAAATATAACTTGAGGTCTTTCTAACCTTAGATCATGCTTGAGTGTTCTTTGTTGTACCCTCGTGACCTCTATGAGTGGATTCACTTTTAGTGTTTTCTCCTCTCCAACACTTGGCGGCCATTAGGCACTCATTGGATTTCTTTATTTGTATTCCTCATAACCACAAGGTGAAGAAAAACCATTCTTTTGTTATTCTTTCCTATGCCTTACAATCGTCATGAGATTATACGTTTATGTTGTTTTTCCTTTCCTACATGTAGGGGCCACTAAGTGTAATGTAGTTGTGTTTTTTTCCCCCCCTCTTACAGATGCTTATTGTAATGTGTTGAATGCTTGTTGGAATTTTCTCCCTTAGTACAAGTTTCTTTTGACAAGTGTCAACAACATTATTCTTTTTTCTCTTCATATGCCTAATGGCTGCCAAACATTGGTGATTATTGTTCCATTTTCTCTCAACCTATGTTCATTTTTCATATTGGAATTTCATGTTTTCATAATTGTGTCCTTTGCTTTGCATTCAAGATCTTTATTAATTTCCATCAAAAGTTCGTTGTGTTTTTTAACTTTTCTTTTTGAAATATAGATTATCATATTGATTCTAATCAAATCTTTGAGTGTGAAATGAGCAAGGAGATTCATAATGAATTATATGTTATTGAAGACTATATTGATGTTGAACATGTTAGCAAGCTTTCCAAATCTCTTTTGGATGTTAAAATTTGGATGGGTGACAATTTTATTCATGACACCAAAGGTGATGTTGAAAAACATATGAGCCCAAATTATAGTGGATTGCTTGTCACCTTTATCCATTGAAAATGTTGATGATCAAGTGAATAATTAATTCTTAACCATCAAGCTTGTTTTCTTATTTGAATTTCTTGGTTAGGATCACATTTTAAAAATTATATTACAATTTGTTTCATGTTTTCCATGGTGTTAGATTCCTATATCTCTATTTAGGGATGCAAAACATGTTTTTTCACCTTTCAAAATAATGTTCAATGACGTCCTTTCAACTTCAAGTCTTCACCTGTATTCTAAAATACCAAGATCACCTTCTGCAAATTTGAATAAATTGCATGTCATTTTTTTATTTCAATGGGGTTTTAGTGGTGAAACGGATCATGGTGTGTCGTATGTGAATGCCTACTGTTACCTCACTTATACTCAGTCCTAGATTGAAAGATTTTTAACAAGTTGTTTAACTTAATTTGAAATGTATATTTAGTTTGTAGCTCGACATTACAACATCAACAAATATTTAAATCAAATCAAATATCAAACACATATTATTTTTTATCCTCCAAGGGTTCTTCTAAAGAATAGTCATGCCAGAAAAAATGATAATGTTTTCACAATTGATCTTAAAAAGTTGTATTCCATAAAAACTTTAATGTTTTCTTCTAGAAAATTTTCAACACTCACCCTAGGAACACTTTGCTTGTAGATGATACGCCATATAAATCTATATTTAATGACTTATGTAGTGCTATATTTTTGGATTCATTTGAAGGTTCTTGTATAAATGGAGATTACTTTTTTAAATTGTTTTTCCTTACTTGGTGTCACTTGACTCATGTGGATTTAGTGTTCAAACTTACATAAGGCACAATCCTTTTGGGACACTTAGAAATATAAATTGTATCAATCCTTGTTATAGAATGAAATTTGAAGGTTGTAGTAATAGGTGTGAACCAACATACTATACAAAGGCAAAACTGAAAAAAAGATGTAATATGTTTACTATTGTTCTTATTACAATAATTTTTAAAACATGTATCCATTAAAATAATATCTTGAAATTGCAATTGAAACCAACATAAAATTGTCGAACATTTTTTTTCACAGTGAAATTTCCTAATTAATGTAGTTCAATATTTTATTTTTGTTTACTACCCCACCAAGTTTTGACTCTCTTTGTTTAATCCTTTCAAAATTTCAATTGTATAAATTTCTTTTATCTTGTTATTTTCAATGAATCGCCTGGTGATTAGAAGGTGTTCTTTTTTATTAATTTAGAGGGTTTTATTATTTGTTGGTCAACTAACATCAAGCACGTCCATTGTTTCATTGACAAATCTTGTTGTTTTTATAGTTCAAGGTTTTGAAACACATTCCAATGAGTTCACATTTACATTCACAAACTATTGGATCCAAAAAAATGTTAATTTTCAACATCAACAATGTGTTGTGTTATTTCTTGCATTTTGTTATTCGACATGGGAATGCACAAGTGTTTGGAAGAAATACAGTTCCTTCACAAGTTACTTTGTTTTGGATTTTGTTCAAGTTGGTTTTGTTCTAAGAGACTAGGTTGTACTTAGATTGTAAGTTTTTTTTAAACAACAAGATTGGAAATTTGATATGCATAATGTTTGTGCATATTTGCCATGTTCTAAAAATTGAAAACCGGCATATTCATAATTGGCAAAAGAATATTTAAAGAAAATGAATGTGTAACAAGCTAGTGTAGTAAATTGATTAAATAAAAAATCATATCCTTCCTTGTAAAAAAAAAGAAGATTATGCTTTATTGATATCCATAGGATAGGTCTAGTAAAAGTAGGTAATTGACCAACACTGGTAAGAAGCTAAAAAATGTATAAGATGCTTGGGAAGAGGCTAGCAAGAAGACTATGTTTTTTGAGGTTTCTCTATGAATAAGACAAAATTTAGGGCAAAGTTTCCAGTCACTTGTTATGTGCAGAGTTTTTTCCCCCCAATTTTTAGCCACAATAGCTATCATCGGCAAGAAGAATTAGCCAAATCTGGCTATAAGTCAGGATAGGAAACAGGAAAGAATAAAGAATCTTACTCTATTTTAGGCACAGCCTGCTGGAACCTATTGTCTAAATATGGCCCAAAAAATGATCATCCCAATCTGGGCTGTTTCACCCTTTTTTTTTCACAAAAGTTCCTTTGATGACTAGCACTGGATTTTTTGTGGGACCTCCAAGTGGCAAAACAAACTCACCCCCCCCAAAAAAAAACACTAGTTGTACAAGTGGATACATAATCATGACTAAGCATATCTGGAAAAAAAAAAAAAAAATGATTAAATTTCAGTGCCTACCTTATCCAGGCTTTTTCCTAGCTAGGACAGGCAGCCATCCAATGGCTTCAATTGGTCAGTTTCAGTTGTAAAATGAATCCAGTGTGTGAATCATCAACCCTGGTTGGAACACTCTGGAACAGGCCCTGGTACGTAAGTGGAACCCAGTCAGTACCACATAACAAAAGGGCGCTGGCTCTACTGGACTGGCCATGTTCCTACTGGACTGGGCTATTGCCTATTTCAACCAGGGAGATGGAGGCCTGTTCCACCTCAGGAGGGCCCTTACCACATATAAAGGAAAAGCACTGGAAACAGTTTCCAGAAACCCTGTTGCTTATTATGCAGTGTAAATGCTGCTGCCCTGTAGCAGCCCTAGTTAGTAGTATGTGAGAGCTAGACCAGCACCAACAGCTCATGTATAAAATGAATTATGAAACATGCTTTCTGCCCATTACAGTGCATAATAAAAAATTTAGGGTTTTGTTACTGGAAGTATGATGCATTGTTGCATATAATTTGGGAGCCCTTAGAAAACTAAGCCCAATCTGTAGCAACATTCTGTAGTTTTCATTTCTCTAGGGAAATGGTATTATAAACCTACAAAGCACTAGTGCAGGAAAAGTACTCTTATTAAGAAGGGCTGTACAAGTGGAAAATTTTGAAATTCCGCAAGACATCCCATTTCTTCTTCATTGTTCTTCATCTTAGGCTAGTGCTTTATGCTGTGTAAAACCCACATATGAGGGCTTTACTAAAATTCAAGACACCCTCAACTATTGTTTCAGGGGCATTGTTTTTTTTTTCTTTGGGCAAAATTTTACACCTTGGCAAAAAAAATTCAAAAGATGGGGGAAAAAAAAAGTGATTTTCAGGGATTTTTTTTGTTTCCTGTTTTTAAAAATGAAATTAGATTAGTCACATCTAGAATAGTGTTGTGCATGTAAGTATCAATAGTCATACCTATGACATGTAAATATGTAAAACATTTACATTGACATGCCCAAACTTTTTACACTTACAACTACATGTAGCTAAAGTAGATATTTTTAACGTACATTTATATGGCCCCATATAATTAGTTTTGGTTGTGTAAAATCTGTAAATGGCCTAGGCTTAGGGTTTAGGTTTAGATTAAGAAGATTGTTTTTGTAGTTTGGAATTCGTTGTGTTTGTGTTTGCAGAGTTATATTTCTTTTCTCCTTGCATTAGTCATCTTCTCCTTGCATAACTAGTTGAAGGGGTTTATAAATAAACAAGGATGTGTGTGTGTAATCATTTCCCAATGCCGGTCATCTTATTGAAGCTCCATTCCCTAATGTGATATTCTCCTTGTTTATTCATTGCATAACAAGAGTCACATGGAGGAGTTTCAAAGCACAAACAACAATGTGTTAAACAATGGTGTGTGCGTGTGAGCATGTGTGCATGCATGCGATCATCATTTCATTGTCATTGCCTTTTGTCGTTTTGTATTGCATTATTGTGCATGGTCATCTTTTAATCATGTGAGGTTGATCATCCTTGCGGCCTTCTTTTCAAGTGAACAAGCTCACCTCATTGTTGTCACCTTCTTTTGGTCATTTTTTTGTGTTATTGTGCATGGTCATTTTCTAGTCATTTACTTGCATTGTTGTGCATTGTGCTTTTATTCCCCCCACCCCACTTTCATGGGGTTTGGGTGTGCAAGGATGGAGCCACAAGGAATGCAAAGCTTTTACAATGTCATTAGGTTGATCGTTCTCATGGTCTTTTTGTCAAGTGAACAAGTTCATGTCATTGTTGTCATCTTCTTTTAGTCATTTCTTGCATTGTTGTGTGTGGTCATCTCTTAGTCATTTACTTGCAGTATTGTGTGTTGTGGTCTTGTTCCCCCCTTTCATGGGGATTGGTGTGTAAGGATAGAGTTGCAAGGAATGTGAAACACTTGCAACATCATGAAATTGATTGTCCTCATGGTTTTCTTTTGTTCACCTCATTGTCATTGCCTTTTTTGAGTAATTTCTCATGTTAATGTGCATGGTCATCTTCTAATCATAATCTTGCACTATTGTGCGTTGCGATCTTGTTCCCCCTTTTTATGGGGTTTGGGTGTGTAGGGATGGAGCCAAAGGGAGGGCAAAACTCTTGTAACACCATAAGGTTGATTTTCTTAATCTTCTTTTCAAGTGAACAAATTTATTTTCTCATTATCATTGTTTTTTTTTTGGGTCGTTTCTTGTGTTGTTGTGTGTGATCATTTTCTAATCATTTATTAGCACTATTGTGAATCGCCTTCATTTAATTATTTACTTATGTTTTGTGCATGGTCGTTTGGTCATTGTTGTCAACAACAATTCAATTATAGTAGTTCATGTAGTAGTAACTTCCTTTAGCAACAATAACTTTCCACAACAACTACAATGCTACTATTCCAATAAGCCTTTAGTAACAACTTCCTACAACAACAACCATTCTAACAACAATAACAATTCCAATAGTAGTCACAACTTCATGTAATAGTTCCATTAGCAATAGTTTATTGCAACAATTCAAGTTCTAACATAAGTTATAAATGTAGAATTTAACATTGGACATTATAAGTATAGAATTTTAACCCTTCATGTGAATGAAATTAAATTTTGCATGTAATAACATGTTCTTTGGCTCCTTTTTCTGGATTTTTTCAACATAATTTTTACACAACAGTGCAAGAATAAGTGTAAATTGTTTTTAACACTTGCATTATTTTACATGGCTTAAAATTATTTACATAATTTTACATTTACAATTACACACCCCACCTTGTACATTTATACGTACATGGTTTGTAATTGAACCATATACAATTACACTTACCTGATGTATAAATAAAATTTTTAAAGCCATTTACACTTGTAAGAAGTGTAAGTCCTAAACCATATACAATGACAACATTGATTTATGATCTAAACCTAAACATTTCTTAGGTTGTTGCTTGTTACAACACTTTATAAAAATGTTACAGCCCACCTAGGATAGTCATCATTTAATGTTAATTAATGTTGGGCATCTTCACCAGTGGACCTACTTGAGGAATATGAAAAAAAAAATCATGTTGGGGGTCCCTTAGTTTAGTAAAACCCTAGTCTTAGAAAGCTTTACCATACACATTAAAGAATTGGCAAAGATTTCCCAATGTAAGGTAATTGAACCTTACATGGACAATTTAAAAATTTTAAGGTTCAATTAACAAAGGTTGGATGTGTAATTTTTTTTCATCCATTAGCAAATGAGAAGGTAGCCAATTTGTGGTGGAACAATATTTTTCTATGGCTAAATTACTTACACATTTTCAAAGTCTAAACACCTAAATGCCTAATATGCACAAATAGGGGGCCCATAGATGTTATTATCAATGTTGAATTATGGACACTCACAACCCATTATGGTTTGCCCATAAACACAATAAAGTGTCAATTGCACATAATGGATAAGTATGAAGCACATTTTTGTATGCGGTGGGTGATCTAAAAACAAAAAAACTATGTATAAATTGCATGGCGGAATCAACCTTAAACGGATTGTAAAGAACATAAAAATTACACAACACCTTAAAAGAATTACAAAACAAAACAAACTTAAATTGAAATATGTTGTATTAAAAAATGCAACCCATTGCTTGTAAAATGAACAATGTGATTCATGAATTGTATCTTGACATGACACAAAAACACATGACAACTTGTGTGAATTGTGTCACAACACAATGCAAAATTTGACAGTAGCCTTCTTTAATCAACACATGGTTCATCCTGACTTAAACCCAAAAATCCACAAATTCATCTTTTAAAAAACTCCTAATCAAGTCAAAACTATCAAATTAATTCACAAATGAGCTTATAATCAAACATTTCTGATATTCTACAAACACTCAATTGGCATTTGTGTCTATTGGCACGTGAATGTTGGCAATCAGATGGCATGCGAATGTTGACAATCAGATGGTGCATGAACAACAGTCTGAGTGTGGTTTTGGGTTTATCAATCAGTAGGAAAAAATGTTCTAAGTCCTTTGTAGACCTAATTAGGTTCAATTAATTCCATGTGCAAACCCACAAAATGGCGCATGATATGTTGTTGTTGTTAGAGGTAGGTTTGTTTTGATGGCCCAAATGTAGAACATCATTAACTTCTCCACATCATTTCAAGGTCAATTGTTCATCAAACCTATTTTTTGTTGTTCTTTCTTCGAATTGCGTTTGTTTTGCCAAATGTTGATGTTTTTTATCAAATATTCTTGCACATTTGGATGCCAATAGCTATTCCTTTCAAACATCTTATTCTTGAATTATTACCTCCTTTTTTGCCAATTTTTGCTCAAGTGTAGGTAGGTAAGGTTCATTTGTCATCATTATGCTTTTGTTGTAGTTAATCAAAGGTTTTGCATTTGACACTCTATAATGGGACTTATTGGGAATTTCAAGTAATGTTAAGAAGTGATGTAAGTCGGGAACAAGATTGATTGATGCTACATGTGATTTCCCCATATTTGGCACCCCTTCCCACCAAATTCAAACCCCAATCTGTAAGTTAGTTGAGCCTATTTAATTGAATTCAGAATTCATGATGCCAGACCCAACAACGATCGATTCAATATTCACATTTTTGGACCCAAGGTCTATCAATCGATCAAGTATCTAGTTTGACTGAACTTTGTCATCGTCCATTTCTATGTCATCAATCTTGCATTAATCACCAATGTCAACATAGTAATGGCAAACATCTCTTTATAATATGTTAGTGTTTTCATTTATAACCTTTTCAACATGCAAATCCAATGTCTACATTTCAAATTCACTATCCACAAACGCCTCAAATGGTTGCATCTTGCTTGCCATCACATATGTATTCAAAGGCCAAATCCCAATGGCTGAAAAACCTTTACATATGTTGGTTGTTGTTAATGCCTTCGTAAATGCCAGAGACACCCATTGTGCCAAATCCTCCTTGCTAGCCCCCCTCCTTTTATTAACCAATGTCCAAACATCTCTTTATGCTCTAAAAGTTGTGTTGAAAGGTTTGAAACATGAAACATCAAATGGTTGTAATGCATGTGAAGTGTGTGATGGCAAGGTGATTAAATCTAACCCCACACCCATTGTTTTGTGCACAACATCTAAGGTAACATGCAAATTATGGCCATTAGGATGAATAAGTGGTGATTGGTTAGGCTTAGGTTACCTTTAAAATTTTGAATAGAAGTAATGAAATGAAATATCCACTTATCAAACAATATGGTTGTCATCCAAACTTTAAGTTGCATCGCCATTGTTGCACTTGATTCACATTTGGCAATGAAGTTTCATCTAAAACAGTTACATCTAAAAATGTAAAAATTTGGGAGCATTCAATTTGATACATTGATGCATGATAACATTGACAACCATTCACGTTCATATGGCATGATTGAATGCACTATTCATGAGTCGGTTTGTGCTAAAACTAGGGCGTTTCCATTTTGACTAGCTTGGGCACCATATTCATCATAGTTCCAATTTTGTGAGGGTGGGTACATGTGCGCTTCATAACCTTTAGATAAGTTTTTGTAGAAACTTTCTACATTGGCTAGGCATAGACCTTGCGCACATCCTATCTCCAAACCTTGAGTGACTCACAACGATAGGTCAAGATTTTGCTTTCTAAACCATCATAGCCACCCCCACCTAGGTACATCGTTCTATAAAGGAGTCATTTTTTCTTGGGTAATATTTACAACCTTCAATTGTAGTTGAGTCAAAGTCATTGGATGCCCAATCAACTACATTTTTGTCACATACTCCATTAATGCAGTTTCTTCTTCTTTCTGCAACACACTTATTTTCCCTCTTTTTTATGATTATGTAATCCCATACACATGGTTGCAAAGTGATGTGACAAGCACACCCTACCTCCAAATAGTAGTTTGGAAGTCGTCGTTTGCTTCAATGCTTTCCATTGCCAACTTCAGGGAAGTGTTGTCCCAATTCCCATTTTTCTTCATGGTCTTTTTGTGCTACGAATGCAATTGCATGGCAAGATCACCATCACCTCCATCATCACTATTTGTGCATCCTTCAACCTTGGGTGATGGATTGTGAAAAACAAGATCCATTGATATCTCGTGTGACAAAGTGTGAAGTGGGATTCCTCAACACCTTTTGTGTCGAATTCTAAAATGCAATGTCGATTGATGTTCTACGCGTCGATGGTGGATTTCAAGATGTTGCATCACCATCGCTTCTAATTGCACACTCTAGAGCATTTGAAGCCATGCGTGGCATATTTTGAACATATAGATTGATGGTTGGTCAATGTTGTAAGATCGATTTGTGAAACGTCGACTTCGTGTGTGCATTCTCATCACCAACTACAAAATAACATGGTGTTATGAGAAGGGCATCTAGAGGATGAGAACGCAACAACACAAGGCGACATACGACAACAAGGAGCAGTAACACAAGTCGATAGACCACAACAAGGAATAGTAGTGTAAGGTGACAAACCATAGCAAATAAGAGTAGCGCAAGGTGATGGAACATAACAAGCAAGAGTAGCACAAAGTGATGGACCACAACAAATAGGAACAACGTAAAGTGACGGACCACATCAAATAGGAGTAGCGCAAGGTGACGGACCATAGTGAGCAAGACTAACACAAGGTTACATATCGCACAAATAGGAGTAGCACAAGGCGATGGATGACACACCACCGTAAGCAACAACAATGTAAGATGAAAAATGACACAAAGCAAGGAATAAGTAGCAACACAGGCAAGGTGAGGAACAAATGCAAAACAAAAGAACAAACAAAACACAATGAAAAACAAAAAAAACCACAAGATCAAGGCAAAAAAAGCCTCTTGGATTTTATATCCCTTTCTTTTCGTGGTCTCCCCAAGTGGAGGTGCTGCCCTAAACCCTAAAACCTTTAAATCTTAAAGCTAATTCCAACCTATTCATTTTCCCTCCCACACCCGAAGAACCGGATCTAGGTTTTCATGTGAAAACCCATCCGATTTTTTTTGTTTTTTATTTCAAAAATTTTGGTTCCGATTCTCCTAGTTGGTTCTCACCCATGTGAGAACCTTAAAACCAGGTTTCAACCAAAATGAGAAAGTCAGTTCTCAATGTGAGAACCGCCCAACATTGGCGGGGGGGGGGGATGCTTATATAAATATTCTTTTGTATTATTTGTTGAGTTTGTTGCGAAGGGAAGACAGAGGGGTTTTTTTTGGGGGGTTGGGAAATATTTCCTATACATAGGCATACATATTTAAACAATTTAAAGTTTTTGGAAGTTATGATCTCTGGGGGGGGTGCCCTAAGGTTTGCTTGATTTTTTGTCGGTGGGGCCAGGGTAAGGTCATCTCGTTAAAGCCTGCGCCTAATGACCGCAATACCTTTTTAATTTTCCGCCTTTTCTGGAAGGCTTTTGTGGCTGAGAATGAACCGATGGCATCAGCCACACAAGTGGGCGAGGTGGGCCTACGACCGCTCTCCTCCACGCAAACAGGTGTGGAAACACAGGCCGCATTTGTGTGGCCGTAATTGCTCCGCGCCAAGAGTGGCTCTGTCCTGTGACAAGTGTGCGGCCGTAATTGCTCCGCCCCAAGATTGTATCTGTCCTCTGACAAAATACGAGGGGAAATGTGTGGCCCATATTTCTGTTGTGGATTTGTTGTTGACTCATTACTGGCCAATCATTTAGATTTTACGTGACAGCAGTATATTCTGACCGCCTTACTATTATTTACCTTGTTTTACTCTTCGGTCAGAAAGAAATGTAACTTGCCCCTAAAGAAATAATGCCTTGGGGTGAACTAGCAACCCACCTTTGAACCATGGTTAAACAATGAGCAGAAAGAATGCACACAAGTCATGTGCTGTAATGACCAGCTTTGGTTTAGATGCACAAGTTTCAAACAAATGGTGTGTTTTTTGTATTGTGCTGATGTCAAAAGTTGCCTTTGTTGTGCTCAACAACAATAGCTAGAAATTGCCTTTCAATCTTCTCGTTGATTGGTTCATAAAATGTCCATGTGGATGGATGGGTTATGCTTAAGGTCAGGTAAAGGAGTAAAGGCCCATGCTCCACGTGGCCATTCTAGAAACATTTGCGGGAGATGATAGAGCAATGTGAATGAGTTTTAGGATGACTCCCCCCTCGGATCAGCACCAAAAGATCCTCAAATGCTAAAAGCCAAAGGAAGGGGGAGTCTCCTTTGGTGATAGGGAAATGTAAAAATGGGGCCATCCAGGTGAACCACCCATGAAAGGTTGAAAGAGGGGCGTGGGGGGCGTGGGGGGGGCAGGTGGGCACACCTTTTAAAAAAAAAAAAAAAAAAAACCTATGAAGGGACATCAAAATGCAGATTAGGTCATATAATTTTTTTGATGCAACCGAGTGAAAAGACACCCAAATGTTCATTTAAAGAGTATTTGGCAATATGTGTTCAAGTTAATAATTTGTTTGGGACACGATCAAGATCAAATGTTACAATCAATATATAAGCATAACCTTTGCTTGAGTCTCTACCAGCTATACTACATAGAAATAAAAAAAGGGAGTTGTTTAAGTAATTAGGAAAAAACTCTCTTCATGTTCATGAATGTGCATTATTAATAAATAGATTGTAATAAAGGGTCAGCCACCCAAGTAATTTATGCCAAAGTTGATACACAACACACAGTACAAGGTACCAACAACCACTACTGCAGCTTCCGGTGTTGTTGCAATGGAAGTATGACGTGGCCTTGTTTGGAAGAAAGCAAAATATCTTTCGGGCACATTCAAAATGTTCCAAAAGCAAAATATCTTCTGGGCATGGGCATGTTCAAGAATGTTCCAATGAAAAAAAGAAGGAAAATATCTTTTGGGCATGTTCAAAAAGGATTGTTGTACTAAGAGAAAGAAGGAAAATATCTTTTGGGCATGTTAAGAAATGTTTCAATTTCATTTTGGGCGGGGGAGGGGGGGGTGTGTTGGGCCAATTAAAATGGCTCCATGAATTTTTTTATATTAAAAACAAGAGTCGGTAGCTTGTAAAACCCACTTCCGCTTTTGCTCTTTTGCTGCAAGTCTCTGTTTTTGTGGCTGCTTTCGGGCATGTTGCCGTGAAGAAGACGAAGAAGAAGAGGACGACGACGACGACGACGCACGAGGAGGAGGAGGAGGAGTAGTAGAAGGCGGAGGGAGATCGGCGAGGAAGAGTAGTAGGAGGAGAAAGAGAAAGATCAGTCAGGAGGGAGGGGCTGTTGGGGAGAAGGGGATCAGAAATCTCCATAGTTCACAAGCTTGGAGAGAGAATGATGGTGAGACGGCTGAGGATCGGTCGGTGTGAGAGAGAGGAGCAGTTAGTCAGTAAGTACGCACGTAGAACTAGAAGAGCATGCGTGTGTGTTTGAGGATCGCGTGGAGAAAGATCGTCGACGCAGCAGAAGACTTAGCAAGTGTTTGAAGGTAAAAGAACTAAGAACAACAACCGGTGATCTGTTGTCTTCGAGAACTCTTCCAAAACAATAGTTTGATGTCTGAAGTATTATGAACTTTGATGGACTTTTGATGAACTTTTGTTGTTGTTGTAAGTATGTTGGGGGCCGCCTGGGGAGTCTATGCAGGAGGGGAGGTATTAGCTGGAGAGGTTGTACTTTGCTGTGGAGAAAAGGTTGTAGGGCTGTAAAAGATTATGTAATTTGTGCAGTGATGGGAGGGAGGGAACTTTGCATTTCCTCAAGAGTCCGGGTCAAGAAGAAAAAGAAGAATCTGACAGGCACGGGACTAGTGAGTGTGTCCAGGGAACAGTATTCGTGAGAAAGGCTTTTGCGGATGATTGCTGAATCTCGACTTTGGATGTCACTTGCATGGCTTTGGTCATGAAGGAAAGCTGCTGCATCCGAAGCTGCACTGAAAGAAGTTGCAGCTTAGGAAGAAACGGATCAGTACGCTCGAGTTCGTAGTAGAGGATCTTCATCGTTTCAGAGGATTGTTGTCATGTGTGTGTAGTGCACATAAGGAAAACCTCATAGGAGTCAGGGACGAGAGAGAGAGAGAGAGAGAGAGAGAGAGAAAAAAGCTTGCTCTGAAATTCACAAAAGCCATGTGCAATTCCGCGGAACACAAAGTGATTGACAATGCGCTTGCTCACAGCCTATGACTTGATCATCACCACCAGCAGGGGCTCAGCGTGCAGCGCAGATGGAGCAAACAACGGGAGGTAGTTTAATGGATGCGTACAAGTTTGTTCCACCTCCCGTATTCTCTACCCACATGCGTCGGAGAAGCTCCGTGAAGTAGCAGCCGCTGCTCTGCCTGATGGTTGCGGCGTCCCTTTTTGTTCGCCACTAAAAAGAAGCAGGGGGAGAATCAAACGATCCTTTAACGCAAGAGTGAGTGCTTCCTTCCTCAGCTAGCAATGGAGAACGAAATTAGTGATTGCTCCGCAGGCGGCCGTGTTCGCATCCGTGCCGGACCACCAAGCCGGTAAGGCGCGAACGACAGCCAATGAAGAGTGGGAAAAATGCCCAAATCGGCCTTCTGTTTTTCTCTTCTAGAATTCTTTCTTCTCTCCACGAGAGCGAGAGAGAGAGAGAGAGATGTCTTTCCTGGAGCAAGCAATGATCATCTTCCTCAGCACCAATGCATGTAGAGAGTCTTTTCAATAGTGTCTGTCTGTATGTCGCCAAATGTGTTTTGCTTCATTGTTGTTAGGTTGATGTGTTTTGCAGGTTGATGAACAGGGTGGAGCTTGCAAAATTGCAGCCTGCATATATCTTCTCATTGCAGCCAAGGGCTCCCATCATAAGAGACAGTGGAAGCAATCCTTTGGACTTGAGATCAGCTATTGCACACCAGTTGAAGAGGTCAAATCAGCAGCAAGCACGTTTGGCATGGGAACAGCAGCCAGTGGCCATGCAAACAAAGCACACAAGTCACAGCCGAGCTCCAGGTGGTCCAGTCATGCAACAACCACCACCCATGATGATGCAGCCAGGCATCAACAACCTAACTCCAGCAGTGAGTCTCCAGCAAATTGGTATACCTGGCAGCAGACTGCCAAACTACATTCCACAGTACAATGATTCCATGATGCTTGGTGTTGGAGGATTAGGAGGGGCCATGCCTGCAAACCTCAACAGATTGGACAATGCTCAACGACATGGATTTACTGCAGGAGGAGCTTCAGAGCTTCGAAGACAGCAGTACCATGAACAGCAGCGGCCACTGGTGGTGACACTGCCTACTCAGGTGTCTCATGTGCAAGGGATGCACAATGTAAGGTCTGTTGGGCCATGTTCATCATGGGTTAAGCAATCAAGGTTAGGTGATGGCAGTAATGCACATGAGGCTGCTACAGCTGGAGCTCCAGAGAAACTCACCCGTGTGGGGAGCTGTGTGATGAGCTTAGGAGGAGAGCTGTCGTGCCAAACAAGCATTGATATGCCCACAAGTGTGAGATCAACTCGGTATCACTCAGTTCATGGAGATCAGCTGTACCAGGATGTAGCTGTGGATGCAGGAGCTTGCACCGATGATAATGATATGGAACCTCTCATGACTGATGAGAAGCGCAAGAAGAGGTGACAGAACATCTCCTCAGCTGAATGTCTGTCCTCTTCTGAAAAGTTTCAAACCCATCAGCCCTGTTACAAGCGTGAGTCATGACTCTTTTGCAAGCAACTGTGGGGGTTTTGATTGATGTGCAGCACAGTCCTGATTTTGGTTTTTTTGCCAACTGTGTGAAGGATGCTGTCAAATCGTGCCTCGGCACAGCGTTCAAGGCTAAGACGTCAGGAGCGTCTGGATCAGTTGGAAGTATTGGTAAGTTTGCCCTTTTAAGACCCCTTGATTTCCATTATAGACAGCTTGTTCACTTGCTTGCTGGATTTTTCATCTGTTACCAAGTTGTTGCTCCAGTTAGCCTGTTCATGCAGCAAGTCTTGTGGGAAGAAATAATCAGCTCCAACAGGGTCAATACAATGTGTCCCTTGGACATTGTTGTTTCCTTCCTCTACTGAGGTCATACTTACAGACTCTGTTATGTACTTTGTAAACTAAGAAAGGGGTTGAGAATCTAATCATGTGGGGCAGACTGCCCAATTACGAGTTGAGAATGCAACACTGTCACGCAAAGCAAGCCTTGCAATTGAAGTGGCAAAGAAGTTTGAAGAAGATAACAAGCAGCTGCTGGGGAAGCTCCACAAGCTGAGGCAGGTGTTGGATCGAGTGGGAGGATCAAAATTGTGGAAGCCATTCAAGTATATCTTCGATACTGATGACTGCACTAGCAGCCAGCAGACATACAACAATTGCAGGGTATGAAAGACTTGCCCCAAACTCTTTTTCACACAACCCTGCATACTTAGTTACAAAGGATGAAATCATATGTTTTGACAGGCATAACTTATGGTTTCTCTTTTGCCCTTTGAGTTCATCTGACAAACTTTGGAGAAACTTGTGATTTAGGTTGGAGGGCAAGCATTGTTGTCTCCCAGCAGAAAGAAGCAAGCAACACAAGAGGACGAAGTCTCATCACCATGTGGATCAGGATATCATGGAGATAGCAACCAAATTGGGAACAATTCTGGGGAAAGGCAGCAGGAGGAGCTGAGCGGTGACATATCTGAATCAGATCATATGCACCCAGATCATGACTTCAATGTTCAACCCAGAACTACAGGAAAGCTTTCACATGAGCAGCTCAATAACTATGTCTCTAACGTATCAGGGACTGGTAGTAATAGCCGAAAAAGGCCATTTGGGACTGGACAGATGGCACAAACTCTTGAGATTCCACCTCAATCCATCAACAGCACACTTTCTGATAGTTGTTTGGATCTAAAGGGAAGTGAATCAAGTCAGGATCACATGTTTTCTCAATTCGAGATCCAGCTGCCCCAAATGCTGCTAACTGAGGATCATTTCCATTCCAGTTCCCACATTCCTGCATCAGAAAGTGTGCGATCATTGGAGACTGTGTTTGCGACCACAGAGGAGGATCTGTGGCTTGAGAGCTTTGGATACAGCTTGTAATCCTTGAATCCTTTAACTGTCGTGTTTGGCAACCCTCTGTTTGTTGCGGGAGGAGGACAATTTCACTTTCATGTCTGTTGAATAGTATGCCAAACTATTAAGTACCTCATCACTAAATCTTAAACCCTAACTTTCAGGGATATTTGATTGATGGTTGCACCAGCTTTATTTGTTGAGGAGATTTTGGAATATCGGGTGCAGTTATAAGCCAAGGGTAGCTCTAAAACGTCTGTTTCGTACAAGTATATTACATTTTGCGCATAGTTTTGTTAATGATTGCGCAACTTCATTGTACAGGGTTATTTTTTCAACGCATGCCAAAAATGTTTGGGGCTGGTGATTTTTACTGTTGAACACTAGAATCGCAAAGGATCTGGATTCTTGTCTACCTAATTGAATTTGGACTATACCTATACAACCAGCATTTAATCGTACCTATGTCCTTGGTTCCAAGAAGGCAAGTTTTGATGAGCAGAATTTTCTCTGTGGAAATAAGTTGGAATAATTGCTTGTCATGGGTGATTGAATCCATGTTTGAATGCATATCAGAGAGATGGCCTGAAGAGCACACTGCAGGTTCATCAGCAGCAGTACAAATGGCTTGGAAACATTGATTTGGATGAAGTTTAGGCGTAGGTTAAGGACCACTGTCAGAGGCTTTACCAAAATAAAGACCCTGCGCACAAGGCAGAGTACAGGCTCGAATGCCCACATAAAATGAAAAGCCTGCATAAGCAGCAGGCATTACAATTTGTGAAATCCGAGCCCTTCACAGAGGAAAAATGTTGGCCTGTAATGAGGCCTCCAACTACATTATAAAAACCAGCACATGTCTTTACATGTTAGGTGAAGCCCTACTTAGGGAGGGGGCATTCTCAAAATAAGAGGGGTGAGCGAGGAGGTGGAGCCAAAGCAGCTGCTTATTCTGAGAATAATGCTCTCTCCCCTGAGGGCTTTACTGTGTGTAAAGCACAGCTACTGAACATTCTAAACCTAAAAAGTTCAGCCGAGAAACAAATAATGCTCTCTCCCCTGAGGGCTTTACTGTGCGTAAAGCACAGCTACTGAACATTCTAAACCTAAAAAGTTCAGCAGAGAAACAACTTTCATGGTTATGAGGTGCACCCTCTGAATATATTAGGACAAAAAATCCAATAAAAATCGATGGTTGCAACCATCACACTGAAGACAAAAGAGAAGGCCAAAGAAACACCAAAAGACACACAGCGACCTGCAAGAACCAAAGAAGGGAGAGATCTGAGATCTCATTCCTCTTGTGGAAGGAAGCTATCTCACCCACAGTCCCTTTAATGTCACCTACATGCAAATCATGAGATGTAATAGTAATAGGAGGTTTAGAACAAACATCTCCCCACCAACACAATCTTCCTCTCTATAGGCTAAAAAAATGCGACTAAAGAATGCTGAAAAGTTATATTAACATGTTGCCTGAAAAACTAAAGGCAAAAAGACAACAATAAATGACTTCCCTGGGTATACACTGCTTTATATGGTTTTAAATAATGTGTTTTAAAACAGAGTTTGGAGTTGTAAAAAAAGCATGGCATGAAACCCTTTGGAGACAGCCAGTGAAGTAACATGATTGGTGGGTCATAAGGATTGACCACCCACGTGGTGGAATTTGATTGATCTGTCAAGAATTTCATGATTTTATTATGTGTGTGTATGATGGGATTGGGGAAAAGAACTTGGCACATTTAATTTGGATCTGTTACACACGGCGAGAGAGGAGAGCTCCTGCTACGTATTGAGTCTGTGTGTTCTGCTCTCATGCTGGCATGGTTTGAATGAACAAGGGAAGGAAGGGGTGTGTGTCACACTGTGGCCTTTCCATTTACATTAAAAAGTATCTTACAACAAAAGAAGAATTATGAAAACTCAAATATTTTCACTATGCAAAAATTATAATCTTCAAAAAAATCGTCTCAAAGAAACCAAAATCCTTCAAGATATTATAACTCTATTATAAACTATTCTCATGTTTCAACACAAGCCAAAATATCATCTTTCAAAAATCTTCATATAAAATAAAAAAAAGACTTATGGCTGAAATCCCTTAAGCTAGTATACTCTATAGTGATTCTAAACACAATGTCCTTGCCTTGGTAAGCAAACCCAACAAACAAAATGTGGTCCTCAACTATTACCTTGCAATGGGTGGTTTGCTTGCTTTGCTTATTTTTAGCCTACTCCTTTCCAGATCACTCCTTTGCATCTCTTCCAATAATACCATGGGATCAGATCTATCTCCTTATGACTCACATCTACCTCCAGTTGGATCACTTGCTTACCGCTTTCCAGCTCTCTCACTCCTTGCATTTCTTCCAACTCCATGGGATCCAACAAATCATATTTTTGTTGTTGTTGTTGGCCTTGCCTAACAAGGCAAGGATATTGTGTTTAGATTCATTATAGAGTATACTAGCTTAAGGGATTTTGGCCCCTTAGGTAGAGTGTCTATCTTTATATGAGGATTTTTGAAAGATGATTTTTTGGCTTGTATTGAAACTTGAGATTAGGTATAGAGTTATAATATCTGGAAGGATTTTGGTTTTTCCTTTAGAGGATTTTTTGAAGATTATAATTTTTGCATGGTGAAATATTTGAGTTTCCATAATTCTTTTTTTGCCTTAAGATACTTTTTAATGTAAAGGGCAAGGCCATGGTGTGACACACCCCTTGTTTCACCATGAAACATTTTGTGGAGAGTACCTAACAGCCAAGGGCCGGGGTGTTCCTGAAATAATAATGGGCCCTTAAGGCTGTTTTATTTTCAGTTTGGCAACTGACCTGAGGGCGTCGTTGCACAACATGAAGCCCATTGCTCTTTTTTTTTTTTAATTTTTTTTTTCCCTTCCTATGATACCAGTTGAGTACTAGTCAGGTATCATGGGGAAAAATAAAATAAAATAAAATATAAATAAATAAAAATGATCACAAGAGTTTCAAAAAATGAAATTCAAAAACGAAATGCCCATAGAGTTTGAAAAAATGGAATGCATGCTTTTGTGGGCATTTCATTTTTTCGGAACACTCACAAGTTTCTTGTGAGCTTTGTAAGTGTATGTGCAATTACATTTTGATGGAAAAATGAGCAAGGATTTATGAATATGTAAAGAACTCCTCCCAATTTGATTGGTGTAATTTGAGGGCACCTTAGGCAATATAGGTATCCTTTCCTCCATTATTTGCATGATGTTTCAAAAAATGGAATGCCTATTTTTCATGCATATTCTCCAGTCTTTACATTTGAAAATTTCATTTATAACTATGCCCTGGATAAATTTCTAGTTTATTGCAAGCTAAATCAAATCTAATTTAACATTCATACCTTGGGTTGCCAACAAAAGGGGGCAATGGACATGGAGAGGACCACAACAAGCACTAAACAAAGAACAACGAGGGGTGTGTGTCACACCGTGGCCTTGCCATTTACATTAAAAAAGTATCGCAAGGCAAAAGAAGAATTATGGAAACTCAAATATTTCACCATGCAAACATATAACTAATCTTCAAAAAAATACTCTAAAAGAAACCAAAATCCTTCAAAATATTATAACTCTATAACTAATCTCAGGTTTCAACACAAGCCAAAATATCATCTTTCAAAAATCCTCCTACAAAAATAGGCATATTAATTAGGGGCCAAAATCCCTTAAGCTACTATACTCTATAATGAATTTAAACACAATATCCTTGCCTTAGTAGGCAAGGCCAACAAATTAAATGTGGCACCAGGCTCGACACAAATACAAGCTAGTAACCAAGAGCAAGAAAAATTATTTTCAAAACTTTTTTATTATATCTAAATTGTGACGAACATTTTAATTATTTTTCTTGCATCATTAATTTAAAATAATAATCATAGTGCAATGGTTATAATTGCTCCCTTTAGCCCAAAGGTGCAAGGCTCAATGTTTTTCCAAATTTTTTTCAAAAAAAAATTCATAGATGATGAATAGATGAAAAAGATTGTAATGTTTTTGACAATTTCCTTGGGTTGAAGGAGATTTAACCAAGTTTCCCTAACTTTTTGGGGGAAAAAGGAACTTAAAATTTCCCAAAGCAAATGAGCCCAAGTACCTCACATGTTTCCCAAGGGAATTTGGATCATTTGTTCTAGGGAAGTTGCAAATGACTATCTCCCAAAGGATTGCTTGAAGAAGTTGCCTAAAGATTATATCATCTTTTTCGTTTATTCATAGAAAAAAAAGAAAAAGTTCACAAGTCCCCTTCTAAGAAAATTGCAAATGTTTATCTCTCAAGGGAAAAATTTGCTTGAGGAAATTGCTTGGAGACTATATTGTTTTTCATCCATGTATTAAAAAAAAATAGAAAGTTGAAAAAAGAATTGAGTTATGGACCTTTGGGCTATAAAAGGCAATTCTAACCATTGCACCACAAAAAAAATTTCAAATGGTGGGGCAAGAAAGATAGGTAGTTAAAGCATTCATCACAATTTGAGTACAATAAAAACAAAGTTGAAAAAAAATTCCTATTGGATATTGTCATACAAATTTGCACCAAACCTAATGTCACATTTAATTTGTTTCTCATGTTTAGTGTTTGCCACAAACCACTAAAACATATTACCTTGTTTATTGGGGATCCACTTTCATAGTAGTTCAGACTCAAACTAGTGAAGCATTTTATAAGGGTGTTTTACCAATCTTGTGTGGTTATTTGATTTTCTGAATAATCAGTAATTCCAATTCTTTAATTTTTTATAATAAAAAACATTTAGTTCCAATTATTTTTAAATTTTTTTAAAAACTAGTAATTTAAATGAATAATTCAAACAAAAACCAACAATCATAAAGGCAGTTTTTTGAAAATTTCAAAAATATTGAAAACTGCAATTATACACAAAAAATTGATTTTATTTTATAAATTTTTTTTTTCCCATCCCTCATGGGTAAATGGACATGTGCCCAAATTAATAACCAACATGTATATGTAACACATTTTAATAACCGCACAACATTGTGTTTTACTCTCCATGTAAAGTACCTTCCAACTTGTTTCAAGGTTCAAGCCTAGGGAGGCATCTCAAATAGCAAAAGGTATACTAAGTCAATTTATTTGGCCACAATGAACTACACACCATGCATGATGGATCATATGTGGGCATCAACCATTTTTCATGGTAGGCATGTCCCATAACTAACCATGGTGGTTAGCTATGTATATGTGCATGTTTAGTAGTTATGAAATGCCTTACCCACTTACCTAATGTAAAACTTGAGCACCACGTTGCTACACACTACCAATGATGATCAATTGATGAAAAAATATTGAATTTGTGAAAATTAATTTCCATTGGAACGAAGTTATCAAATGACATTGCATGTAATTTAAATTTAAATTTAATTCAAATTTAATTGAAAACAAATTGGGTGCAAATTGGCGAAGAAGGTATTGAAAATATGTTCATGAATATGGTGTTGGAAAAAACAAACCTCTAAAAATACACACATGCAAAGCAACACCTTTCCATCCTCTTTACTTGGGAATGGAATAAACATATTTTAATTTGGAATTATTCAAATGATGGCTTCCAAACATGAAGTCTTATGAAACCTAAAGTTGTCCTATGTAAACCAACTACAATGAATCATCATCATTGGAATTCATGTTCTCACGAGTAATACAAATTGTTACGTATATTACAAATAACAGAGTGTGAGAGGTGTAATTATATTTTAAACTTAAATAAAAATGACATAAATATAATGGCATCGTCCTTGTGTATTTTACACCTTTATTTCATTTGTGGGAAGAAGCTAACAATCAATTTGTATTCATCAATGTGTATTTCTTTGTACTCTATTTTCTATTTTTAAGAATATGAATATCTAGCTATTGCTACCTTTTCATCAAGGTTATCATAAAAATAATTAAAAGAACTATCATGTGTACATGAAAGGAAATCATTTCCATCATTTTATGGGTAGAAATTCTTCTTGAAGTTATAATGGTTCATGTTAGTAGTCTTTTGTTTTGAATGATGGAAGGATTCTAGATTATTTTCCATTTTGCATGTATTTCATTTGTTAGAGGGCAACTTAATGTATTATATAATTCAAGGAAATAATGATTTATCAACAATTTGTGGCATTGTTTTTTGTTGCTTGCAATTTTTTTAAAATATTGATATCATTTTAAAATATTGATAATGTTGCAAAAAATTATGCGACAATTAATTTTAGGTCAAACATTGAAAAAAACTGTCATGTAATTCTTTGAACAATTCTTCATTTAACAATTCCAAATTGTGTATCAATTTCTTGTTGCAATAATAATTGACAATTTAAAACCTAATATTTTGACCCACTTTTTTAAAAAATTGGGTTGATTTGGTTAATATTGCTCTTTGACAATCATAAATGACTATAAACTTGGTTATGAAATTTTGTTTTTAACTTTTCACATTTGGTATTTGATAAAAAAAAATTTGACTTAAATTTACCTTGGGACTCTTTAATGATCAATTGATCAACATATGTTCAACTTTTTAAATAAGCAAAATTTGAGTTAAAATTAAGAATAAAAACTCATTTGTAAAGAGTTTATAGCATGTTCCCAACCATTTAATTGGTGTTCCGAAAACAACAAAAGGTGTTTAGTCAATGATTAATTTCAAATTTAATTATATTATCATTTATGTCAAGTTTTTATCACAAAACATTAACCTTTGTGGGATTTATTTGTTGTTGGAACCTAGTGTAGTGCGAACAAGGTTTTAACTATTTTTTGAGTTTGAAGGGGTTTATCCATGAGGCTTTGCTTTGGAGTCTCATCTTTCATGTTATGAAATTCTATAACACATCAAGGAACAAAAGGTTGGTTTGATGTCATGGTTGTTTTATACTTTGTTTATATTTTGAACTTGAATTCTTACAGTTTATAGGGGGATAATATTTTGATTTGTATGCATGTTTTAATGTGTGTGACTTAGTTAGGTCGATATTGTTGGGTGCCAATTTAGTAATGCACAACATTTATCAAATTTTTTTTTTTTCCATATCAATTTGCTACTAACAACAACAATAATAATAACATTATCTATTTAGTTCATGAAATTAGACAAGGGATGGATGGTCAAATGCTTGACAAGGTGAAAGCATGATAAAATAAACTTATAATACTTGTAACATAAATGGAAAGTAGCCACATAATAAATTTTGAGATGTGTTGAATTTAAAGATATTATTTGTTTCAATAACCAATATGAGTTCATGTTCTTTAACTTCACCATAACTATATCGAACATGTCACCTTATCACATGTTTAATTTACATTTGAACATTATAAAAAATGCAAAAAAATGCAAGTATATATCCATTCCTACAAAATAGTAGACAAAATATTAGATATTTTGCATTTTCAAGTTAATGGAGCCTAAAGATGTATTTATGTAGTTTTGAACTTCTAAATATGATAGACATAATATATCAAAAATTTAAGTAAAATTTGTAAATTTGAACATAATATTCACAACTAATTTTGAATGTATTGTTTTACATATTTTTATTATATTTAAGTTTTCAAATTTTGTGTTCAACTTAGCATGTTCTTTATGAAAGGCATGATCGTTTCATAATGAAAATTAAAGAGATTTTGAATATGTTTTCTTGTAATCATGTTGAAAATTAGACCATTTTTAAATTGAATTTTTCAAGGACTAGTTTTTTTTGTCTATTTTACCATGAATTCAACAAACTACCAAAAACAACAAACACCAAGAAATCTACACACTAAGAATACTAGAACCATGAATATAATTTATTTATGCCACCCAAATTAAACTATAACTTGCCCAAAACATTACAACTTACCATGAAATAAAAAAACTAACTCATGACCATCATAATTCTTCACAAATGGATGTTGGAATGCCAAAGTATGTAAAATGTGTTTTGAAGCCTTAGGTATTTCACAAATAGGGTTTATTTTGTTTAATAAAGTAGGATATGGACCATCTATTTTTCATCATTTTATTTTTTTTTGAATGAATATTTAGATAATTGAAACCTTACATTAGTTCAAATAGTTATGTCAACATCTTTCATGTGTGAAAATTGTGGATGCATATTTGGACTCCCAATAGGATTTTCTTGCCTTGAAATTTAAATTGTTTCCTTCATAGCCATTTTGTAAATCAAACCATTGACTTTAGTCCTTTAGTGTTTTGTTCCCATTTTGCTTCCCCCCTCCACCCCCCCCACCTTTAGGCTCTTACATTTCTTATTAGCCTTTTCTTGGAGTTGTTTTTTTCTCTAATAGCTACCATATACTCAGTTAATTAAATTGAATTTGTGCACAACACAATAAGGGATGGACCTTATTTCTTATTATTCATAATGATTTTGAGAATTATAAAGCAATGTTAAAAGTCTTGAAAGTTGATGTTATAAAATCTAGATTTCAATCAACACACAATGTTTTTTTTTTTCAATTTTGTGATGTTCAAATGGCAATCACCCATAATCTGAACATTTAGCAAAATTTGGTGATATTTAGAATGTGAAAGTAAAAGAATGTTAAACATTATTTCATGTTGTAGGCAATTGTGGTGATTTTTGGCAAAATTTTAGAATGTTGTTCATTTTTTGGCAAAAGAAAAAACTTAAAATAGGGAGTTTGTGACATAATATTATTCTTTCAAAACATTTTTCACATGTACAAATTTGCCACTAAATTTGTAACGCATATGTACTTCTTGCCTATTCCATTTCGTCATTGTATATTTCATTGATGTAACAATGATGTCAAATTTGTTAAATTTCAAATGTGAAATGTTTAAAAACATATTGTGATTCATTTTAACATGTTGATTTTGTCATTAAGGTTGTCTCCATGTCCATCTTCATGTTGGTTGGGCCCTACCTTTTACATGAGAAAGGACCATCATTTCAAGGGAAATTTTGCACCAATAGGTGTTATTCACACAAGTGTTATTGGTTACATGTGATCACACATAGGTGGTAAAGTGGTTTTCTCTTTACATCATTCGTTATTTGTTTTATCATGACCTTAATTTTGGGCTTTTGACCAAGGCCAAGGCATGGGAATGGGAGCTAGTTGTGAAAAAATCTTAGGATTCAAACACACTCCCACAAATGATGCGAAGGGTGAGTCTCAACATTATAGTTTTTCACTTTGAAAGTTGGAATTTCATGATGTTTCGAATCTTTGGGACAAAAATGTTGGTAATAAATGTGTTCCAAACTGGTCCCCTTGGTATACTGGATTGAAATTTTTTTGAAGTGTAAAGATCGAAAATGGGATCTTATTTTTCATTATGGTATAGAAATTAAATAGACAAAAAAATGGTTGAGAATCAAATTGATGATTTAACTATTAACCATTAAAACCTAGAAACATGATTCAACCAACCTTCAAATTGAAATTGTGACATGGCATTGGAAAGATTTTTCAAAGGCTACAACTTTTCCATTAAAAGATCTTCAATCAAAGTTTGTACATGGGAGTTATAATGAACTCACAAAATTATGGGATTCATAACTTGACAAAATCAAGTCAAATTTTCGAAATGTCAGTTTAAGAGTCCTAGGATTTTTTGCCATTTTAATGCAAACCTTGAAACTAGTCACAAAATGTATTATAGGAGATTAAGTGATGACTCTTATTCAAGTCTAAGCCATAGTGTTTTGTGAATTTGGTTCGCCCATGATGGCACTAAAAGGAAAACCCCCCTTTACCAACTACATTTCCAATTCCTTTTTAACTATAATTTCCAATTGAAAATAACAAACTTAGTTAGAAGATTTTATTTGCAATTGAAATTTACTATTGCAACTGAAAATTGTGGTAATCAATAAACACAAGTTGAAAATGACATTCTAGTTGAAATTGTTAGCCATGTGTTAACACCACATCAATTGCCACTTCAAACCATTTTAGTTGTGAATGACATTAACTATTATAGTTGAAAATCATTTTCAACTTGAGCAATAGGGTGGATGAATTTCATCCAATGACATTTCATGAAATCATTGACATGTGGAGTAAAGAGACGATGACACATGGTAGTGATCAACTATTTTTAAATTAAATATTTTTGATAAATAACATTAATTTAAATTGTCCATCTTGCATCCAATAAAATTTTGACATGTGTACATAAATTTTATATCTAACCAAGCCTAGGTAACATATTTACATACCTACCTAAGCTTGGTTAGATATGTAGGTAGTTAAGTGCACCTAAGTAGCTTAAACTACATACCCATCAAAACCTAGTTACTAAATAAATTAATTTAAGATAAACCTATTTTATTTCTGGTTTAATTTTTAAGGTACAACCAATTTCATTGGTTCATCCCAAGTACCATTTAAAAAAATAAAAATGGTTGGTGCATTTAGTTTGCAAACTTGAAACATATAACAAAGAATATGGGACAAACATTTTAGTTGCATTTTAGTTGTAGCTACTAGGATAAACATGCTGATAACTTAAGGACAAAGAGTTATAAATCTTTGTACATCAATTTTTTTCCTTTGGAGTTTTAAAAGATTTTTTAGCCCTTCACCTTGCGCATCTAATGCAACAAAAATCACTCAAATCGATCAAGGAATGAACAAGATATGTTTTTTCCAAGTGAAAGGGGTTGTGGGCATTTGGGTTGGCACATATGACCAATTTGTGTTATGGAGCTTAAGATCTTTGGACATCATTCTATTATTTTTGCACTTCAAAAAAGTTTTGTAAAACTTAAGATGATGCTTTCATAGCTTTTTAAATTGTTCAAAACAAACAAGAAATGAAAAAAAATGAGATTTGAAAATAAGGGGGTCTAAATATTTTTTTCTCTCCTTGAACAAGCTCATCCTCTTCTTACTTCTTTGTTGTTGTTCCTTTGTTTTTGGAGTTCCAAGAAATATTGTAAATCTTCACTTGGCTCACACACAGTCATGAATTTTTTTCCTCAAAAACAATAAACTTAAAAAATATGATACGAGTTTGGTGATAGGCATGTTTACCCTACCCATTAGTTATGTTATACTAGCCTAATCCATCTATTAGTTATATTAAATATTAAACGTATAAATATCTAACAAATTAAAAAACCTATTATCATCATTATTAAATATTTATAATAATAAAAAATAATAATATTATATTTTTATCTTGCTAGATATTAATTATAATTGCATTAATTAAAAATTCAAATAATATTTCTAATATTCATTAAATATTTAATTATAATTTAACTTTTTATTTATAGTTAATCATATAATTAATGGTAGTAATAATATAAAATAATACATATTTATATACATCAATACATATAATCAATTATAATACTCATATAAATTAATGTTAATATAATCATATTTATAATTGAATATTAATTATATGACATTATTTTAATTATATAATAAAATTTTATTAATGAATAATGGTTGATAATATTATAATATTCATAATAACTTATTGTTTATACATTATAATAATATATATATATATATATATATATATATATATATATATATATATATATATATATATATATATATATTTTTGTATATGTATATATATATAATTGTATATTTAATAATAATATATATATAATATATATAT